>Ga0208497_1000089_pt1 | contig 49951 bp, 73 predicted proteins | sample CryBogCBE25Aug07_FD_184555 | JGI IMG/M metagenome (GOLD analysis project Ga0208497, IMG submission 184555) | Freshwater microbial communities from Crystal Bog, Wisconsin, USA - CBE25Aug07 (SPAdes) | ecosystem: Environmental > Aquatic > Freshwater > Lake | place: Crystal Bog, Wisconsin, USA...
ACTTCATACTTTCTCATTATGCCTCCTTTTCTGGTTCCACAGCAGTCCAGTCATCCCAATCGATGTTGTCCCACCAGAAATCAGACTTTATTGACTTGTCGATCAGTTGCTGACGGTCTAGCCAATCATTCAGTTTCTCACTTGCTTCTTCAGGACTGTTTGCCGTAACAGCAACGTCCATAGAAACTCTTGTGTAATACTCTTTCATTATGCCTCCTCTAGCATATCTATTACTTCATTTAGTTGATCACATCGATCTAGTAATTTTTCAATTACTAACATAGCTTCCGCCATGTTTGTTGGTGTCTCTAGACCGTAGTCTGATAATTGCATTACTCTTCCTCCTTGTTTAATTTACTTAACATTACGTTAAGTTCTTTTACTAAGAGATCATCTTGCTGACTGGTCTCTGAGTCTTTTACTGGCATAGTCCAAAGGTTAAGGTTTGGCACATAGATAGTTTGACCATGGTATTTAGCCAAAGTCTGTTCCCAATCTATGTGCCAACCTTTTTCCTCAGACCATACCACTACGTAGTGGTATTCCATTTAACTACTCAGCAAGACTTTTGTTAAGTTTTCTTGCTGCTCTAAAACGTGATTGAGAGGTTGTTGCATTGCGCATTTTTTTCAATTCACGTCGTTGTGTGGCAGTGTAACCACCGTAGACACCAACAGAAATGCTGTTGTCTAATGCGTAGTCAAGACATTGCTGTCTGACTTCACATGCGTCACACAACTCTCTTACAAGTTGTAGTGCTTGAGCACCAGCGTCACCTTTCTCAGCAAAGAAGATGTTAACATCTTCACCAAGACAGTTAGCTTGCTCACGCCATGCTTCTTTATCCATATTATTCCTTACTTAGTTGTGTACTTGTCAATAAATAATTCATATGCCATTGGTTCTACAGTATACTTCCATGGCATATTATCAATGCCAGTCTCTGGGTCCCAGTTATCGTAATCAATGTCACGAATAGCAACAGTCTTGTTATCGTAGTTGATCTCTACGACACGCCAGACATCACCGTGTTCACCAAAACCAATACCGTACCCAGTTTCTGACAACACACTGTCTTGAATCATCTCCGAGAAGATAATACGATTGAGGTACTCTTCGTCTGTCCAACGGCCACGGCCACGTGCTAACGCTTCGGCCACAACCTCAGGCAGTGACTCAGCACCCCAGTGTGTGTACAAATACAAGTCAGGATTGTCCTGAGCTGTAATCTTTACTTGTCCACGGTCACCCATGTACTTACTCCTTGTTTTTGTTTCTTGCAACCTGCAAGAGCACCCTAAGTTAGATTTGAACTAACATACCTCACCACCAACTGGCTAGGGTAACCTTATTACTTAATTACCACCAACTCTGGTAATAAACATCAAACCCATCAGCAATAGCCTGACGTGCTGTCTTAATGAACTTCAAGTCTTGCTCTCGATAGTGATCATCTGAATCAACACCAAAGAAAAACCCCTCTGTGTCAGGGAGAGTATTATTCTTAACGTGCATTTCAAGCTGATCAAGATCACCAACTGTTAACCTAATTGGCTGACAATTGAATATGCGCCTATTCTTGATGTTAGCAGTCATTGCAATAAATGATTGAATTTGAATTAACTCTTTCATTTCCTTATCATTGATTGCACTATCCTTGAGTTCATTTAGCTTATCTTCACTTAATTCTTCACCATTAACTTCAACAGCAGTGGCAATGATCTCGTTAGAAAACTCATCCCTACCTACAAAACCTTGAGCATCAGCTTTCTGGTTGTACGTTTGCGCCATCCAACCCTCAAGGTTGGGGTGCTTACGCCAGTACGCAAGCTCAATTACCTCTGCTTCTTCTGGGTAAAAGAAGTCAGTGTTATCAGCATGACGAGGTACTTTATAAGCATTTTGGTCTAAACCCATACTTACTCCTTGTTTATTTACTGCTTTCCCAACTTGGGAGCGCCCTAAGGTGGAGTCGAACCACCATGCTTCATCCCATCTGACTAGGGCTACCTTACTACTCTACTACGGTTGCAACGTCATCTTCTTTGAATGCTTCTTGGGTTGCTAAGATCATAACATCATTAGCAGCCTTGAGCACTGAGACAACTTGCTCCTGAGTAAGACCAAGAGTCTTACCATCATCGTCGGGACTACCAGTGATGATGATGTCACCAACAATCATGTCGGTCATCCCATACGAGTCAACCCAGAGAGCACAACCAAACGCATTAATCTGTGCATCATTTGCCAACTTACCTTCGTCGTCAATCCACATGTCGACTTTGGTTGATGGTAGGTAGATGCACTGGAAGATGCCACCGCCGATAGCTTCCTTGATAGTTTCATACGACTTTGATTCATCAAAGTCAACGACCTCAAGCTTGTTGTCTACGGTGCATTTAATTGCATAACTCATAATTATTCCTTACTTGTTTGTTGTTTAATTGGATGGGCAGTTTAACGACATACCCAGGTCGTACTACTTACTGATACTACTTAGGCCAACTGACTTGAACTTGCTTGCCGTTGATGCTGATGAACTTAGTTTCTTCAACCTTAACTTCTGGTTCAACAGCCTCTATGACTGCTTCAATTGATTCCTTCATAGCTGATGCAGCTCGCCTCTCTTCAAGCTCCTCCTTGAGCCTGGCTGAGACTTCATCCCATGTAGGCAATGTACGAGCGGTCCATGTACCAGTACTTGGATCAGCCTTATAGATACCACTGCTTGGCGTTGTAGTAATTGGCTCAGCAACCATCTCAAGCTCAGGTATGAACAAGCTAGGGTCATAAGCTGAGGTAACTTCCTCAACTCTAACCTCAAGACATGTGCCATCAGCAGCTAACTCAACTTTGGTAACTGGTTTGATAACAGCCAAACCAAGGTCAGTCTTAGTACGCCACTTGCCATCAATGGTAACACCAGCATTGAGAGAATGCCCACCTACAGGTGAGAAGTCCTCACTTACTGCAATCATCGTGTTGAGCAACCAATCACGGGCTGACTTGCGGTCAGCTTTAGTGTTGGCTTCCTCTACTACTGTGTCGATAAGAGACTTTGCAACCTCAGATGACTTGTAGTACACACGACCAATGGCAGAGCGAGCACGGCTGTTCTCATCGTCGCTCTTAGGGCAACGAATGCTGACCCTTACAAGGCCATCGTCCTGCACCTCAACAGTAAATGCTAAGTCAACCAAATCACGCGTGCGATTTGAGTGCCAACATTTACCACCAGGTTTAGGTACCCAGATTAATGAACTAGTCATTATTACCTTTCTTACTTATTTGTTTCCCAACTTGGGAGTGCCCTAAGACAGATTCGAACTGTCATACATCGTCCCGGCTAACTAGGGCCACCTTACTACTTAATACTCACCATCCTTGATGGCTTTAAGCAGGATGTGTGTATACGACCACGCATCCTGGTCCTGCATTGCAAGAAGAAGCATCTCGATATGCGTAAGCATCTCGATCACTTCTTCTCTTGGGATATCGCTCATACATTCTCCTTACTTGGGGTGCAATCCCCACTCTCGATGAGAGACATAGCCATACGACCATAGTGACCTTGCATACGCCAAGCCATTCCATTGTCGATAAGCTCTTGGAACAACTCAATGATTTCTAAATCACTGAGTTCATCCTGCTCATAAGCAATTACCTTACTGTACATGTTCATGATTACTTCTTGTCAAACTCTGAGGCTTGTTCGTACAGTTCACGAGTCATCTTAGACATCTCTTCTGCAGTTTTAGGAAGCATTGACTGAAATTCCATGCCGTAAAGACTAGCAATGTTATCAGAAGAGACAACAAGATTGTCAATGAGTTCATTCAAAGCAGATACTGCATTGCTATAAACTTCAATGAACTCAGGTGACTCAACAGTCTCACGAAAATCTTCAGGCAATTCACCCGTGATGTGTTGACGTTGAGCCTCAATCGTGTTGCGAACTGTAAGGAACATTTTAGTAATCATGATAAGCCGAGGAAGCTCGTCCTTGATGATTTGTACCTTCAATTCATCTGACATGTTATTTGCCATTGTTTCTCCTTGTTTGTTTACCATTTTTTAGGCATAGTTGCCTTCTGCATACTTAATGCATAGTATAACTGTGTAACTTTCGCTACACAGTTATTTTGATTAGTTTAACTAATCACACAGGGTGACCCATGGGTGAACCCCTACCTGGTACGCTAGGTTTAGGTATTGGCGCACCACTGTAGCTTTTAAGTTCATTTAAGAACCATTCTTCAACGTTTGGGTCATCACGATGAAGAACTCTTGCTGTGAAGATAAGAGCATCAATAATATCTTTCGCTACGTAAGATGTAACAAACTCTACACGAAGCAAAACTTGACTAGCTACCTTCTTACCTTCAGGCCTCTTACGTACCACAAGTACAGCATTCCTGTTTACAGCAGCCCACGCACGACCAGCCTCAACAGTGAAAGACAAATCAATGTTGTGCTTGTAGTAACTGACTGCAGGATGCGTCTTGCAAGTCCAAACAGGACCATCTTCAGAGTTGCGAAGAGACCAGTTTACTTCCCTGCTCATAACCCTCCAAACTTGTTGAGCGCATTCTTGAGTTGCTCTTGAATGTCTTTCTTGCTCACAGGGCCATTGGGAACTCCGTCCATCATTTCACCACCGTGATCCTTAGCCAAACTGTTCAGCATATTCTCAAAGTATTCGTGAAACACTGGGACTTGTCCTGGTTCATCGAACGTGACAACTAGGTGCAGCTTGTTGCCACGCATCTCGCCTGAAATTTCCATACTTACTCCTTGTTTAGTTGTTAAGGTGGGCACTTTAACGTCATACCCAGGACGGAGCAAGATTCCAGTCGCAATGCTCATGGCGACCCTAGTTCCTTTGTATCATACCAACTAGGAAGTATTAGTGAGCTAACGGATCACACCGGCACACTCTGGCAGTAGCTTCCCTTCTATTAAGTAGGCTTCCGATTACCTCCATACGCTTCCCCGTATGGTGAGTCAGTTAACCCACAATCTCGTAGGCTCATATGCCGGTACATTGTGGGCAACAAGAAGAGGGGCAGTTTAACCACATACCCAGGTGCTTGAGCAAGTTTCACGTATTGCTCTAACGTAACGGTTACTCTGCCTTCTCACCGATAAGATGGGTTCTGCGCTCCCCAGCGTGTGTTTTTTACGGCATCCACCACTCTCCGACATGAGCTTCAAACCCCATGCTGCGTTTGGTAGTACGATACCAGCGGGTGGGAGCTTCGTCCAGCACCACCATTGGACAGCGCCTATGCACACAATGAAGTATGCATAGGCTCATCAGTTACAGTGTGATGGCACCGCTATACTTTTGGGTCTATAGCATAACCACAAAGGGTACAGGTTTAAGGAGAGCCTACATTCCTATATGTGCTTCCCCACATACTGAGCGTTTATTCGGTAGTATCGTTCTACCAGCTTCCAGATCTCTTTCCTGAACAAGCCATGGTATGCATCCGTATCTCCTCCTCAACGGCCTAGCCCAGGCTAGGGTTTTAATGATAACCCTCCACATCATGGATGCTTTTAACGTGGTTCCCAGCACGTCTTACAAACCAACACAACGCATGTTGCAACGCGTCGAGTTAGTTCGTAGAGCATTAGCCCTCTTAGACAAGCCAGAGGGGCTATAGAGATGCAACAACAAGAAGGAAAAAGCACTCTCCATAGCCCCTCTCACTCTTCCGAGAGGGAGCTATGTCGAGCTTATCGTTCTTGCCGACTTGTTGCCGTACTAAATCAATGCTATCCTTGCCATGCTGATAGCTTTGTCGTACGCAGGGAGTCCCTCGAGTACTACTGGCATACCCAACTCATCAAGGACATCCTTGGTGAGCTCAAGCATCTCAATGAGGCCCGTAGCTACCGTGCGGTAACCGTTCGCCTTGTACTCGCAGACATTAGCCTTTTCTTCCTGAAGGCCAGCCAACTTGTCGACCTTACCGATGAGCTCGACTAAAGTCAGGGAAATGTCCCTGAGCTTGTCAATGTCTTGCTCGTCGGTGATCATCGATTGAATGGCTTCAATCTTTTCTTGCGTCACGATTGTCATCATGTCTCCTTACTTGTTGTTCCAGTGGTCTGCGTGGCCGCAAGTGTCCTTGGTGCCATCGCAGCCTTCGTGGTGACCGTCCTGCAACTCGAATGCAGCACCGAGGACCTTGACAGCTTCGGTCTGGAGAAGGTCATACAGCTCGTTCATTTGGTTAATGACGAGCATGAGACCAAGAGGGAACACAGCTTGCGCGTGTTCCACTTCTTCTTTGTGGTTCTCCAGCTCTTTGCTGTCCATTTCATCGGTATCTGCCGAGAAAGTCTGGGCGATGCTCATGAATGGCTTGATTGTTCCAGCCAACTTGACAGCCCAATCTTTCTGCTTCGAGAGGAAGTCAGCGTGAGCAATGCGTGCCTCAGCTGCTTCGTCCAGGGTCAGATCAAGAAAGTCTTCCGACATAACTTACTCCTTGTTTATTTGTTGCAGTACCTACTAGGTACACTGTACACCGTTGGTGTACATGGCACCCAGGTGTAACCACGACAGTTACACCTGGGTTGTTTGAGTTATGAGTTACTCAAGGAACCGTGTTTACAACTTGCCAAGCAGAGCGTCGCGGATAGGACCAGCAGGCTTGTTGATAACCTTGCCAGCCTTGAATCCACGAACGGCCTCGTCAACACTAGGGACCATAATGATCTTGTGCTTCTTGACAAGCTGAGCGCACTGAATAGTAAGAGCGTCGTTGGTACCGTCGTTCTTACTAGTGACGTAACCGTCACAGACCCAGATGATGTCCTCACCTGGGTGGCGTTGCTGAATAGCCCACGTAAGCGCAGGCCCGTCGACACCGTTGCCTCGACCACCTACACGAGGGATGTCGGTAACACGCCAGCCACGCTTGGCAAAGATCCAAGCGTTGGGCTCATCATCGCCACAGTTACTGTAGGCCATGATGACAGCAGCCGGTGCCGCCTCAACGATAGCTTCGATGTCTTCTTGTCGCAGGCACATAGAACCTGAGATGTCGATGACTACGATGCCACCCTTGACCCTCACCTTGTTGGTGAAGATGCGGCGCTCGGGGTCAGTGTAGAGTCGGCTGATGTTGCCGATGCTACGACCAACCTGAGACGGGCGACGACGACGCTTCATGTAACCCTCAACCTCGGTCGCGAGTTCTAGAGTATCGTCGATGCGCAGCTCAGCAAACTGACCGTGCTCATCCACGGGGAACTCGAAGTCGATAGGCAAATCGTCGTCAAGAGGTGATTCCTCTGGGGACAACTTGCCCTTCTCATCCTGAGGCTCCTCACCATACTCAGCAGCTTTCTTCTCCTCACGCTCCTTGAGAGTGTGTTTCACTTTCTCAGGAGCACGAGCACCAGAAGAAGCATACTCAGCAATGATGCCAGCAGCACGCAAAGCATGTGACCAACCGTTAGGGCCAACAACATCGTTGGTGAACCAGTGAGGTGCAGTACCACCCAAAGTCTGTGGAGTGTACCCGTCGTAGGTCTTACCCAGCCGGTCACTAAGCCTCTTGAGCTGCTTGCTCCATTCAGGATTGACTGAACGAATACCCGTGTTGTACTGGTCAAAGGCCTTAGTACCGTAGTGCTCAGCGGTGAACACAACAGCCTCATCCCAGTCAGCAGGTCGACCACGAGTAGCAACACGCTTACCCGCTATCTTCTCACCACCGTGTGGCTCATCCTCAAGGCCCTTAGCTTCAGCAAACCGCCGAGCAATTGCCTGAATACGAGACACTTCTGCGATGCGAAGGATAGCTTCAGTATACCCGTACGACTTGTACTCCTTAGCAACAGACTTGTAAAGGCTGTCGTCCATAGGAGAGATACGCGCTTCGATCATAGCATTGATCTGCTCGCGCTGGGCCCAGCTGTCCCCCGTGAGGGGAACAGCCAGGATGCCAGCAGCAAAGTCAACGCCAACGCCAGTCTGGCCAACGGTAGGGACTACGTCCCAGTCGATGGGTGAACTGAGGTCCTCACGGTACGAAGTGACGACACCAACGAGAGGCTTGACCGGATCAGCGTCCAGCTCGTATTCTTCACTCATTAGAATGAAGCGTCCGTGCTGAGGGTGCCGATGCGGAGAGCATCGATGATGGCGTCAGCCAAGTGACCGAAGATCAGCTTAGCTGCGCGCTCTGTGGTGAACCGCTCGTTACGACGCAAGGTCTCGAACGACTTCCAAGCACGCAGTGAAGCACGCTCCCCGGGCTTGCCAGCAACAATGGTGGCAGCCAGCATGCGCAGCTCTGGTGGCAATGCAGCGATCAACGCAGCTGGGTGAGCAGCGTCAATCTTGATTGCAACCGGGAACCGGTCACGCAAGGGAGCGTCGATCTGGTTAGGATTCTCGAAGTTGGTGGTCATGATAGCAGAGAAATCCTCGTGCGGGCGAATGACTTCGCTCGTGTAAGGGTTAACCCAGCTAGCAGACTCCGGGCTGTCAAGGAACTTCATCAGGGTAGTGATGACGTCGCCACCGGCACGGTTGATCTCGTCAACAACGTACCGAGCACCGGTCTTCCACGCGTAAACGCCACTGCCCTCGATGTAACCGAAACCACCAGAAGGGGTCGGAAGCATCGAACCAACGATGTCGCTGTTGGTCATGTCCTCGGAGCAGATGAGAGTACGGAACCCAGCCTCCGTGATGTGGAGAGTCTGAGCCGAGTACGTCTTGCCGGTCCCGGGAGGGCCGTAGAGGATGACACGCTTCTCACCAGCCGCGAGAACATCCTCGAGGTCGATGAAGCATTGTGGCACGGGAATACCTTCAATGAAAGCTTCGCTCATATAATTGTTTCCTTCTTGTTTGGGCAGTGCTTGGTGGCACTGGGTACATACCACAGGTGGTATGTAACCGTACTGCAGAGAGGACTTGAACCTCCATCTCTACACCATTGGTGTAGTGCTCTACCTATTGAGCTACTGCAGTACCGTAGACTAAGCTACGGTCTTTACTGCGTGGACAACAAGAGAACGCGTCTTGTTGTTGTGCTTGACGTGGCACACCTTGAAACCACGGCGACGAGCTACCTTGCGAATGTAGTTCGACACCACGGTGCTACCAGCTCGTGAGAACGGCATGATAGAGTTGAGCTCAGCGTAGCTGAAGCTGTGCTCTTCACCGTCAAGAGCGATGTCCAAGAACATCTTGACATCTGGTGTGGTCCAGTCAATGATGTAACGTGGTGCACGCTTGTTGTGCTTACGGACTGTGGTGCCCGTAGCAACAGGGGCAACAGCGACAACAGGTGCAACAACAGCAGTTGTCTCCACGATTGGTTCGTGAGCCACACCGTACTTGGTCTCGATGTACTCCGCAACGTCCGCCAGCTGGTTGAGCGTAGGCGTGGTGCCGCTAGTCATCATGAACATCTCTTCAAGGCTAATGCTTTGAATAGTACGGATGGTCTCACTCATCTTCTGCTTGTCCATTAACTTACTCCTTGGTTTGCCCCTACTGTTTGTACTGCAGAGTAACGGGGTTGATTACTCCGAGAGATACCCAAGCCTGTCGTCCGACTTGGATATCTCTCGCAGTAGCCGGAGAACCGAAGTCCCCCGACACCGCGTTACTACTTAGATGGTGTCTTCGTGTTCTTTCTTCCACTGAGCATGGTCAACTTCAGCACGTGCAATGAACATCTCAAGGTACTTGTAAAGTTTCTTGATGTCTTCAAGGTAAAGCATCGTGCCTTTGCCGACAGTCTTTTTTGTCTTGGCATTGCATGCGCCGACAATAAGATAAGCCCAGTGAGTGAACCCATCAATAGTGATTACATCACATTCTGAACATTCTGAGTGATCCATTGTTGTTGGAGAGCATTCGATCTCAAGTCCGAACACACCTTCCACAACGTCTTCGTATGACGAAGTATCTTTCACTGCAATCTCCTTACTTGTTTGGGTGAGCCCGTTGGGTCCGGTGGAACTCATACCGGTAATGCATACTACAAACTACAAACGCCCTGGTCAGCTGCCCATTCAGGCATGAAACCATTGTTGCGTTTGTAGTACCACACAGCAACCTTGGACTGTTGGTCCCCGGTAGCTGCTGCAGCTGAAGCTGGTAGCCCAGGTATGTAACCCCTTGCATAATCCCAGATGTATGGGATGAATTGATACCAACCACCAGCACCACTGTGAATCTCACGTGCTGCTAGGTGATTACGACTTTCTTGATAACGAATGCAAGCGAATTTAACCTGCACTGCCATCGGCAATTGTCGTGTAGCATCAGATGCATCGGGCCATGTGGCTGTTGAGTCATGTGCCTCTGTGTCCCATCGTTGCAACGGAGCTGCTTCAACCAGGGGCTGACTGTCAATGTACGACACAAGTATCGTTGGAGATATAACCTCCACCGGATACGTGGTCGTAGTGACAGTAGCATGAGTCACCTTAACTGCCTGGGGTTGCCCAGACACATAGGTCACTTCACCTGGTTGCGTAGCAACACATGCTGTCGCAACAAAGGCTGCACAGATACACAACTTTCGCAGTGTACTCATGTACCTTGCCTTCCTACTATTTACTGCATTGTTTAGATAGTTTAACCACCATCCCTAGTGGGGAACCCGGAGATCCCAGTGAACCACCGAGTAAGACATCTACTCGGTAGTCCACGTGCAACGCCCGGACTACTAACCTACGATACCCCAGCTGTCACCAGCCTCGGGTGACCAAAGCTGACGACCTTGGTTGAATACAAGGTGGGCAAAAGACTTGACTATCTTATCACTCTCAGTGCCACAAGCAGGAAGCTGGACAATGTCCATGTTCCGCTGCTCATCACGAACGAGACGCTTGAAAGACTTGAACTCGATCACAGCAAGCTCCTTAGCTGAAGGAACAGGCTTGATGTTGCGCTCAGGCCAGTCAATGGTCCACACTGGAATGGAGTAGTTGACCTCCCACGTTCCACCGGTCTCCTGTGCAGTCATCATGACAGAGTCAAAGAAGTCTGCGCAGTCGAACAAACCAATGTGAACATGATTGGTACGTACAAAGTCCCACTTGAAACAAGCCAAGTCAACAACGCAGTTGCTGATGTGCTTGAGGGTGGTACCGTATGAAAAATCATTACTCATACTGTTTCCTTACTTACTTGTTTGTGAGGTGGGTAAGTCCTCGTAATACCCATAGGTAGCCCGAACGGCGGGGGAACCGCTCGGACTACCGAGGATACAACGATTACTGCATCACCACCAACGCCGACCAGCGGGTGCGTTGACCAGGCGGGGAAGGTGAAGCTTCTCAATGTCTTGAGGAGAAAGAACAGCAACGATGTACCACGGGTCGTTGTAATCAATAGCTTCAACGTAGACTTTGTCACCAACACTGAGGAACTTCATCTCCTCAGCATTCATGTAAGCCTTCAAGTCAAAGTGACCTTCGTGCTCGAACTCAACAAAACACGACTCACGATTAACGTTGACAACCGTAGCTGTAATGATGTCATCCCCAAACGTGTAACGCAGAGGCTGCTTAGCAACCTGCTTAGAGAGTTCCTCTTCAGCAAGCTCACGCTCGTATTCATACTGCCGCACCTGAGCACACAGCTTGTCCTCGAGCATGTTGAGAGCATCACCACGGCTCTTGTGGAACCGGGCAACACCAACCTCCGGTGCCTTAGCAGCAAGCCTCCACTCATTAAGCTTCATGTCCTCAATAGCCTCGAGGATAAGTCGAGTCTGACCGTCAGACACAAACAACCTAATGGGATCGTCTGATGATTGAAAATCATAGAATGATTTAGTCACAGTTATTCCTTACTTATTTATTGAGGTTGGTTAGTCCTCGGTTGAACCATAAGCAGCCCGATCCGCGGGGGACCGGACTGCCGAGGAACAATCGATTACACTGTTGCGCGCTTCTTCTGGTTGCGAAGAATGTGAGCTTCAAGAGTCTTCTGCTTGCTCAGCTTGTTGAAAGCAGTGCGCTTCTTCATTGCTTCCTTGTCGCTCTTACGAAGGTTCTTGGTCTTCGGTGCTGGCATAGTAACTTCCTTACTTGGGGTAGGACTTGCCCCTCTTAGTTTGTCCCAATGACACCACCACCCACCACTAGGTGATGATGTCATTGCAACCTACTAAGGTAAGCATTACTTTATTGCTATACAAATGATGGTATAACAAAAAGTGAGAGACCTAGCTTGTGTGTCAACACAAGACAACTTTTTTTATCAATGTTTCACGTGAAACATCTTAATGATGCATCGAGTATGCACATGCCCCTTAAGTTAGAAAGGGGACAACGTAGCTTACTATAGCTTATGAACATAGCGTAACATAACTTAATAAGCGGGGCACGTTAAGATGGACAGATGTTGTGAACCACACACTTAACATACTCGATACACCATTAAGGTGTTTTACGATAACCTACTACAGACCTAGTTGGCGTCCTCTTTAGGAATGTTTCACGTGAAACATATGCGCTCATGTAGACACACATATGTTTCACGTGAAACAATTGGCTTAGTACGTCAAAGACAGAGCGTTGATCTGCTCAGCTAGGCGGTAGTACTCGTTGTCCTTTGAGATGATCTCAATGGATTCGGTGCTGGGAAGGATGCCCACGCGGGTACGGTACTCTCCCGCGATGGAACGACCGTCCTCGGAGATGTACAACTCCTTGGCACTGATTCCTGTCATCTCCTCAAAGGTAGCCATTGCTGCCTCAAGGGATGGGAATGGACCGAAAGAGAGAACCCTCTCCTTGCGGAACCACACCTTCTCCCGCCAATTAATGACAAAGGTCGATGGTATCATCGATTACTCCTTACTTGGTTGGGTTTTAACGTCTCCCGACGTGGTGGGAGTAGGAGGAATCGAACCTCCGCTAACGTATAACTCGGTTATCTAGTTAGCCTACCTAGTACTCCCTTGACCCACCCCCAACTACTGGGTGGGTGATGGTTTTGTTAGCCCAGACCATCAACTGGGTACTGCCGGGTACTGCTAGGCCGAAGCCTTGGCCGTTGCCTTGGCAGCAGGTGCCGCTGGGGTGTCCTCGACCTTGAGGTCCTTGAACACGGTCCAGAACAGCTTCTGCTTGCCCTCGTCGTCACGCACGAGGAAGTCACGCACGTGGACCGGCAAGGCGTTGAGGATGGCCTCTGCCTTGGCCAGGTTGGGCGTCTCGTGGATGTCACGGATGACAGCGTCCCAGACTGCGGGAGCGCCGAGACCGACGGACAGGACGTCACCGTTGGCGAGCAAGAAGGCGAACTTCTGTGCCTTCAGGTCGTAGACGTAGAGCTTGTGCTCCACGTTGTGACCGCCGCGCTCGGTGGTGTCAGTCCAACCGAAGTTGGTGCCGTTGGCCAACAAGGTACGACGACGCACCTTGAAGTACTTGGCACCAGTCTCGTTGCCACGGTCGTCCAGCTCGGTGATAAGACCCGAGTCGATCATGACCTGCTGACGTGACACGAGACCCTTGCGAGTCGTCGTGTGGAAGTCAGTGATCACGTCCGTAGGCCGGAGTGAAGTGGCCAACTCGTTGACGAACTCTGCGTAGTCACGCATGCTCTCAGTGATCACGTCGAAGACGCGACCGACTGCGTAGTTGGCCTGCTCCACACGCAACGCCTCTGCAGCGGTGAACACTGCGAGAGGGTTGACCTGCCCGATGGCGAGGAACTGCACGACGTCGGCGTTGATGGTGTCGACGTTGGCGGCCTGCTCGACCTGACGGGCCGACTCTGAGGCAGACTTACGGTATTCCGCAATCTGCTCCGGAGTGACGGTGGACATGGACGATACTGCTGGTACTACTGGCTGGTAAGCCATGATGGTTCTCCATCTGTTTGTTTACTCAGAACCGCTGAGGTACCGGTGCCCCAATCCAGAGGCGTGGTCCCTGTATACCTACAGTGAACAGTGTGTATATGACACACTGGGGTCGCTAGACCCACACAGCCACCGAACAAGACTTCTGTTCGGTAGCCAGTGCATACAGCGACGTTTGTTACGAGAACATGCCGATCGAGGTGATTTCCACTCGGTCAGCGTACTGGTAACCATGTATCTCAAGAATGAGGCCATTCTCCATGGGGAACTGCCACCGACGAAGCAACGAGTCCATGTCAGCGGGGTAAGATGGTTCGTGGCCGAGCACGATCCCCAAGTGATCATCTTTGGTAGCAACCACGATGACGTCTGATTCTTTCACTGTGTCCTCCTCAGGACTATTGTTTTGGGATGGGTAAGTTCCCGATTGACCCACACAACCCACGTACAAATGATCCTGTACGTGAGTCAGTGCGTGAACCGAGTTACAGCTGCACAACCTTCTCGAGCTGAGAAACGTACTTAGCTTCAGCGGCCTTGTACTTAAGCCAAGCAATGCTGCCATTCTCCGCAGCAGTGTCGGGCCTGTCCACAGCAGCTTCGTACACAGCCTGGAACTCAGCCACAGCAGCTTCGTACACAGCCTGGAACTCAGCCCAAGCAGCTTCGTACTCAGCCTTAGCGGCCAAGAGCTCAGCCCAAGTAGCGTCGTACACAGCCTTAAAAGCCGCGGCCTCAGCTTTAAAAGCTGCGGCCTCAGCCTTAACAGCTTCGTTGCTTTCTTTCATGGTGTCCTCCTCAGGACTATTGTTTGGATTAGCTGACTGCCTCGTCAGGCACTGGGCATCACCCCAGCACTATCATCACGCCTCCCGACGTTATGATTTCGGCATCTGTTGCTCAGTTGACTAGCTCGCGGTCGATGAAGTACACGACTTCAACACCACGACCGTTCTTGTACGAGCCACGCAGCATGTGACGGTGCATCCACACCTTCCAGTCTGTGATCCTGACTTTGACACCAGGATCGGTGATCTCGTAGTTCTTAGCCTTGTCGAGGCTAGAGAACGCCTTACGTGTCCACAGGCCGTTAACCTGTGTGCTGAGCACGTAGACATAACGCTTACGCTTTATCATTGCTACACCCTTTCGGTACTGATTGGTTTGTTGTGTGGGACACAGCGCCGCAGTCATCACTGACTTACTGAGTTACACCCCAGCAGACGCAAAGAAGTTGATAACCTTTTTGTCTATGGAGCTGCACCCACAACCTAAGGCGTATAATAGGATGGCAAGTTTTTGCATTTCCTGAACTAAAGGGTTTTAGAGGAATGCCTTGAGAGGGGCCTAAACGGGGCTAGGAGGCTCTCTAATAGGGGTCCCAATGGGTGGGTATAAGAACGCCTTTAAAAAATACGGCGGCCCTCCTAGGGGCTCTTGAAATACTAAGTGCACTAAAACTATAGAGAAATAGAAAACCCCTCCCCAGGACTTTCCTAGAGAGGGGCTTTCAAGTTGCACACCAATCACACACACCATTGTTTGTTTGGTACTCTCAGTATACACGTATAGCAATGTAAAAGCAAACAGTTTTTGGAGTAGGGGTTGTAAAGCCCTACACAAGGCAATTCTTAAAGGAGTTTCGTATGCCTACATTTAATGATGACAATTGGAGCAAGAGTTATAACAATTCTCTCGGCACTCCTAGACCTATTAAGGTTGCTAATTTGCAAAGATTTGCTATGAATGCAGAGGAAGCTGCCGCAGCTAGAGATAAGTGGTCCGGCATTTCTGCAATACACTTCCAATTGGCAAAGCATTTTGAAGGAATTGGCCACAAGGCTCTTTCAGATGAACACTTCCAGCATGGCGTAGATGCTTCTCATACAAAATCAATGTACCACGAACTTCACCAGAGACTAACTGGTGCTCCAGACGAGCAACAAGAGGAGAACCGCTTTTACTACCGTTCTAATCCAAACGTTAGTAAAAAATAATAGCAATGTCATGGAATAACCGTTACGTCCAAGATATGCATAACATGATGCAACTGGATGACAGTAGGAACTTTCCTAATAGTCCCTATAACAGCGTTAACCCTATTCACAACTATTACAACGCAATAGGTGAAGGCATCCACAACTCACAAGACCCTAGGTACTGTGACCTGTGCAATGAAACCATTGAAAACCTTATTGTAGACCCATCAACGTTGTACTAACTAAAACCCTTATGATGCAAGGGGAAAAGAAAATTCGGAATTGGTTCTAAGGCTGATTACGCGCAGTGCCTTGATTCACCCAAACTAGGAGTAACAATGTTTAATAGCAGAAGAGCAGCTAAAGGTGAAAACCAGATGGGTTCCTTTACTAAGACCCCAGGTTCAAACCTAGATAGTGGCCTTACCATGGTATACCAAGAGGGTAGTAACCATGGGGTGCACAAAGAAGACCCCGAGTACTACCTCACTCAGGTAAGAGCTCGAGAGTTTGCTACTAATTACATTAAGTCTCTAAAGGATGGTCAGGCTCCTCACCCCATCATGATCGAAAAGGCGGGTATCCGTCAAAACAAAAAAGGTCAATGGGTATATCGAGCAAAGCAGTCAAAGATTGCTAACCCTATTACCTTGGCTGACTATGCAGTATTACCATTAAAGAACATCTTCTTTGGTTCAGACAACCCCGGTAGAACTAAGTCTGTTGTTGCTAAGGGTATACGATTAGGTGACGGTATCCTCGAGCCACACAACATCATTGGTCCTGACTGGAAGAATGGTGACATTGATGAAGAGGGCAACCTTCCTACTTTTAAAGCTGGCCAGTACTCTGGTCGTTGTGACAAGTGCTACGGCAAAGGTTGTAATACTTGCCAAGATGGTATAAAGCAGTATATTGCTAATCCTCTTAGATGGATGGGTCAAGCACAGTTTGAATCTGAAAACTCTTATGACCAGTTGATAAGACGAGGTATAACAAGAGTCAAAGACTATTTTGATGCTGCTAAAAGTAATGCATTGCGCCAAGAGGGTCGTAGAGTAACTGAGAATGACCCTCTACCACCTGGTGCTCCAGAGTCTAAGTATCATGGTCTGCCTAAAGGTCAGGACCCTTACCACCTTCACCTTCAGATTGATCCTGTTGTTCACAACATGGCTGAGTACCATGAGATTGACCCAGATCAGTTGCCTAAGCAGCTATTAAGAAATGGTACAAGTCGTGTTAACCCACAGCTAAGAAAACAAATGGAAGAACGTTTGGAAGAAGCCAAGACAGCAACGTTTGTTAAGTGTAACTGCCCTCACTGTGTTATCAATCAATCAGTACAGCCAATGCAACAGTACATTGATACTCAGCACCATGATGCCATTATTGGGTCAGGAGACCCAGATGTACTGAGAGAGTACTTCAAGTCATTCCCAGTAGGTGAATCAACAGAGTTTGGTAAATTAAAAGACTTTGGAAAAGTAGGTAAGAAACACCCTCACCGTATTGTTTGGGGTGAAGCAGGACCTAGAAAACTTATTAGACAAGCTGTCAAGTTCAACCAAGAAGAATCTAACTACGAAAATTATCAAGGTGCACCCAGAATTAGAAAGACTAAAGATGTCGGTGCACCTACTGATAAAGTTTATGTTGACCCAGAAGCAATTAAAGCTAGAAGTTTTGAATAAAAAAGTAAATTTCTTCAAAAAAATACTTGACAAAACCCAAAAAATCCTCTTATATATATAACTAAGGAAAACATGTCAGATACTCCTAGCTGTAACTCTTGTAATCCTAACGATAAAGACAAAGAATTACAGAAAAAGGCAGATGAAGCTCTCCGGTTTAAGGAGAATATTGCCCAAATCTCCTCTTTGTCAGACAAATTCTTAGATGATGAGTCATTGCTTGGTAAAAAATCAAAAAATACCAAGATTTATAACCTAATTCTCACTGAATATGATGAGAATAATGGGTCTTTTGTCGAATACAACAAAGAAATAGACAGTTATGTCTTCTTTGCCCTTTTGGATGATGTATTTGATAGCTTAAATGACCTAGATTATGAAGAAAATGATGAATTTATAACAGAAAATAATGTTGTAGTGTTCGATAGCCTTGATGAAGTCATCGATTTTCTTAAAAATAAGAAAGAAAAAGACGAATGACAATAGAAAGCCACGACCAAAATGTTACTCATCGTTATATTGTTCATTATCCTGCCCATCCTGAGCGCACTTCCGATCCACATTATATTGACTTCAACCACTTTAGGCAGAAGACGAAAGATACAGCTGTTTGTAGTGTCGGTGCTCATCGGAATGACTATAGCGAATGCGATTCCGCTCACCCCTTAGAGCTTCACCACACTCATATTGAGTTCAGTTTGCAAAATGGTGTTGAGCTTAAGTGGCTTGAGGCAGATTATCCCGGTGTTAGTGACCCTGAGAACATAGGTGCTTGGGTAGAGAGCGCTGAGAACTTGGAATGGCTTTGTTTGTTCCACCACAGAGGACATGGTGGTGTTCATACAGCCGCTGCAGCTGACTACGAAGCTGAAAAATACGTGAGAGGTCTCATAAAATGAGTAATTGGTCTAGAAGATACGCAGCAGAAGACACTTTTGGCTATAACGATCCTTATTACTTTGAAAAGTTAATCGACAAAGCTAATACAGGCAATCCAAAGCTTATACAAAAGAAGCACATTGATTTTGCTCGAGCTCATGGCATTAACGAAGATGAAATGATGCACGCTTTTACGCAAGGTCACAACATTGGTTCATATACCGTTGCACGTAGACACAATGATCCATGGGCACATGGACCAGAAGCAATGAAACCACGCACTGTTGCTACGCACGATGAAGCTATTGATGCACTTAATAACAATGTAAATGCTAATCACTACAGTTTGCTTAGAACAGTTGGGGAAACAACAATAAATGGTAAACACAACCCCAACCCAACACCTTTAAACCACAAAGATGCTGTAGCAAGATCTGGAAAGATAACTTCAACAGAACGACAAAGGTACATATAATGAACTGGTCTAGAAGATATGCTAGCGAGTTATGTGGTTGTGGTGATCCTGCTGTAGGTAAGGATGCCTATGGGAACCCAGCTTGCGCTAAGCACGTTTACACTGAACCCACTGCTAAAGACGTAGCCAATCGCATGGTTGATGCTTTGGGAGAACATCTAAAAGGTGATGACATCCTTGAGTGGGAGCCATACACTCCTGAAGAGTCAGAAGTTTATAATAAAGTCAAAGCTCTTGGCATTAAAGAACCTGTTATACCAAATCGTAATCCTAAAAGTTGTCAAGTTTGCAATACACCCACTGAAAATAGAAGTGCTCGTTGCAATAAATGCAATGTTGCTATAAATGAGCTTTTTAATATACCAGAGTTTCGTGAATTAACAAGACGCGAAGACATAGAAGGCGTCAATGAAATGATTCGCCAACATCGTGGTATTGATAGACACCCCGCAGAAGATATTTTTAATTTACCAGTGGCTGATGAGTCGCAATTGCCTTCACACTATAGAGGAAGCAAGATTAGCTGGAACAAAAGATACGCTAACAAGTTTGATAATTCTTTTGGAGATGACCGATGACAGACCGTATTGTAGGTAAATTAGGTAAATTAGACCCAAGACGCCCCGCTGGGCTTCACCAATTGGCTTTTTACCAAGGGAACCCTCTTCCAGCTGCACCAGATAGCGTAATTACACCAAATGTACCCGATTGGGGAGTCTTAGGGAATGATACTCATGGGGATTGTACTTTTGCTGGTATTGTACACGCCAGAATGGCTAACGCTGCTGCGTTGGGCCTCACAGAAACCTTCCCCTCCGACGCCGATGTGGTCAACGCGTACCTTTCTTTTACGGGAGGAGCAGATCAAGGGGCAGTAGAGGTAGATTTGCTTAAATTCTGGCAAGCTAATGATTTATTTGGTAGCAAACTTGCTGCTTTTGCTCCTACTGACCATGCTGACTTTGATGAACTTCGTAGTGTCATTGCTTCTTACGGTTTTGTATACATTGGTGTACAGTTGCCTGTTACATTTAGTGATCAGTTCAGGAATAACCAGCCATGGGACCTTACAGGCACTCCTGCTGACAATCAAATCGAAGGTGGGCACTGCATTATCCTTACTGGTTACGATAAGGACTACGCTGAATGCATTACCTGGGGTAAAGTACAAAAAGTGTCATGGAGATGGCTGCAAAGCTACATGGAAGAGAGCTGGGCTCTTATTACTCCAGAAATTGTTGAAAAAGGTCAATATGGCAACCTACGCCTTGAAGAACTTACTGCTGACTTGAGTAAACTATGACAAGAAAGAATATGAATTGGGTAGTTCGTTATGCTTTGCAACAAAAAGCACTTAATACCCAATCTCAGTTTGCTTTGCCTTCAGCTATGGACGGTGGGCCACCTAATTTTGGTAAAGGTCCCAATACCCAATCAACTAGCCACATTATTAAAAATTTACCAAAAGCGCCAAAACCACCGGTTGATAAACCATTTATTGTAGACCAAATTGCCGAAAGTAAACCAGGTAAAGCCGTAGACTTTGTTAAATCTATTGATGATATTACTAGAGAACCTTATAAATGGAATAGTGATCTCGTGGGCAGAGAAGGTAATTCTTTTGCCAATATAGAGCAAGATGTAATAAGCCGTGAACAATATGATTCAACAGCAGCTCAAAATGCTATTTATAAAGCTAAAGATGTTGTTAACAATGCTAAAGCTGTAGGACAAGGCGTTGCTAATACTGTTAAGAACGTAGGCACTGGCATAAGCAATACTGTTAAGAATGTAGGCAATGCTGTGAAAAGCGATGCACCTGCCGCTAGTGAAACTGCAGCAGCTGGCGGAGAAGACCTTATGTCTACCATTGAAGGTGACGCAGCAGGAGTAGCAGAAGGCGCAGCTGCTATTGCTGGCGGCATTGCTTCTTATTTCCTCTAAAGATAGAAGATAATTATGTCAATTCCAAAAAGAATAGAAGAGCTATTAGAAGAGCAATTGCTTGAAAAATACGCTAAATCACAAGAAGATATTCAAAACCAAATTGATAAACTTCATACTCTTGCTAACGACCCAGGCGCCACTGATGCTGAACGTTCTTCTGCTGCATCTATGCGAGATAAATTAAAAGGTAATTTAAACAGTAATCCTATTAACAAGTTTGATCCAACTACACCAGGCACCGACTTAGCTATACACGAACAAAAAGCTTTGCCAGGTAAAGGTAATAGTTTAGCTATTCCTTCTGAAAAAAGCTTAGCCATTATTGAACAAGAACCTAGAACACCCATCTCTGATGAAGAAGTGCCAGAAGAAGAAGATGATGAAGGCCCAAGCCATCACAGAGTCTTTAACTTCCAAGTTGGTGTACCAAGAAACATTCTTAATGTGCCAACACCAGGTAACCCAAGGCAATCTTCACGTTTGTTCCAACTTATTGAAGAAGATAATTTACGACTTGCTTACAACAATAAGGCAGAGACGACCTGGGAATAAGAATTAAAATAGCCTTTAATGCGCAGTAGACAATGATGAGATACGCTACACAGGACAATGGCAACTATGGGGATGATGATTCCCTTGAGGGTATTGAAAACCATGAAGAAGGTTTTGGTATCCCTGGCCAGTCTGCTATTGGAACTGTTGGTTATTTTAGATTTGCAGATATTGGTAATGAAGATGAAAATTCAACAAGATTAACTGCTTTAGGCGATAAACCTAAAGACACTATTGATCTTGGTGGAGAACCACCAGTTGTAAGCAATGAAGGACTATCTAGCGTTTCACCTGGTTCGTTGTCAACGATTATTGGAGCAAATATGAGCATAAATGCAAGAATTGCATACGTTATGGAGAATGGTGAGCCATTCTGTAACCACTGTGAAAAGAACTACTTTCCAGGCGCACGTATTGCCTGCACTAACTGTGGCTGTGGCCGACCTGCTGATGATCATGGAGTTACTGAGGGTAATTTTGCAGGTGAAGACCTTAGAACGGTTGAGGGGCCTACTGCTGGCGACAAAGATCACGGTCGTGACATTGTTAAAGAAGAATCAGCTCGTATGGGTTCAGCAGGTAACTTCTATGCAATGTTTAAAGAAGCTAATGACAGTGAGTTGTACTCTCAAGGTTATGTTGATGCGCAAAATGGTAAAGCAATGGATGAAGACCTTGCTTTGTTGAGCAAAGACTACTACGAAGGGTACAGATTCCATAAGTTTTACAATAAGACCCCTCAACAGAGTGTTGGCCAAAACTTATATGACATTAAACCAAACAGCAATTCAATTCCTCGCCCGCACCAAATGACTCCTGGTGAAGCTGACCGTGGACCTCTTGAATTGACTGATGGTTTTAATCACGCTACTGCTTCACGCAGAACTAGTAACCTTCCTGCTGATGTTATCCAAAAGTTTTTTGAGATATAATTATGAATAAATGTTTTATTTGTAAAAATGGTGACCTTGTTAGAGTTGCTAACGTACGAGGCGAAGAAGTCTATTGCAATGATTGCCGTAGAGTGATCGTAAGCTCTGCGCTTAACTTTAAATTTTCTAAAGAGAAGCCAGTTGACTGTATGACTAGCGATGGCAGGCCTGGCTACAAAGGCCCTGGTAAAAAAGCAGTGTGCCACGGTTATTCAAACGATGAAGAGAAGCAAGAAGCCTACCGTAAAGCAGATGCATCACGTTATTCTTTTGAGAACAAGAGAGCTGCTTCTAAATTGATAAATGCTGTTGCTTATTTTAGTGGTTCACCTGATTTTGTTACTGGTGATTCATCAAAGTCAAATAAAGCACAAAACTTTAACAACCCAAATATTAAGAACCCTGCCATGGCTTCAAACAGTGCTATCGATGGTGCTACCACCACAGATAATGGCATCAATGTCCAAATGGGTGACCTTAACAAATCAAACCCCTTAAATAGTGGTACCACTGCAAGCAGAAGACTTGCTGATCTCATCAGCGAAGAACTAGGTCCAAGCTTTTGCACAGAACATATGATCCACGATGAATGTAACCACAACCGCAATTCGCAATAGTGTTTGAGGAAAAAGAAAGATTCCATTATGAACTACGACAACATTGAAATCGAAGCCAAGACTGCTGCTGCTGATGCTCGTTGGTTTAACGGCACATCAGAGAGTATTTTGACAAGACTCGACAGACTCCAGGACATCTTGGACAGAACACGTATGGCTGCTAGTAACCCAAACGCTGGCGAAAGAGAAATTGAGCGTTATGCCAATATTCTTACTGAGCTAGGCGCAGAGAAAGAACAACTCGAGAAGCTTGCTTCAGAGTATGTTGACTTTGATACTGAGCAATACCTTGACAGCCTTCCTGGTGGCACTATTGCCAAGGAATACCGTGTGAGCAGTGCTGGTACCAGTGACCTTGGTGAAGACGATGGTAGCCTCTTGTACCGTACAGCTGCTGGCATTGAGAGCGAGTTCGAGAACGCTGACTGGATCAACTTTGTTACCGCTGGTGCTGAAGTTTGGGTTGAGGACCAGAACGTCCGTCTACTTGACAGCCAGTTGAACACTCGTGAAGCTGCTGTCTATTATGTTGAGCGTAAGACGCTTCCTATCCTTGATACCGTAAAGCGTGCTTCTATTATTGACAACTTTGTTGATAATGTAGAAATCTGCCGACGTGCAAAGAATGATGGCAATAGTTTCCGTAGCATTAAGAGTGCAAGTGCAAACAAACTTTCTGCTAAGTTTGTTGAAGAAGCTGTTGACTACTCGTTTGGAGATGGCCTTAACTGGCTCTAACAATGGATAATTGGAATGGCTTTAGAGTCGTTGGTTCTGTAGAAGACGACACTATTTCTAAAGATACTGGACTAGTATCATCTCTGAAACAAATGCTTGCTGAAGCATATGTTCTTTATCACACTATTCATGGGTTCCACTGGAATGTGCAGGGGACAGACTTCTATGAATATCACAAAATGTTTGATGACATTGTTGATGATATCTATGAGAACATTGACCCAATTGCTGAGAACATCAAAAAGCTTGGTTCTGACGCTCCATTCATTATGAGCGAGTTAGTAAAACTTAGTGAAATTAAAGAAGCTGAATTACCTAGTAAAGACCCCAAAGAATTAAGTAAAAAATTCCTTGACATTAACGAGCAATACATTAAGAATATAAAGAATGCTTTTAATATTGCAAACAAAGAAAATGAACAAGGCGTTGCTAATTTTATTGCAGAACGTATCGATCAACACCAGAAGCACAGCTGGTTTTTGAGATCTTCTATTGGTAATTAAATGGATTCTGTAACAGAGAACATATCTAAAGTAGTAGCGTTGCTCACAGCAATAATTAGCGGTCAAGAAGACTTGGCCTATGAAATGGTACTTGAGAGTAACCCAATTGAGTTGTTTAGTGCTCTAACGGGTGTTACTATGGTGTTTATTAATAAACTATCTGAAATTAACAATATTACTCCAGAAGAATGCTTAAAGAACCTAGCATTGCTTGCTTATAGAGCTAACTAAATATGATTGAATTACCTGAAGGCATTACTTTTAACGATACTCTTCCTAAAGAGTTTGAAATTAAATTAACTTTTGAAAGCATAAATAGTACCAAATGTAATAAGTGTGAATTACATTTAGAAGCAATGCTAGCTACTAACAATGGCAGGCATGAAGGCATTATCAAAGCAATGCCAAAAGAAAATATATTATGGAAGAATACCTTACCCAAAGACCGTGTTCGTTCAATAAAACTATTGAATGAAACTCTTGTGGATAAGCTTGACAAGCACAAGGAAAGGCATAAAAATGATTAGATATAGCAATACACCCGACAAGAATTCTAGAGTAATTACAGACAGCCCAACATCACCAATCAAGACTACTAAAGACGTTAGAGGCTTGTTGGACATCAATGACCAAAGCCAAAGCAAAGCAAATGTCTTAGATTTAGATGCGCAAGACGAAGATGGCACTGACTAAGGAATAATGTGAAAGAACAACTGGAAACAAATCCAGCAACACATATTATTATCCCAGATACTCAAGCTAAAGAAGGTGTTCCTACAGATCACCTAACTTGGATTGGTAACTACATTGTAGAAGAGTTCCACAACCAAGATATTAAGATTATTCATCTTGGTGACCATGCTGATATGCCAGCTTTGTCTATGTATGACAAAGGCAAGAAAAGCATGGAAGGTAGACGCGTAAAAGCAGATATTGAAGCTGCTAATGAACATTGGCGTGTTCTTAACCAACCATTGTACGACTACAATGATAATAAACGCAAAAGCAAGCATGCAATATGGAACCCAGAGCGTCACATACTGCTTGGTAACCATGAAGACCGTATCAATCGTGCTACAGAGATGGATGCGCAGATAGATGGCCTCTTTAGTACTGATGATCTTGATTATGCTCGCAGTGGCTGGAGAGTTAGCCCCTTTAAAAAGATTCTGTGGTTAGATGGAGTGGCGTACAGCCACTTTTTTTATAACCATATGACAGGCATGCCTCTTGGTGGAACAATCGATGCTCGTCTGAAGAATATTGGTCATTCATTTACTATGGGTCACCAACAAACGTTCTTATATGGTATGCGCTATGTCAATGGCAGTAGAGAAGGCGAAGGAGCGTTCTCTCAGCATGGACTGGTCGCTGGTGCATGTTATCTTCATGATGAAGACTACAAAGGACCTCAAGGTAATGCTCACTTTAGAGGTATTGTAGTAAAACATGGTGTACAAAATGGTAGCTATGACATCCAGCAGATTTCACTTGATTCTTTATGCCGTAGATACGAGGGCATGAGCCTCGAACGGTTTAAAAAGCTCAAGTATCCGCATATGTAGTATATGGCTTCTGCAAATACTTCTCAGCGTAAGAATTTTCGTTGTGTCTTTAATCGTTATGTCTCTGAATATAACAAAGATGCAGTAGTTCGTTCAATCATATCGCAATTTGAAGGTTATTTTGCTGAACCAGAAGTTACTGTTACTGATGATGGGTTTATCATCTCTTTAACCATAGGCGATAGCCTATCTGCCACTATGGTAAGAGACAAAATTCTCTGGAACCAATTTGTAGATAGCGTAACTGCTGCAGATGCTATCCGCAAAATTCAAATCATTCGTTTGCCAAAAGCTGGTAAAGAAAACGAAGGTACCGTAGGTGGCTTTGGTCCACATGGTAGCGACAGCGGAGTAGATGAGAAGCTTAACGTGCCATTAGACCATGATCCTCAATACACAATAGGTCCCAATGCTGATGGGTCACTTGGATGGCATGCTAGCGTTCACTATGCTGACCCAACTGGCAATATGTTGCCAAAAGACCTTGGACCAGGTGCTGAAGATGGTGAACCAGTTGATGAAGACTTGAATAGCGACATCACTAACATGGGTGCAGCTAAATCACACCCAAAACTATTCATGGGTTTTAGAGTTGTTGCTATCAACAGTGATACTGGTGGTGCTTTTACTCTTAATCAACCAAATGGTTTCCAGGACGTTGGTAAACCACCTAGAGGCGGTAAAACCCACCAAGAAGCAGGGTCTGCAACTGGAATTGGTGGTGGGGCTCCCATTAGCGGTGCTAGCTGGTACGTAACTCAACCTGGCAACGAACAAGGCACTGATTTAGGTACAGAACGTGTCAAAAGTGACGCTTCTGCTGCTCCTTTTGGTGCTATTGCTGCTAGCAAGCTTGAACCTGAAACAGAAGACGTAGATAGTGCTATTGACCTACCACAAGCACGTGGTGGCACGCAATCTGTCCCAGATGGTGGCCATGTAGAAGGTTGGTTTGCTAGCCGTTACTTTGGTTTAAACGAAACATATGGTTATGAAGGTGATGTAGATGGCTACGACTTATAAAGTATATTCAGCTGGGCAAGCACCAGAAAAATATGTGCCTGGTGATTTTATATTAGTATCTTCAAAAGGCATTTTAGCTAAATTCATTCGTTTCGGTCAGTTCTTTCGTTACCATGGCAAAATGAAACCATTTGCTCATTGGAACCATGCTGCAATGATTATTGATGAGAATGGAACCATTGTAGAAGCTATTGGCCGTGGTGTTGTAGAAAACAACATCATTGATTACCAAAATGTAGAATATTACTACGTAAGCACTAAATTAAATAAGCAAAGCAGAGATCAGGCGATCGCTGCATGCAAGAGCTTCATCAAAGATAAGTATGGTTGGTTGACAATCTTTAGCATTGCCCTCGAGCTTGCTACTGGTATTAACCTTCAAATTAATAGTAGAAACACTATGATTTGTAGTGCAGTAGTTGCCCAATCACTATGGGCCGGTGGAGTTATTTTTGATCATAACCCATACCAAATGATGCCTGCTGATCTTGCAGCATCTTTTAATGTTTTGACAGAATTGCCAAATACTTGATTATTGTGCAATTTATGCATTAAAGTAAAAATATGAAAAAAGCTGTCATTACAATTAGTTATGACCCTCGTGACGCACAAAGCGACGAGCTAGCAAGCCAAGAAATTAGCGAGACTATGTCTGGCCTTCTTAATAGCTTGCGTACTCAAGTTAATGGCGTACAGGTGTCTGTCAAATTTACAAATACAAATAAGGAGAAATAATAATGTCTAATCCCGTTAATACAACAACGACCAGAGCAACAGGCCGTGCTTTTGCATCAGCTATTGCTGGTGCTATTCTTGCTTGGGGCGCAACCAAGTGGGGTAATCTAAATACTGGTACGTTCACCGTACTGGTCCCTGTTGCCACTGGTCTGTACTACACGCTGATCACTCAGCTCGAGAAGAAGTACCCTAACCTTGGTTGGTTGCTTGGTACACTGCCTCAGCCTAAGGCTTCTGTAGCTCCTACACCAGCACCTGCTGCTGCCAAGGATCCTGCCAAGAAGGCTGCACCTAAGAATTAACGCAGTTTAGGTCTTGTAGCTCAGTGGTTAGAGCACAAGCTAATGTAATTTAAAAACTCTTTGAACCCACCTTAGTAATAGAACAATAATATTAAGGTGGGTTCAAATGAGTTCTATAGACTGGGTATGTGAGTACAGAGAATGTGACATAGTATTTAAACGTTATCCTTCTTATGTAAAAAGAAATACAAAACGTTATTGCTCTCAAAGTCATGCTTCATATGAACAAGCTATTCGAGAAAAAGAAGAAATAAGATCTGGAAAACGCAAACCTAGAAAACTCATCATGAAAGAGTGCTTGGTTTGTAAATCACCAACTTCTAATAGAACTGTTATATGCAAACAATGTCAGAGCATTAATACTTCGTGGAAACATCTTAACTTTACTGCGCAAGATTATTATAATTTATATGAAAAACAAGAAGGAAAGTGTTGCATCTGTAAGTCAGAATACTATAGTGTTAATAAAAAAGATCATAGACTAGCTATCGATCATGATCATAACACAGGTAAAATACGAGGGCTTCTTTGCTTACATTGCAATACAAGGTTGGAATGGCTTGAAAAGTATATAGAAGACGCATTAGAATATATAAATAAATAAAGTAAGGTCCTATGGTGCAGCCTGGAGTGCACGTCTCCCTGTCACGGAGAAGGTCAGGGGTTCAAATCCCCTTAGGATCGCGAAAGATCTTTTTGGAAGTCCTCGGAGGGGGTCGTGGGTTCAAGTCCCATCAAGATCGCTATGATTAGCATATTAATCCCAACAAGGAATAGACCTGAAAACATAACCAGGCTTTACAATTCTTTGCTTGAAACATCAAACAACATTGATGATATAGAAGTCTTACTCTATGTTGACAACGATGACAATTCTTATGATCATTTGACTTTTAATAAAGTTAGAGGAGAAAGAATTGTATTAAGTGAAATGTGGAACACACTTTACAATTATTGCCATGGCGATATTATTATGCATTGTGGCGATGACATTATCTTTAGGACCCCAAATTGGGATACTATTGTAAAGAATAAATTTACTGAGTTTCCTGACAACATTGCCTTTGTTTTTGGTAATGATGGTTCTCCACACAATGGCAACTTTGGAACTCATGGTTTTGTACACCGTAAATGGGTTGAAACGATCGGTTATTTTGTACCGCCTTACTTTAGTTCTGACTATAACGACACTTGGTTGAATGATGTTGCCAAAATCATTGGCAGGCATATCCATGTAGATATCTTAACTGAACACATGCACTATGCATTTGGTAAGGGTGAATACGACATAACCCATCAAGAACGAGTAGAAAGACACCACCGTGATGGTGTTGATAGCATCTATAGCTCTAAACACAACGAAAGATTAACAGACGCTGACAAGCTCAGAGAGGTTATGCAATGAAAATTGGTGTGGTAGGGATGGGCAAACTAGGGTTGCCCGTAGCCTTGGCAATTGAATCAAAAGGTCATGAAGTCTTTGGTTATGATGTACGCCAAGAGCCATACGATTACATATCGCAGAAGAAAATTCCTTACGTAGAAAAGGATATTCAACCTCTATTAAATGCAACAAAAATTAAGATGATGAATACCATAACAGAGTTGCTTGTGCAAACTGATATTGTATTCCTCCCAGTACAAACGCCTCATAATCCAAGATACGAAGGATCTTCAAGGTTGCCTGATGAAAGAAAAGACTTTGATTATTCTTTCTTAGTATCAGCTATTGAAAAGATTGTATTATCAAGTTCCTATCTAGACAAAAAAATTACTCTTGCTGTAATTTCTACTTGTCTACCAGGCACATACGAATCTGTTATTAAGCCATTGCTTAATGAAAAAATAGATTATGTTTACACCCCACAGTTTATTGCTATGGGCACAGTCTTGGATGATTACCTTAACCCAGAGTTTGATCTCATTGGGGTAGAAAGCATTGATGCAGCAGAAAAGCTTAAAGAATTCTATGCTTCTATTAATAATGCACCTCATCTAGAAACTGACATCACTACTGCAGAAGGTATTAAAGTTGCCTATAATACTTTTATTACCATGAAGACAGTACTAGCTAATACCTGGGGAGAGCTCTCAGAAAAGATTGGTATGAACGTAGATGATATTTTTCGTTCATGGGGTATGTCTAGCAAAAGACTACTATCTACCAAATACTTAAAGGCTGGCGTTGGTGATGGTGGTGGGTGTCACCCTAGAGACAACATTGCATTGAGCTGGTTAGCTCAAAAGCACAAACTTTCTCACAATCTATTTGAAGACCTTATGAAGTCACGTGAAGCCCACATGGAGTGGATTGGCAATTATGCTTTAGAATATGCTAAGAATAATGATTTAAATATCATTATCTTGGGCAAGTCTTTTAAACCAGAAACCAATATTGAGACTGGCAGCCCAGCTGTACTATTAGAAAGTTTGCTTTCTGAAAAAGTAGTAGTTGAACACTACGAAGATCTTGTTGAGCTTCCAGTTGCTTTGTATATTATTGGCACACAGCATGAAAAGTATAAAGACTATGGTTTCCCAATGGGCAGTATAGTTATTGACCCATTTAGGTATATCCCTGAAAGAAAAGGTGTTACCATAGTAGGTATTGGTAGCTAATTATTCCCTGGTAGCTCAGCGGCAGAGCTGGTCACTGTTAATGACTCGGTCGGTGGTTCGAATCCATCCCAGGGAGCTTAGGAAAGGTAATAATGAAATTAATTGAAATTCTTGAACAGAACCCAGACTTGGTGCACAGCAATGACCCAAGTAAAGGCACTGATAAACACAATGACCATGACTATATTCAAGGTTTCTACGAAGAAGCTTTTAAAGAGTACCAAGATAAAGAAATTACTTTTGTAGAGATTGGCATCTGGGCAGGTGGTTCATTAAACCTATGGAGCAAATATTTTACTAATGCTAAAATATATGGCCTTGAAGTTGTTGATCGTATCCATCCTGATAATAAAAACTTGCCTAATGTAGAAATTATCTTTGAGAATGCATACTCAGATGAGATGAGTAAGCGTTTTGGCCCTATTGATATTGTTGTTGACGATGGACCTCACACTTTGTCTAGCCAAGTTGAATGCCTTAACTTCTATTTACCTAGAGTAAAAGAAGGCGGCATTTTGATCATTGAAGATGTACAAGACACCTCATGGTTCGACGTGCTTGCTGCTTCGGTACCGGAAGAATTGCAATCAAACATTGAATGCGTTGATATTCGTAAGAACCGTGGTAAGGCTGATGATCTTATCTTTGTGGTGCGCAAGTAATGCTATTAACTTCTCTAGATGATCTGCTAGAGGTACCAAGACCAAGCTTGCCCATAGTTATACCAACGTTTAATAATGAATCATACTTGCGTATGATGGTTAACCAACTACCTAACAATAATCTTGTAATTGTAGACAACAATTCATCATCAGAGTCCATGAGAAGCTACCTAGAAGAGCTTTCTAGCGACTTTATTGTTGTTTGTAAGGAAATCAACGATGGACCTCAAGACTATCATACAAAGCCATTTTTCTGGCTTTGGTTGCCTAACCATTTCTTTATAACAGACCCTGATATTGGTTTAAACCTTGATATGCCAAAAAACTATGCAGAAATCATGCGTGACTTATCTTTGGAACAAAATTCTTTCAAAGTTGGCGTTGCACTTGATATTTTTGATTTAGATAGTGAAAATTATCTTGGATTAGTAGCAGATGCTCAAGGTAATACTATATTTGATTATGAGAACCGTTATTGGAAGACAAGAATACAAACTTCTGTTACAGATCAACCTGTTTGGCGTGCAGCTACTGATACAACGTTCTCATTTGTAAATAAAGATAATTACCGCAATGAACCACACGATTATCAGTTTGGTGTACGTATTGCAGGCAGTTTTATTGCTCAACACTATGGATGGTATAAAAACCCACCAATTAGTATTGCTGAGCAACAGTTATACCTAGAAACTGCTAACATGGCTTCATCAACAAATAATTCTGTCAAAAACATTCTGGGGTAGTGTAAAGGTAGCACCGGAGTCTTTGGAACTTCTAGCCCTCGTTCGACCCGAGGCCCCAGAGCTTGAAGGTTCGAGTCCTTCTCCCTCAGCAAACCGACAGTAGCTCAGTGGTAAGAGCGGAAAGCTTATATCTTTCTGGCCGATGGTTCGATTCCATCCTGTCGGACTTTTATTATTGCATGTTCAATTCGTGCTGCCCGGACCATTTAAAACATGCTCTATGTTATAACAGGTATTAGGTAAATATTACCTACTGTCCAGCGTTCCTGCGGGAACAATATAAGGAGTAACACGATGACATCGATGTTCGATTATGATGACTCAGTGAACATGGCTTTTGATGCCAAGATTGCTGGTAAGAATCTAGTAACTGCTAAGCATGAACTGCTTACAAAGACTGGTGATTTCTTGTTCATGGCTCACAGCGACCGTGAGCTTGCTTTCCGTATGCAAATGGTCGAAGAGGACATCGAGCGCACTGCTCACCGTCGACTTGCCAATGTCAGTGACTCCAAAGCCAAGCTTGTCCGTGCAGTGTTTGATGAGTGGTCTTTGCGCCACGCATCTTGCCAGTTCTGCAAAGTCGCCGCACCTTTAGAATATGATGAGCCAAAAAACAAAGTTTTTTTTGACCAAGAAAAAGGCACATTACATTCAAGACCTCAAAAAGGTCGTAGCTATCCTGGAGGCACATGCGATGGCTGTGGAGAAACAATTGGGTTGAGCGGTGGTAGATTACCAGCTTTTATAGACACTGGCATACCAGGACATATGATTGACACTAGAAAAGTAGATCCAGGAAAGATCAGTGAACTACCTAAGGGCACTCCTGCTTATTGCAAGCATTGTGCTATAAAAATAATGTCTAGCAAAACTGCTAAAGACTCATACACCAATGACCCAAATAGTTACAAGGGTAGAAAAGACCCTGAGTGGATGGCTAAGAATGGTCCTAATGACTACCACCAGCACTATCCTTCTAGCGATAAAGAAGGCGGGTTCACTTGCCCCGGCTGTGGACGTCTTTTCCACACTAGAGAGCAAGCTACAGGTGCATACGGTACTTGCGGCGCCTGTGACCTTGGTAAGAACCCAAGAAACCCTAACTACAATAGAAGAGACGAGATGGGTCACCCAGCTCCTAATAGCGAATTCCCTTTTAGTCCATCAGGCCACAACCCAAAACAAGATGATAAGAACAACTTCAATAAAAAGGCTAGTGATGATGATTACCAATATCACTGGGACCCTTCTAAGAAGACTCCTTACCCTTCACAGGTTCCTAACAAAAAGAACCCTAATAAAACAACGCCTTGGCACGAGAAGCCACAGCAGCCTTACCCTGTTAAAAACCCAGACTACCCAAATAAGGGCGAAGGTTTGCGCAAAAACGACACTTTGAAGCGTAACCCAGAAATTCACCCGAAAGCACCAATGGGTCACCCTTACCCTTACCCTGGCACGCCAAATACATACATTGAGCCAATTAGCCACCCCAATATTGGCATGCCAAACCAGTGGCAAAAGCCAGTTGGACCAGGTAAGCAAGACCCACCAGGTAAGCCAAATAACCCGTGGCACGAAGAGCCACAGATTCACCGTAGTCCTAACACGCCAATGCAATGGCAAAAGCCATTTGGGCCAGGTAAACCATACCCTGGGCACGAAGAGCCACCATACATTGATCCAGTCAGACACCCTGAACAGAAGACGCCAATGCAGTGGCAAAAGAAGCCTATTGAAAAGGATCCTTACCACCATGGCAACGAAAAATGGTTCAACAACCCTAGCGATGATTAATATTAACCTCTATTGATTGCTAGGTTGATATGGCTACAAAATTTAACTCATCAAGTATTAAAACTGCTGAACCAAACATACCTTTTATTGATGGCTCTAAGCCTCCTTTTGAAGGGGCTTTACCAATCTTTAAACGGTTTGACCGCTTAAATGACTACTACCCAAAACATGAGCGCCGAGGCACACAGTTTGGTTATGACAGAAAGAGTGGTGATTTCACCGCCCTTGGCCCAGAAGAGTTTGATGACTATGATGAAGAAGGTAATAAGCTACCACAAGTGCTAGAGGCTTGCCCAATTTGCAATAAGACAAATTGTGGTGGTGTAAACGGTCGTGGCTTTGGTAAGCATGGTGGCCCCTGCACTGGTTGTGGCAAAGAAGACTGTGTTGGCGATCTTGCTTATTATAAAGAAGAAAAACATAGACCTGCTGGCTATAGACCTGCTGGTTTTGGCATGCACATTGTTGATTGGCAAGAACCTCAGGTTAGAGAAAAAAAACCTGAAGTTTTATTTACAAGCCCTGAAGACGCTTTAAAGTATGTTCTTGAAGAGCAAAATAAAAACCCTAGACAATACCCAATAAGAATTAGAAAATCAACAATTGATAGAGTTACTAAAACTAGTGCTGTTATCCGTATTCTTGATGAATCTTTAATTATTAAAAAGGTTTCTAGTCTAAGAATTTTTAATGCTTCATATGATGACGGTGACTCGTTCTGGGACCCTGATGACTATGAAGCACAGCAGAAAAAACCATACGAAAAATTTAGCGAAGGATCTATCCCTGAGTCAGATATCGATGAAGATGATGAATACATAAAGTCACTTCGAGGTCTTGATTCTCTCACTCCAGAACAAGAAGAAGACCTTGCTGACTTTACTGAACGTCAAAATAATATTCAACAAAATAACCTTACACCTTACAATGAAGAACCCAACTACACTCTAGATTCTCTTGGTCAAGAAGCAACAGGTACAGAAACAACAGAAGAACAAGAACCGGTAGTTGCTTGCCCTAACTGTGAAACAAAATCAATGGTTAATCAACCAGGTTCAGAATCTTTTAAGGATGATCACTGTAAGTGTTGTGACAGAACATGCGGTAGTACAAAAAGCAATAGCAAAGTTCACTGTTCTGGTGATCCCGATCCATCAGTATGCCCAGGTAGACCACGTGAACAATGGTCACAAGGTAAAGGTAAAAATAAAATTACTGTATGCCCTGTTTGCCAGAATGAAGGTTTTATACCTGAAAGCAAGGCAACTAGCTTATCTGAAGCAACACCAGCTGAGAATATACCTCAAGCAGAACCAACCCCAGGTAATGAACCTATTCCTGCAATGGTGCACGACCCAGAAGGTGAAGACTTTACACCAGATGAAATTGATGGCGTTATACCAGCTGCCGCTGCGAACCCAATTGTTGAAAAAACTCCAATTGTTATACCAACAGGTGTTGTTAGCCCAGCGGAGGCACTTAGGTTAAAGAAACAAAAAATTGATGAGATGTCAAAGGCTGATAGACCCTCTGGAGTTACTTTAATTAAAAGCCTTACTCCTGAAACTAAGTCTTTTTCAAAACCTATTGAAGTTAGAACTCTCCCACAAATTCTTACTCCAAAACAAAAGAGCTGTGGTTGCCGTGAACGCAGTGGGTTGCTACCAGATGAAGAAATTGCTAAAATTAAACAATCTAAAGAATATAACGATGGCATTGCAAAAATTAAAGCACAAGGTCTTTCTCAAAATGAGATGCGCATGCATCTTAACCATTTTATTGCTACACAAACACTATGCACAGAGTGTAAGGATTAACCATGGCTAGAGCTCAAGGTGACCCACATGCTATTTGCTGTATTGAACAAGCACGTCAAAAAATGTCTCCTGAAGAATTTGAAAGAGAATTCCCTAACGTAGGTCCATGCGCTAACGTACAACTTGGTTCAAAAAAGTTTCAGCAAGCACAAAGTAAAAGAAGAATCTACAACCAACCACAGGAAAGCACTGCTAGCGACATTGATGGTAAAATTGTGCACACTCGATCAGGTAGTAGCACAATTTACTGCTGCAAAAACCACGATAATTATGTATCTCGAGTTGGTTCTGCCATTGAGCGTTATCTCCAATACATTAGACCAGAGCTAAATGATGGTGAGTCTAGTAAAGTTTTAAAGCGTTTTAAAGAACGTGAAGATAGAGATGCTAATAAAGAAGCCAGCCAAGAATCAAGAATGACAAGAGATAAGCAAAGACGTAAAAACAAGAAACCTAATTTAAATAGAATTAATATCTTTAGTCCTGGTGAACCAAGTGACCAAGACTTTAGTACAGAACCAATTGTAGATAATGGTACTGCTGTAGACAATGGTACTACCTATTTGAAGCACGAGGCAGAAGCACCACCAATGAGTGCCAAGCCAGTCGATAGTGTATGGAACAACATCGTTGTGAACGACGATGACGATGACGAGAAACCTATCAGCACCGATAGCTTTGTACAACAACCTGAGGAGACTCCAATGCCTACATCTGAGGAAACTCCAATGTCTAAACCTGAGCCAAGCCCTACTCAAATAAACAGAAGTAGATGGGATGACCTAGAAATTACTGATGAAGAAGAGTAATAATGAATAAATTTATCTTTAAAAAGAACATTAAAATCATTAGAACAGCCGATAGCAAATCTGATGATATTATTCGTAACCCCATGGAATGGGCTAATGAACAAAAGCGTCTTGACGCCCAAAGAAAAAGACAAAAAGTTCAGATAAGAACAAAGAGTAGAGAAGAATACAATGACGCTCCTTTTGTTCTTGTAACTTATAATCCATCGTTTCACCACTTTGTTCACCATCCGCTTCTTGATATTGATGATTATGATGAACATGAAAAGTGTAAAGAATGTGGCCTTCCTGCTGGCCACGAATCTCACATCCCCGTATCCTATGAGCTTATTGATCAAGAATCTACTCCTCACTCAAGTGGTGAAAATAGATTCGGTGGTAACTATGCCCGTCAGTTGAAACAACTTCTTCGTAATAGTGATAAGTGGGAACGCATAGAGATTAAAAGACCTCAGTACGCCGCAAACAAAAAGATTACTGACATTGCTCCTGTTAGCATTGAGGGGTACCGTAGAAGAGACCCTGATGCAGTTGTTAGTACTTCTGCAGCTAAGTTAATTAACACTAACAATAATGCATCAAGACTTCTAGGCCAGGCTTCTAATTTATTAAACAACTTTAGAAGTCTTGAGGATGATTCTCTCGAGCCTAATACATTGTCAAGCATTATTAATGTGCACGGTAAAAATTCTATTCCTCATTTAATGCGTGCTGCAATTGATAATGCACCATTTAGAATTGGTGGCGATCTTTGCGCTGCTTGCGGTGAAGAAGCAAACCATCCCAACCACGATGTTCATGAATTTTTGCCACAAACAATAGATGGCAAGCCTGGTTACTCTATAAGAATTAAACAAAATCCTCTTCTCTATACTCAAAAGCGTGTTGATAGAGGCGCTCTGCCGCCAACAATACAAGTAGGCACTGCTTTTGATCCAGGTCAGGGTCCAAAGGGTGACTATATCCCAATGGTTCACATTACATCAACTGGTGATACAATCACTCGCTACACCACTGAAGAGAGCATGAAAGAAGGGCAGCGCCAGCTTCAAAACTATGCTTTTGATATTCATAGCTCAACTAAGCCATGTACTTGTGGGGATGGTAAAGCCAATAGCAAACAACGTGATAACCGTTGTAATTGCAGAGACTGTGAAAAGGGTAAAATAACTGAGATTGAGTCTACTGATTCTAGTGGGAACCCAATCCTTGTTCCTCACACAGAAGGCATGGGTAATGGTTCTGTAAAATACATTAACCCTGAAACTGCGCCTGATTGCAGAACTTGTAGCGGTAATGGCACTGTTTTTGATGGAACTAAAGATGTACGTTGCCCCAACCGTGATTGCAATGGTGGCAAAGACATGAAAACAGAAAGCTGCAGCAATTGTGGCTCAAAAAATTCTAGTATTTCGCTTACAGACGATAACGTATGCAGAGCTTGCAATGGTTCAATGGTTGTTGAAAACAAGTTTGTTGAATCACCTCGCCCAAGAGCTAAGACTGCAGGGCAACAATTTCAAGGAATGGCAACTATGGCTATGCCAGTTGACCAAGATTATTCAACTAATACTGGGGTTGATGCGTACACGCACATCCCAAACCCTAATTGTAAAGACCATGCGCACAGAGACCCTAACTCTCCTATCCCTTGCCACTGCCAGGCTCGTAGTGCTGCAGACCTAGATTGTTTACCACCAGGAACCCGTTTGTTCCATGCAGATAGATACGGTAAAAATGCAGGCTTCTGGCTACCCAAGCGTGATTTGCAAGAAGCATTTGAAACTGTTTATGGTAAAGACCAGGCTTCTAACCCACACGATTTTTTGGAAATGCCTAACTTAGTTGATCCTGAAACCAATAAAACTGCTTTGGAACAATATCAAGGCAAACATGGAGTTCGGGTTGAGGGTAAACTTGATGGCAAACCTATTGATCAAAGATTGTTTACCGGTATGGTTGTAAATGGTTTCCGTTTGCCGCAAGATGCACTTGATGAAGCATATAGACAAAGCCAAGAGCATTGGAAAGCAGCAGACGCTCACTACACAGCACCTTCAAGAGACTTAGCACTAGCTCGTAAACTTATAGAAAAGCACATCAGCACAGCACCAGATATTGTGCCTTCTTCATTCACATTAGGTGGAGAATACTATCCATTTGAACAAGATAGTTATGAGCCAGAAGGTCGTAGCAGAATAGTTGAATCATTCCCAGAACACATGCAGGATGCTGTAAAGGGGACAGAAGATGCTATCAAGGCTTTGCCTGATGAATCCCGTTATAAACCTATAAAAGAAAATATCTATGATACCATCATGCATGGTGACCACGAAAAGGCTAGTAGAGATATCAATAACATGCTTGAAATTGTTGAGAAGTTCCACGGCAGACAAAAAGCAAAAGAAGTTGCTTCAAGCTTCTCTAAGTTTCCTGTAACGACTGACATTAAATGGTCAACGCCATACGCACCACAGGAGGCTCCAAATGCCTAATAAATTTAATTCAAAACGCATGGCAGGTATTTTTGATAAGCACGAATACGACGATGCTGACCTAGCGAGTATGGGCATTGCAAGCTCAGAAACAGAAAGAGCTGCAGAACCTACTGACACTGAATTGACGCCACCAAAGGGTAGACCTAAGGCAACACAGCTCATAGGTGTTTACCCTAGCGAAGAGTTGATGAATAGTAGAGAACCTATTGTTGACTTCTCCCCTGATAAGAATAAAAGCAAAGAAGAACGCGTTGAAGATCGCCGTGTAGACCCAAGATACATTAAAGAAAAAACACAAGAATCTGCACAGAAGCCACTTTCTCCTGCTAACCAAATTATTAAACAAAATGTTAGTGATCGTCACTACTTAAAAGCACAAGCCAAAGCACTTCAACTTGCTATTGAAGAAGCTTACCCATGTGATAGTAATGTGCACGACATTCCTGGCGGCTTACCTGATGATTTAATTTGTGCAAAATGTCATGAGTCTAAAAGCCCTGGCTTTGATTTTATGAAAGGTATGAAATCTGTCAAAAAGATTTTTAACCTTAGAGCATCTATTGCTGCTCACAATAAAATGGTTGAAATTCACAATAACCACTGTGGCGCTAAGTATTGTTCAGATTACTGCATTCTTAACCAAGCAGATTTTAATCACAGAAAAGAATGTCACGAAGGTGCTAGCTGTGGTGGCAATTGTGGTGGTGTAGTCCACGTCAACGATGATGATGGCAAAGTTTGGCACTGTAGTAGCGATTGCGACCACATTGTTGGTCAAAAAGACTGGTTTGATAGTCCAGAAACTCCAGGTGTACTTGGGCGTATGGATAAACTTCGTCAAAAGGCAATGCTCGAAGGCCGAGATCCAACAAAAAAAGATACTCACGGTAGTGAATCTGGTTGTTCACCAGAAGCTTTTAACCTCAGTGCTTGGAGAACATTAAAAGATGATTTCAAGGGTGTAGATCCTAAGCTCACCATGGATGATAGAGCTTATCTTATTGTTAACAACAATACGGTTGACCCAGACGCTCGTTTGAGGAACTCTGAGCTTCAAGATACTTTTGAATCACACAGATCAAGCCCGTGGGGTGCTACTAAGAAGCTTAATAAAAAAATACCTACTATTACTGATCCCTTGTATAGCAAGCCTGACATATTTGGTAATACTGGCGAACATCATGAAAAATTTAAAAAAGACTGTGCAGAGTATGCAGAAGCTTTAAAAAATATTGCAACAGAAAGAACTGCTGAAGATAGACAGGTTGGCCCTGAGCGTCAACGTGTAATGATGACCGATGCTGCTTCTACTGCAGGCTGGACAGACCCACAACAGTTTGCTTTCAGACTTGCTACTAGTGCAGACGGTAAAACTCACCGCATGGCTTCATTTGGTAGACCCACTGCATTGCGTTACGAAGATTATAGAAGCAGAACCCTAGGTTCTCCTCAGCAACAAAAGCCTATCGTTTACGAAGATGGTGAAGCAGTAAACCGTTCGTATGATAACGAAAAAGATATGAAAGAACGTAGTGGTTTGACAACACACGTAAATAATATCTGGAATAAAATGAAAGCAAAGCTTGGTACTTTTTCACCTGTTAGAAAAGGTGCATGGACAATCATGGAAGTACCAGATACCCATGTTATTCCATTGACGGATGAGCTTGCTTCTTTGGTTGCTACTGTTGGTCACCACAAGGCATATGTCAACCGTTCTGAGGTTGATCCCACTTGGGCTGCTAAAAACCCTGGAAAAGATGAAAAGATAGCCGTTCAAGAAGTTCACCGTTTAGACACCCAACTTACCGCTGAAGGGTTAAGGAACGCAATTCTTACAACGCCTAATAACCAAGTTAAGAGAGAACTCACACGAGAAGGTGGTGTGGTTAACCGTAAATTTGGTATCAGTGCAGGCGATGAAGATAGTCTCGTTCCAGAGTTTAAAGGTTCTGAAGTAGAAAGAATTGCAGCAAGAAAACACAACCTTTACCTGCCTGAGCTTGATGAAAATCCCTATGGCAATAGTGAAGCTGAAATGCCTATGGCTGAAGAACCTGGCTTCCTTAAAGGTTCTGAAAATAGAGAAGCAATTGCTCGTAACCTTGTAGAGACAGTGGATAAGCACCGTAAGCGTACTACGGGCCAGGGTTTAACCGATGAACAAAAAGAAAAGTTTGTTGAAGCAGTTAAGCCAGAAGGTAATGACCTTAGCCACGGGCTCAAGGCACTTGGACTAGAAGAGGACCAAAACTAATGAAAAGAAGTTATGTAGAACCAAAAGATGCCCCCGAAGGCATCCCATGCCGTTTTTGTGACTTGCCATCTTATGCAGATGGTCTTGGCCCTGTACACCAAGATGGTGTTGCTGTAGATAAGAAAAGACCATTGTTTTCCCACGAATACTGTCTTATGAATTCAGGCGGTTTGAAGCAAGACAACCAAGATTTTTCACTACAGAGTTTGTTGTCTAAAGATCTGCGTAGCCCGTTCTCAAGCAACCTTGCTAGAAACGATGAACAACCCATGCAGATGGTTGCCAGCGTAGAAAAAGAAGATGAAGACAATATTTGGGCTTTTACTTCTAAAAATCGTTTTTCCAATAAAAATGATTACTTAACTCATATTAGTACTATTCCTGCAGTACAGGAAGCAACTCGTGTGAATAAGACAGAGGAATATGACCCGGATAACACGGGCGCACCCAACCCACCCAGCAAGTAGACAATGTAATTATTAACAATACATACCGTAGTGTATGTATCCACGCACAGGAGAAATCAATGGAACCCCGTTTGAACATTAAAGTGGCTGAGCTTTTTGAGAAGAATTCAGCCGATATGGGTGCTAACCCCGATGTTAACTTCATGGACCCAAGCCAGCAATGGATTGGTGACTACATCGACCAGGACAGCAACCACTTCCAAAAGAACATGCAAGCTTACATGGAGCAGCGCCAGGGTCTTGGCGACCAGATCCAACGTTATGTTGATGAGTCACAGATTCACAATGCTGATGAAAACCCTGCACAGGACCCAATGCTTATGGCAATGAACCCTGCTTTGGTTAACAGCCGTGACTTGCAGGATGTGTCTTCTGCCAGAGCTGCTAGTAAGTTTGCTAGCCAAGCCAATGGCTTCCGTACGAACCAGGCTCACTCTGACTTTACTCTTGGCCTGGTTGCCAATGTCAACTCTGGTTCGATTGTTAATGCACGAGTCGTTGCTGAGACGCCTACCACAAAGATTGCCGGTACGGTTATTGCCGTTGGTGACGCTGAGTTTGCTGTTGTGTGGGATGACCGCACTGCCTCTGTTGAGCGCAAGGGCGACTACGAATTGGTGATTGCCCAATAACTCATGTTCAGATCTAGAAAAACTAAGATCGTTTCTACTCCTGTAGAAGAGGTCCTTGAGGTTGAGCTTCCTATCGAAGATGAATGGGAAGAAGCTGAGGAAGAAGAACCTGAGCTAGAGCAAATAACTAACATTGAATTCTTAGTAATTAAGTACACTGAGAACGAAATGCAATGGGGAACGCTTACCAACTATGATGGCTATGAATTTAGCTTTCAATGGGACACTAAAGCAAAGCGGATTGTTCGTTTAGTTGGTCACAGAATTGATAAGTTAACTTGGGACCTTTGCAATGATGTATTACACAAGTATTACATCAAGCCAGAACCACCAAAGGTTGAAGAACCAATTGGCCCCCAAATTGAACAAGTAGTAAACAAAGCTTTGAATCCCGTTTCTAATGCCTTTAAGGCTCTTGAAGGAAAAGTGGAAAAGGCACTGGCTACAAGGGTTGCTCCGGCTCCCGCTCCTGTGCAGGCGCAGCCAGCTCCTAGGCCACAGACTGTTCAATCAGTCCCTCAAACAGACATACCGGCAATGGGCGGAGTAGCTGATGGAGACATTAGCGCAAATGCTATTAGGTTCCTACAGGAATCTAGCACACCAGATCTTGGCATAGATTACATGAGCCTTTAGGAGAGAAAATGCAAGCAGCAGAAGGCAAAGGCCCTAAGCAGATTAAGAAGCCATACGTATTGGGTAACTTTGTTACTAACTATGGTGGAGATGGTGTCCCAACTGGCACTCCCAACCCACCAAGCACACCATACACTCCTACGGTAGGTACATTCAGTTCTATCAGCGGTGGTTCACAATGGAATGGTGGCACAGTAGGATCCAACGTTCCTGGTCTTAACCTAAACGTTAATGGCAATGGCGTTACAGATGTTGGTTTTGTTTGTTCACCAGATCCTTCTATTACTCCGACCGACTTAGAAACCCTTTTTGTTGATTTGTGGTTAGAGGCGGGTTTTAGTGGAACTTGCTTTATCCGACTGCAAGGTAGCAATAATAGATCATATGGTGCTACCGATTACAACTCACCAGCATGGATTACTGTTCTTACTGGTACAGTAACTTCTACAAGTGGTAACCAAACTTTTAGTTTAAACAATACTGCTACTGCTGTAGAGACACCTAGATCTGCTTACCGAATAACAGCCAGCGGTGGCACCGGCATCATTGATTGGTCTATCCCAGGTCTATTCACTGACATGAGTGCTATGGCAATTGGTAGTAACGCAAGTGATGCCAACGGTAACATTGGTCAGATGAGCATCCAGAACCCACGTTATCTTGCAATTTCTGGTGGTCAAGTTACTTCGACTACAAATGGTACGCCTCCATACGCAGCTACCAATAACAACGCAGACTACTTCGGTTAAGGAGAAACCATGGAAAGACAACAGAACATCAGACAAGCTTCAATTCGCAGAGTTGGTGCAAACTTTGATTTTAACGGAAACCCTATCACTCAGAACTCTTCAGGTGGTATCATTAGGGCTACCCGTAGTGCAAACTACCCATGCGGTCACCAATCTATCCCTGGTGTTGATTCTTGTAGCTGCATGGGTTTCTAGAAAGACTAATTAATGGCTACCAACGACTGGAGTGCCTCTGCGGAATTAAACCGTATGAGAACAGCCGGTATTACCCTTCCTAAAAACCCTATTGCTGGACGTGTTGCTGCGCGTGACATGCTTAGCAGGGCTAAGACAAGTGGGTCAATGCTCAATGATATTGGCCCTATGGCTATGGCTATGGGTGGACCTCCTGAGGGTAGACAACGTCTTAATAAATTAGGTTCTGACTTCCTTGCTGAAAATGGCATGGCTAGAACTACGAACCGTAGAACAGCAGCTGCTACTGGTTCAGATGCTCAATGGGCTCTTCCTAAACTGCATGACCCATTTGAATACTGGCGTGAGCGTACGTGGTGGTTCAACATGGAGGACCCCGATGAGCAAACCAGAAAAATCAGAGACTGGGCCCGCTTACTTTATACTACTCACCATCTGGTACCTGGCCTTATCGATATTTATACTAGGTTTCCACTTCTAGACATTGAGCTTGTACACCCAGATAAGCGCATCTCTGATTTCTATAACGAGCTATTCTTTGATGGTCTTAACTACCAAGACTTTCTCTATGACCTTGGTCGTGAGCATTGGACCGTTGGTGAAGTATTCGCCATGGGTTCTTGGCACGATGGTATTGGTGCATGGGAAGAAGATGAGATCATCAACCCTAACGATGTTATTGTTGCTAAGAACCGCGCTCTTAGAACGTATCAATTCCACGTTAAGGTACCTGAGGAAATCAAGCGTCTTATTGAGCGTCGTGATCCTCCACAAGAATATGCAATGCTTATGCAGCTCTACCCTGATGTTGTAGCATGGGCTAGACAAGATAAAGAAGTTCCTGTTTCTGATGTAATCATGAAGCAGATTAAATTCTCTACTAACCCATGGAGTGAGCATGGTACGCCGATTCTTCTTCGTGCTTTTAGAACTCTTATGCTCGAAGAGTCCCTTAACGCTGCTCAAGACGCTATTGCTGACCGCTTATACAGCCCTCTTATTCTTGCTACTCTTGGCTTGCCTGACGTAGACCAAGACGGTCCATGGATTCCTGACGCTCAAGAACTCCAGTCATTGCGTGACGACTTAGCAATGGCTATCAACTCAGACTTCCGTTTGATGACATATCACCACGGCCTGCAGATTCAGAATGCATTTGGCCGTGAATCAATGCCACGACTTGACCAAGACTTCATGCGTGTGCAGACTAACCTCATGGGTGTATTTGGTATTGGTGCTGACCTTATTCAGGGTGGCCAGGGTGGTACCTATGCTTCAGGTGCTCTTAACCGTGAGCTTATTACTCAGATGCTTAGTACATACCAGCACAAGATTGAACGCTTTATTCGTAGCCGTATGGAACCAGTAGCAGAAAGACAGGGTCACTATGAAATGCGTAACGTGGGCGGTCAAATGGTTCCTGTTATGGAAACTGTGCTCATGGTTGATGAAGAAACTGGCGCTGAGTATGTTGAAGAACGCCCCAAGCTAGCAATTCCAGAAGTACGATTCCGCTCTATGAACCTGAGAGACGAAACAGTTGAACGTGGTTTCCTACAACAACTTAGCGCCTCAGGTTTCCCAATTTCCCTCAGTACTCTTGCAGTCAATATCCCAATTGACTTTGATGATGAAGTTCATGCACGCAAGGAAGAGAAGATCAAGACGGTTGTAGCTGAGCAGCAGTTCAAGAAAGAACTGTTTAACCGTTTGATGACATTGCAGCTACCAATACCACCAGAATATGTGCAGGAATACCAGGCCTACCTCGCGATGATGGAAGACCCATCGCTTGGTGCACAGCTTGCTCCTGGTGCTATGGCTGGCCTTGTAACACCTCCAAGTGCTCCTAACATGACTGGTAATACAGCAGGCAATAGTGATGCAGCAGCTGGTGCTCAAATTTACCCAAGCATTAACCAGCAAGCTCAAGAGCGTCAACGCCCAGAAGAAAGCTACGAGCAGCGTAAGTCACAGCCTAAGCCTTCTAAGAAAGGACCTAAGAATGGTCCTAAGAAGAAGACTGCCTCAGTGTCTGGTTGGGACGAAGACGATTTCGATGACTTTAGTGGCCGTGTTGAATACGGTGACCGTATGAAGTTCGCCGTACCATTCGAGCAGAAAAAACGTAAGCGTATGAAGCTTGCTACTGGTATGAAAGTTATTGTAGACAATAGCTATGAAAAGTTTGATGAAGAGTTATTCAAACAACACCTTGCAAATGCTCTCGATGGCGATAGCTCTATGATCCCTACGCCTACTGGTGAAAAGAACCCAGGTGGTGGCACTGCAATGGATGCTCCAGGCGTTGTGCAAATAAACCCTGAAGAAGAAACAACTTTGTAGGATTTATAGGTTAACAAATAGTGCACTAAGTAGTAGAACGTGCATTATTTAATTGGAGACCCATATGAGCACTCTCTTTAACAACGAGACTCCCCGTCTTCTACCAAAAGCTGCTTTCAATAAGAAGAGCTTTCTTGACGTAGTTAGCCCACTGGTTAAGCTAGACATTATCAAGGAAGGCGAAGGGCGCATCGCCCGTAATGCTCACAAGCTTGATTTAAGAAACAGTATCTACGAAAAAATTGAGGACTAATGCTTGCCTCTTTTTTTAATACATCTAATAATTGGTTTAGTTACATTTCCAATTTCTTCTTTGCTGCTGCCGGATTTGGCACAGTAGCACGTTTTATTTACAAGCTTATTGTTAAGCATAGCGATAAGAAAATGGATGAGCTTGAGAAATCAATCTCAGATAGCAAGGTTGACCAAGACGAGAAGTTTGAGCGTCTTTTTAGCCAATTTAAAACTAATGGTGGATCAAGCCCCAAAGACCAGTGGAACCGTTTGGAGACAAAGGTTGATCACTTGATGAGACTTGAAAACCACGTAGACAAACTTACACAATCTCTCGATCGCCACCTTGGCTATCACGAAGGATTAAGAGCAGCGCACGAAGACGAGGAATAATGGCAAGAACATTCAGGCACCCTATTACGGGCGATGACATTGGTCTTGGCAAACATATTTCTTGGAAGATTCAGTTCTCTATCCGCAACTGGTATTTCATTAGCACTATTACTTTTATTACATTGTTCTGCGCTGTATGGGGAACAATTGATATTGGTGTAATTAGCTGGTGGAATGTATGGGCATCTTACATGGCTCTGTTCATTGAGTCTGTTGTTGGAATATCAATGTTTGAACAAACTAGAGCAGATGCAAAAGTGCTTAGAAAAAGTCTTGAAACAATTGAAGAATTGCTTATCAAAATTAATCAAATACTCGAGCTTGAACAAGAACAAAGCAAAGAAGTGCATAATCTTGTTGATGTTCTAGAAGACGAAATTAATTTACACCATTAATTAACATATATTTAATCGTTACAACGATGTAAACGCTATGTTAACGCAAGTTAGGTTACGACGATGATAAAATTTGGTGCACCATCAATTACTCTGCAAGGTAGAGAGACACTGGCCGGTATTGGTCAGCCTATCGAGTTACACAACGTTACTTTTGATGACTTCAATTTTGCACCAGAGCCTGGTTATGTTTACGCTGTTTCTAGAGCCATTTCCTCCAGAGTAAACGCTAACTATGATGGCTGGCCTGTTGATCAAATCAAAAAGAGCTACAAGACTTTTGTTGGTCGCCCAATCTACGTTGAGCACAACAACTCTGATCCTGAGCGTGCCCGTGGTGTTATTCTCGATGCTGTATACCGTGAGAGCAAGCTTGCTTCGGGTGCTACAGATGCCAGTGTTTACTGCCTCATGGAAGTAGACGCACAAACTTTTCCTAAGCTAGCTAACTCCATTATGGAAGGCGGCTTAAATGCTGTAAGTATGGGCGCTGACGTAGAAGGCACCCAATGCTCAGCATGTGGTAAGTATGCCAGCAAGCCTGCTGAATACTGCACACACATTCCTCGTCTTAAGGGACGGACCGTTACTGTATACAAAGCTGGCAAGCGTATTGAAAGCTTAGTATACGAAAGTTGCATCAGACCAAACTTCTTCGAGCTTAGCTTTGTTTTTGAGCCAGCAGACGAGTCAGCTTGGCTCTTGCAGAAAAAGCGTTACTAACAATGCCTGTCCTCAAAGTATCTAACGATATTAAGAAGTATGCCTTGGAGGTAATTAGGGTAACTATTTCACCTATTGGTGATTGCCCACAGTGCCAAGGTAATGGCTACAGAGATGGCATTTGTCCAGACTGTGGTTACGTTGATGCTCGTGTGCAAGAAGCTATTGCTGAATGGCAAGATGCTATGGGTATCCAACAAGTTGTAAAGCAACAACAGCAAAGCCTTGCGGAGCAAAACCCCAATGCTAAAGCAGCTTATCGTAGCTTGTCGTTTGTTGATGTTGTGTCTAATGAATTTAATTCATACAATAACAAGGTTAAATGCCCTAAATGTAATCAAATTACTTTTAATAATGATTCCTTAAAAAAGGGAGAATTATCGGGTTCTTGTGAAAATTCTGCATGTGGACACGAAATTGCTGGAGCTTTAGGATTTAAAAGACCCAAGTTCCTGGGTATAGATCCTGAGGTGCAAAAAAGTTTAAGGCGTAACTTCCTTAGTCCAGCATCACAAAAGATCGAAAAGAATAAAAGCAAGCTTAAAAAGAAAAGTGCCAAAGGTATGAACCCAGGTGCTTTGCAAGATGACTCAATGAACGCAGCTATGGATGGTACCACAAGAATGTGGGAACTGCTCAAAGGAACTGCTCAAGTTGATGCACAGAACAAAAACGAAGAAAATAGCGAGGAGCAATCATGAGCCGTTTCGATGACGAGATGATTAAGCAAGCAGACAATGCTTTCCAACAAAGAGGCCTGTCGGGTACGTCTACAACACCTAGACAACAACCTTATGACCAAATTGACAGCCTTGGTTCAGGCGGTTGGCCTGAGCAAGCTCCTGCTCCTGTAGCAGAAGTTGGTGGTTGGGTTGCAGACATGCCAATGATGCGCCAGCTTGACGTTCGTGATCTTGATGCAGCTGACCAAGGCGAAATTGTCGGTGGTCCTGGCTCAAGTGCCGTTTACGCAGAAGGACAGCCTATGTACGCAAGCATTAACCCAATTGATGAGAGCCTTTACAATGTTTACAAGGCTAGCCGTGAGATTCGTGACGCTATCCGTGACGAAGTTGACTTTGACTTTGGTAACCTTGTAACTGCTTCTAGCGAGGCTGCTACCGTTCTTCGCTTTGCTAGTACAGACAATGAAATCAACCAAGTTGTTGGTACGGTTGCCAGCATTGTTAATGACATCGAAAACGACCTCGTTTTGACTGGTGACTACCGTCAAGCTTCTCTTGACCTTAAGTCACTTGAGGGCCTTCTCCAGGACATTAAGACCGCTGCCACTGGTGAAGAGGAAGACTCTGAAGACGATGGCGATAGCGACGACAGCAAGACTGCTGCCAAGAAAAAGAAGTGCGTTTGTAAGGGCAAAGGCTGCAAAAACTGCAAGAAATCTGCCAAGGACTCTGACGACGACGAAGACGAAGACGACGAAGACGACGACAAGCCTGCTTTCTTGAAGAAGAAGAAGGCTTCCAACGGCAACCAAGAGACACTCCAGGTTGTTGACGTTCGTGACCTCGATGACCAGGCTGGTCTATGGGACCGTCAGCGTGTAATGACCCCCGACCACACTACTAACATCCTTGTTCCTGAAGAAGTTAATGGTGAAGACGCTGGTTACGTTAATTACTACAACGATGGTTCTAGCACGGGCATTGTCCCACAGCAGGGACCTCACGAGCGTGAAGTGTGGCCAATGGATGGCACTAACCCCGCTTTTGCTCCATACGCAGGTACTGTTGCCGCAGTGCAGGCTAGCCGCGAGAAGATCTTTGCTGCTATCCAGGTTGTAGACCGTCTCGAGAAGATGGGTATGGTCCAACACGACGATCGTGCTAAGCACATCGCAAAGTTTGAACAAATGTCAGATACGAAGCTAGCAGGTTTTGTAGCAAGTATTGACATGTTTGAAGAGTCTGGGGCTCGTCAACCCCGGAGCCAGAAAGTGGCAAAGGGTAACAACTCTATGCCAGAAATGGGTCGGTTGACAACGGCCTCAGCAGTTACTCGTCAGGACATCATGTCTGATGATTGGCTGATGACACTTTAACCAAAATCCCCTACTAACAGGAGAAAGAAAATATGCTGCAACTTAATAGCGTAGCTAACGTTGGGGTTCACCGTACGTGCACCCCATTGTACGAAAAGTACGAGG
>Ga0208497_1000091_pt1 | contig 48912 bp, 19 predicted proteins | sample CryBogCBE25Aug07_FD_184555 | JGI IMG/M metagenome (GOLD analysis project Ga0208497, IMG submission 184555) | Freshwater microbial communities from Crystal Bog, Wisconsin, USA - CBE25Aug07 (SPAdes) | ecosystem: Environmental > Aquatic > Freshwater > Lake | place: Crystal Bog, Wisconsin, USA...
GCACAGTGGAGAGTTTCTAGTATATCTGGCTCGAATGCTACATTTGCTGTCACTAATGCAGGATCCGGTATTCCAATTTCTGCTATTCCTAACAGCGGAAATACACAAGGTGTTACAGCTACTCGTGTAAGCGGTACAGGTACTACTAGTACATTCTTGTTAGACATTTACTGGCACATGACCACAGGTGGTGGAGTTGTTCCTACAACTAATGCAGGATCTGGCTATCTAAAAACAGAAACTTTGACAATTACAGGAACTGGAGCACCAGCAGTTGATCATATTAACTATACTAATCGTCAAAATGCCATTGCCTTTACTTCATATATCAGCACAGGCTCACAAGCTCGTAGCAATGGCGATATTATCAAGCAAGAAGCAAGCCGCCGTTATTTGGTTCAAAACTCCGATGGTATTGGTCAATGTCGATTGATTACTACCAGCACATTGACAGCTGGTACAATGAATATCATTGCCACAGACTTTAATGGTAGCACATACTATGTTAACAAACTAACAGCTCACAAAGCACACCTTGTAAGAAAAACATCTGCTGGTGCTGGCTTCTTAGTTGCTAACAATGTGGCCACAGGTTGGACACTTAATGGTGCAACTGGTACAGTAGTTACTATTACTCACACAGTTTAATAGATTAATTAAACTCACTCAAAGGGCCTTTAGGGGCCCTTTTTTGTTTATGGTAAATACAGTATGACCACTCCATGGACAAGTCCAACTATCTTTACACAATATGCCGAACCTGGGGCCGAAGCTGAACATATATCTTGGTTTGACCAAAATGGATTTTCTGAATTAAGAAATCCTAATGGAAGATTTATTTCTACTTCTCGACCATTGATGCACATTGCTCGCCAACCTCGCAATGATATAACAATGAAGACTTGGTATTTGCAGTGTACAGGTTACAATTTTTCTAACTTACCAGAAGTTATATCTGGTATTACCGTCAAGTTGTCTATGAATAGGGGCGGTAGAATTGCAGATGAGACTATTCAATTAACTTATCAAGGTAATTCCTTAGGAGATAATCTAGCTAGTTCTGCATTTAGTATGGCTACACAGACCAGTAGTTTAGAACCTGTTACTTTTTATAATGGATCGATAGATGGTATAAATTTACCGATACTACAAGACCCATCGTTTGGAGTTACATTAAGATTTCAAAGCCATCCATATTGGCCCCATAAAACAGCGCCTGGAGTAGACTGTGTTGAATTACAAATTAGCTAAAACAATAAATACTCTAAAGGAATAAGATCAAATGGTAACAAGAGTATCAGGAACAACATCGATAGGGCCAATTAGCGGCCCTATTACCGCTCCCAGTAATAATGTAATTACTCAAAATACTGGTACTACTAATATTACTGCACCAATATCAGTTATAATTGGTTCAACTGGTACAAGTTCAGGCGGACTAGTCGTAACAAATGGTGCAATTAATGTTGGCAGTATCTCAAATCCTTCCGGTTCACCATATATTAACAACTCATTAGCTACTGTAGCTGGTACTTTTTTTATAGATCAAAGTGACTACAGTACAAAAGATGAAAGAAAGTTAGCCGGATCTTATTTTCCAGGCGGTGTTGGTATTGAACAAGATCTAGCAGTTGGCGGATTTATTTATGGAAGAATTGCCAAAGCTAATAATGCAACTACAAGTAGTAATATTGCAGTTCAAACTACAAATACTAATTCCACATTCTATCCTTTGTTTGTCACCGCAGAAGGGTTAGTTACTCAAGGAGCTATACTCTATGCAGATAATACCAATCGAGATAATATACCAGGAGACGGCGGATTACAATATAATCCTGCAACTGGATTATTAACCACTGAACAAATTCATGTTGACTCTGCAATTACTTCTATCAGTACAACTTCTGGTGCATTGGTTGTAGATGGCGGAGTAGGAATTGGTCAAGATATTAATATTGGTGGAAATATTTTCCCCAGCGTCGATGATATAAATTCAATTGGTCGTGAAGATCGTACATGGGCATCTGGTTACCTACAAAATGTATATACTAAATTTTTAGGTAATACAAATTCTAATATAACAATGTCTCCTAATAATGGGATTTCAAATCCTGATACCGGTAATGGAGGTATAGTTGATATTTTTGGCGATATTCGAGTTCGCGGACAAAATCCAGTAGGTACTGCTCCAGTTGTTACTAATGTATTGTATGTCACCATGGACGGAGATGACACCAATGATGGTCGTGCTCAAGATGCAAGTCGAGCCTGCCGAACAATCAGTGGTGCTGTTAAATCTCCTTACTATCAACCTGGTACTCAAATTCGTGTCAGTGCTGGTCATTATTTAGAAAACAATCCTATTCAACTTAAACCTTATACAAGTATTATGGGTAGTGATTTGCGTACCACAGGCATTGAGCCTATTAATAAAACGCAAGATTTGTTTCATATGAATTCTGGATGCTATCTAGCGTTCATGCAATTCTTAAATGGTCGTAGTGGATTGTTGCCCGGGAATTATGCACCTGGATATAATCGAGGAGCATATGCTACTGCATTTCCCCCATTAACAGGTAATGATAGAATTGATTTATTTCATTCACCCTATATTCAAAACTGTACCAATCTAAGTGGACCTTGGTTAAATGATGGAACTATGTTTGTTCCTGATGAAACAGTACAGGTGCCTGTAGTAGTAGGAACAGGGACCTGGATTGCTGGTACTTCTACTATTGTGGTAAATTTTGAAAATATTCCAGTCAATGGATTTATTAATGCAGGTCCTGCTGATTCTGGTAATACTGAATATTCTGGAAGTTTACAAAGTACATTAAACTTTATAGGAACAGTTGCTAGTCCTGCTGATTTACCAACAAGTCCGACACCGACAATACTTGATACATATACCGCAACAGACACTGGGGCACTATGGGTTTATACTGGAGCTAAATCTATAGAATTTGGTTTAAATATTGCTTCTGGTCAACAAAATCAAGGATTCTTCAACGCACGTTCTTTGATGTTGGCTAATAAACCTTTCTTGCAATCACAGGTTGTTTCTTTCATAGAACAAACTTTTAACAGTGGAACTCCTTTTACAATTCCTAATCCTGCAAACTGTACAAGAGATGTAGGATTAATTGTAGATGTTATTGGCCAAGATATGTTGTATGGTAGTTCAAGCGATAGTACATTTGCAGGACTACAATACTGGAGCCAAGATTTAGGATTTACAGGAAATGTTTCATCTGAAAGTACTGCTACTATTTCCGCAATTAGTCAACTAGAAAATTTTGTAATACATTATGCAACTCATAGCACAGCAACAGTCACAACATTATTCAACACTATTTTAAATATTCTTAATAATGGTCCAGCTGGAATTACTGATACTATTACAGTTGGTGGATTACCAACAACAAATGCTGATACATTGGCCGATATTGCATCGTTACAGGCTAATCGTGCAAACTTACAACAAACCATTGTTGATTATGTTTCAAATACTTTAGGATTTACAGCATATAATACAACCACATGCTATAGAGATGTCGGTTATATAATTGATTCTATCTGCAACGATTTGTCTACTGGCGGAAATTTACAAAGTATCAAATCTGGTGTTTATTATTATGCCTATGATTCTGGATCTACAGTGTTAGTAGGCAGTAATGAAAAAATTGCAACCACTGCGGCTTATTCTTTCATCAATAGTATCATACCTAAAATTGTCACTAATACAATAATTACCAGTCCATATCAACTAGTTGAACCTCAAGTTACAACAGATACGCCTGCTACTTCTGCTGAAATTAATGCCTTGCAAAAAAATATTGAAGTGATAACTTCGATAATTACCGGCGGCCCTAATGTTGCAGGTCCAAAGACTCCACAAAATCTAACACTGGTCAACGATACCAATGTTGAAAATGCATGGACATTATTAAATCTCAATAGAGCTTTTATTCAAGCAGAAGTAAATGCTTTCATGGCCGCGGTATTCGGCGGAACATTCCCTTATGATAATAAAGAGATTAGTTATAGAGACACAGGTATTCTTATAGAAAATGTTGCATACGATGCGGCGTTTGGTGGTAATCAGAAAAGTATAGAATCTGGTTTGGCATATTGGAATGGGCCAGTTAGTTATATTGCTACAAGTATTCCACAATGTACCGCAGCCATTAATTATTTGAATAATTTAATACAATCAGTTATCCTTAATCAACCTTGCCCTGTACTACCACCCGTAGCAGGAATTCCGACTGCATCTCAAGTTATCAATACAGTATTAGTAGATGGTGGTGTAGCAAGTTCAAGTATAGAAAATTCTTTCAATATTATTACAGATATTATTAATTTAGGACCCGACGCGGCCCCTGTTAGTTATACCAGTCCAGGTCCGGATGCAGCCTATGTCAGTGCTGAAATTTTAATGCAGGCTAATCGTCAGTTTATTCAAGAAAACACTTTAAACTACATCAATTATAATTTAGTACAACCACAACCTATAAATTATTTGCCTTATAACCAAATTAAGTGTGCTAGAGATACAGGAATTATTGTTGATAGTATTGCCGCTGACTTATTATATCCCACTCCGCAAAATAGTCAAACTACGTTTGCTGGTCTTCAATATTATGCTCAAGGAAATTACACTGGTAATATTCCTGCAGAGATAACAACTACCACTAAAGCAATTTCTTATCTACAACAAATTGCTGCCAAAGTTATTAAAAATGTCACAGCCGCCGATGATGCTCTTATCGGTATTAATCGATTTTCAACTGCTACTCAGATAACAACAATCCAACCGGCTACTGCTGCCGAAGTAAGTATCCTTAATTCAGAATTTCAAATTATTATAAGTATTTTGCAAGGTAATGTAACAGGATGGACTGATCGAGTTATACCTAACGGCCAACCTAGTAATTTATTGAGTGTGCAAGATGCCTATAATAATTTACAGGCCAATTTGAGTTATATGCAAGAAGAAGTATTAGCATATATTACAACTGGTACTAATTATGGTGGTTTAGGATTTTCTAATTTTACTACAGCAACATGTATTCGAGACATTGGATACATTATCGATAGTGTTGGATTTGATTTGTTACATGGCGGAAATCGTCAAGCTATACAAAGTGGTTTAAGTTATTATCAACAAAATCCAGCTGACGTATTAATACCTAATCAAACTACTGCTACATCTGCGGCTTTTGCGTATTTAGGTTCAGTTATAGAATCAATTGTTACTTCTACGAACTATATACCATTACAGACCAAAGTAAAACCTGTGACTGAATTACCGTTGGCCAATGTAGTGCCTGACAAAATAATCAGTGCAGTATCTACACTAACTAATGTTATTACAAATGGTCCTGCAGGATATGAATTCACTCCTATTAATATAACAGCATCAACAGATACAGATGTTATAAGATCTTATAACATCATAGAAGCTAACAAATCATTCCTGGTTGCAGAAACAACAGCTTGGATTAATCAGACATATAATACCGGTACATTCTATTACGATCAAAGTTATTGTTACAGAGATATTGGTCTTATGGTTGATGCTGTTAGCCAAGACATCATATTAGGCGGCAATCAACGTAGTATAGAAGCTGGACTAGCTTATTGGAATCAAGGTTATAACTATATCTATAACGAAATCTCAACAACAACTGCCGCGATTAGTTATATTGCTGACATATGTCAAAAAATTATTGCTAATCAACCAGTAGCTGTTATAACTGGTACCAATACCAAACAAGTTATCAATACATTCTTCCAGTATGGCGATAATTATATGCCACAACAAGCTGTGGCCCGTAATTTTAATATTATCAGCACTATTATTGCTAACGGTCCTGCAAGTACGCCTCCTGTTTATGCTGGTGGTGGATTGTTTGCACTTACCGGAATTAATGGAGCCGATGTAAAATTATCTCCAACGGTTACATATGTTTCTAACATAAGTGGAAATACTTATTTGATAGGATTGTCAGAACCTACTATAGGATTTGGTAATAACGCTACTTTATATTTTGGTGATACATATGTATGGCCACTACAAGATGCGCAGGTCGAAACATTGAGTTTATTACAAACAGGCAGTAAAAATACATGGAATTCTCGTAAAGTAGATCCTATAGGCGGCATGGGTGGTAGTTTAGTTGATGGTGCAGTAATTAGCGATCGTTCACCTATCCAATCATTTGTCTATGATGCATTTACTCAATTAACACAAGGCGGGCGTGGAATACATATTACCAATGATGGATATGCACAGTTAGTTTCTGTGTTTACTATTTTTTCCAGCGTTGGCGTACAGGTCGATAATGGCGGCATTGCTAGTATTGTTAACAGTAATGCTAACTTTGGTGATCTTTGTTTAGTAGCCAAAGGATATGGAACTAGAAAGTTCAGCGGAACTGTTTATAATCCTCCTTACAGATCATATCCATTTAGTCCAGTATCAGTATACGGATCTAATGCGTTAGATCCTTATTATCCTAATGGATTTTGGCCTAATTCTCAAGGCCAGATTGAAATATTTACACCTGATTTAGATAATAGACCACACATAAGTTTAGTTATGGAAGTTGTACCTCCAGAAATTGTATATGACACAAATGCTAATTCATATATTCCTTATACAAATGCGTTAGGATTCTCGGGGTTCTTAAATGCTCAACCTAGCACCAGTACACTAGTAGCAGGCACAATTGCATTGGCAAATATTGATACTACAGATGTTTATATTGGTAATACGCTATATATTTTAGATCAGTTTGGGTCACCTTTTGATAAGTTTGAATATCTACATGATGAGTTCGGTAATTATGTTAATGCGGAAGGAAATATATTAGATAATCAAGTTCCTGGGTCTCCTGGATTTGCAGGAATATCTAATCCTTCATATAGAATTTGGTATGCCGCTACTGGAACAACTGTAGTTGATATTAATTTTAATAGTATTGTACTAAATCAAGCATTAACTAGCGGTGGCGGATTTGTAGACAACAATACTTATTTTACTTTATATTTCTGTGGTAATGCTTATTACACAGTGCAGACAAGTAGTATTGCTAATCAACCATACCGACCTGGCACAAATATTTTATCAAAAAATACAGATCCTTTATTCCAAGGACCGACAGATACACCGGATGATAGCGGTCAGATTGCACAGCATATTGATAGTCTTAATTATTTGAATTCACTGGTAGATCAAATTATTAACAATGACGCAATAACGCCTACTATAGGAAATTTATTAAGCCAAGTGTTTCTCCCAACAGTAACTGGTGGAAGTCAATCACAGGCATTTATAGATTTGAGATTCAGTTATCTAACAGGCATAATTGGTGCAGCCAACATTAATGCTGCCGAATCAGTTGTTCCTGGATCAGTTATTGCTAAGACAGGAACAATTCCATCGGGCGCAGGCAGTGCAATTACCTTAATTCAAGCCAACATTGATTTCATGGCCGCAGAAGTTTATGCCTATGTATTGCAAACTTATGGTAGCTTAATTAGCACTTCAGGATATCAATATAGTAAATGCCGTCGAGATGTCGGATTAATTTTACAACAATTAATCTATGATCTAGAAACAGGTGGAAATTATAATATGGTCTATGCAGGATTAAGTTATTGGAGCCGACCTGGAACCTATCATATTGTAGAATTGGGAGAAGCAGTAAATGATCCTACGTTGTTTCCAGATGGTGCAATTGTTAATTTCTATCAACGTAGTTATATTTCAGCCTCGGGATATGTATTTGAATATGTAGGTGCTGGAAGTAACTACGGAGCACTACCACAAAATGGTACTGCTGATCCAATACAAAAACAAGAAACTATACAACTTAATAGTGGTAAGGTATTCTTTACTTCTACTGATCAAAACGGTGATTTCCGAATTGGTACAGGATTAGTAATTAGTCAAGCAACAGGTGTAATATCTGGAAGGGTATTTACACAATCATTATTTGCTAATATGACACCGTTCATATTGGCTATCGAAGCAGGTTAAAAAGGATAAAATAAAATGGCACAGTTACCCTTAAATACGTTTAAGACAAAAACAGCGGTACTTGGTAGTGATACAGGAACTCATGCAGTTGTCTATACCGCACCTATTGGTGTTACTAGTATTATACTAATGGCTCAGGTATCAAATTTAGATACCGCAACTCACTATGTAAATTTCTTTCACTATAGAAATCGTCCTGTGCTTGCAGATTCTCAAGGTAACGGTGCCCAATCTGGAAATACTTATAGTCCGTTAGTTGTGAATTATGGAATTCCTGCAAATGATGCAGGATCTCCCCTTTCAGGTAAAATGATTATTGAACAATTAGATAAAATTGTAGCCTATGCAGAAACAACCAGCACACTACAATTGGTACTAAGTGTATTAGAAACAGCCAATGCATAATAGGATATAAAGATGCCATCATTATTAAGCGGATCATTAAAAAACTCCAGTGCACCTGGAGGATATGCCGCACCTAGCAAAGTGCAATATCAACTTGGGCCAACTCCTACGACCAGCACTGGATATACATTAATTTCTTCACCTGGTAGTCAAGTGTCTTATGTTAGCAGTTTAGGAAATCTACAATTTAGCTCTGGGACAATTTATAGTAATAGACCAAATCAAAATATCGAATTGATTGGAACAGATTCTAGTATTGTTGTTGTATCTGGAGGAGTTCCGAATGAAAATGTTAATACTGGTGCTTTAGTAATACAAGGAGGATTAGGTGTAAGAGACACTATACATGCTGGCGGAAATATCGTTGTCAATAGTATAATTGTTGGACAACCTTTTCCTAATGACAACAATTCTCTTATATTTACAGGAGCGGCAGTAGATACCGGAACCGATGGATTGGTTGGACAAAATAGTATTGCTATAGGATATGATACATTAGATAATCTGCAAACTGGTCTCAATAATATTGCTATAGGAAGATACGCATTGAGTACTGGTACCTTTATATCTAATAATATAGCTATCGGTGACAGCTCATTGAAAAAATTAGGAACAATTCAATATCAATTTGTTTCTACTATTACATCGGTTACAACCAGTACAGCTCCTGTAGTAGTAACTTCTCCATTGCACGGTCTAACAAGCGGGACACAAATTCTTATTTCTAGAATCGTAGGAACAACAGAATTAAATTTTGATCCTATCATTGGAACCTATTATTACTATGTTAACGTCATTGATAATAATACTGTATCTCTATTTTCTGATCTTGATTTATTAAATCCTGTAGACGGTACAAGTTTTGGAACTTATCTCCACGGAGGAGAAATTGATATTCCTGTTTTCAAAGATGGAAATATCGCTGTAGGAAATAATTCTGCTATAAGTTTCTTAAATGGTAATCAAAATTTCTTCTTGGGAAATAATATAGCTACACAATTTACTACAGGTAGTTATAATTTCTTTATAGGGCATGAAGTTGCTAATAATATGACCAGCGGTAATGCCAATATTAGTATTGGTGGTGATAATTTAGTCAACGGTGTAGATAATCAAATTAATATAGGCAGTGTATTTTATTACAACGGCGGAGGATATTTACAATTAAATGCTGATACAGGATTAGGGTTAGGTGGAATTTCTGCAGATTCGACTAGTGGAGCATTAGTTGTTTATGGAGGTGCTGGTATTAGTGCTAACTTGTATGTTGGAACTTCTATTAATGTAGGATCAACATCAACTCTTGCAGGCGATGTCACTATGGGAGCAGGTCTAACCATTAATAATAATAGTGGACACAATATTGTTTTAAGCCCTGCGGGTGGCAATGTTACAATTATACCAACACTAGGTGGTACTGTTAATATTGAACCCACTACTATACCTGGTACTATAGATAATATTATCATAGGGCAGACTACCGCTACTCAACAAACAGGGTCATTTACACATGTTTATTCTCAGGATGGTGGTGAAGAAGAAAATAATTTATTATATACTCCTAGAGTTGTAGTAGGTCCTCTACCACCATCTGTGCCACGTGTAGGAGATTTTTGGATTAATTCTGATGCCAACGCACAGTATCAATATATACAGGATGGTACTTATCGATTCTGGTTACAGATTGCAGTCATATAAAAAGAGTAATAAATTATGTCAAGTTTAAATTTTCCAACGAACCCTTACTTAAACGAACTATATGTAATAGGTAGCAAAACTTATATATGGAATGGTATTGGTTGGGCAATATATAGTACTTCGGCAGTTAATTCATTTTTAACAGTCACTAATACACTGCAAATTAGCAGTACAACTTCTAGTACTTCAACTACTACTGGTGCATTGATTGTAACTGGGGGTATAGGAGTTGGCGGAAATATTTATGCTGGTAACATTTATTATAATGGACAGTTAGTTGGAAACAGTAGTACCTATGCTACTAATATCTATGGTGGTGCTAAAGGATCTATCCCTATTCAGTCTACTACTAGCACAACAGCATTTATTCCAATTGGTGCACCCGGATCTATCCTTTATACTTTAGATGGTAATACAGCAACATGGGTTCTATCTAGTAGTATATCAAGCAATACATCTACTAACGCATCTAATATCTATGTACAACAAACTAGTGAAGATCGAAATGCAGGTGGAAATTTTTACTTTACATTAGCAGATGTCTATGATGACTTTTCTCCCATCTCTGTACAAAATCAATTATATTGGAATGACACGAACAATAGACTAAATTCGCCTACTATTACAGTGACATCAGGTACTAACGCCGGCGGTATAGGCAGCGGCGCTCTTGTTGTTAACGGTGGAGCATCTATTGGCCAAGATTTATATATAGGTGGAAAGATTTATATTGCAGGAAGTCCTGCATTGACTACTTCGACCCTTGCAACTGTTATTGTTGGTGGAACAGATATATACTTAACCACTTCCAATACTGGAACTATAACAATCAACGATGCTTCTACATTACAAAGTGTAACAAATAGAGGTAGTACAACTACTAATATTGTACATTTTACAAATACATCTGATTCAATCTCAACGGTTACTGGTGCGGTAGTAATCACCGGTGGATTAGGAGTAGGTGGTAGAATAAATGCCGAAAGTGTACAATTATCACATGCGATCCTTGATACTACAGAAACTACGGTAAATACTACTGACTCAATAGTAGTAGACACTTATAATATCAATGATTTTAGATCTGCAAAGTATCTAATACAAATTGATGAAGGTGACGGTCCGTTAAGACCTAGTTCTGCTAATTTTGAAGTTATTGAATTGTTGTTGTTAGTGGATAATTCAGCAAATGTTTATGCAACTGAATATGCTGTACTAACATCATCAGCAGGGGAGCTAGGAGATTTTGCGGCAGATTGTGATGTATCTGGAAATATAAGATTATATTTTACGGCATACAATGCTACAAATAAAATATTGAAAGTTTTGAGAACCGCACTATCGGTATAATACACTAATTAGGATACACTAACATGGCACTAACATCCATCACTAAAGATTTCGTTGTAAAAGCGGGATTAACCGTAGAAGGTACTGCGGCGTTATCGACGTCTACCGGAACTACTGGAGCACTACAGGTTAACGGTGGAGTAGCTATAGGTAAAAATTTAATTGTAGGTTCAACTGCTACAATTTACGGGGCGACAACTTTACAACGCACTCTAAATGTCCTACAAACATCTACGCTTGCTTCAGTTACTGCAACCAGCATTGCCATAGATCAAACACTACTAGTTGGTACAACTTCGACATTAAACGGCAATGTAATTGTAAACAGTAATTTAACTGATAGTGTCAACACCAGCAATAATGCAATTTATGTCAGTAACGGTGGCGGTATCGGAGTCACTGGCGGAATAAAAGTTGGCGGTATTGCAACTTTTGACAATAGCACAGATGCAACAAGTCTAGGCGCAGGCACCATAGTTGTAAGTAATGGCGGTATTAGTGTAGGCCAGCAGGCAAGAATCGGCGGTGCACTAACAGTCGGCGGTATAACAACCATTAATTCAACAACACTTGCTGATACAGGTGGCGATGGTGCACTATCAGTAGCTGGTGGAGTATTTGTAGGAAAAAATTTAATTGTTGCCAGTACAGCATCAAGTACCGCAACTGATTATTCTAATGCCTTATATGTTGAAGGCGGCGCATGGATCAAAAATAACTTTACTGTTGGCGGTCCTACAACTTTTAGAGATACCGTTACATTTAATGGTACTGCTACCTATGTATTATCTACGAATTCATACTACACAGATAATATTCTTGAATTACATGTGCCACCCGGTGGAGTATATGGTCAGTGGACTGTAGATGACGGTAAAGATATTGGATTTCGATTCCACTATTATAACAGTGGCATGGATGAAAATGCCGCACTTGTTTTAGCAGATGATACCAAATATTTGGAATGGTACGGTACTGGTGCTGAAAGCAGTAATGGTGTATTCAATAGTTCTACTTACGGTACATTTAAAACTGGTAATATTATACTAACAGGTACCGATGACGGTGGTTCTACAACTACAGGTGCTCTACAGATAGCGGGCGGTGCAGGTATTGGTGGACATGTTTACATTGGTAATAGTTTACAGGTTACAGGTAATATATCAGGCGATGTAATTAGTTCTAACAATCTCAAAGCCGCAAGTTTACAGACTTCAACTAATACTTTAGTCTATGCTGACTTACAAGGTCAGTTACATCTAAGTTCGATATCTTTAAGCAATGGAACACTTACTGGTACGATTAGTACAGCTACCAATTTAGCTGGCGGAGCTAGAGGTAGCTTACCATATCAAACTGCACCTGGCGTAACTACAATGTTGCCAATTGGCACAGACACTACTGTTCTTACAGTTATCGGTGGTATACCAACTTGGCAAAGTGCCGGCAGTACTACTGTAGGTAACGCATCAAATGCAACAACAGCTACAAATATTGCTGGCGGTGTTACTAATGAAATTCCTTATCAATCTAGTCCTGGCATTACAACTTTCAATACAGGATTCACATTTAATGGTACAACATTCACTGCTACTAACATCAGTGTCCCTGGCACAACAAATGCTATATCGACACTAACAGGCGCACTACAGGTTGCAGGTGGTGTTGGAATCCAGAAAGATTTATGGGTTGGTGGTAATGTTAATATTGGCGGTACATTATTCTTCAATGGTGTTGGTGCTGATCAAGTTACATCAAACACAGGTACCTTTGTAAATGTCAGTGTAACGGGCACAGGAGTTGCAGTTACTGTAACCAACAGTGTTTATATTGGACAAAATTTACAAGTTGGTAATGCAGTTACATCGACTAATATTTTAGTATCAGGAAGTACAGGTGTTACAACAACTAACAGTGGTGCACTACAAGTAGTCGGTGGTGTTGGAGTTGGCGGTGGATTAGTAGTTGGCGGGGCTGTAACTGCAACAAGTGTATTAATCAATACAAGTACTGTATCTCTTGGTGCAATATTAAATGTCGGTGGTGGTACATATCATTCAGGCAACGTAGCAATTACTGGAATAACAACTGTAACTAATACTACTGGTGTTGCTAGTACCAATACAGGTGCATTACAAGTTGCTGGTGGAGTTGGAATAGCCGGAGGTTTAGTTGTAGGCGGTGCAACAACTAGTACAACATTAACGGTCTCGGGTCAGTCTATACTAGGACTAGTAACAGCCACAGCAGTTACAGCAACGTCTTTAACAGTTAGCGGGCAATCGACATTAGGTGCCACAACAGCCACAATATTCACAGCCACAGCAGTAACAGTCAGCGGGACATTGGGAGTATCTGGACAAAGTACATTAGGTCCTACTATTGCTACAGTGTTTACAGCTACTACTGCTAATATTATTGGTAGCGAAACAGTAGGTGGAATATTAACTGTCAATACAAATACAGACAGTACATTAACTACCAATGGGGCAATTGTAGTTCAAGGCGGAGTTGGTGTTGGATTATCGATGAATGTCGGAGGCAGTATTACTGTTGGCCCAACAACTGCATCATCAGTTGTTTCGGCAATTTACAGTAATAACAGCTTGTATTCTAGTTTTACAAGTAATTCAATTAGTAGTAATACAAAACAACAACTAGATACATACAGCTCTACTGCTTATAGAACTGCAAAATATTTGATACAAATTGTTGACGGGACCAAAGTTCACATTGAGGAAATTTTATTATTCCATGATGCTACCTATGTTTACATGAGTGAATATGGGATTACATCAAATACTGGAGAATTAGGAACATTCGATGCTACAATCAGCGGAGGTTTGATAACATTGAATTTTACTCCAAATTACACTCCAAGTTCTATGGTGATTAAAGTTGTAAGAACAACAATTACATTTTAATATGTAATATGTTTCATTAAGATAAGCAGGGCAGAATTGCCCTGTTGTCTTTTAAAACGTTAATGCTTATACATATAAATACTTCGAACTACGAATAAAAGGGAATTTAATGGTTTCACCCGCGTTTCATAATGATTTTAAGGTTAAAAATGGCCTAGTGGTCACTACCACAGGAACATTTTTATCGACCGTAACATCTACATCTACCAATACCGGTGCTGTACAAATACTAGGCGGTGTCGGTGTTGCCAAAGATGTATATATTGGTGGAACACTGAATGTTGCGACTACTGTTACAAGTTTTGGCTATGTACTGAACACCAGCACAGGGATACAATATCAGGGCGTACCGATTGGTAATGCTACGACCTTTAACTTTGGTACAGGTACAACTGCCACTGTAGTTGGTAATGTTGTTAATATTCAAGAATCAGTTACAATTAGTAGCTCTCCACCACAAAATGCCTATACAGGTAATCTATGGTGGGACAGTACCTACGGAAGTCTACGTATTTTTTACCAAGATGCTAATGGTAGCCAATGGGTAGACGTGTTTAGCTCGAGTATAGGTCAAACTGGAGCTCAGGGACCAAGTGGAATTCAAGGTCTGCAAGGAGTCCAAGGAATTGCAATACAGGGAACTCAAGGAGTCCAGGGTCTACAGGGACTGCAAGGCGTACAGGGAATTGCAATACAAGGCGTACAAGGTCTTCAAGGCAATCAAGGAGTTCAAGGCAATCAAGGAGTTCAGGGCGTACAAGGTCTTCAAGGCGTACAAGGTCTTCAAGGTCTTCAAGGTACTCAAGGAGTTCAGGGACATTTTGGAACTCAGGGTTTACAAGGAGTTCAAGGACAAACGGGATCACAAGGAGCCCAGGGTTTACAAGGAGCCCAGGGTTTACAAGGGGTACAAGGTATAGCAATACAAGGTACTCAGGGAGTACAAGGATTGCAAGGGGTACAAGGTATAGCAATACAAGGTACGCAAGGCTTACAAGGCAATCAAGGAGTTCAGGGAGTTCAGGGAGTTCAAGGACATTTTGGAACTCAGGGTTTACAGGGAGTTCAAGGACAAACGGGATCACAAGGACAAACAGGATTACAAGGACAAACAGGATTACAAGGACTGCAAGGTGTCCAAGGTATTGCTATACAAGGAACACAAGGTGTCCAAGGTATTGCTATACAAGGAACACAAGGTGTCCAAGGAAAATTAGGAAATCAAGGTTTCCAAGGCTTTCAGGGGATTCCTGGTACAGGAAATCAGGGCTTCCAAGGTTTTCAGGGAATTCCTGGTACAGGAAATCAAGGAAGTCAGGGATATCAAGGCAATCAGGGATATCAAGGCGTTCCTGGTACAGGAAATCAAGGAAGTCAGGGATATCAAGGAGCTTCGGGCAGTGGAGGAGCAACTTGGAGCCTTTCATGGGGAGGTTCTCAAAATGCTTTTAGAACTTCAGATGGTTTTTTAATACAATGGGGTTGGGCTAGTATTACCGGAGGTGTAACTAGCATTGCTTTTCCTGTAGCATTTTCAAATACCACAATAACAGGAAACAGCGGGTATAATGGTCCTACTATGGGCGTTGCCGCTTTTATAAGTTCTAACAATTCATCTTATATATTTTATCCTTGTCAGTGTAATTTTGGTGCTTATCTTGGATCTTACAGTTCAAGTTATTTGCCGAGTTATATGCAAATAACCTCAAGTTATTCAGGTAGTGGATATGTTGGTTGGGTAGTTATAGGAAATTAAGATTATGACAATATATTATTCAGATACTATTAAAGGTTTTTACCATGATGATCTAAGTAGCGGAGTACTGCCATCTGATGCTATAGAGATCACTAGCGATCAATGGAAAAATTTGCTTGATGGAGTAAACATCTACAAACAGCGAATTGAACTAATTGATGGCATGCCTACATTAGTCGGTGATCCTCAAATATTTGATCTAATCGCGGCATTACCTACTAATATTAGATTAGATCGTGACTATTTGTTACAACAATGCGATTGGACACAACAACCAGATGTTCCCGAAGCAACTAGAAATAAATGGAAAGATTATCGTCAAGCACTGCGCGATGTTCCACAGCAACCAGGTTTTCCAAACACAATAGTTTGGCCAACAAAACCTACTTAAATTACAAAAACTCATTTTTGTTATATCTGCTAAATATTCAATAATAGCCTGTTGGTGGAAAGGGAAGCTGATAATGGCCATTGATCTTGATCTTCGTGTCAATCGTACGATCTTACGGTCAATAAATTCCCACAGCCGGTAATTTATTAACGAAGAAATATGATCAATTTTCCATATCCAGCAACTAACGGGCAGATTTATACCACAGGTACACTTATCTATGTGTATAATGCGGCTCAACAAAGTTGGCTAACGCAACCCAGTTCTTCAGCAACCTTTACCGCAGTTAATATAACAGGCAACATTGCCAGTGTAAGTACAACAACCGGCGCCTTAACCGTAGCAGGTGGGGTAGGTATTACTGGAGCGTTATATGCTGGAGCAATCTACAGTAATGGATCATTGTTGGGATTAAGTAGTAATACTACTACTAATATTGCAGGCGGAACTACCGGATCAATAGCCATACAGAGCGGACCAGGTCTTACTAGTTTTGTACCAATTGGCGGCTTTGGCACCGTATTATATAGTAATGGAACCACAGCTACCTGGGTAGCAGCCAGCAGTATTTCCAGTACAACTGCTACAAACTCTAATAATGCTTATGTCCAACAGACCAGTGAAGATAGAAATGCTGGCGGTATTTTCTATCCTGTTATGGTTTCTGCATATGATGACTATACACCTATTGATGCAAATGGTTCTTTAACCTGGGATGACACAAATAATATATTGAGTGTTCCGGCAGTTACAATTACAGCAACCACAGGTTCAACATCAACTACAACTGGTGCATTGACTGTCGCAGGTGGCGTCGGTATTGGTGGTAATTTATATGTTGGTGGTACAATCACCGCTAACCAATTAACTGTAAAATATACTACAATTACTCAAACGCTGGTTACATCACCAGATATATTCACCATAACTAGCACCGCTACAAGTACAAGCACGAATACAGGTGCTTTGGTAATTTCTGGAGGAGTTGGAGTAGGCGGTAGTGTATACTTTGGAAATACACTTAATGTCACAGGTCAAACAACATTAAAAAATACCACAGTTACTAATTTTACTGCTACTACTGCTATAATACTAGGTAATGAATCTGTATACGGTCAGTTATTTGTACAAAACTCAACACTATCTACTTCGACAAACAGCGGAGCACTACAGATTCTAGGTGGCATAGGTGTTGGTGGCAACATAAATGTTGGGAGTTACGTCACCGTACAAAATGGTTTATATTCAATTAATACTTTCACTGGTTCATACAGTGATGGTATAGTTGTTGATTATAATCCAGGACTAGGTGCCACTGGATCAGGTCGTGTCAGTGTTGGACCAAATGATGTGCTATCATTTTATGCAGGCGGTCCTGGTGGCATTTTACTAGCAACATTCAGTACCGGCACTAGCATATTTGCTTCAACTGCGGTAACAACATCAACTACAACTGGGGCATTGACTGTTGCAGGTGGTGTCGGTATTGGTGGAAATTTATATGTTGGAAGTACAACCACCGTCAATGGATCTATAATTCCTAGTGGCAATGGATTGTATGACTTAGGAACTCCTACCGCAAGATTTAGATCTTTGTATGTTACAAGTTCTACCATCAACATTGATGGAGTATTATTATCTAGTCAAAACGGTTATCTAACTGCACCTGGATTACTAGCCACAGGAACATTTGTATCAACATCTACTACTACTGGTGCCATTGTAATCACAGGTGGATTAGGCGTTGGTAATAATGTTTATGTAGGTGGAACATTAAATGTCACAGGTCAGACAACATTAAACAATACCACAGTTACTAATTTTACTGCTACAAGTGCAACTATACTTGGTAACGAAACTATATATGGACAGGCATTAGTTGCAAATTCAACTTCTGCAACTTCAACAAGCACTGGTGCATTGAATATAGTCGGGGGTGTAGGCATCGGTGGTGATTTATTTGTTGGTGGTACTATCAATGCCAACAAATTAATTGTCCAGTATACTACAGTAACTCAGACACAGGTTACATCACCTGACATATTCACAATTACTAATACCACAGTTAGTATTAATACAACAACTGGTGCATTGGTAGTAACTGGCGGTGTCGGTATTGGTGGTGCATTGAATGTTGGAGGAACAGGAACTGTAAGTTCTTTGGTAGTTTCCGGAAGTAATGGTGTTGGTGATATTGTAGGTGTTAATAATCTTTCTGCCACAGGAACTATATTAGCCAACACCATGTCTTTGAGTGGAACAACAACTTCAACTTCGACTATTACAGGTGTATTGATTGTTACTGGCGGGGTTGGTATTGGTGGTAATGTTAATATTGGTGGTAATGTAACAGGTGGCGGAATACGTACTACTTCAACTAGTACAGCCCCGGCAAATCCCACTGTAGGAGATATTTGGTATAATACTTCTACAGATGATATCTATCGTTATACTACAGATGGTGTTAGCAGTTATTGGATAGATATTACTGGACCGCTTACTTCTACAGGTGGAAATTCATTAATACCTACAGGAATGAGTTTAGTTAGTACATTAACTGCTAATAATAATACCGTTGTAAGTTTTACAGGACTTAATACCTATGACAAATATCTTCTTATGGTAGAAGATGCTATTCCTGCTACTCAATATGATAGTCTAAAATTACAAGTAGGTACTGGTTCAACTCCTACTTATATCACTAGCAATTACAACCAAGGTTATTTGTCTGGACTTTCTTCGGCAGCTGCCGGGCAGTTGACTCTACAATCAAGTATACAACTAAATGCTTTTACCAATAGTCAAAATAATACTAGTGTCAGTGGATCTAGCGGAGTTGTTTGGCTTACAGGATTCCTGGGTGGCAGAGATATGGGGGTCAATGGGCAGTTTTCTCAAAATGGAAACTCCATAGAAATTGATATTTTTGGGGGTGCTTCTTCATCAAATTCAACCGCTAAGACAGCAATCAAAATTTTTTACGGAAATGGAAATATTTCGTCTGGTGTTTTTTCACTCTACGGAATTTCTTCATAATATATTATGGCATTAACTGACAAAATCAACGCTTATCTTGAACAGAATAATATTTCTGTATCGCCGGGTGACTACCAAATAGGCCAACCTGAAGGAGGTGTTGATCAAATTCTGCATTGGGATGGCATGAGACTAGGCCCAGAACCTACACAATCTCAATTAGATCTAGCATGGGCCACCAAAGTATCTCAAAATAATACCATAAATCAATCGTTATCAAATCTACAATCTGTTAAACAAATTGCAGGACTAAATGATAAAATTGTTGTTTATCTTAAACAGAATAATATTCCTGTTGTAGCAGGAGATTTTCAAACAGGCCAGCCAGATGGTGAGCATGATCAGATACTATATTGGAATGCTATGCGGTTGGGACCTCAACCAACTACAGATCAACTGTTATCTGCATGGAACGCAAAGATTGCTCAAGATACTGCCAATAAATATATTGCAAATCGACAGTTAGCTTATCCAAATATTGAAGAACAATTAGACATGATATGGCATGCAATTGATTCAGGTACGTTAGATAAAAACAGTGATTTTTACAAAAATTTATCTTTGGTTAAATCACAATTTCAAAAATTATAGATTAAGTACTCGTAGAAACCATTTATTAAACTATTGAATAAATAAACTATAATAGGACACTAACCCATGAGTTTTCCAAGTAATCCGATAGACGGCCAAACAGCAATAGTAAATGGTATTACCTACGTTTACAACGCTTCTAATAAATCATTTACGCGAGTTGCGCAGAATGTAACAGCAACCACAAGTCTATCTGTTACAAATTCAACAGTTGCAACATCAACTGCTACAGGTGCATTAACTGTAGTAGGTGGTGTAGGTATCGGTGGTGCATTATATGTCAATACAACCAGTTATATTGCTGGTTCAGTTATTCTAACTACTTCTACGATTGGTGTTTATGCTAGCTTAGGACCACAAGGTACTCAGGGCTTACAAGGCTTACAAGGCAACCAAGGTGTACAGGGGTTACAAGGTTCTCAAGGTGTACAGGGCTTACAAGGCAATCAAGGCGTACAGGGATTGCAGGGCAACCAGGGTGTTCAGGGCTTACAAGGCAATCAAGGAACCCAAGGTACTCAGGGAGCTCAAGGACTCCAGGGCTTACAAGGAACACAGGGTGTTCAGGGTTTACAAGGAACACAGGGAACTCAAGGACTCCAGGGCTTACAAGGAACACAGGGGACTCAAGGAGTACAGGGATTACAAGGAACACAGGGAACTCAAGGTCTCCAGGGCTTACAAGGAACACAGGGGACTCAAGGCGTTCAGGGCTTACAAGGTAACCAAGGCGTACAGGGCTTACAAGGAACACAGGGAACTCAAGGACTCCAGGGCTTACAAGGAACACAGGGGACTCAAGGACTCCAAGGCCTGCAGGGAACTCAAGGGGCACAAGGAGTTCAAGGACTCCAGGGCAATCAAGGCACTCAAGGATTACAAGGCAATCAAGGCGTTCAGGGCTTACAAGGACTTCAAGGTGTCCAGGGTGTAGCAATACAAGGTACTCAAGGATTACAGGGCAATCAAGGCGTTCAAGGCCTGCAAGGCGTTCAGGGCTTACAAGGTCAAACTGGATTCTTCTCTGGAACTACTACTGCTACCGTTAATATCAATAATTTCACTAGTGCTACATCAACTAGTTCTGGTGCATTAACTGTTAGTGGTGGAGTTGGAATTGGTGGTGATTTGTTTGTTGGCGGTAATATTACTGCGGCTACTTTGACGGTTAGTTATACAACAGTTACACAAACGCTGATTACATCACCAGATATATTTACAATTACCAACACTACACAAAGTTTAAGTACTTCATCTGGTGCATTGGTAGTATCCGGAGGTGTTGGAGTAGGTGGCAATTTAAATGTTGCTGGTACTGGTACATTCCAGTCATTAGTTGTTACAGGATCTAGCAATAATAACATCTCTGGCGTTAACAATATCTATGCTACAGGAACTGTAATTGCTGGTAATATAAGTATCACCAGTTCTACTGCCGCAACATCGACTACAACAGGAGCATTGGTTGTTGCAGGTGGTGTTGGAATTGGCGGAGCATTGTATGCTAATACAACCAGTTATGTTGCAGGCGCGGTAATCTTAACTACTGCTACAATTGGTGTTTATGCTAGTTTAGGGCCACAAGGTATTCAAGGCCTACAGGGATTGCAGGGCAATCAGGGAGTTCAAGGACTACAGGGAGCCCAAGGCGTACAGGGATTGCAGGGCAACCAAGGTACTCAGGGATTGCAGGGCAACCAAGGCGTCCAGGGCTTACAAGGAACACAGGGAGCTCAAGGACTTCAAGGTAACCAAGGCGTCCAGGGCTTACAAGGAACACAGGGAGCTCAAGGACTTCAAGGGGCACAAGGACTTCAAGGATTACAAGGAACACAGGGAGCTCAAGGACTCCAAGGTAATCAAGGAACTCAAGGTGCTCAGGGAGTACAGGGCTTACAAGGAACACAGGGAGCTCAAGGACTCCAAGGTTTACAAGGAACACAGGGAGCTCAAGGACTTCAGGGTAACCAAGGCGTCCAGGGCTTACAGGGAAATCAAGGTGTCCAAGGACTTCAGGGTAACCAAGGCGTCCAGGGCTTACAGGGAAATCAAGGTGTCCAAGGTGTAGCGATACAAGGAACACAAGGTCTACAGGGAAATCAAGGAGTTCAAGGCCTGCAAGGCGTCCAGGGCCTCCAAGGTCACACTGGATTCTTCTCTGGAACTACTACCGCTACCGTTAATATTGCTAATTTTACAGCAACATCTAGTACAAATACAGGTGCACTAACTGTTGGAGGTGGTGTTGGTATTGGCGGCGATTTATATGTTGGTGGTAATATTACTGCGGCTACATTAACAGTAAGTTATACAACAGTTACTCAAACGTTAGTTACATCACCAGACATCTTTACAATCACTAACACAACACAAAGTTTGAGTACAACTACAGGTGCATTGACTGTTGCTGGTGGTGTTGGTATTGGCGGTAATTTAAGTGTTGGCGGAACATTTACAGTTGCAGGTAATGAAACCAATTCTGGAGGTAACATTAGTGGTGTTACTAATTTAACTGCTTCTGGACAAATTACTGGAGGTACATTTACTGCTACAAGTACCGCTGCCGCAATATCAACTACTACAGGTGCATTAGTTGTTGGAGGTGGTGTTGGTATTGGTGGGGCATTGTATGTCAACACAACTAGTTATATTGCCGGTTCAGTTATTCTAACTACTTCTACGATTGGTGTTTATGCTAGCTTAGGCCCACAAGGTACTCAGGGCTTGCAGGGCTTGCAGGGCAACCAAGGTGTTCAGGGCTTACAAGGAGCTCAAGGAGTACAGGGATTGCAGGGCAACCAAGGTACTCAGGGATTGCAGGGCAACCAAGGTGTTCAGGGCTTACAAGGAGCCCAAGGCGTACAAGGCTTACAAGGTACTCAGGGAACACAAGGACTACAAGGAACACAGGGAGCTCAAGGACTTCAAGGTAACCAAGGCGTCCAGGGCTTACAAGGAACACAGGGAGCTCAAGGACTTCAAGGTAACCAAGGCGTACAGGGCTTACAGGGAACACAAGGAACACAGGGCTTACAAGGCAACCAAGGCGTACAGGGCTTACAGGGAACACAAGGCGCTCAAGGACTTCAAGGCAACCAAGGTGTACAAGGCTTACAGGGTGTTCAAGGTGTTAGTATTCAAGGAACACAAGGCCTGCAAGGTAACCAAGGCGTTCAAGGCCTACAGGGATTACAAGGCTTACAAGGTCAAACTGGTAGTTTCTCTGGAACTACTACCAGTACAGTTAATGTAACCAATACAACTCAAAGTGTTAGTACTACTACAGGTGCTGTTGTAGTTGCTGGAGGTATTGGTGTAGGTGGTAATGTAAACGTAGGAGGGTACTTATCTGTAGCTGGTGCAACAACATTTGCAGGACCAGTAACATTTAGTGGTAGTGCTACTTATGTATTGAGTACCAATACGTTCTATACAGATAATATTATTGAAGTTCATACTCCTCCGGGCGGAGTATACGGACAGTGGACAGTTGATGACGGTAAAGATATTGGACTCCGTTTCCATTATTTTAATCGAACAGCCAGTACTGATAGTAATGCCGCACTGGTATTAGCAGATGATAGTCAATATTTGGAATGGTATAATACTGGTGCTGAATCAAGTACTGGTACATTTGCTGGTGCTGGATACGGAACATTCAAAACTGGTAATATCATCCTAGTTAGTTCAACAACCAGTACCAATGCTACATCAGGTGCATTAATAGTTGCAGGCGGTGTTGGAATAAGTGGTAATATCAACGCCGGTAGTTATATCACTGCAAATAATGGTTTCTACTCAATCAATACATTTACTGGATCATACAGTGATGGTATTATTGTTGATTATGCCACTGGAAATGGTAGAATTAGTGTTGGTGCAGATGATCAACTTTCATTATACACTGGTGGACCAGCTGGAACATTGGTAGCAACATTCAGCAGTAGCACCAATACAATTAATTCAAATCTACAATCAAATTCAACAACTACAGGTGCATTGGTAGTCAATGGCGGTGTTGGTATTGGCGGTAATTTAAATGTCTTTGGAACCAGTACATTCAATGCTATTGTAGTATCTGGAATTAGTGGTGGTGGTGGTGGCAGTAACATCGGTGGCGTTAATAATTTATATGCCACAGGTACTGTGTTTGCCGGTAATATGGCATTGTCTAGTAGTACAATTGCTACATCGACAACAACTGGTGCATTGACTGTTGCTGGTGGTGTTGGTATCGGTGGTGCATTATACGTCAATACTACCAGCTATGTTGCTGGAGCAGTAATCTTAACCACTGCTACGATTGGTGTATACGCTAGCCTAGGCCCACAAGGTATTCAGGGTTTGCAGGGCTTACAAGGTGTTCAAGGAACCCAAGGCCTACAAGGTGCTCAGGGACTACAGGGAGTTCAAGGACTTCAAGGTACTCAGGGACTTCAAGGCAACCAAGGTGTTCAGGGATTGCAAGGTACTCAGGGAACACAGGGCTTACAAGGTAACCAAGGTGTTCAGGGATTGCAAGGTGTCCAGGGTGTCCAGGGTGTATCAATACAAGGAACACAGGGTTTACAAGGCAATCAAGGGGTTCAGGGCTTACAAGGTGTCCAAGGCTTACAAGGACAAACTGGTGTATTCTCTGGAACAACTACAGCTACTGTTAATATCAATAACTTTACTGGTTCTGCATCAACTAGTTCTGGTGCATTAACTGTTAGTGGTGGAGTTGGAATTGGTGGAGGATTAGTTGTTGGTGGAGTAATTACTGCTACATCAATCGTCTTAACAAGTAGCGAAACAGATCAAGGAACATTAGCAGTACAAAGTGGAACTGGTACTGCATCAACTAACACCGGTGCATTAACTGTTACAGGTGGAGTTGGTGTTGGCGGTGGATTATATGTTGGTGGAGCAATTACTGCTACATCATTAACATTGTTATCCGGTGGCGGATTCGATAGTGGTAATCTAGTAATTTCCAATGGTACAATTTCAACATCAACTAATTCTGGTGCATTACAAGTAGTTGGCGGTGTAGGAATTGGCGGGGCTATTAATGTTGGCGGATATGTAACTGCAAATAATGGTTTCTACTCAATTAATACGTTCACTGGAACTTATAGTGATGGTATTATTGTTGATTATGCTACTGGACGTGGTCGTGTTAGTGTTGGCCCAGATGATCAATTATCATTCTACTCAGGTGGCCCTGCTGGTACTTTATTGGCAACGTTTAGTACTGGTACTACTTCAATTGTTTCAGGTGCACAGTCAACTTCGACTACAACAGGCGCATTGGTTGTTACAGGCGGTGTTGGAATTGGTGGCAATGTTAATATTGGTGGTTTAGTCAGTATTAATAACACACTGACATTAGGTGGAGATCTACTGCCTACTGTAAGCGATACATACAGCTTAGGATCACCTACAAAGAGATTTAAAACTCTATATGTCAGTAGTGGTACACTCGATGTTGGCGGATTGTTAATATCTAATACCAACGGATATTTGAGTGCTGTGGCAATTTACAGCACAGGAACAACTGCTAGTACTAGCACTAATTCTGGTGGATTAATTGTAGCAGGTGGTGCAGGTATTGGTGGTAGTTTGTATGTTGGAAATACTTCAACATTCCAATCACAAGTTAGCATAACTTCAACTTTGGCCAGTACAAGTACAACAACTGGTGCATTAACTATTGCTGGTGGACTAGGTGTTGCTGGAAATGGTAATATTGGCGGTACATTAAATGTTGGAAATAGTTCAACATTTGTTGGTCAACTTTCGATTAATTCAACAATAGCCGCTAGTTCAACTACTACAGGTGGGTTAGTTGTTGCTGGTGGTGCTGGAGTTGGCGGTCAATTATATGCCGGCAGTACACTAACAGCTGGTGCTAACAACGCTAACTATGTACAATTAATTGGTGCAGGTACAGGCGGTAACGGTGTAATTAGAGCCGGTGGTGAATCTACAACAGGATTAATTATCGGTGGTGGCGGATCTGGTAATATTACATTCAACGGCAGTACCAGTGCTACTCCGGGTGTTGCAACAAACTTCCAAGTTCTTAACACACAACAAGCAGGCAATACAAACTATATAACCGTAGCAGGTGCCGCAAGTGGTAGTGGTGCAATATTAGGTTCTACTGGTACTGATGCTAGTGTTAATATTGTTGTTACTCCAAAAGGATCCGGTAGTGTTGTTGTAACATCTGCAGTTGCCGCAACTTCAACAAATACAGGTGCATTACGAATCACAGGTGGTGTTGGAATTGGCGGAGATTTAGTTGTTGGCGGTAATATCACAGCGGCGACATTAACAGTAAGCTATACTACGGTTACACAAACTTTAGTTACTTCGCCAGACATATTCACAATTACCAATACTACACAGAGTTTAGGTACTGGAACAGGTGCGTTGACTGTTGCAGGCGGGGTTGGTATAGGCGGTAACTTAAATATTGGTGGTACTATTGTTGGTGGCGGTGTACGGTCGTCGAGTACAAGTACTGCACCTGCAAATGCCACAGTTGGTGATATTTGGTATGATACATTAACTGATGATATCTACAGATATACCAGCGATGGTACTAATTCTTATTGGTTAGACATTACAGGTCCTACCATAGCCAATGCTGGAGGCGGTGGTGCATCATTTACTGGTGGCACCGTGTCAAACGCTGTTAACATTACAAGTGCAACAGCAAGTACAAGTACTAATACTGGTGCATTGACTGTAACTGGTGGTGCTGGTATTGGCGGTAATTTAAGTGTTGGCGGAACGCTGGCAATATCTAACATCTACGAAACAGTGAATGTGATTGCCGGTGCAGTTAACTCAACTCCAACAGCTTACTTTACTCCTGGAGCCGTTACATACTATACAAGCAATGCTGGTGCTAACTGGACACAGAATTTAACATACAGTTCTGGTGTTACATTAAATTCTGTTCTTGCAGTTGGACAATCAGCAAGTATTGCCATTCTTGCTAAACAGGGATCACCTGCTTACTATATGAATGGTACATTAACAATTGATGGTTCGTCGAGTAATGTTACTGTTTATTGGCAAGGCGGATCAGCTCCATCTAGTGGATATATAAATGGAATTGACTCGTATACGTATACTATCATTAAAACTGCGGCAACACCTGCTTATACTGTACTAGCATCTTTAGCACAGTTTTAAGGAGATTATAAATGCCAACAAATCTAACACTTGGGGGAGCATCAACTAGATCGCTAGGTCATGCTTCTCCTTGGATAGCTCCTTCAAATTCTCAATCATTCACAACTCCGGGTAGTTATACTTGGATAGCTCCCTATGGAGTTAACAGAGTATCTGTAGTAGCAGTTGGAGGTGGTGGTGCTAATGGACATTCAGGTTATGCTGGGTGTTGCAATGGTGCTGGTGGCGGTGCTGGTGGTGGTTTAGGATATATAAACAACTATGGTGTATCTGCTGGTACTGGATATACAGTTGTTGTCGGTGCCGGCGGGGCTAGATTTACAGGTACTGGCGGAAATCAGCGTGGAAATTCTGGCGGTTGTAGTTATTTTGTATCTAGCGGTGTTGTATTAGGCGGTGGTGGGCAAGGCGGTACATACGGTTGCCAGGCAAGATTTTGTTCTACAGGCGGAACCTATGCAGGTTCAGGTGGCGGCTGTGGAGGAAGTGTAATTGGAATTGGGGGGTATCCCGCCTATGGTTCTGGTGGTGCTGGAGCAGGTGGGTATAGTGGAAATGGCGGTAATGCACACTGGGCCCCTACGGATGGTTGTTCAGGAAGTGGCGGTGGCGGTGGTGCAGCCGGTGTAGGAGGGATAACAAAACATTCTTCCGGTGGCGGTGTGGGTATATATGGCCAAGGCGGCAATGGTAGTGGAGGAACTCACGCAACATCTGCTCCTTATTATGTTGCTGCCCCAGGCGGAGGGGGGAGCGGCGGCGGCAGCGGACAATGGGGTAATGGCCACGGTTGTTGTAATGGTGCACAAGGAAATGCCGGCGGCGGCCTTTATGGTGGAGGTGCCGGTGGTTATGGATATGCTTATGGTGCTTCTCAATGTTTTTACTCAGGTTCAGGAGGGGGCGGAGCAGTCCGTATTTTATGGCCAGGCAGAAATCGACAATTCCCAAGTACCTGCGTAGGTTCGCCATAAAATACGGCAAATTGCAAACATAACCGTATCTTTTCAAGAACGGTAAATACATATTATGAGCTTTCCAAGTAACCCTATCAATGGCCAAACGGCAGTATTAAACGGCATTACATATACCTATAGTTCTAGTGCCAGTGCGTGGACAAGGGTAGCTGGAACTGTTACAGCCACAAATTATTTAAATGTCTTAAACACTACACCCAGCACTAATACTCAAACTGGGGCATTAGTAGTTGCTGGTGGTGTTGGAATTGGTGGAGCAGTCAATATTGCTCAAACCAGTACTATTGCTGGTGCAACAATCATCACCACAGCTACAATTAGTTCTTATGCAGGTCTAGGTCCTCAGGGTGTCCAAGGAGCTCAAGGCGGTACTGGTAGTCAAGGAGCTCAAGGACTGCAAGGCACACAAGGCGGTATTGGTAGTCAAGGAGTCCAAAGTGCTATTGGATCGCAAGGTGTTCAGGGAGTCCAAGGAACACAAGGTCAAGTCGGTAGTCAAGGAACACAGGGTGTTCAAGGATTAATTGGTAATACAGGTACCCAAGGTGTTCAGGGAGTCCAAGGACTTCAAGGTAATCAAGGCACTCAAGGTGTTATTGGTAGTCAAGGAACACAAGGCGCCCAAGGTCTCCAGGGCTTGCAAGGCAATCAAGGTGTTCAAGGCACCCAAGGTGTGCAAGGTGCGATTGGTGCACAAGGCACTCAAGGGGTTCAAGGTGTGCAAGGCGGTACTGGCTCGCAAGGTGTACAGGGGCAACTTGGAACACAGGGTGTTCAAGGACTTCAAGGCAATCAAGGTGTTCAGGGCTTACAAGGCATTCAGGGAACACAGGGTTTGCAAGGCAACCAGGGTGTTCAAGGACAAATCGGTGTTCAAGGTTATGGGGGATCAATTGGTACAACTGGTACACAAGGAACCCAGGGTGTTCAAGGACTTCAAGGTAACCAAGGCGTTCAGGGCTTACAGGGGTTGCAAGGTCTCCAAGGCGTTCAGGGCTTGCAAGGGGTGCAAGGAACACAAGGTATACAAGGTGTTACTGGATCACAGGGTGTTTCTGGATCACAAGGAACCCAGGGTGTTCAAGGTATTCAAGGGCAAACCGGTATTTTTTCCGGGACGACCACAAGTACAGTTAATATCGATAATTCTACCAGTGCAACAAGTACATCAACTGGTGCATTAACAGTAGTCGGCGGAGTAGGAATTGGTGGTAATTTAGTAGTCGGGGGTAGTATCACTGCTCAACAACTAACTATTCAGTACACAACAATTACCCAAACACTGGTAACATCTCCAGACATATTCACCATAACCAACACTACTCAAAGTATTAGTACTACAACGGGTGCTTTAACTGTTGCGGGTGGTGTAGGAATTGGCGGAAATGTCAATGTTGGCGGCACTGGTACATTCAATGCTATTGTCATCACAGGATCTGGTAGTAGTAACATCACAGGTGTTACTAATATTTCTGCCACAGGAACAATTAGTGCAAATACTATATCAGTTACTAGCATTACAACAGCAACATCAACTGCTACCGGTGCTCTAACTGTTGCGGGCGGAGTCGGAATCGGCGGTACTGTATATATAGCCAATACTAGTTACATTGGTGGTGCAGTAATTGTTACCACCGCAACCATTGGAACTTATGCAGGACTGGGTCCGCAAGGCGTACAGGGATTGCAAGGAACTATTGGTAGTCAAGGATTACAAGGCGCACAGGGTGTTCAAGGAACTCAAGGCAGTGTTGGTTCACAGGGCGTACAAGGAAGTACTGGATCACAAGGAGTTACTGGATCACAAGGAACACAAGGTGTTCAAGGCATCCAGGGTGGCACTGGCTCGCAGGGACTACAAGGAAATCAAGGGACTCAAGGCCTACAAGGAAATCAAGGGACTCAAGGTAGTATTGGATCACAAGGGACTCAAGGAGTCCAAGGTGGTACCGGATCACAGGGTGTTCAGGGCTTACAGGGTGCTGGTGGTAGTCAAGGTGTTCAAGGCCTACAGGGCTTACAAGGAAATCAAGGTGTTCAAGGACAACTTGGTGTTCAGGGCTATGGCGGATCAATTGGTACAACCGGTACACAAGGTGTGCAGGGATTGCAAGGTGCTGTTGGTAGTCAGGGTGTTCAGGGCCTACAAGGTTTACAAGGCAATCAAGGTACTCAGGGATTGCAAGGGGTGCAAGGTGTTCAAGGCACTATTGGCAGTCAAGGCGTTCAGGGCTTGCAAGGCGTTCAGGGCTTGCAAGGTGTTCAGGGACTACAAGGTCAAACTGGTGTATTCTCTGGAACTACTACTGCCACAGTTAATATTAATAACTCTACTGCCACAACATCTACCAATACTGGTGCGTTAACAGTTAGTGGTGGTGTAGGTATTGGTGGTAATTTGTTTGTTGGCGGTACTATTACTGCGCAACAACTAACAATACAGTACACAACAATTACCCAAACACTAGTAACATCTCCGGACATATTCACTATTACCAATACAATGGTTAGCTATAGTACCAGCAGTGGTGCATTAGTTGTTGCTGGTGGTGTCGGTATTGGTGGTGCATTGAATATTGGTGGCTCTACCAATATTGGTGGTGATGCCAATATTACTGGAAATATTAATCTTACTAATGATAATAGATTAAATTGGGCTTATGGTTCCTATATACAAGAAAGTGGAGTTAATCATAGTCTTACTGTTGATGGCGGTACCGGACTAACATTACAAACTCAAGGAACTACCGCTACTATTCAATTTGTTACCAATGGCGGAACACTTACATATGGTGCTGATGGAAAGTTAACAGTACCTGGTAAGATAGTTGTTCAATCAAATATAAATTCAACTTCGACAACATCTGGTGCTATAACAGTTGCAGGTGGTCTAGGAGTTGGCGGCAATATATATGCCGGAAACATATATAGCAACGGTTCATTATTGGGAGTAAGTAGTAATACTGCTACTAATATTGCGGGCGGTGATGCAGGATCTTTAGTTATACAGAGTGCACCAGGTCATACGTCATTTGTACCACTCGGTGGTCTTGGAACAGTTTTATATAGTGATGGAACCACAGCAACTTGGGTTGCAAGTAGTAGTATTTCTAGTACAACTGCAACCAACGCTAATAATGTTTATGTGCAACAAACTATTGAAGATAGAAATGCTGGTGGTGATTTCTATCTTACTATGGCAAATTCATATGATAATACAGTTCCCATCAATGTAAACGGATCACTTTATTGGGATGATACTGCTTATACTTTATCTTCACCTGGAATTATAGTCACAGCATCGACTGCTTCTATATCACCTACAACTGGTGCGCTAACCGTTGCTGGTGGTGTAGGTATTGGAGGTGCATTATATGTAGCAGATACTAGTTATATTGATGGTGCTAAAATCATTACTACTGCTACTATTGGAACATATGCCGGACTTGGTCCACAAGGCGTTCAAGGATCACAGGGATTACAAGGATCACAGGGATTACAAGGCGTTCAAGGATCACAGGGATTACAAGGCGTTCAAGGACACACAGGAGCACAAGGATTATTAGGTACACAAGGACTACAAGGTGTTCAAGGATTATTAGGTGCACAAGGACTACAGGGACTCCAGGGCAATCAAGGTGTTCAGGGATTAATAGGAACACAAGGTTACAGCGGATCAATTGGTAATACTGGTACTCAAGGCGTTCAGGGTTTGCAAGGATTACTAGGAAATCAAGGCGTTCAAGGCCTGCAAGGCGTTCAAGGCCTGCAAGGCGAAAAAGGAATCCAAGGAGTTCAAGGTACTCAAGGGCAGACTGGTAGTCAGGGTATTCAAGGATTAATTGGAACCCAAGGCAGTGCTGGTAGTCAAGGTGTTCAAGGAACCAGTATTCAAGGTCAAACGGCGTATTTTCTGGAACTACTACCGCTACTGTTAACATTAATAACTTTACCAGCGCTACTTCGACTACTACAGGTGCATTAACAGTTGCCGGTGGAGTTGGAATTGGTGGAGATTTAGTAGTCGGCGGTAATATTACTGCTGCCACGTTGACGGTTAGTTATACAACAGTTACTCAAACACTGGTTACATCACCAGACATATTCACAATTACCAATACAACACCTAGTGTTAGCACCATAACAGGAGCTTTAACTGTTGCTGGTGGTGTAGGAATTGGCGGTAATGTAAATGTCGGTGGTACAGGTACATTTAATGCCATTGTTATAACTGGTTCTGGTAGCAGTAATATTACCGGTGTTACTAATATCAGTGCTACTGGAACAATTAGTGCAAATACAATATCAGTTACTGGTTCCACTACTGCAACGTCAACCTCTACAGGTGCATTGACTGTTGCTGGCGGTGTTGGTATCGGAGGTGCATTATATGTAGCAAATACCGGTTATATTGGTGGTGCTGTTATTATTACCACTGCTACTGTTGGATCTTATTCAGGACTTGGAAATACTGGTACTCAGGGTGTTCAGGGTCTACAAGGACTTATTGGAAGTCAAGGTATTCAGGGAGTTCAAGGCCTACAAGGCGAAAAAGGAATCCAGGGAGTTCAAGGTACTCAAGGTCAAACTGGCAGCCAAGGACTCCAAGGTACTCAAGGTCAGACTGGTAGTCAAGGCGTTCAAGGACTCCAAGGCAATCAAGGACTCCAAGGCAATCAAGGTGTACAGGGCTTACAAGGAACACAAGGTAACCAAGGAACACAGGGGACTCAAGGACTCCAAGGACTTCAAGGTGTACAGGGCTTACAAGGAACACAAGGTAACCAAGGAACACAGGGGACTCAAGGACTCCAAGGTGTTCAAGGTGTAGCAATACAGGGAACTCAAGGCTTACAGGGAAATCAAGGTGTTCAAGGACTACAGGGCGTTCAGGGCCTACAAGGTCAAACTGGTATATTCTCTGGTACAACTACTGCTACCGTAAACATTAATAATAATACTCAAAGTACAAATACTACTTCTGGAGCATTAACTGTAGCTGGTGGAGTCGGAGTTGGCGGCAATATATATGCCGCAGGATCGTTAAATGCTTCAGCATTAACAATTACAGAAAACGGAACTGGTAATCAATATGCATTAACATTAAAAGGTTCTGGTTCAGGCGATCAGTGGGCATTTACAGTAGGAAGTTCCGCTGGAAATAACAATATTACCAGCCTAAATAGTGCTGGATCTACTTATGCACCGTTTAGTATGAACGGTTCGTCCTTTACTATCGGTACTGTAGGTGCTGGTGCTACAAGTAGTCTAGTAATCAATAATTCTGGTAATGTAAATGTAGTTGCTAACATAGTTTCAACTTCTACAACTTCGGGATCATTAACTGTTGCTGGTGGTGTAGGTATTGGCGGTGCATTATATGCTGGTGCAACCAGTTATGTCGCTGGTTCACAGATCTTAACAACTGCTACCATTGGAACATTCGGTGTTGCTAGTATTACTGCTGGTACAGATATTTCAGTTAATACAAATACTGGCATTGTTACAATATCAAATACTAGTACACTACAAACTATAACAGGTAGAGGTGCTACAACTACCAATGCAATTAATATTACCAATGCAACAGCAAGCACAGGTACTACAAATGGTGCATTGACTGTCAGTGGTGGGGTAGGTGTTGGTGGTAACTTAAATGTTGGCGGTAATATAACTGCTACTAATATTTCAATTACTGGAAATATCAATGCTGGTTCATACATAACAGCCGCAAATGGACTGTATGCTACAAACACATTCACTGGTGCATATACCGACGGTATTGTTGTTGATTATGTTACTGGCCTTGGCAGAATAAGTGTTGGCCCAGATGATCAATTATCATTATACGCCGGCGGACCAAACACAACACTGTTGGCAACATTTTCAACAGGCACGACTACAATCAATTCAACTGCTACAGCAAGCTCAACGGCAACTGGAGCATTAACTGTTAAAGGTGGAGTTGGTATAGGTGGTGCATTATATGCCGGTGGTGGAATACAAAATACACAAATTGGTAACATTGTTGCAAGTACCGGTACATTTACAACATTAATTGCCAGCGGTAACCTTATATTAGGTGCTAATCAATACATATATTCTGGCGGTGTAAATCGAAATGTCAACAACTATACCCTACAGGTTACTAATAATAATACTATTGTAAATGCACCTGGATTATCTGGACAGACAATATTGGGTGCTGGTGGTACGCAAATTGCTTATGCTAGTATCTATGGATTTAATGTCAATAATATTGGTACTGCAAGTACAGCATCTGGTGGACTACAGAGTTTTCAAGTTGCTGGTGGCGGTATGGCTGTTGCCGGTGACAGTGCAGTTTCTGGTAATTTAGCTGTCAACAATGGTACATTGTATGTCACTAACACTACTTCGGCAACATCAACTACTACAGGTGCATTACAAGTATTTGGTGGTGCGGCAGTTAGTGGTAATTTGTATGTTGGTGGTGCTATTGTCGCTAATCAATTAACTGTACAATATACTACAATTACTCAAACTACTGTTGTATCGCCAGACATATTTACAATTACAAATACCACTCAAAGTATCAGTACCACAACAGGTGCACTGACAGTAAGTGGCGGAGTTGGAATTGGTGGCAATTTGAATGTCAGCAATACCGTGATCACCAGTGGAGTTAATGCCACAACATCAACAAATGGTTCTCTAACAGTAGTCGGCGGTGCGGGAATTGGACAAGATTTATACGTCGGTGGAGGAATTACAGCAACCAATGCTACAGTTAATACTCTATATATAATCGGACATGGATATATTGGTGCTAATGAGATTGTCACTACTGCTACAGTTGGTGGATATTCTGGACAAGGTCAACAGGGCTTGCAAGGACTGCAGGGCGTACAAGGCACACAGGGGTTACAAGGCAATCAAGGTACTCAGGGATCTCAAGGACTTCAGGGCAATCAAGGTTTACAGGGAGCACAGGGTGTTCAAGGGTTACAAGGAGATATTGGAAGTCAAGGTGTTCAAGGTCCACAAGGACGTAGTGGATCACAAGGACTTCAAGGGCTCCAAGGCCTTTTAGGTGCACAAGGTTTGCAAGGGCTCCAAGGCCTACAGGGACAATTAGGATCACAAGGGCTCCAAGGCCTACAAGGTGTTCAAGGTGTTCAAGGTGTAGCCTTGCAAGGTACACAGGGCCTACAAGGTATTCAAGGACCTCAAGGTGTTCAGGGTTTACAAGGATTTGTTGGAGGTATAGGAGGTCAAGGCCTGCAAGGACTCCAAGGTGTACAAGGGCCACAAGGACTACAAGGTCAAACTGGTAGTCAAGGCCTACAAGGTCTGCAAGGAACCCAAGGTACTCAGGGAGCTCAAGGACTCCAGGGCTTACAAGGAACACAGGGTGTTCAGGGCTTACAAGGCAATCAAGGAACCCAAGGTACTCAAGGACTCCAGGGCAATCAGGGTACTCAAGGAGTACAGGGATTACAAGGCGCTCAAGGTCTACAAGGAACACAAGGATTACAAGGTCAAACTGGTTTCTTCTCTGGTACTACAACATCTACAGTTAATATTAATAATTCAACAATTAGTACAAGTACTAATTCAGGTGCGTTGACTGTTGTAGGTGGAGTTGGAATTGGTGGAAATTTATATGTCGGTGGTACAATTACTGCTAACCAATTAACTGTACAATATACAACAATTACTCAAACACTGGTTACATCACCAGACATATTCACAATTACTAATACTACTCAAAGTATCAGTACTACAACTGGTGCATTGACTGTTGCAGGTGGCGTTGGAATTGGCGGCAATTTATACGTAGCAAATACTGGCTATATTGGCGGAGCAGTTATCTTAACTACCGCTACTGTAGGTGCCTATGGAGGTACAGGGACACAGGGTGTACAAGGAACACAGGGATCTGGTAGTCAAGGAACACAAGGTACGCAAGGACTACAGGGGCAAACTGGTAGTCAAGGTACGCAAGGACTACAGGGGCAAACTGGTAGTCAAGGTACGCAAGGCCTACAAGGTGGTAATGGTATTCAAGGAACCCAAGGCCAAACTGGTAGCCAGGGAGTTCAAGGTGTTCAGGGTATAAGTGGATTTACAGGTAGTACTGGTACACAAGGTATTCAGGGCCTACAAGGGCAAACTGGCAGTCAAGGCGTTCAAGGATTGCAGGGACTACAGGGACAAGCTGGATTTGTCGGTGGTACTGGTACGCAAGGTGTTCAGGGCGTTCAAGGCCTACAAGGCATTCAGGGCCTTATCGGTAGTCAGGGAATTCAAGGTGTTCAAGGTGTATCTATTCAAGGTACTCAAGGTCTCCAAGGCAATCAAGGTACTCAAGGCGTTCAAGGATTACAGGGACTTGCTGGAAATACTGGTACATTCAGTGGAATAACTGGTGGAACTGTTAATTTTACTAATACTTCACAATCAACTTCAACTACTACAGGTGCATTGACAGTTGCTGGTGGAGTTGGAATTGGTGGTAATTTGTACGTTGGCGGCAGTATTACTGCGGCATCATTAACAGTTAGCTATACAACAGTTACTCAAACACTAGTTACATCACCAGACATATTCACAATTACTAATACTACTCCTAGTATTGACACTGCATCGGGAGCATTAGTTGTTGCTGGCGGAGTTGGTATCGGCGGCAATATTAATGTTGGCGGAACTGGTACATTCAATGCTATTGTTATTACAGGATCTGGCAGCAGTAATATCACAGGTGTTACTAATATTTCTGCTACCGGTACAATCACAGCCAATACAATATTTGTTACAAGTTCAACACAGTCTACTTCTACAAACACTGGGGCATTAATAATTACCGGCGGTGTTGGCGTTGGTGGCAATTTAAATGTTAGTGGAAATATCTATAGCGGTGGTAATTTATTAGGTGCAAGCAGTAACACAACTACTAACATTGCGGGCGGTGCGGCAGGTAGTATACCAATTCAAAGCGGCACCGGCACTACTGCATTCATTCCAATTGGATTGAATAATTATGTTTTAACATCTAATGGTTCTACTGCAACTTGGCAACCATTAGCCGGTGTAAGTGCAGGAACAGCCACAAATACAATTTATGTTCAAACGCAGGCACAATTTGCCGCTGGAACTTACTATCCTGTATTTGTCAATGCTAACAATAATACAGCAAATTATCAAGCTGAATATACCACAAGTAGTTTTACTATTAATCCAGCTACAGGATTAGTGACAGTTGCAGGAACTGGGTATTTCAGTGGAACAGCAACTTCAACTTCAACTACCACAGGTGCATTGACTGTTGCAGGTGGTGTTGGTATTGGTAGTAATTTATACGTTGGTGGTACTGGTACATTTGCTGCCATATCTATTACAGGTAGTGGCGGTAGCAATATTACTGGTGTTGGTAGTATAAATGCCACAGGTACAATAATTGCCAATGCAATATCAGTCACTGGAACTGCAACATCAACATCGACAATTACCGGTGCATTGGTTGTTACTGGTGGTGTAGGTATTGGTGGAAATGTTTATATTGCAAATACCAGTTACATTGCAGGTGCACAGATTATTACCACTGCTACAATTGGTAACTATGCAGCCGGTGGCGGTAGTAGTACAGGTACTGCTAGTATATTCAACATTACTAACACAACAAGTTCAACATCAACTACTACAGGTGCACTAATAGTAGCAGGTGGTGTCGGTATTGGTGGAAACTTAAATCTTGCTGGTACGTTAGCAATTAATACTCTTACCATTACAGGTGGCGGCGGTGCTATCAGCAATGTTACTGCAATTTTCTCATCGGGTACTATCTATGCTAGTACAGTTACTGTTACTAGCCTAGCCAATTCAACTTCAACTACAACAGGTGCGGTTACTGTTGCAGGTGGCCTAGGAATTGGAGGCAATTTATTTGTTGGTGGTAGTTTATTTGTCGCAGGTGGATCTATACTTTCAACTGCAACTATCTTTAGTTTGGTTAATCCATATGTAGCCGCTGGTATTCTTGCTGGTACTGATACTTCGGTATTCACTAGTACCAATGGTGTGTACATTGCTAATTCAAGCACACTACAGACAATTACCAATAGGGGATCTACAACTACCAATGCAATCAATATTACCAATACATCTACCAGTACAACTTCTACAAATGGTGCATTGGTTGTAGCCGGCGGACTTGGTGTTGGTGGTAATATATACAGCGGTGGTGTTATTAGTGCTGTAGGTACAGGATCATTCAGCACTGTTAATATTGTAGGTGCTAACGGTAATATTGCTGGTGTTAATAGTTTATTTGCCACAGGTACTATACAGGCTGGAGTTATTAATTTAGCTGGCACAGTTACTTCAACGTCGACTACTACAGGTGCTATAACTGTACCTGGTGGTGTTGGAATTGGCGGTGCATTGAATGTTGGTAGCAGTGCAACCATTGGCGGTAGTTTAACTGTAGTTGGAACTATTTCAGTCCAAGGGCAGGCATTCATTACATCTGCTACAATTCAAAGTTATATCAACCCTGTAACTACTGGTACTACATCAACTTTCATTATCAGTAATACAACCCCAAGTACCAGCACAGTAACAGGTGCATTGGTTGTTGCAGGTGGTGTTGGAATTGGACAAAATCTCTATGTCTATGGTGCAGAGACTAATAATACTCTAACAGTTCTAACCACAGCAAGTATATTAAGTACCAATGTCAGCACATCGACATATACTGGTGCATTGATTGTCGCAGGTGGTGTAGGTATTGGTGGTTCGTTATATGCAGCCAATACTGGATCCTTTGGTACTGTTATTGTTGTAGGTACTGGTGGTAGTATTACTGGCGTAAACAGTGTTTTTGCTACAGGTACAGTGGCTACTTCTATTCTAACAGCCAGCAGTTCAGCTACTTCAACATCAACTACTACAGGTGCAGTAATTGTAACTGGTGGTGTAGGCATTGGTGGTAATTTGAATGTTGGCGGATCTACATCAACATTTAGTGGTAGCGTAACTATTAATAATACATTAACTATTAATGGACAGTTAATAGTTGGTGGTGCGGCATTGATTACTACGGCTACTGTCGGTACTGTAATTTCTTCGGCATTGACTGCAACTACATCAACATTGGTTATCAGTAATATTACACAAAGCACCGGTACTAACTCAGGTGCACTACAGGTTACTGGTGGTGTTGGTATTGGTGGTAATTTATATGTTGGTAACTTTGGATCATTTAATACACTAACAGTTCTAACCACAGCCAGCATACTTGGTACTAATGTCAGTACATCGACTTATACTGGTGCATTGGTTGTTGCAGGCGGTGTTGGTATTGGTGGTAATTTATATGTTGCCAATACTGGATCTTTTGCACAAGTTAGTATTGTTGGTTATGGTGGTAGTATTACCGGTGTTAATAATATTTTTGCCACAGGTACTGTTACTGCACCTGTATTGCTTGCTACAAGTTCAGCTACTTCAACATCAACTACTACAGGTGCAGTAATTGTAACTGGTGGTGTAGGCATTGGTGGTAATTTGAATGTTGGCGGATCTACATCAACATTTAGTGGCAGTGTAACTATTAATAATACATTAACTATTAATGGACAATTGATAGTCGGTGGTGCGGCTCTAATTACAACTGCTACTGTTGGTACTGTAATCAGTGCGGCATTGACTGCAACTACATCGACCTTTGTTATTAACAATACAACGCAAAGTACCAGTACAAATACAGGTGCTTTCCAAGTTACTGGTGGTGTTGGTATTGGTGGTAATATATACATTGGTGGTGCAGAGACTAATAATACTCTAACAGTTCTAACCACAGCCAGCATACTTGGTACTAATGTCAGTACATCAACTTATACCGGTGCATTGATTGTCGCGGGTGGTGTTGGTATAGGTGGCTCGTTATATGCGGCTAATACTGGATCTTTTGGTACTGTAGTAGTTGTTGGAACTGGCGGTAGTATTACTGGTGTTAATAATATTTTTGCTACTGGTACTGTTACAGCACCGGTATTGCTTGCCACAAGTTCTGCTACATCAACTTCGACACTGACAGGTGCTGTTATTGTAACAGGTGGTGTAGGCATTGGTGGTAACTTAAATGTTGGCGGATCTACATCAACATTTGGTGGTAGTGTAACCGTTAACAATGTCTTAACCGTTGGCGGATCAATTATACTTGCTGGTGCGGCACTGATTACCACAGCTACTGTTGGATCATATATTGCCACAGCATTAACTGCGACTACAGCAACATTTGTCATAAACAATACAACACAAAGTACCAGTACAAACACAGGTGCTTTCCAGACCACGGGCGGTGTTGGTATCGGCGGTAACTTGTATGTTGGCAACTTTGGATCATTTAATACCCTAACAGTTCTAACTACAGCAAGTATACTAGGTACTAACGTTAGTACATCAACTTATACTGGAGCATTGGTTGTTGCTGGTGGTGTTGGTATTGGTGGATCATTATATGCGGCTAATACTGGATCATTTGGTACCGTAGTAATTGTTGGTACTGGTGGTAGTATCACTGGCGTTAACAATATATTCTCAACTGGTACAATCACTGCTCCGGTACTATTGGCTACAAGTTCGGCTACTTCAACATCTTCTTTAACTGGTGCTGTTATTGTAACTGGTGGTGTTGGTATCGGTGGTAACTTAAATGTAGCCAACAGTGGAACTTTTGGTGGTAGCCTAACTGTTACTAATATTTTAACAGTTGGTGGATCTATTATACTTGCTGGTGCGGCATTGGTTACAACTGCTACTGTTAATACCTACGTAGCGGCGGCATTAACTGCAACAACAGCAACTGTACTGATTAGTAATATAACACAGAGCACAGGTACAACAACAGGTGCATTGCAGGTTACTGGTGGTGTTGGTATTGGTGGTAATATATACATTGGTGGTGCAGCAACTAATAACACATTAACGGTACTTACCACAGCTACTATACTTGGTACTAACATCAGTACATCAACTTATACTGGTGCATTGATTGTTGCAGGCGGCATTGGTGTTAATGGATCTATCTATGCAGCCAATACTGGATCATTTGCCACAGTTAATATCACAGGTAATGGTGGTAGCATTAGTGGTGTTTATAATATCTATGCCACGGGTACAGTTTATGCGGCAGCTTACAACCTAAACACTACTGCGACATTTGCTATTTCTAACACAACTTCGAGCACAAGTACTACAACTGGTGCACTGACAGTTGCAGGTGGTGTTGGTATTGCAGGTAATTTATATGTTGCTGGCGGAATTACTGCACAGCAGTTGACAATTCTATATACAACAATTACTCAAACTACTGTTGTTACACCAGATATCTTTACCATTACTAATACAACGCAGAGTATTGGAACATATTCTGGTGCCCTTACAGTTGCAGGTGGAGTTGGAATAGCAGGTAATTTATATGCATCTAATATCTATACCAACGGTGCTCAAATACTGCCCACAACTATCCAAGAATTTACTATGTTACAGGGACAAAGCACTTGTACTGTAGCTGGCGGATTTGTGGCCAATCAATTACAAGTGTTTGCTAACGGAGTTTTGTTAAACAGCGGTGACTATAATGCTAGCACCAGTCCTTATGTGGTACTAAATACAGCACGTAACGCTGGAGATGTAATTCGTATTGTAGCTAGTCAAAACTTTGCTCAAGCAATATCACAAACAGCAGCCGCGGCGGCTATGGCAATAGCACTCGGTATGTAACGAATAACAAGGATTTAGAATAAAATGGCAAAACAACTGCAAAGAACGTATATTTTTACTCCCGGAGCTGCCGGAGTAGGAACGGTTCAAATACCCGGACGGTATGATCTTAGTCAGTTATTGATTATTACCAATGTTACTAGAAATCAAATAATTTACAATTTTGCCGATTTAAACTTTGTCGGAACTACGATGAGTTTGAGCCGTGCCAACACCACTAATTTTCCCCAAGCTCTACAATCGTCTGATGGTATAACTACTATTACTCTAGGTGCTAGTACCGCTGGTATGTTGAGTACTGATATCCTGCAAATATTTACAGAAAATCCGCAAGGTGCTGTTATTACTCGTCCATGGGCAATGGGAACAGATGCCTTTGAACGTACTCGTGTAGCCTCACCTCAATCAATGATTGATGCTGACTTTGAGTATGGTATGCAACCTACTAAGTGGCAGACATTGAGTCAAATGAGAGGATACCCTGGAATCTATGAAATACCAGGAACAGACTTATCTGTTAATAATATTACCACTGATGCTAGTTATGCCAGCGGGGGACAAGCGGGTGTATCAAGTTTAATGACTGTGAATACAAATTACCCGCATAATCTATCAACTGGTACAGCATTGACCTGTAATGCATTATTACAAACAGTTGCTAGTTATGACCGTGCACAAGGATCTTTTATTGTTGATTCAGTAAACAGTGCAACATCATTTAATTTTTATGCCAAAGGCCTGGTCGGTGTTACTAGTGGTACAGTTGTTAGTCAGGCATCGACTGTTGTACGTAAAGGCGGATTTTATACTGGTTCTACATTAAGCAATGTGTCATTTGTAGTAACAGGATCTAGTTCTTCTACCACAGGAACAATCACAGTTACATCAACTGATCCACACGGCTTTGCTCCGGGAAATACTTTTATTGCTATTATTTCTAGCTACAATGGCAGCAATGGTCATAATCTATGCCAGGGACCATTTTTTGTTACATCAGTTCTTAGTTCTTCAACATTCAGCTATTCTGCTAGAAACGTTGGATCAATATCGGGAACGCCTTTGGGATATATAGCACCGAGATCTGATAGTTATTATATACATCGACCCTTTGACGGTGGTGTACAGTTAGGTACAAACGGACCTAGTCCGGGAACTGATGCTGTACGCCAAAGTAAGAAAAATCTTCGATATCAATCTGGTAAAGCAATTAATTATAATACCGGTGCATTGTTTGCTCCTAACTATAATATTCGATCAGTTACTGCCAATGGACTTACAACTGGTAGTATAATCACTGTTGTTACTGATGACAACGATCATGGGTGTCAAGTTGGTGCAACTGTTTTATTAAGTAACTGCGGTAATGCTGGATATAACGGTGTTTATACTGTTAGCACAGTAACTGATGAACGTACTGTGCTTTTCCTTTCTACAGGATCGTTAACAACTACATCAACTAATGCTATTTTAGGTACCCCAGCATTATTATCTGTAAGAAATTGGTATGGTTCAACTGTACGTGCAGGAACATTTGATGATCAAAATGGGATGTTTTGGCAGTATGATGGAATACAAATAGCTATTGGTCAACGAACCGCAACTCCTAATATTGCAGGTCTTGTGTCTGTTACAACAGGTAGTCATATTGTAAATGGTATTAATACACGATTTACAGGTCAATTAATAGCAGGTGATCGTGTAGTTATTAAAGGCATGACTCATGTTGTAACTAACGTTATAAATGATACGCAAATTTCGGTCAATCCAGAGTTTCGTGGTTATATAAATCAGTCTGGTATTAAAATAGTCAAAGTTGTTGACACAATAGTGCCGCAATCGCAATGGAACATAGATCGGTGTGATGGTAGTAATGGAGTCTTTAATCCTAGTGGTTATAATCTTAATGTTAATAAAATGCAAATGATCGGATTGCAATGGACTTGGTATGGTGCTGGATTTATTGATTGGATGTTGCGAGGTCCAGATGGTAATTTTATTACTATACATCGTTTAAAAAATTCCAACGTTAATATTGAAGCTTTCCAAAGAACTGGTAATATGCCTGTTCGTTATCAGGTTATCAATGAGGGTGCACGTAGTTATTTGTATAATTCTATGGGAGTTACTGATACTTACATGAATATAGGAGATGTTACATATTTTCCAAAGAGTGGTGGTTATGTATATGTAGACCAAGAAGTTATACAGTATACAGGTATAACTACTAGTACAAATTCATTAACTGGACTAACACGTGGAACAAGTTACAGCCAGTTTGTTGCTGGACAGACTAGAACATTTACTGGAACCAACGCATCAATTCATAGTACAGGGACCGGAGTAATTTTAGTAGGGCAAACAGCATCACCACAATTAACTCACTGGGGATCAGCTTATTTGGCTGACGGCGGATTTGACGATGATCGCGGATACATTTTTAATTATGTTTCTACAAACATTAACGTTAGTACAGTACCAACAACTGCATTTGCTATTCGATTAGCACCAAGTGTGAGTAATGCCATTGCAGGAGATTTAGGTGATCGAGATTTATTGAATCGTGCCCAGATGAGATTGCAAGCAATTGAAGTTACTGCTGGCGGAACAACAAATACCAACTGTGCTATGGTTGTTCAAGGTATATTAAACCCACAAAATTATCCCAGTGATCCTTATTCTGGTAGAATTACATGGCAAAGTTTAACCAGTGCAGGACTTCAAACCGGCCAGCCAAGTTTTGCTCAAATTGCACAAGGACAAAGCATTACATTTGACAATGCCGCAACCACAGTTATTGCTACAAGTGGAGTAACTGCTACCGGTACTAATATTATAACACTGGCCAATGTTACTGGTATTCAAGCAGGTGATGCTGTATATATTCCGGGAAATTATAATAGTCCTATAACTGGCGGAACTGTTGTAACCTACATCAATCCTGTTACTAATCAGGTTAGGATCAGTAATTATACCGTGAATAGCATTGCTGGCTCTACTAGCATAACATTCAGTAGAACAGGATTTGCACAACCGGGAGAAACTGTATTCTCATTCGTTAGTAGCCCTGCTGAACGAGATGTACTAGATTTATCATTGTTGAAAGAATTAACTAATACTCCAATTGGTGGTAGAAATTGTTATCCAAACGGACCAGATGTATTATTCATTAATGTATATACAACCACTGGTCAGCCAATTAACGCTAATTTAACCCTACGTTGGGGCGAACCGCAAGCATAAAAGGAAATATTACTGATGTCATATTTTGCCAAAGTAGAAAATGGAATTGTAACCAGAGTTATTGCAATAGAACAAGAAACATTGGATATAGGACTATGGGGAGATCCTAGCCAGTGGCGTCAAACTTCATACAACACCCGCGGCAATGTACATTATGGACAAGACGGTGAACCCGACGGAGGTGTAGCCTTGAGGGGTAATTATGCTGGTATTGGATATGTTTATGATTCCGAGAATGATGTGTTTTACCCACCACAGCCTTTTCCTAGCTGGACCATAGATAGTGCAACTTGGACATGGACTGCACCAGTAGCAAGGCCCACTGATGGCAAAAGTTACATTTGGGATGAACCTACTACAAGCTGGAAAGAAGTAGAAATTCCGCCGGCAATTTAATCTTTAGCGGGAGGCTCGGCAGTGATAATAGCTGTGGATGTGGCCTTGTCTATACTCAGATAGCCTTCACAGCAGAAGTTCCAATCATCGTTGCCTAGACCATCACCTGTGGTTTCATCAAAACAAGGTACAGATACCTTAAAGTGTTTAAAAAGGTATTCCTCACCGTTCTCAAATACTCGCCAAACGTGATTTTTGGTGCCACGCCCTGGTTGACCTCGAGATTTGTTGAAACGAATATGATAACGATTCATACTATATTGGCGGCAGGAGCTATAGGTTGCTGAGGTTTATATTGTACACCTAATGTAAAATGAATAAAACGCATTGGCTTGGCATTGGCATTGCGTGTGAAACTGTGTGGCAACCAAGAATTGGTAAAGAAAAAATCACCAGGCTGGGGTTGGTAATTGATTTCATAACTGGCCAATGTAGCTTGGCTCATATTGCGTTCACCGATAGCACCATGATTTTTGCCCTGACGTGGATCTTGGAATACTACACGGCAGCAGTTTTCTGGAGTCTCTAAGAAATAAAATCCTGTGATTTGACCTCCAGGATGTGTATGAGTATCATGTCCGCTGTACTTGTGATGTTCTTGTCCAAAACAATCATAGAATATCATGTCAAATACATCCATATTGTAACCCTGATTGTTTAGGACATTCCATGCCGCTTGCTGAACATAGTTAACAAACTCGGCACAACGGGGATCTGTGTGGATATTGTCAGTCATCACCGTGGGATAAACTGTTTTTAAGATCTCTGGGTGTTCTTTTTTACGTTTGCTGAATTGTGTTTTTGCCACAGCCTGTACATCTTCTAGGAATTGTGGAGCACTGGTCCTCCACACTGAACTGGCAAACAAGTATTCTACTTGCAACTGTACATCATTGGGCTTGACTACTGATTCTGTGGTGGTTATTTCTGTGATCTGATCCTCTGGGGTTTCGATGACAATTGCCATGGGGTTTCTCCGTTGTATATGTATATACTACTTATCTGCATATAGAATGTCAAGAGCTTTCTTTGAGTATAAATATAACATATGACTCAAGCAGGCCAATTATCATTCTTAGAAAGTTCCACAGGTACCGTAACTATTTCAAATACAGGATCTGGTGCACTGAATATAGCCGGAGGTATTGTTGCCGCTGGGCAGATTTCGGGAGGCGGAACACGCACAACCAGTTCTAGTACTCCACCTGCCAATCCCGGAGTTGGTGATCTTTGGTATAATACACTGACAGATACCATTGCGAGATATACCACAGATGGAACGACTTTTGCTTGGTTGGATATCACGGGCCCTACAATCACCAATGCATTCAGTGGTGGTACTATTACACAGAGTATTATTCCCAGTGCCACTGCTAGTTATGATCTAGGTAGTCCTTCATATAGATTCCGTACCTTGTATGTTACTTCCAGTACCATTGATATTGGTGGGGTGCCGCTGAGTGTCGCAGGCGGCAATTTACAGGTAGCCGGTGCTACTGTCGGCGCTGCCAGTTCAGGAACTACCAGTGCATTTGCAATTACTAATAATACTGCCACTACAGGTACTGCATCTGGTGCATTAGTTGTAGCAGGTGGTGTAGGTATCGGTGGCGATCTATATATTGGCGGTACAATTACTGCTCAACAATTAACTATACAGTACACTACAGTTACACAGACACAGGTTACTTCTCCAGATATATTTACAATAATTAATACCACAGTTAGCTCTAATACCACAACCGGTGCGCTTACTGTTGCAGGTGGAGCAGGTATTGGTGGTAATTTAAATGTAGGTGGAACGGGTACATTTAATGCTATCTTTGGTAATAGTATCACAGCAACCAGTATCACAGCAACTAGTATCACAGCAACTAGTACTATAAGTGCAAACACACTATCGGTAACAACGGTTGGAACTATTGGTGGTGCAGTAATATTAACTACCGCTACAATTGGGACTTATGTCAATCTTGGTATTCCTCAAAATAGCCAAAGTGCGGCATACACAACTATTGCTTCGGATGCAGGGTGGTGTATTTTTCACCCTGCAAGTGATGCTAATGCTAGAACATTTACTATTGCGGCAAACGCATCAGTACCTTACGCTTTAGGTACTGTGATTCAGTTTATTAATATGTCAACACAGGCTGTGACAATTGCCATCAACTCTGACACATTGACGTGGGCGCAGGGTGGTGCATCAGGATCTAGAACTTTGGCACAGTACGGTGTTGCCAATTGTATTAAAATAGCAACAACTCAATGGTTACTAACAGGAACTAATGTGACATGAGTGGCATTCTTAATGCCTTTGTTGGAGGTTCTTATGATTCCCCACCTATCAATACAATAGCTCCTGCTGTTACTGGAACAACTCAATTTGGCTCTACGTTGACAACGACCAACGGAACTTGGACTTCTCGATCTACAATTAGCTATACATATCAGTGGTATAGAAGCCCAAGTACTGTAATCAGTGGAGCCACAGCAACTACTTATACATTAGGTTCAGCCGATGTGGGCAATACTATATATGCAATAGTTACTGCAACAAATGTAGTTGGTAGTACAGGTGCAAAATCAAATACAACAACAACTATAGTAGCAGTTGTCCCAGGTGCACCAACGATTGGAACAGTGACAGTCACTGTTACAACAGCCAGTGTGCCATTTACAGCACCTGCTAGTAATGGTGGTGCAACTATAACAAGCTATACAGCAACAAGTAGCCCTGGCGGGATTACCGGAACATTAAGTCAAGCTGGATCCGGAACTATTACAGTATCTGGGTTAGCCAATGGTACTACATATACGTTTACAGTAACTGCTACCAACAGTGTTGGTACCAGCTCTGCTAGTACATCTAGTAACAGTGTTACAACTAGCGTATCTAAACCTAGTTCAATTAGTTATCTAGTTGTAGCAGGTGGCGGTGGAGGCGGTTGGGGTAATCAATCACCGGGTGCTGGAGGAGGAGGTGCTGGAGGAATGAAAACTGGAACTGCAGGTGTAACTGCTTGTACGGTTTATGCGGTGACAGTAGGAGGAGGAGGATCAGGTGCCGCTTCTGCTACTACCAAAGGTTGCTCAAGTAGCATAGGTACTTTAAGCATATCTACCTGTGGTGGTGGTAAAGGTGG
>Ga0208497_1000092_pt1 | contig 48819 bp, 41 predicted proteins | sample CryBogCBE25Aug07_FD_184555 | JGI IMG/M metagenome (GOLD analysis project Ga0208497, IMG submission 184555) | Freshwater microbial communities from Crystal Bog, Wisconsin, USA - CBE25Aug07 (SPAdes) | ecosystem: Environmental > Aquatic > Freshwater > Lake | place: Crystal Bog, Wisconsin, USA...
GGTAACGATTGAGCAGAGTAAGAGCGCCAGCGCTACAAAGCGGGTGATTGAATCCCCCTCGAGCCACAAATTTGCTAAGCCAAATGGTGTATTCATATTATTGGGTCTTTAGATTAAATTTAATTAAAAGGTTGGTTGAAATTCGAGCGGGTGAACCGTTCACTAAAAATGGCTTGAAACGATAGCGTCTGCCAATATCGGAGGCAGCGCGATCTAGTCGAGGGAATGTGCTGGATTTCAATAAAGCAATATCCTCAACGTTGCCACCTTCATCAATAATCAATCGCACTACCACTTCACCTTGCTCTCCCGATCTCTTGGAGAACGAGGGGTAATAGGCATCGGCATCCGGTTGATATACGACGACCAGTTTACCAATATCGGTCTGAATGGGTGTGCCGCTCGCGCCGCCGTTAGTGGCGGGGGCAACAGCAGCATTTGGAGTGGGTGCATCAGATTTGCTGGGCTGCTGACTCGGTGGTGTAGCTGCTTGTTGTTGAGACTGCGGGGGTGTTGGTGCTTGAGTAGATTTTTCGTTGACGGTCTTCTTTTTCTCTTCTTGCTTTGGTTTAGGTGGTGGTGGCGCCGGAGGTTGAGCTTGTTTTGCAGCTTCAGGACTTACTAGATTGGCCATCACTCGGGAATCGTCTGGATTGTCAGGGGTGTTAGGCTGCATGCTCTTATGAAAGCCAATGAAAAAGATGGCATGCATTAGCAGAACAATAACAATGATGGTACGTTCAGTTTTGTCAAACGGAAGATGGTGATCTAGGCGAGATACAAAAGTGTTCACTGGAGATCACCTAGATATTTAGCTGAAATAGCATGCGCACTTAAGTCGCTAGACATCAACTCTTGAGCCATGCGCAAGAGTGTAACTTCATCTTTACTGCTAATGAATACGACAGAGCCACATGTATCTTCAGGATGTACAGTCTCCTTATTCTCTAACTGGCGCTTGAGTTGTCGAACTACTGCCTCACTCGTATCAATTAGGGTAATGCTGTCACCTAACAACTTTCGTATCGCTTTACGAAGAAAGGGGTAATGAGTGCAACCCAAAACTAAGGTATCAGCACCCGCATCCTGAATGGGCTCCAAATGCTTAGCCAATAACTCTAGCGTTTCTTCACTATCTGCATCTCCTGATTCAATTAGTGGCACTAAGCCAGCGCCCGCTTGCTTGATAAATTGGCAGTTGGCAGGAAGCGTTGCTAGCAGGGCATTGAACTTATCGCTATTAAGCGTGGCTTCCGTGGCGAGTACACCAACAATACCGTTCTGCGTTTGCATTGCTGCTGGCTTGATCCCTGGCTCAACGCCAATAATTGGAATATTCAACTTCTGGCGAATGTCCTTAATCGCTTCTGCGGTGGCAGTGTTGCAAGCTACCACAATCGCGTCGCAACCTTCTTCGGCAAGGTATTGGCATAAGGTAAGACTGCGAGCGGCAATCCATTCGCTCGACTTTTCACCATAGGGGGTATTTGTAGAGTCCGCAAGATAGATGTAATCGTGCTCGGCAAGTTGGTCTAGGGCCTCATCCAAGATGGATAAGCCCCCAACGCCAGAATCAAAAACTCCGATCAGTGCCAAGTAGTCAGCTGCGCTTAAACAATCTTGACCGGAATATTTCCGATCTTAGCTTGCCATTCTTTAGGACCCGTCTCATGCATCGAGATGCCTTCAGAGTTCACGGCCACGGTTACTGGCATGTCTTTGACATCAAACTCATAAATCGCTTCCATGCCTAAGTCAGCAAAGCCAACCACTTTAGAAGTTTGAATCGCTTTAGAGACTAAGTAAGCGGCACCACCAACAGCCATTAAGTAAGCAGACTTATGTTTCTTAATTGCTTCAATCGCAACGGGGCCACGCTCTGCTTTACCAATCATGGAAATCAAACCCGTTTTTGCCAGCATCATCTCAGTGAACTTATCCATCCGAGTAGAAGTGGTTGGACCCGCTGGACCAACAACCTCATCACGCACTGGATCAACTGGGCCGACGTAATAAATCACCCGATTCTTAAAGCTCACCGGTAACTCTTCACCTTTAGCGAGCATGTCCTGAATGCGTTTATGAGCAGCATCACGACCAGTCAGAATTTTGCCGTTGAGCAACAGTGTTTCGCCTGGTTTCCAGCTTGCGACTTCTGCGGCAGTCAAGGCATCCAAATTGATGCGCTTGGATTTTTTGGTATCCGGGGTCCAAGTGACATCTGGCCAGTCGGCTAGAGAAGGAATTTCTAATTTGGCTGGACCATCGCCGTGCAAATGGAAGTGGATGTGGCGAGTTGCAGCGCAGTTTGGGATCATTGCGACAGGGAGCGAGGCTGCATGGGTTGGGTAATCCAAAATCTTGACGTCTAGGACAGTAGTTAAGCCACCAAGACCTTGGGCACCAATCCCCAATTGATTCACCTTTTCATAGAGTTCAAGGCGCAATTCTTCAACTTTGTTTTTTGGCCCGCGAGCAATAAGTTCCTGAATATCCACAGGACCCATTAATGACTCTTTAGCCATTAACATGGCTTTTTCAGGAGTACCGCCGATACCAATTCCAAGGATACCGGGAGGGCACCAGCCTGCACCCATGGTGGGGACTGTTTTAAGGACCCAGTCGACGATGGAATCAGATGGGTTGAGCATGACCATCTTGGCCTTGTTCTCGGAGCCACCACCTTTAGCAGCGCAGATGACTTCGACATCATCACCTGGGACGATTTCATAATGGATAACGGCGGGGGTGTTATCGCCAGTATTTTTGCGTTTGCCTGCTGGATCAGCTAAAACGGAGGCGCGAAGCATATTATCTGGGTTGAGATAAGCACGGCGTACGCCTTCATTAACCATATCGCTTACGCTCATCGTGGCGTCTGACCATTTAACGTTCATACCAATTTTCAGGAATACGACGGCAATTCCAGTATCTTGGCAAAGGGGGCGGTGCCCCTCGGCACACATGCGGCTATTGGTCAGAATTTGAGCGATGGAATCCTTGGCGGCTGCACCTTGTTCTAGCTCATAAGCTTTGCCCATCGCATCAATAAAGTCCTTGGGATGGTAGTAGGAGATGAACTGGAAGGCATCCGCCACGCTTTGAATCAGGTCATTTTGTTTAATGTTTGTCATGTTTTTGGACTTAATTAGTAAAGGTTTGCCCTATTTTAAGGGTTTGCCATAGAGCAAATCCCCCGTGTTTTCACTTATCTTATTAGCTCTTAAGGGTGTAACCCCGTCATTCTGTGTTCATTATGCAGAAAATAAGTGGCTGATTATTAAAAAGAGGGCTGTAAAGCATGGAACCATTAAAGCAAGAAAATCGCATATTTCACCCACCTGCAGACTTTGTAAAGGGCGCTGCTATTCCTGGAATGGAAGCTTATAACCAGCTTTGCGCAGAAGCTGAAAAGGATTATGAGGGTTTTTGGGGGCGTCTTGCTAAAGAGAATATCTATTGGAAGAAGCCTTTCACGAAGGTTTTGGATGAAACTAAAGCGCCTTTCTATAAATGGTTTGAAGATGGATTAACCAATGCTTCTTACAACTGCTTAGATCGCCAAATTGAAAATGGCCTGGGCGATAAGGTTGCCATCATTTTTGAAGCTGATGATGGCAAGGTAACTAACGTTACTTATAAAGACATGCTTGAGCGTGTTTGCAAAATGGCAAATGCCTTGCGCAAGATGGGCATCAAATCTGGTGACCGCGTCATTATTTATATGTCGATGTCGATTGAAGGCATTGTTGCCATGCAGGCTTGTGCTCGTATTGGTGCAACTCACTCGGTGGTGTTTGGTGGCTTCTCAGCTAAATCATTGCAAGAGCGAATTGTTGACGTTGGTGCGGTAGCGGTGATTACTGCTGATGAGCAATTCCGTGGCGGTAAAGCTTTACCACTGAAAGTAATAGTTGATGAGGCGCTTGCTTTAGGTGAATGTGAAAAAATTAAAAATGTCGTTGTGTACAAGCGTACCGGCGGTAATATTCCCATGACTGCTGGCCGCGATTCTTGGATGCACGATGTTGTTGCCAATGAATCTTCCACTTGCGAGCCAGAGTGGGTGAGTGCAGAGCATCCACTCTTTGTTCTCTATACCTCAGGTTCTACAGGCAAGCCAAAGGGTGTTCAGCACTCTACCGGCGGTTACCTATTGTGGGCTATTTTGACCATGAAGTGGACCTTTGACATTAAGCCAAACGATGTGTTTTGGTGTACTGCCGATATTGGTTGGGTTACTGGACACTCCTATATTACTTATGGCCCGCTCGCAGTGGGCGCGACTGAGATTGTGTTCGAAGGTGTCCCTACCTATCCAAATGCAGGTCGTTTTTGGGACATGATCCAAAAACATAAAGCAACGATTTTCTATACAGCACCAACAGCAATTCGTTCCTTGATCAAAGCATCTAGTAATGATCAAACTATCCATCCTAAGAGCTACGACTTGTCTTCCTTGCGTCTCTTGGGGTCGGTAGGTGAGCCAATTAACCCTGAAGCTTGGATGTGGTACTACGAGAATGTCGGTGGCTCACGTTGTCCGATTGCAGATACATTCTGGCAAACCGAAACTGGTGGCCATATGATTTCTCCAATGCCGGGTGCAACACCAATGATTCCAGGTTCATGCACCTTGCCATTGCCAGGCATCATGGCGGCGATTGTGGATGAAGTCGGTCATGATGTACCAAATGGCCAAGGTGGTATCTTGGTTGTGAAGCGTCCATGGCCTTCGATGATTCGTAACATTTGGAACGATAGCGATCGTTTTGTGAAGTCCTATTTCCCAGAGGAATTAGGCGGCACTTTGTATCTTGCTGGTGACGGTGCGATTCGAAATAAAGAGACTGGTTACTTCACCATTACTGGTCGTATCGATGATGTCTTGAACGTTTCCGGTCACCGTATGGGTACCATGGAAATCGAATCTTGCTTGGTAGCCAATCCATTGGTTGCTGAAGCTGCGGTGGTGGGTCGTCCCGACGATATGACAGGTGAAGCCATTTGCGTATTCGTCGTTCTGAAAGGCGGTCGTCCAACAGGTGATGAAGCTAAAAAGATTGCTACTGAGTTGCGTAACTGGGTTGGTAAAGAGATCGGCCCAATTGCCAAGCCTAAAGATGTGCGCTTTGGTGATAATTTGCCTAAGACTCGTTCAGGCAAGATTATGCGTCGCTTATTACGTGTGATTGCTAAAGGCGAAGAGGTTACGCAAGATACCTCTACTCTGGAAAATCCAGCAATTTTGGACCAACTCAAAGAGGCGCTCTAAGCAAATCCCGCTTTCACCCTTTTGTTAACCTATAATCGATGGTTTCCGGAAGGGTGGATGAGCGGTTTAAGTCATACGCCTGGAAAGCGTACGTAGGTTAATAGCCTACCGCGGGTTCGAATCCCGCCCCTTCCGCCAAGTAGTCCTAAACCATCTTCGGGTGGTTTTTTCTTTAGGGCTTTACTGTATAGGCATCGCGCATGATTTCAGCTAAGCTGTGCTTTCTATAGAGAATTCAAAATAGGATCCTATCAATGAAACGTTTTTTCCAAGCAGCCCTCATTTCACTTAGTTTGATTACTGCATATCAAACTACATCTGCAGCAACTAGCCAGGTAGCTGACACCATTTTTTATGGCGGACCTATTGTGACCGTTAACAATAAGAACGAAGAAGTTCAAGCGCTCGCAGTGCAGGGTGGAAAAATCGTAGCTGTTGGTAAAAAAGATACTGTCATTAAAGAATGGAAAGCAACTACAACTAAGGTAGTTGACCTCAAAGGTCAAACGCTCATGCCGGGTTTTGTTGAGCCCCATATTCACATTTTGATGACTGCAATCACCGAGGAAATGTGGCTGAACTTATCGAACTTCTCAGATCAATACGATACCTTGGAAACCTTAAGCCAAAAACTCAAGGCCAGCCTTAAAACACTTCCAAAAGGCCAATGGTTAGCTGCTTTTGGTGTAGACCCCTCGCGCACATCTCCTTTTATGGCTGAGCTGACTGCGGATATCTTGGACAAGGTGTCTACTGAGATCCCGATTCTGGTGATGAATCAATCGGGGCATATTGCTTATGCCAATCACAAAGCCTTTGAGCTTGCGGGAATTAATGACAAGACTCCCAATCCAGGCGAAGGTGGCATTTATATGAAAGACGCTCAAGGGCGGCTGACAGGGGTAGTGGTAGAGGCATCTGCCATTTTGCCTTTGGTTAAAAAGATGTCACCTCCAAGCGATGCTGACTTAGCTCGTGCAATGCAGAAAACGGCGAAGTATATTGCTTCGAAGGGCGTTACTACTTCCGCTGAAATTACGCTGGGCCTGATGCTGGGATTAGATAATGAATTGAAATTATTTAAAGCAGTGACCCATAGCGATGATTTTCCGATTCGGGTCAGAGCATACCTGTATGGCCCACTGCTAACCAAAGGTTTTACCGCCATCAAACCTAACGATGGGGATGATCGTTTACGTTTTGTTGGTATCAAATTTGTTGCGGATGGCTCTACTCAAGGACTAACGGCCGCCTTAAATCAACCTTATGACTATCCAAAGGGCACTCAATTTCGTGGAAATTTAGATTACAAAGATGATGAGATCTTTAATCAAATCAAACCACTTTTTGATCAAGGCTGGCAACTTGCTATTCACGCAAATGGTGATCGCACTGTCGAGCAAACTTTGAATAACTATGCCAAATTGTTAGCAGGCAATCCCGATCCTAAGGCTCGCCGTTTACGTATTGAGCATTTCACTATTAATACTCCAGAGCAAGTTAAAAAAGCTGCGCAATTGGGAGTGATACCAGGATTCACGATTGGCCATGTAGATTATTGGGGTGAAGCATTTCACAATCATATTGTTGGTCCTGAGCGCGCTAATCGTATTGATCCTTCTGCGGCCTTTAAGAAAGAGGGCGCACGCTTTGCGTATCACAGTGATTCTCCCGTATCGAATGTGGGGCCCTTGAACTACATCACAGAGGGCGCTGGGCGTTTATGGCAAAAGCCTCCTCGTAAAGTATTGGGTCCAGATGAGCGGGTGTCAGTTGATGATGCGATTCGTGCTGTCACTATTAACTCAGCCTATGAAATGTTTTCCGATGACAAGTTAGGTAGTTTGGAAGTGGGTAAACAGGCCGACTTGGTTGTTCTGTCTGCAAACCCTAGACAGACTCCTATTGAAAAAATTCGCAAGATTAAAGTCAAAGAAACCTGGATTGATGGCAAGAAGCAAGTTTGGTAAATCCAAATAGATTAAGATTTCATAATCAATATAAAAAAATATGGAGATGAAATGATTTTTGCATTCTGGCTAACAGACCGTCCCGGAACTGCTCATTTGAGGGTCGAGGTGCGACCAGCACATCTTGAGTATCTTGGGAAAATGGCTGAGCAGATCGCTTTCGCCGGACCTCTGACCTCAGAAGATGGAAAGACGGTTGTTGGTAGTTTGTTGGCGATTGATTTTCCCAGTCGACCTCAGGCCGAAGCTTGGATTGCTGCAGAGCCATTTATGAAGGCGGGCGTTTATGAAAAATCTGCAATTCAGGTTTTTAATAATAGGTGGCCACAAAAAGCTGGGTTCCCCTCCGCTTAAATTTCAATAGATTAAGGGCTAGATTTATCTAGCCCTTAATGGAGTGCTGCGGAAAGTATTGCGATGACTAATTAAATTGGTTTGATTTCTAGTTTTCTGAACTTGATCGTACCGCCGGCAGATTGAAGGCTAATGAGGCCTTCTGAAAATTTACTGTCTTGGCCATCGGCAACCGTCACGACGCCATTCATCGTCACTTTGAAATGACTACCATTTGCAACAATTTCCATCGTATTCCAACGGCCACCGGCTTTATGAATTGGATTGATTTTGGCGACATCCACAATTGCGCCAGTTGAATATTCTTGTCCAGGTCGCGTATCCCAAATATTGACCTCATACGCATTGCCAGCAGTAACTTGGTTGGGATTTTGGCAGCGAATGAAAATGCCACTATTGGTATTTGACTCGGCCCAAAATTCAGCGCGAATAATAAAGTTCTTATACCTTGCAGAGCTGACTAAGAAGCCGGCAGGCTTGTCGCTCATAATCATACCGTTGCCAATCTGCCAATTAGCGTTGCCGATAATATTCCAGCCAGAAAGACTGACGCCATCGATTAGGGGGGTAAAGCCTTCTTGATTTTGAGCGGTTGCATAATTGCCAAGTAGCAGGGCGCTTAGCAAAAAGCCTAGCGCGGCAAGTTTTTGGATGAATAACTTCATTGTTGTCTCCGGTTCTATTGATTTCTTGTTGTTGGATGGGTAGTTATTTTTACTGGGAAACCCAAAGTTACACAAGTGGATGTTTTCCCTCGAACTCTCCCTAAAATCAAGTAGACTTATGGGATGAATTCACCTAAATTGCGCTCACTTCTCCTGGTACCCATTCTTTCTGCTATGACCTTATCTGGCTGTGGAAGTATCGAGTCAGCAGCGCAACAGGATTGCACCTCGATTGGTTGGAATATTGGTAGCCAAGGCTATAACGACTGCTATAAGGCCCGGCTTTACGAGCGCAAGCTCGACTACACACTGCCGCCCGGCGACAAGCCATCCCCATCCCTGCTATAGATTAGGGTAAACCCTAGTTTTAATCCCTTGAGCGCCGTCAAGGACTTAGAGGTCGAAATAACCCAAAATCACTCGATGATTTTGCAGGTCGCTATATATGGCTAAATGCTTAAGAATCAACAATTCAATCGGCGCGACTAGAAATTAGAGACTACAAAATATGAATCACCCAAAACCCTCAGGAGAAGTCAAAGCTGTTGCTGTAGCAACTGCGGATGACTTAAGGGAGACCATTCGTCGCAAAAGTAAGCTGAAAGGTCGTCAAGCAGATGACGTTTCTTTAGTTGAAGTACGTCAGTTGATTGGGGAATCATCGCACCGTCGTGATTTATTGATTGAAAATTTACACAAATTAAATGATGAATATCGTGCTTTGCATGACCGTCATTTAGTTGCTTTGGCAAAAGAAATGAATTTGCCAATGGCAGAAGTTTATGAAGTTGCTACCTTCTATCACCATTTTGAAGTAGTGCGCGGTAATGATCCGGTGGCAGATATCACCGTGCGTGTTTGTGATGGTCTGTCCTGTGAGTTAGCTGGCGCACAAAATCTCTTAGCAAAATTACCTGCGATCTTGGGTAATCCCAATGTCAAAGTGATTGCGGCCCCATGTGTAGGTCGTTGCGAGCAAGCGCCAGTAGCGGTAGTACATCAGTATCCCGTTATCTTTGCAACGATAGACAAAGTCACTGCAGCGGTGAATAATAAGATGACAACTCAGCCACTAGCAAGAGACGATGCGAGTTTTGATCCTGCGGCATTGGCTGAGAAGGGCGTTTCTCCTCAAGGCCAGAATCAAGCAATTTCACCAAGCTATGTTGGTTACGAAGCCTATTGCGCTAAAGGCGGTTATGCCTTAGCAACAGACATTGCCCAAGGTAAGTTTGATGACGAAAGCATCATCAAGGCTATGGAAAATTCTGGCTTGCGCGGATTAGGCGGTGCTGGTTTCCCAGCAGGGCGCAAGTGGCGCATTGTGAAAGACCAAGTGGCGCCTAAGCTGATGGCGGTTAATATTGACGAAGGCGAGCCTGGAACATTTAAAGATCGCACGTATTTAGAGCGTGATCCGCATCGTTTCTTAGAAGGTTTACTCATTGCGGCGAATGTTGTTGGAATTGATTCTTGCTACATTTACTTGCGTGACGAATATCACGGTTGCCGTGAGTTGCTTGAAAAAGAATTAGCCAAACTCAAAGCCAACCCCCCATTCAAATTGCCTTCAATTGAATTGCGTCGTGGTGCTGGCGCTTATATCTGCGGTGAAGAATCCGCCATGATTGAGAGTATCGAAGGCAAACGTGGTGAGCCACGTATGCGCCCTCCTTACATTGCACAAGTTGGTCTTTTTGGTCGCCCAACACTTGAGCATAACTTTGAAACTTTGTACTGGGTACGAGATATTGTGCAGCGCGGACCAGAGTGGTTTAGCTCTTATGGTCGTCATGATCGCAAAGGCTTGCGTAGCTATAGCGTGAGCGGGCGCGTGAAGAACCCCGGTGTGAAGTTGGCTCCAGCGGGCATCACTATTCAAGAACTCATTGATGAGTATTGTGATGGCATGCAAGACGGTCACCACTTCTACGGCTATTTACCAGGCGGGGCATCAGGTGGTATTTTGCCTGCGACAATGAATGACATTCCACTAGATTTTGATACCTTGCAACCCTATGGATGCTTCATTGGCTCTGCTGCTGTAATGGTCTTTAGCGATAAAGATAAAGCGCGAGATATGGCGCTTAATGTCATGCACTTCTTTGAGCATGAGAGTTGCGGCCAATGCACCCCATGCCGTGTTGGCACTGGCAAAGCTGCGAAATTGATGCAAGCCAAGTCTTGGGATCAAGAGACCCTCGAAGATTTGGCTACTGTGATGGTGGATGCCTCGATCTGCGGCCTAGGTCAAGCCGCACCCAATCCGATTCGTTGTATCCATAAATATTTCCCGCAAGAAGTTGCTTGATAGAACTTAGGGAAAGATAAGATAAATATGAACGCACCAACCAATCCTAAAGCGCTCGAACTGCAAACAGTTGAGTTCAAGCTTGATGGCAAAACTATCGTTTCATACGAAGGTGAAACTATTCTCAAGGCTGCTAAACGCCATGGTGTGGATATTCCGCATCTGTGCTTTAAGGACGGCTATCGTCCCGATGGTAATTGCCGTGCTTGCGTAGTTGAAATCAATGGCGAGCGTACCTTGGCACCTAGCTGCTGTCGAAGTGCTACTCCTGGCATGGAAGTCAAAGCCAATAGCGAACGCGCTGTTAAGAGTCAGAAGCTAGTGTTAGAGATGTTGCTCTCCGATATGCCGAATGAAGGCTTCAAGTGGGTAGGCGATAGCAAGGAAGAAGAGCAACAGAATCAACATGGTGAACTCAGTACTTGGGCTGCGCGTATGGATGTGACAGTCCGTCCGGAACTCAAAGCATTGCGCCGTGAGAAAGTTGCTAGTGATATCTCTCATCCAGCAATGGCAGTGAACTTAGATGCTTGTATTCAATGTAATCGTTGTGTCCGTGCTTGTCGTGAAGAGCAGGTTAACGATGTGATCGGTTACGCCATGCGTGGCGGCCATAGCGAGATCGTATTTGATCTCAATGATCCAATGGGCGATAGCACCTGCGTTGCTTGTGGTGAGTGCATCCAAGCTTGCCCAACGGGTGCTTTGATGCCAAAAGGTTTGATTGGTTCACAAATCGTCGATCGTAAGGTGGATTCAGTTTGCCCATTCTGTGGCGTAGGCTGTCAAATTACCTATAACGTAAAAGATGAAAAGATTGTTAGCGTGGAGGGCCGTGATGGACCCGCTAATCACAATCGCCTTTGCGTTAAGGGCCGCTTTGGTATGGATTACATCCATAATCCACAGCGCTTAACAAAACCTTTGATTCGTAAGACTGGTGTCCCTAAAGATGAAAATGCTATTCAGAATCCACAAGACTGGTCAAGCGTCTTCCGTGAAGCAACTTGGGAAGAGGCTTTGGAAGTTGCTGGTGGTGGACTGAAAAAACTCAAAGAGAAACACGGCTTAAAAGTATTAGCTGGCTTTGGTTCAGCTAAGGGTAGTAACGAAGAGGCCTATTTATTCCAGAAATTAGTTCGCACAGGTTTTGGTAGCAACAACGTAGATCACTGCACGCGTCTTTGTCATGCATCTTCTGTTGCGGCATTGCTTGAAGGTGTTGGCTCTGGTGCGGTCAGCAACCAGGTGAATGATGTTGAGCATTCCAGCATGATTTTCTTAATTGGATCCAATCCAACTGCCAATCATCCAGTAGCGGCAACTTGGTTTAAAAATGCCGCTAAACGGGGTGCAAAAATTGTGCTATGCGATCCTCGTAGCACTGAGATTAGTAAGCATGCTTGGCGCAACATGCAGTTCAAGCCTGATACTGACGTGGCAATGCTCAATGCCATGATCTATACGATTATTGAAGAAGGTTTGGTTGATCAAGACTTTATTCAAAATCGCGCTAATAATTTTGAGGCCCTTAAAGAAAATATTAAAGGTTATAGTCCTGAGACAATGGCGCCTGTCTGCGGTATTCCAGCAGAAACTTTGCGTGAAGTTGCTCGTGAATTTGCTACTACTCAGTCGGCAATGGTGTTGTGGGGCATGGGCGTTAGCCAGCACGTACATGGTACTGATAATGCCCGTTGCTTAATTGCCTTAGTGAGCATTACCGGTCAAATTGGTAAGCCTGGCTCTGGCTTGCATCCATTACGCGGTCAGAACAACGTACAAGGTGCCAGTGATGCGGGATTGATTCCGATGATGTTCCCGAACTATCAACGGGTTGATAATCCTGCAGCACATGCATGGTTTGAAAAATTCTGGGATACCCCTTTAGATAAAAAACCTGGCTATACAGTAGTAGAGATTATGCATAAGATCACTGCACCCGATAGTGATGCAGACAAGATTCGCGGTATGTATATCGAGGGTGAGAACCCAGCGATGAGTGATCCTGATTTGAATCATGCTCGTCATGCCTTGGCCTCTTTAGAGCATCTGGTGGTTCAAGATATCTTTATGACAGAAACTGCACTCCTAGCGGACGTAGTGCTTCCAGCCAGCGCATGGCCGGAGAAGGTTGGTACAGCAAGTAATACCGACCGTATGGTGCAGATGGGTAAGAAAGCGATTAATCCTCCCGGCGATGCAAAGCCTGATCTGTGGATTATTCAGGAGATCGCTAAACGCATGGGCTTGAACTGGAACTACCAAGGTCCTGATGCTGGGGTTGCAGAGGTCTATGACGAAATGCGTCAAGCGATGCATGCAGCGATCAATGGCATTACCTGGGAGCGTCTCGAAAAAGAATCTAGCGTGACCTATCCTTGTTTATCTGCTGAAGATCCTGGTCGCCCAATCGTATTTGATGATCATTTTGCAACGACTGATGGCAAAGTTAAGCTTGTACCTGCTGACATTATTCCGGCTAATGAGCGTCCAGATGCAGATTACCCATTTGTGTTGATTACAGGCCGTCAGCTAGAGCATTGGCATACTGGCAGTATGACGCGCCGTGCTACTGTACTGGATGCGATTGAGCCATTAGCTACCGTCTCCATGAATGGTGAGGATATGACCCAGCTAGGCGTTTCTGCTGGTGATGTGATTACCGTGCAATCAAGACGTGGTGAGGTGGGGATTCACGTGCGTAGAGACGATGGCACGCCTCGTGGCGTGATCTTTATTCCATTTGCTTACTATGAAGCTGCGGCAAACTTGATTACTAATGCCGCCTTAGATCCATTTGGGAAGATTCCGGAGTTTAAGTATTGCGCCGTCCGGCTAGCTAAAGGCGGTCAAGCTGCTGCAGTAGTGGGTTATGGAACCAATGATCCGGCTAGACAGAAGGTTGTCAGTACGGCATAAGTACCTTAATTTTTAATAGCAAATGGAAAAGACTTCTTTCAGGGGAGTCTTTTCCGATCAGAAGCTACCTTCAAGACCAAAATCACATTGCCCTTTAGAATGAAGTATGGCCAGTTCAAAACCCTCAACACCTCAAGCAGATGCTAAAGCTGAATTACCTGTTCTTATTATTGGAGCAGGCCTCGCCGGATTAACCGTAGCATTACATATGGCTGAGACTCAGCCAGTCATTGTGATGGCCAAAAGAGCGCTGGGCGAAGGGGCAACTTCCTGGGCTCAGGGTGGCATCGTCGGCGTGGTGGATAAAGAGCACGACAGCACTGATTCTCATGTAGCAGATACCCTAGATGCTGGCGCTGGTTTGGTGGTCGAGGCTACTGCACGCTATATCGCTGAAGAAAGCGCTGACGCAATACGTTGGTTGGTTGATCAAGGGGTACCATTTACAGCCGATGAATCTGGGCCAATGGGTTTGCATTTAACGCGCGAAGGTGGCCATAGTCATCGTCGCATTGCCCACGCAGCCGATGCTACTGGTAAGGCCATTCATGAGGTATTGCTTGATAAAGCACGAGCCCATAAAAATATTCAATTACTAGAGCATTGGATTGCGTTAGATCTGATCACCAATCGCCATCTAGATGCAAAGACTCAACGTACTAAGCCGAATCGTTGCTATGGTGTGTATGCACTAGATATTAAAAATAATCGCGTTGAAACCATCGAGGCGAAGTCTGTAGTGCTAGCTACTGGTGGTGTTGGTAAGGTGTATCGCTACACTAGTAATCCTGACACTGCTACTGGTGACGGTATTGCCATGGCTTGGCGAGCAGGTTGTCGCATTGGCAATATGGAATTTATTCAGTTTCATCCGACATGCCTGTATCACCCCGGCGATCGCACCTTCCTCATTACGGAGGCAATGCGCGGTGAGGGCGGTTTACTCAAGCTTCCTGATGGCACTCGTTTTATGCCAGAGCATGATGAGCGCAATGAATTAGCTCCGCGTGATATTGTGGCTAGAGCCATTGACTTTGAGATGAAAAAGCATGGCCTCGACTATGTGCACCTAGACGCTACTCATCTAGGCGAAGCGTTTATTAAAGAACACTTTCCAATGATCTATGCGCGTTGCATGAGCTTGGGTTTAGATATCACTAAAGAGCCTATTCCAGTTGTGCCAGCAGCGCATTACGCTTGCGGTGGTGTGGTCACTGATCTCAAAGGTCGCACAGACTTGGCGGGTTTATATGCAGTGGGTGAGGCAACCTATACAGGTTTGCATGGCGCTAATCGTTTGGCCAGCAATTCCTTATTGGAATGCATTGTGATTGGTAAAGCTGCTGCTGCTGATATAGCAGAACTTAAAACACCAATCCTGCCAAAACTTCCTCTATGGGATGAGAGTCAGGTAGAAGATGCTGATGAACAAGTGGTGATTGCCCATAATTGGGATGAGTTACGTTCTTTGATGTGGAACTATGTCGGTATTGTGAGAACCAATCGTCGATTAGAGCGGGCATTGCATCGCATAAAGCTATTAAGGTATGAGGTACAAGAGTATTACGCTAACTTTAAGGTCACACGAGATCTAATTGAGCTGCGTAACTTGCTCGAGTGTGCAGAGTTGATCGTACGTTCAGCTTTAATGCGAAGAGAAAGTAGGGGGCTGCACTACAGCCGTGACTACCCAGGTACCTGGGCGGTTTCTTATCCTACAATTTTGACCCCTCAGGCTGAAGGCACTTCTGAGAATCCAGAAACATAAGACTAGTAGTTAGGTCAACACTCGCATTGAGAAATCTACCGCATTGACATCCTTGGTAAGCTTCCCAAGGGAGATGCGATCAACACCCGTAGCAGCAATGACACGCATTTGATCTAGGTTGATTCCACCTGATGCCTCCAGTAGAGCGCGTCCGGCAGTAAATGTCACTGCTTCTTTCATTTGCTCGGTAGTAAAGTTATCAATCAAGATACTTTTTGCACCCGCAGCTAGAGCTTCTTCCAGCTCCGCAAAGCTTTCTACTTCAATCTGAATATCCACCCCAGAATGTAAATCTGCTGCAGCTTTGAGTGCTGCAGCAATGCCACCTGCTGCAGCAATATGATTTTCCTTAATCAGAATACCGTGCCATAAGGCAAGGCGTTGATTCTGTCCGCCGCCAACGCGTACCGCATACTTTTGCGCCTGACGTAACCCGGGAATAGTTTTACGGGTATCTAATACAGCGCAACCATGAGGATTTGGACTTGCCCCAGCAATCGCATCAACGTGCTGGCGGGTAATGCTGGCAGTCCAAGATAAGGTTTGTAGAAAGTTAATGCAAGGGCGTTCAGCAGAGAGTAGAGCTCTTGAATCAGCAGTGATGTCGCACACCTTGGTATCGGACGCCATCATGTCACCTTCGATGTAATGCCAAGTGATGGTTGCATTCTGATCTAATTTCCTGAGCGTACCTTCGAACCAGTCAACACCACAAAGAACTGCTGCTTGGCGCACGATGAGTTGTGCTTGCACCGACTTATTGGGCACCAACTTAGCTGTCCAATCATTTGTACCAATATCTTCCATCAGCGCATCATGAATATTGCGTTGACGGGCTTGCTCTAAGGTTTCGTTGTAATCAAACATATTTTTAAGCTGCACCAATGTTTTTTACAAAGCCATGCTGGGCTTTTGCTAGGAGGTCGGGATGGCTTGTTGTGAAATCCAGCATACGCTCAATACAGCCCAGTGCCTTGATTCGAGTAGGCTCTTCGATAAAGATTTCACCAGAAGCATTTTCTAGGCAAGCCAAAATCCCTTGTAAGCCATTCATGGCCATCCAAGGGCAGTGGGCGCAACTTTTGCAGGTTGCGCTATTGCCTGCAGTAGGGGCTTCGATCAGTTTCTTATTGGGGGCAAGTTGACGCATGCGATGCAAGATGCCCTTATCGGTGGCTACGATGTATTCAGTAGCAGAGCCTTCAACCACCGCTTTAATCATGGCAGAGGTAGAGCCCACAACATCGGCAAGATCTACGACTGCTTGCGGTGATTCCGGGTGAACTAAAATCATGGCATTGGGATGGGTAGCCTTTAAAAGTTGTAACTCCACCGCTTTAAATTCATCATGAACAATGCAAGCACCATTCCATAACAACATATCAGCACCAGTTTGCTCTTGGATGTAGCGGCCCAAATGACGATCAGGTGCCCATAGAATTTTTTTGCCCTCAAGTTTGAGTTGATGCACGATAGCTAATGCACATGAACTGGTGACCATCCAATCTGCCTGGGCTTTGACTGCTGCGCTAGTGTTGGCATAGACAACTACTACGCGATCAGGATACAAAGATCTAAATGTAGCAAAGTCAGCAGCATCACAACCCAAATCTAAAGAGCAGGTTGCATCTAAATCCGGCATAAATACGCGCTTCTCGGGGCTGAGAATTTTGGCAGATTCACCCATGAAACGCACGCCAGCAACAATTAGGTTCTTGGCGGCATGGTTTTTACCAAAGCGTGCCATTTCTAAAGAGTCAGCAACATAGCCACCAGTCTCCATTGCGAGATCCTGAATATCCCCATCGACATAGTAATGAGCCACTAAAGCGGCATCTTTTTCTATCAAGAGCTGTTTAATGCGCGCAAGCACAGTAGCTTTTTCAGAATCACCCAAATGAGTGGGGGTTTTAGCCCAGGCTTGAGCGGTGCAGGTTGTCCCCTCAGAATTTTGCTGGGGGTAGTCAAACGCAATGGAGGTGCTAATGGTTGAATTCATACGAAATCTTAATCGAGACAGGGTATTTTCGTGTAATTTTTGATTTTTGTGGCCATGTTTACTTCTAGGCCCTTTGGGGGGTTAACTCAAAAGAGGTGCGATTGGGTTAAGGGCTTCAGAAGGTTCTCCACTTGTCCAGTGGCAAACCCTCTTCCTCGGTTATAAAGTTGTAGGTATTAATAAAGTTTGAATACCTTTGGGCCTAAGAACGATTTGGAAAAATTCATTTATTAATCGCCCTCAATCGCATCATTAAAAGAATATTTTAGAGATCGTTAATATGCAAGTAACCAAGGTGGGTAGTTAGAACGGTAGCTTTGCCCCTGGCTTCGCAGCCAACAGCACAACCTTGAATTCTGCCTGGATTCTCTTAATTGCCTCCTGGCTATCTGCCTCAAAACGCATGACCACCACTGGAGTGGTGTTGGAAGGTCTAGCTAGGCCAAAGCCATCGGCGTACTCCACACGTACTCCATCAATCGTATTAATAGACTCAGAAGTGGGGAACTTGGCATTGGCTTTAATGGTTTCTAGCAATGCAAATGGTTCACCTTCAGCACAAGCGAGTTGTAATTCAGGAGTGCAAATTGCATTAGGAAGATTGTTGAGGGAATCGCTCGGATTCTCTTCTTTGCTGAGGATTTCTAACAAGCGAGCACCAGTGTAGAGGCCATCATCAAATCCAAACCAACGGTCTTTGAAGAAGATATGACCACTCATCTCACCAGCGAGTGGAGCGCCAGTTTCTTTTAACTTAGCTTTGACTAAGGAGTGACCGGTTTTCCACATCAGTGGCACGCCACCATGTTCTTTAACAAAGGTAGCCAGGTTACGGGTGCACTTCACATCATAAATAATCTGGCCGCCAGGATTTCTGGACAGAACATCTTTAGCAAAGAGCATCATCTGACGGTCCGGGAAAATCACTTGACCATCCTTAGTGACAACACCCAAACGATCGGCATCACCATCAAAGGCGAGACCTAATTCATTATCGGTAGTCTGTAGGTTCTGAATGAGATCTTGTAAGTTCTCAATATGGGCTGGGTCTGGATGGTGATTCGGAAAATGACCATCGACTTCACAGAACAACTCCTGGACTTCACAGCCTAAGGCTCTAAATAACTTACCGGCAAATGCACCACCAACACCATTCCCGCAATCGACTGCTATTTTCATCGGGCGATCGAGCTTGATATCGCCAACGATGTACTTGAGGTACATCGGAAAAATATCGAAAGTGCTGCGGGTTCCTTGGCCTACAGCAAATTTTTTGGCTTCGATGCGTTTGCGTAGATCTTGAATCTGCTCTCCATAAATAGCAGCAGTACCCAAGACCATCTTGAAGCCGTTGTAATTAGGCGGGTTATGGCTACCGGTAATCATGATCCCAGACTGAGGGGTCTTGCCATCAATCGTGTGGTTGGCAGCAAAGTAAACCATCGGTGTTGCCACCATCCCCAAATCAATGACGTTAATACCAGTGGAAAGCAATCCTTCAGTTAATGCTTCAATCAGGCTAGGGCCAGATAAGCGTCCGTCACGACCAATCACGATGTCGGTCTCACCCAGTTCACGCATTTCAGTGCCAAAAGCTTGGCCGATCAGTTTGGCGATTGAGGGATCTAAAGTCTCATCAATAATGCCGCGGATATCGTAAGCCTTAAAAATCGATGGAGACAATTGCATTACAAATCCTTCAGGAAAAATGCTTGGGGGTTTTATTAATTAATTCTTTGCGTTTAAGAAGTTGATTCTGGCAGCAGTTACCGCATCAATATTGTCGCTGGCGGCAATGTCAGCTTGGTTGCTGGCTAAGGCTTGTTCAATTGGTTTGGCTAGAACTTTGCCGTACTCAACGCCAGGCTGATCAAAACTATTAATATTCCAGAGCGCACCGAGAGTAGCGGCGCGATTTTCATAAAGGGCAAGAAGAGTGCCTAGGTAAAATGCATTGAGCTCTGGCAGGAGCAGGAGATTGCTCGGACGCTTGCCTGGGTAAACATTGTTAGGGTTGGCATCATCTTTCCCATTGGCTAGTGCTTGAGCTTGAGCCAAGCAGTTCGAAAGCAAGATGCGGTGATGTGCAACAGCCTCTGGCCGATCACTCATGGGTTCACGCACAGCAATGAAGTCAATGGGGATGATTTCTGTACCTTGATGCAGGAGTTGGAAGTAAGAATGCTGAGCATTACTGCCGGCGCTGCCAAAGACAATTGGAGAAGAGTGCTTTACCGGCTTACCATCCCGATCTACGCTCTTGCCGTTACTTTCCATATCGAGTTGTTGTAACCACCTAGGGAAGCCATCTAAGGCATCTGCATATGGAACGACAGCATAGGATGTGATCTTATTTTTCTCCTGCTGATAGAGCAGGGTCAAGGCCATGATGACAGGTAGATTTTCTTCTGGAGGTGCATTCTTAAAATGCAAGTCCATCGCATGTGCACCTGCTAAGAAGTCTTGGAAAGTTTTAAAGCCATATTGCAGAGCAATCGGCAGTCCTACCGCAGACCATACAGAGTAACGGCCACCAACCCAATCCCAGAAGGGGTAGATATTCTCTTCCTCAATGCCAAAATCTTTAGCCGCAGGAGTATTGGCCGTGACTGCAAAGAGTGAGCGGGCAATTTGTCCTTTTGTGCAGCCGCTATTCTGAAGCCAAGTTACAACAGCCTTGGCATTCATGATGGTCTCTATGGTGGTGAATGACTTAGAAACAATAATGACTCGGGTGCTATTGGGCTGCGCACGCGCCAAAATGCGTGCTAACTCAGCGGTATCAATGTTGGCTAAGAAGTGCATGCGCATGCCGCGATTCTCAATACCAGGGACATGAGCCAGTGCTTCAATGGCTAAGCGTGGACCAAAATCAGAGCCGCCAATACCAATATGAATCACATCAGTAACGCCAATCCATTTATTGCAGAGTGCATCAATCCGTTGCCATACTTCGGAGACGGCAGGCATCACATCTTGCCCATCTACTAAAACTGGTGACTTAGAGAGATTGCGTAATGCCGAATGTAGGGCGGGGCGATCTTCGCTTTGATTGACATGTTTACCAGCAAACATGTCTGCAATGAATTGCTCTAACTTAGCAGTGCGAGCTTGGGTAAAGAGTTTTTTCCACTGAGCTGCACCGATACCTTGATAAGCTGTATCTAGTACAACATTGACGGCGCTATGAGCGCCTTTAGGTGCATTGTGATGTGTCATGGTGACGGTTGGATCAGCGCTTAAATTCATCAGGTGATTTTAGCAATAAGCATCGTTAGAGGGCCGTAAATCACTGAAAATGTTACGATTTCAGTAATAGGGGTAGGCTGCTACTAAAAAAGACAGGGCGAAATAAGAAGATGCATCAGAAAAGACGGGTACAAGGGTCCTAGATGGAGCAGTTAGATTGCGTTGTTATAGGGGCCGGAGTAGTGGGTTTAGCGGTCGCCAGAGAAATGGCCTTACAAGGCCGTGAGACGATTCTGCTCGAGCGTGAGGCAGCTTTTGGCACCATCAGTAGCGCTCGCAATAGTGAAGTGATTCACGCTGGCATCTATTACCCCAAGGATTCTCTGAAAGCCAAGCTTTGCGTTCAAGGTAATCGACTCTTGTATGAATACTGCCGCAGTCATCAAGTGGCTACTCAATCCTACGGTAAGCTCATCGTAGCTGCCGATGAAACGCAAATCGATGACTTGCAAGCGATTCTCTATAAAGCTCAAAATAATGGCGTACCTGAGATCAAAATGATTTCCGGGGATGCCGCTAAAGCATTAGAGCCAAACCTGCAATGTTCAGCCGCCATTCTGTCTTCATCCACTGGCATTGTGGATAGTCACGGTTATATGCTGTCTTTATTGGGTGGCTTTGAAGATGCAGGCGGCATGGTTGCCTATCAATCCCCATTAATCAGTGCAAAGCCCATTGGCAATGATGCAGAGGGTGGTTTTGAGTTGGAAATTGGTGGCGCCGATGGGATGCAAATTCAGACAAAGTTACTCATTAATTGTGCAGGCATGAGTGCGCCAGCGCTTGCTCAAAAAATTGAAGGCTTGGCAAAGGAGCAAATTCCGAAGGCGTATTTTGCTAAGGGCAATTACTTTTCGCTCTCAGGCAAATCTCCATTTAGTCATTTGATTTATCCAATCCCAGAGCCTGGTGGCTTAGGGGTGCATCTCACTCTTGATATGGGTGGACAAGCTAAGTTTGGCCCCGATGTGGAATGGCTCGATATTGAGCAAGAAGATCAAATTGACTACACCGTTGACCCAAAACGAGGCGAGGGCTTTTATGCTGCGGTTCGTCGCTATTGGCCCGGCCTTAAAGATGGCGCTTTGCAGCCTGATTATTCTGGTGTGAGGGCAAAAATTGTTCCCTCGAATGCGCCAGCAGGGGATTTTTATTTTGATGGCCCGCAGCAGCACTCTTTGCACGGCCTCTTTAATTTATATGGCTTTGAGTCCCCAGGCCTAACCTCCAGCTTAGCAATTGCTAAGCATTTAGAGATGTTAATTAAAGACTCGCTTTAAAGTTTTTAATGCAGAGCATCAAATGGGTTTAGTAGTGGAATTCTGAAGCGTTTAAAGTCTTTAGTGTTGCGAGTAACTACTGTCAGTTTTTTTTCAATGGCTGTTGCCGCAATCATGGCATCTTCTCTGACGGTATTTGATTGGGCATGCATCATTTTTGCCCATAAGATAAAGGTAGTGCCAGTCATTGGTAAAACATTATGAATGCTAGCAATACTTTGTAGCCATAATTCTAAAGACTCAGCTTTTTTCTTGTCTTGCTCGCGAGTTATCTCAATGCCCGCTTGAATCTCGCCTATCGAAACTGCTGAGATGTAGAGATCCTCTTCAGCAATATTTTTATACCACTCCAACACGGCTCCATGTGGCTTTGGTCTACGTAATTCAGAAATAATATTTGTATCAAGTAAGTACATGCAGGTGCTCACAGTTTGACTGGTTTGCGAGATACGCCTTGGCCGCGTTTTGGCACAACTAGCTCTCCTCTGGCTTCTTCTGATAGAAGAAGGGTTTTAAGCGAGGGTTTGGCTAACTTTTTCAATGTATTCCACTCCTTAATGGTGATGAGAACCGCTGTTTCGTGACCGCGCTTCGTAACTACTTGAGGCCCTTGTTCTAAGCAAGCATTCAGTAGCTCACTAAATTTTGCTTTGGCATCCTGTACTGCCCAATGATTATTCATGTCTATTACTCCTGACTAGATATCTGACTAGTTTAGCAGAATAGAACGTGACTGTGACGCATTAAATCAACAGAACAAAACCGTGAAAGTCAGGAGAAATGCGTTTTTCTGAAAGTGCTTACTGATTTCCTTATAATCTAGCTCTCAATACGCATAGGAAGAGTGGCAGAGCGGTTGAATGCACCAGTCTTGAAAACTGGCGAGGATGAAAGTCCTCCGTGAGTTCGAATCTCACCTCTTCCGCCACTAGCCCCCTAATTTCATTTCCCCTGTAGCTGGAGCGTTGTACGATAGCTTTTATGAAGCTTTTGATCTCCATCTATTTCTACATTCTTGCCACCATCCAGTTTGGCTTGTTATTGGGCGTTTATCACTACTATCGCTCTCAGCATACGATTAGGCCGAGTCTTTATTGGATGAGCTCTTTGGTTGTCAGCATTGTCGGGCTGATCACGTTTGGCACCGGTATCGTGACACTCACTGATATTGCACATCCAGAATTTAATTTCACGGTAGCCAATACACTTTTCTTTATAGCGGCGACTTTGCAGTTTTTATTTTGCAGATCTCTGGTGCATCCTATTGGCAGGCGCTTACAAGTATTTTTTATCGCTTTGACCATTACTTTTCTGCTCGTCTTTGAATATATGCGCGCATATGGAAGCTTTGAGATGCGTACTGCTTTGATGTGTTTTATTTCAATCACCTTCTTTATTTTTCAAATTATTCAGCTCAGAAAAAAAAGAAAATCTACCCCTTCGCAGCAGTTGGCTTATTTGCAATATGCGACAACGGCAGAGTTATTATTTGCTTTAGGGCGCTTCTTAGTTCTGGTTGCTAGCAGCGTTTCCATTAGCCGGGTTGATCAGCTCCCCCAGATTCTCATTCTCTTCACGGTTGCTCAAATGGTGATGAGCGCACTGTCCTATATCGCTATTGGCGGTTATTGGGCCGAGCGCATTGCAAAAGAAAGCGCTAGAGCAGGGCTTGAGAACGAAGAAATTCGGGGTTTATTGATTGAAAGAGAGGGCCTCATTGCTTCACTATTGAAGGCCAATAAAACGACAGCCACTGGCGCGCTCTCCGCATCTATCGCGCATGAGCTTAATCAGCCCTTGGGGGCAAGCAGCTTAAATATTCAGTTTTTACAAAAGAAATTAGCTGAAGGTGGAATTGATCCGGGCTTAGAAAATGATATTTTGGAAACCTTGCTTGCTGATAATCAGCGTGCTGCCAATATTATTAAGTCTTTACGCGCCATCTTTTCTGAATCTCAGTTGGATGCTGAAAGGGTGGATCTGAATGAACTCATAGACTTAGTACTGCAGATTACTAAGCCTGAGATTCAGTCAAAAAATATTCAAATAGTTCTGAAGAGTGGCTCTAATGTCATAGCCAATGTGAATCGTGGCGAAGTGCAGCAGGTTATTCTGAATCTGATCAATAACGCCATTCAAGCCTTAGAAGATTCGAGTCAAACCCATCGAAAAATGACTATTGAAACTCAAGCTCAATCGAATGGTCTTGAGTTCAGCATTGCCGATAATGGCGAAGGTGTTTCTGTTGAGCACCAATCCCACCTGTTCGAGCTTCTGAGTGGCAGTAAAAAAACAGGCATGGGCTTAGGTCTTTGGCTTTGCCAGCACATTGTGACTCGACATGGTGGTCGCATCAGTTACGCAGATGCCGCTGGTGGTGGGGCTAAGTTCACCATCTTTTTGCCAAATGAACCTATTGAGATTTTTGGCTGATCACTATGCTTATGGCTGAAAGGCGCCACCTTCTTCAAGCGCTTTTAGTTCATCACCTGAAATTCCTAGTTCTGCCAATAACTCGCTAGTGTGCTCACCAAGCAAAGGCGGATGTTTTCTGACTTGTTGAGGTGTCTCACTTAACTTCACTGCGAAGCCAATGTTAGGCACCTTTCCTTCGATCGGATGATCAATTTCCATGCGCATTTGGCGATGTTTACCATGTTCGCTATCAAACGCTTGTGGGTAGGTATTGATGGGACCTGCTGGGATACCTTCTGCCAGCAATAGATCAACCCATTCTTCGCTGGTTTTTGTAACAAAAGTTTTTTCTAGTTCACTCGCAAGCTCTAATCGATTGGCTAAGCGCAGTGGATTGGTCTTAAAGCGCGCATCTTCAAAGAGTTCTGGGCGAGCAATGTTGTCGCATAACAGTTTCCAGAGTTTTTGATTGGTGGCGCCCATCACAAAGTAGCCATCAGAGGCTTTCATGGCTTGATAGGGTGCACTCATGTGATTGGCGGTACCTAGCTTGTATGGTTCAACACCAGTGCCCCAGTACTGCGCTGTGTCCCAAATAGAAAATGCTAAAGCAGAATCAAATAATGAAGCATCAATAAACTGACCTTCGCCAGATTTCGTTTTACCAATGTAGGCGGAGAGGATGCCATACACGGCAAAAAGAGCGCAACCAATATCAGCAACCGGTACACCTGCTTTGACTGGTGGACCATCAGGGTAGCCAGTCACACTCATGACGCCAGACATGGCTTGTGCCATCAGATCAAAACCAGGCCTGTCAGACCAAGGACCAGTTTGACCAAAGCCAGAGATACTGGCATAGACCAAGCCTGGGTTAATGGCTTTGAGAGATGAGTAGTCGATTCCAAGCTTTTTCATGACACCGGGGCGATAGTTTTCGACCAGGATGTCGGCAGTCTTGACGAGTTTGAAAAAGACCTCTTTACCAGCTTTGCTCTTCAGGTTTAAGGTCACGCTGCGTTTGTTGCGATTCATGTTCAGAAAGCCCATGCTATCTGAGCCTTTCATCTTGAATCCCATGGCGCCACGGGTTTGGTCTCCCGTTCCCGGAGGTTCAATTTTGATCACATCAGCCCCTAGGTCGGCCAGGAGCATGCAGCAGTAAGGGCCAGCCATGACTTGGCTGACATCTAAAACGCGGACTCCGGCAAGCGGTAAAGGTTTGGTGCTAGGGGTTTTCGGCATTGTCTCTATTGTTTTTATATGTTTAGAATGAATCACATAATATCAAGCAATAGCTAATAGGCTGTCTTGATAGATATATAACTAGAACAGTATTGGAGATTTCATGTTGATTAAGTCCCCCAAATGGATTGCGCGAAGCTTTGCTTTGGCAACCGCTTTTGGTCTTTGTGCTACGCCTTTTTCCGTGTCCGCTCAGCAGGCATACCCCACTAAACCGATTCGCTTAATTGTTGGGTTTGCTCCTGGTGGAGGAACAGATATTGTGGCGCGTGCGCTTGCTCCAAAAATGGGTGAGATCTTGGGGCAGACCGTGATTGTGGAAAACAAATCTGGTGCTGCGGGAACCATTGCTGCTGATCAAATTGCAAAGTCAACGCCAGATGGCTATACCTTGTTGGTAGGCCATTCAAATTCAAATGCAATTGCGCCATTCGTACTGACCAGTGTGCCTTATAACGCTGCAACGGATTTCACGCCGATTACTTATCTGGGTTATGTACCCAATGTGTTGGTGGTGAAAGCTTCCTTGCCGGTGAACTCGGTAGCGCAATTGATTGCCTTGGCTAAAGCTAACCCTGATCAAATGACGTATGGATCTTCGGGCATTGGTAGTACTCAACATTTGGCTGGTGCACTCTTTGCCAAAATCGCTGGGATCTCTTTAAACCATGTCCCTTATAAGGGGAGTGGCCAGGCGATTATTGATTTGCTCGGTGGGCAGATTACGATGAACTTTGATACATTGCCGCCCAACTTGCAGCAAATTAAGGATGGTAGCCTCAAGGCCTTGGCGATTTCTACGCCTAAGCGTTTGTCGATTCTGCCAAACGTGCCAACCTTTAATGAAGTTGGTATTGCAGGATTTGATGTGACGAACTGGTATTCCATCATGGGCCCTAAAGGCATGGATCCTGCTGTCGTAAACAAGATCGATCAAGCAGTCAAAGCCGCGATGGCTGATCCGCAAATTAAGAAGACTTTAGATTCTCAAGGCTTGCAACCTGAAGGCCCGACCACACCAGCGGCGTTCAGCTTGTTTTTAACTGGAGAGTTGGCTAAATATCAACGTCTCGTTAAAAGCTTAAATATTAAGGCTGAGTAATTACTAGGTATGACTGCTCAAGTCTTATGTGAGATTGATGATGGCATTGCGCATGTGACTTTTGATCATGTGGCAGCGCGCAATGCCATGACGGTAGGCATGTATCAAAGCCTAAAGAACATTTGTCAGGATCTTGCGAAAAACCCTCAGGTTCGCTTAGCCATCTTTCGGGGTGCGGGTGGTAAGTCTTTTGTTTCTGGCAGTGATATTGCCCAATTTTCTGACTTTAAAACGGGTGCCGATGGCATACGCTATGAAGAGGGAATCGATGACTTCTTGAGCCCGCTGGCAACCTTGCCGATTCCAACGATAGCAGTGATTGACGGTATGGCAGTAGGAGGTGGTTTAGCGATTGCCAGCTGCTGTGATTTTCGTATTGCTACCCACGATGCGCGCTTTGGCGTTCCGATTGCCAAAACCTTGGGTAATTGCTTGTCGGCTGGAAATGTCGCTTGGTTGGTTGCTCATCTGGGTGTCAATATCGTAAAGCGCATGCTTCTCTTGGCTGAAATGGTTCCTGCAGCTGAGCTGCAACAGCAAGGCTATTTACTGAGTACTCATCAACCCGACGAGCTTACGCAAGCATCCCTGGATTTAGCAGGGCGTCTTATGAAGTTGGCGCCGATCACTCAAAAGGTTTCAAAACTGACTCTGGCACGTTTGATGAAAAGCAATCTTCCCGATTGTTCAGATCTGATTGCTGAGTGTTATGGCAGTGCAGATTTTCATCATGGCGTTGCTGCGTTTTTGGAAGGTAAACCGCCAACCTGGAGCGGTAAGTAGAAAACCAGTAGGTCTATCTATTCTTTATTTACTCCAAGAACATCTCTTGAAGGTTATTTAAGTAGCGCAAGCCCAAGTCTGTCGCTTTCAGAGCTGTAGGATTGTCATCGAGCAATCCTTTTTTACTAGCCTCTTCAAGACCTTTAGAGATGACGTGGAGTGGTAAGCCAGTTCGCTCGCTAAAGGTTTTAGTTTCAACACCATTTGTTAGTCGCAAGGTATTGAGCATAAATTCAAATGGCAGATCTTTGGCGGATACATCACGCGACTCAATCAATGCATTACCTTTACTTTCCATCGCTTGCATATAAGTTTCTGGATGACGCTCACGCACTTGTCGGGTCACTTTATCTGGGAAGGAAATCTTCCCATGCGCACCGGCACCAATGCCGATGTAATCACCAAAGCGCCAGTAGTTCAGATTGTGTTTGCACTCTTGGTCTTTTTTGGCGTAGGCGGAAACTTCATAGCGCTTGTAGCCAGCCGCAGTCAGCAGCTCCAGATTTTGTTCAAAGATCGCATCGATTTCATCTTCGCTAGGTAACTTAGGTGGAAAGTTCGCGAAATACGTATTGGGTTCTAGTGTGAGGTTGTAGAGCGAGAGATGTGGTGTTTTAAAAGAAAGTGCAATCTCAATATCTGCTTTGGCAGCTGCCAAACTTTGATTAGGTAGGCCGTACATTAAATCAATGTTCACAGACTTAAAGTTCTCAACTGCAATGGCAATGGCCTGTTTAGCTTCTTCACCGTTATGAATACGCCCCAAAGCTTTGAGCTGTTCATCCTGAAAACTTTGTATGCCTAAAGAGACGCGATTGATTCCGGACTTAGCAAAGGCAGCGAATTTATCTGCTTCCACTGAACCAGGATTAGCCTCCATCGTGATCTCGGCACCGGGCTCTAGGTTGACGCGTGCCCGAATGGCTGAGAGCAGATCATTCATTCCTGTGGGTGAGAGCAGGCTAGGCGTGCCACCACCAATAAAGATGCTGTGAACTTGACGGCCCCAGATGCGCGGTAATTCTGTTTCTAGATCGGTAATGAGTGCTTTGATGTAGCGCTCCTCATCAAAGCCCTGAACGCCATCTTTCACTTGATGTGAGTTGAAATCACAATAAGGACATTTCTTTTCACACCACGGAAAATGAATGTACAGCGCTAACGGCGGTAGCGCAGTGAGAGTCATTTTATTAGGGCTGCTGTTAAGCACTGTTGTTAAGCACCGTTAGCTACGACTTTTTAACTGCGCAATGAGTTCACGCAACGCTTGTCCGCGATGGCTGATGAGGTTCTTTTGGGCAGGATCTAATTGCGCGGCTGTTTGTGCTAGCTCTGGCAAAAAGAAGTAAGGGTCATAACCGAAACCATTTTCCCCTATTGCTTGGTCAAGGATCTGACCATACCAGCGTGTTTGCACAATTAGGGGCTCTGGATCATTTGTATTTTGCACTAGTACTAAAGCACAAACATAGTGAGCGCCTCTATCACTTTTGCCACTCAAAGCTTTAATTAACTTACGATTATTGGCGGTATCATCGCAAGCTTCCCCTGCGTAGCGTGCCGAGTAAACGCCTGGTGCGCCATTGAGCGCATGGGCGCAAATGCCGGAGTCATCAGCCAGTGCAGGCATGCCACTCGCAGCACTCGCATGACGAGCCTTGGCAAGGGCATTCTCAACAAAGGTATGGTGTGGTTCCTCCGCCGACGCAATACCCAACTCACCTTGAGGAATGACTTCAAAGTCGAGTGGCGCTAGTAGGGCTTGAAACTCACGAACCTTGCCAGCGTTATTCGAAGCGAGAACCAGTTTTTGCATGATCATAATCAGTCATTGATTGGTTTACTGGAGGGCTTCTAATTGCAACTTCGTTAGATCATGAATACCTTGCTCTGCGAGGTCTAGCAGAGCAGTGAGTTCAGCGCGTGAGAAGGTTGCGCCTTCGGCTGTGCCTTGCACTTCAATCATGCCGCCTTTGCCAGTCATGACGACGTTCATATCGGTATCGCAAGAAGAGTCTTCTGGGTAATCTAAATCGAGCACTGGTATGCCTTGGTAAATACCCACCGAGATCGCAGCGACGCTATCGATGATCGGATCTTTAGTGAGGACACCACTTTTGAGTAATTGGTTCACTGCGTCTCTAGCAGCAACATAAGCGCCAGTAATGGAGGCCGTACGCGTTCCACCATCGGCTTGCAAGACATCGCAATCTAAATGAATGGTGCGCTCGCCTAAAGTTTCTAGGTTGAAGACGCTACGCATGGCGCGACCGATGAGGCGTTGGATTTCTTGGGTGCGGCCAGATTGTTTGCCACGAGCGGCTTCACGATCGCTACGGGTATGGGTGGAGCGGGGGAGCATGCCGTATTCAGCAGTAACCCAACCTTCGCCAGAGCCCTTTTTATGAGGCGGGACGCGCTCAAGGATGCTGGCTGTACATAAAACCTTGGTATCGCCAAAGGCAATGAGGACTGAGCCTTCCGCATGCTTAGTAAAGGCACGGGTAATCGTGACAGGGCGTAATTGTTTTGCGTTACGACCGCTTGGGCGGCTGACATTCGAGGTGCTCATGGGGTTTGGTCCTAAGTTTGGGCTGGATCTATAAAGAATCTACAATGTTCACATGATATCGAGCATGACTGGTTATGGCAGCGCTTCTCGCCAAGTCTCCCTAGGAGCTGGTGTAGTTGCTGATCTGCAGGTGGAATGTAGGGCTGTGAACAGCCGCTTTCTGGATTTGGGCTTTCGTCTTCCGGACGAGTGCCGTGGGGCTGAGCCCGCTCTTCGAGAAATGGCTACTTCGGCCCTCTCTCGGGGAAAAGTCGAGTTTCGAGCTGCTTGGCGGGTCAATGCCGGCGCAGCTGGTGCCGCTAAGAGCAATCCTCACGCCCTGGGCGCACTCAATAAAGATCGCTTGGACGCTTTGTATACCTTGCAAGAAAAAGCTCAAGAGGCCTTTCCAAAGGCGCAGGCTTTAGGGATTGCTGACATCTTGCGTTGGCCGGGCATTGTTTCTGAGCCACGTGGTGAGGAAGAGGGGTGGATTGCTGCGACGGTAGAAGCTGGCCGTGCTGCTTTGGCTGCCTTGACGGAAAGTCGTCAGGCCGAAGGTAAAGCGCTAGTCGGTGTGCTGACCAGCATCACGGGCAAGATGCGTGAGATTGTGAAAGTGATTGAACCCAAGGTGCCCGAGTACGTCACCCAGTATCAAGAAAAACTCTCTGAGCGTTTGGCAGAAGCATTGGCTAACCAAGAGCAATCTAAAGGCGGCCCTGAGTTGATGGAACGCATTCGTCAAGAGGTAGTGCTCTATGCGGTGCGCATTGATGTTGCTGAAGAGTTTGCACGCTTGAAGACGCATCTCCAGGCGGTTGATAATGCCTTGGCCGGCAAGGGACCGGTTGGTAAGCGATTGGATTTCTTAATGCAAGAACTCAATCGTGAAGCCAATACACTGAGTTCTAAGTCGGTTTCAGAAGAATGTACTCAAGCTGCTTTAGAGTTAAAGCTCTTTATCGAGCAAATGCGTGAACAAGTTCAAAATTTAGAGTAAATCTTTAATCCACTGATATGACTAGCCAAAACGCCACTCCCGCTTATCAAGGCAGTATGTTGATGATTGTTGCGCCTTCGGGCGCAGGCAAATCTTCTTTGGTTGACGCTTTATTAAAGAGTGACCCCAGTCTCAAGTTATCCCTCTCGACTACTACTCGTGCACCAAGACCTGGTGAAGTGGATGGTGTGAACTATCGCTTTGTGACTAAAGAGGCGTTCATCGCTGAGCGCGACCAAGGGCAATTTTTAGAATGGGCAGAAGTGCATGGTCATTTTTATGGCACCTCACGTACTTGGATTGAATCACAGATGCTCTCCGGTAGTGACGTCATGCTGGAGATTGACTGGCAGGGCGCGCAACAGATTCGCAAACTCATTCCTTCGGTGCAGTGGATCTTTATCTTCCCACCCTCGATTGAGGCCCTAGAGGAGCGTTTACGCAAAAGAGGGCAGGATGATGAGGCGACGATTGAAAGACGGGTGGCAGCGGCTCATATAGAGCTCCAGCATGCCCATGAGGCCAATTACATTGTCATCAACGACCTTTTTGATCAAGCCTTGGTCGAATTACAAAATATTATCGCTGCCAGCCGCCTGCGCTCAGGCCCTGTCATGGCCCGTAATCCAGCGCTTTTAAGGCGCCTTGGGGTCTAATCAGTTATCCTATAGGTATTGAAGCTAAATTTAAGTGAGTACAGCATGGCCCGTATTACTGTAGAAGATTGTTTAAAAACCATCCCTAATCGTTTTGAACTAGTGTTGGCTGCGACTTATCGTGCTCGCCAATTGGTTCAAGGTCATTCTCCACGTGTCGAGGCTAGAGATAAAGCCACTGTTGTTGCGTTGCGCGAAGTTGCTGCTGGCGTAACCGACCGTGACATGTTGACCAAGGTACCTCTCTAATTTAGGAGTTCCGGTGTGGAGCTCCCTTTAAACCTAGAGACCTCATCGGAAGCATCTAGCGTTGGTTCGCCCGACGCAAACAAAAATACTAAGCAAGGTAGTAAACAGTCGATCATCGCCACTCTGTTGGCGCAATCGAGTCGACATTTATTTGGGCCTACATCTGCGCCCACATTACCCCTCAAGCATCAAGTTGTTTCGATTGAACGTTTAATTTCTAAGCTGACTTATCTCAAGCCAGATGAAATCGTTCAAGTTAAAAAAGCATTTCAGTTTTCAGATGCGGCGCACTTAGGTCAGTACCGCCATAGTGGTGAACCTTACATTACCCATCCCGTAGCGGTTGCAGAGCTCTGCGCCACCTGGCGCCTTGATGCGCCATCCATCATGGCCGCTTTATTGCATGATGTGATTGAAGATACTGGTTGCACTAAAGCCGATCTAGTAGAAAAATTTGGTAGCAAGGTAGCTGAGCTCGTCGAAGGCTTAACCAAACTGGATAAGCTGGAATTTCAAAGTCATGCAGAGGCGCAGGCAGAGAGCTTTCGCAAAATGTTTATGGCAATGGCGCGCGATGTCCGGGTGATTTTGGTGAAGTTGGCTGACCGTACGCACAATATGCGCACCTTGGATGCCGTGCCAATGGAAAAGCGTCGTCGGGTGGCCAGAGAGACGATTGAGATTTATGCCCCAGTGGCGCACCGCCTTGGTTTGAACATCATCTATCGCGACTTGCAAGATCTCAGCTTCCGCTACTCCATGCCGATGCGCTTCCGAGTGATCGAGGGCGCGGTGAAGCGGGCGCGTGGTAATCGTAAAGAAATAGTCGAAAAGATTCTGCAAGCCACACGTATGGCTTTTGCCAAATCAAATTTAGAAGTGGATTTACAGGGCCGTGAAAAAACGCTCTTTAGTATTTACAACAAAATGCGTGCGAAGCATTTAACTTTCTCACAAGTGTTGGATGTCTACGCATTCCGCGTCACCGTGCATTCGATTGATGAGTGCTACCGTGCCCTCGGCATTTTGCATGCCATCTACAAGCCCATGCCGGGTAAGTTTAAGGACTACATTGCGATCCCTAAACTCAATGGCTATCAGTCTTTGCACACCACCTTATTAGGCCCTTCTGGTGTGCCGGTGGAGTTTCAGATTCGTACGAGCGACATGCACGCTATCGCAGAAGCAGGCGTTGCAGCACACTGGGCATATAAAGATGGTTCACCTGATATGAGCGAGGTCCAAAACCGTGCACATCAGTGGCTGCAATCCTTGATTGATATTCAGGATAGTAGCGGTGACTCTCAAGAATTCTTAGAGCATGTCAAGATTGATTTGTTCCCTGATGCTGTTTATGTCTTTACCCCCAAGGGTCAGATTCGGGCTCTGCCGCGCGGTGCTACTGCGCTCGATTTTGCTTATTCCATTCATAGTGATTTGGGTAATACCTGCGTGGCGGTCAAAATTAACGGCATGCAATTACCTTTGCGCAGCGAGTTAAAGAACGGCGACATTATCGAAGTAGTGAACTCTGCCAACTCACAACCCAATCCAGGCTGGTTGGCTTTTGTTCGAACTGGTAAGGCTCGCGCCTCAATTCGACATTCCTTAAAAACCAAGCATTACGCAGAATCTTTGCAGCTTGGTGAGCGTCTATTAGCTAGTGCATTACGTCAACAAGGCGTCGATGCTGGTTTGCTCACTCCTGAAGTTTGGGAGAAGCTCATGCATTGGACAGGTGACAAGACTCGTGAAGAAGCCTGCGTCAATATCGCTTTGGGACGTCGTTCGCCCCAAGAGCTAGCAATTCGGTTAAATATTTTGATTAACGATGAAGGTGGCGGCGAGCAAATGCGCCTTGGTGCGGGCGACTGGGTTTCACCACAGCAAGAATCAATCCCGCATCACCACCAGCGTCAGGCTATTTTGGTCGATGGACGCGAGGGTAACTCGATGAGCTTCCAAAGCTGTTGCCATCCGATTCCGGGCGATAACATCATCGGCTACTTAGGCAAAGGCGAGGGACTGCAAATTCATGCAAATGATTGCCCTGTTGCCTTACGGATGCTCTCAAAAGATGGTGACAAGTGGGTTGAGGTGGAGTGGGGCAAGGACGTTAACCGCGAGTTTGAGGTTGATCTGGCGATTGATACACGCCAAGGTAAGGGTGTTCTCGCACGTGTTGCTAGTAGCGTGACTGCTGCTGATTCAAACATCATGAATGTATCAATGGAAGATCGCTACAAAGAAGACTCTGTCACGATTCGTTTTACGATTCAAGTTTCAGATCGTCTGCATCTTTCGAAGGTGATGCGCAGTTTGCGCACCAATCCGGATGTGATGCGCGTTACTCGGACTAGGTCCGTTTAGTCACTGTTCTACTTAGTTGTATTGCACATCCAGAATTTCAATTTCAGTAGGACCGGTCGGCGTTTGAATTTTGACGCAATCACCAATGCGCGCTTTGATCAAGGCTTTGGCAATCGGGGAGACCCAACTGACATGACCTTGATCGAGGTCGACTTCATCCACTCCCACGATGGTGATGGTGGTCTCTTTACTGCGCTCAGGACCCTCTAGATTCTCATAAGTGACGGTTGCCCCAAAAAAGACTTGCTCGGCATCTGCTTCACCCTTTTTTCGGGCGGCATTGTCAACAATGACGGCAAATTCCAGGCGTTGATTGAGGAAGCGAATCCGTCTATCGATCTCACGCAGACGCTTTTTTCCGTAGATATAGTCCCCGTTTTCAGACCGGTCGCCATTGGAGGCGGCCCAGTGGACAACCTTGACAACCTCGGGCCGATCAAGGTTTAGGAGCTGTAGAAGCTCGCTTCTAATGCGTTCGTGGCCAGCTGGTGTGATGTAGTTCTTCTCTTCCATGGCATAATTATGGCTGTTGCGGCTGTAGCTCAGTTGGATAGAGTACTTGGCTACGAACCAAGGGGTCGTGGGTTCAATTCCTGCCAGCCGCACCATACTACATAAGGGTCTCCCGTCAGGGAGGCCCTTTCCATTTGTGCAATAGAACTGTATTTGTGCAATAGAATCAGGTTTTTATCGTTATTTATCCAAATTCACCGCCATAAGAGCCATATAGAATAGGGGTCTCCTATCTGGCTCCATTTATTTTGCTTGTGCAATAGAGCTAATCCGCTCTTTTGGGATTGATCTGGTTATTGGTTATCAAATCAGCATCAATTAATTAGGCTGTTGTGCGCTCCAGGCACGACTAGGTATGACTGCTTCCCTACCTATTGCAGACATTCAAATGAACCTTTCCGATAGATTCTGATCGGCAGAGAACGGCCACTAGCAGCCTTTGGCTTACCACTGCTATCCCAAGAAAGAGTGTGAAGATGAGCCGATATTCATCAAAAAGATAAAATAGCTTTGACGCAAATCAAAGAGCTTGGCAAGATGAAATAGCCTTGGGATTAAGATTGTCAGCGGCATATACATAAAAATGAATCCTCAAACCTTATTCCTCATCTTCTTTGCTATCAGTTTAGTCAGTGGACTCCTGACTTTTATGGCGTTTCCGTTTTTTAGAGTCCGCAAAGATTCGCGACTGTATATCTGGATGATTTGTAATTTGCTATATAGCATTGGCTCATCCGTGATCGCATTCCAACTTCTGAATGTATCGGGACTATCACCATTTGATGCGAGCAACAAAGTCATTCTAATTGCCCAGTTACTTAGGTTTTATAGTGTAATAGGTTTGATACTATTTCTACGATCATTTACACCAAAATCCTTTTTTCAAGTATCTGCTCTTAAGATTTTTTTCATAATCTTTATCGTGAGTACTCTTTCTTTTTTGGCAATTACTCCTCATGTACCAGTTCAATTTAGAGGTGCCGTCGCTACAAATTTTTGGATTATGTTTCAACTTATTTGGCTTTTGTATGAGCTAAATTTAATGAAAAAATCTGGCTCATACCAAAATAATTATTCGCTAAGATCGTTACTCATAGTTGCTTACTGCCTCTTTGCTATTAGTCTATATTCAGTGCTGGTAACTGTTATAGCGTATCTCAATCTCTTGCCATGGCTCAATGTCACTGGATCAGATGTTCAGACCGTTGTTTTTGTAACAAGGCTGATCAGCAGCGCCTTTAGTTCGGTTGGATTTATTCTGGCCTTCATGCTCTGGATAGAGAGTCACTCAGACCTTGCGATTCAATTGAAATCTGATGCCTTGCGAATCTCTAATCTGATTATTGAAAAAGATATGCTGATTAATAACTTAGCTAACAATAATGCGTTGGTTGAGTCAGGTGCATTAGCTGCAGGCTTAGCGCATGAGTTAAATCAGCATCTTGCTCGTATTCAATTAAATGCTGAACAGGCAATTGGTAGCCTTGGTCAAGGAAAAGATAATTCTGAATCTATTCGATCTTTAGAGCGTATTACCCAAGCTAATCAGCAGGCTGCAAAGCTAATCTTGAGTTTAAAAAAGGTTTTCCGAAATCCGTATGAGAGAAAGACATTGATTAAGCTCGATGAGCTAGTGCTAGAGGTTGCTGAGCTCTATAAAGACCGTCTGAAGAAGCTATCCATTCAACTGGATTTAACTTTAAAGTCGACTAAAGAAGTTGCAGTGATTGATTCCCTGATGAGGCAGGTTTTATCCAATCTCATTTCAAATGCCATCGAATCCTTAGATAGCTCTATTCAGCTTGATAAAAAAATATCTATCAAGCTATCCGAGCTCCCTACCGATATGATATTAGAAGTATGCGACAACGGACCTGGCATTTATCCAGGAAAAGAGCATGCTCTATTTGAAATATTTCAAACCACTAAAAATGAAGGCACCGGCATTGGTCTTTGGCTTAGTAAACATATTGTAGAGGCGGAGGGCGGGAAGATCTCTGCGCAATCCCCATCAACAGGTGGCGCTATTTTTACGGTACAAATTCCTATTTAATTCATATATCCGTCGGTCGTAGGATATAAAACAACCTCATTCTAGTTAGAATTCATAACATATCCTATTAAATCCACACCCCCTTATGTATACAGCGGTCACCAAAGCCATTAATTCCCATAAATATGTCTTTTTAATTGAAGATCATGAGGAGTTGCGCGATGACCTCACCCGCATTCTTCAATTTGTAGGATATGTTGTTCATGCATTTCCAGATCCAGTGCAGTTCCTAGAGTGCGATAAGCATTTAGCGCCTGCCGTAATTGTTTCTGATATGCGCATGCCCTATATGAGTGGGGTTGAGCTACAGGAGAGGCTTAAGGAGTTGGGTCGTACTATACCTATGATCGTTATTAGCGGTGAAAGTACGGATCAACAAATTATTGCCGCACTTAAAAACGGGGCAATTGATTTTTTACTCAAGCCATTTTCTAGAGAGAGCCTTTTAGCAGCAGTTGCTAGAGGTGTTGAGATAGATTCTGCAGCCATGCAGAGTGTGATTCGAGTCAGTGAATTCAATGAGAAGTTACAGATGCTTTCGCCACGTGAGCACCAGGTATTCCAACTGCTGTCGCAGGGTTTTGGTAATAAGGAATTAATGGAAAACCTTAACATCTCTTTGCCAACAGTAAAGCAATATAAGTCTGAGGTAATGTACAAATTACGCTTACGTTCTTTAGCTGAGCTGATTGCGCTCCATAAGTCCTGTGCTTAAGTGAGCTCATTGCGTAAAAGACGTATCGCGTCTAAATTTTGTTTGGCAGGAGCCCTGTTTATTCTGATGCCTGCCTCACATTCGCAGGCAATCATTACAAAGTCAGGATCATCATTCCCAATGTTTAATGGTTCAGATCTTTCTGCTTGGTTGCAATATGGAAATGCTAATTGGCACGTTAATGGAAATGAAGTTATTGTTAATCAAGGTCGGGGAATGCTCCTCAGTAAATTTGGTGTACCTGATTTTCAAATTGATTTCGATTATTGGGTAGGTGACGGCACGCAAGCTTCTTTATTTATACGCTGCTTGAATACTAATGTTATTAATCCTGACAATGCCTACGAGGTGAGGCTAAGTAATGCGGCCACCGGATCGGGTGGAGCCGGATCCATTGTCAATATGATGAAATTTAAGTCTAGCGCGATAGTGAATCAATGGAATCATCTTCAGGTGAGCGCCATGGGTAATCAGATCTCTGTAACGATCAATGGCGTCAGTGGTTCCGTAGTCGATACGCGCTTTGCAGTTGGACCGATTGCCCTGAATTATCAAAGTGGTGATTTGCGTCTAAAGAATTTTAACTTCACCATCCCTGGGAGATGGTGAAGTTATTGGTTGACTTGCCAATGCTTTACTGCCGCCTCACTTCTTAGCGGCTAGTAATTTTTCGACTGCATCCTTAAGTGATTCGACTGGGACTGCTCCTGCAAGCACATTGAAGCCACCAGTTTTGTGATTCACTAGGATGACGCCTGGTGTTCCGCTGATGCCAGCATTTCTACCATCCTCAATATCAGCATTGATCCGTTTTTGAACGGCTTCAGAACTTATGCAAGCTTTATATTGCTCAATATCTATCCCCTGCTCATTTGCAAGTGCTTGTAGTGGGTCAATATTGTTTGATTTTGGTAAACCTTGCCCATTAGTTAGCGTGTTCTTAAAGATGCCTTCATTAAACTTCCAGAATGCATCATTTCCTTTTTGCTGTCCGACGCAAATAGCTGCTGCAGCCTCTTTGCTTGCCATGGGCTCATGAAATTGTAGAGGGAAGTCGCGCCAGACTACATTGACTTCGCCTGGCATTTGATTAACTACCTCGATAGGAACTGAGCTAAATTGTTTGCAGTATGGGCATTCAAAATCAGAGTACTCGATGATTGAAATGACAGCATCAGGTTTGCCATAAATAAAATCATTGTTGGAGTTGATGGCCCGAGCATTCTTGGCCATTTTGGCTCTTTCAAGCCCTTCTTTTTGCTGCTTGTCTTCAGCAGCCTTAATTTGGTTCTGCCTATATCTCTGAATACCTCTCTGAATCGCTTTATCAAGTGCCCCTGATTTTTCTAAGCTTTTGATGATTTCATCGGTAGTAGGGGTTGGTGCTGGTGATTGTGCATTTACTTCGGCAGTTGTCAGCCAGCAAATTAATAGAAGGGTTTTCAAAAAAGTCATGCGCATTGAGATTTCCAGTAATTAGAATTTAAGCAGATAAAACAGATTCATTGAGATTTTTGATGATACTAATCGAGTGCGTAAATATTAAAACTCCTACGATCGGAGGATTGCATGATTATTTTGGGTTGATACGATCTAATCATCTGTTGGATATAGATGTAGAGATATCGATTTCAAAGCACCGCTCCAATGTATTTTTCATCAAAATTTAGTAGCGCTGTAATTTCTCTATCGAGTAATCAATGTCCGAGTTCGTAGTACAACCATTTACAAGATCCAAATCACTTATTTTGATGGTTCTGCTAGCTACAATTACAGGTTGTGCTGGTATGGGTGGTCAGGGCGCTCAAGTCAATCGCTTTGGTACTAGCGTAGCCGAGCAAAAAATTGCACCTCCAAAACAAAATATGACCCATGAGTTGGTTAAACAGGGGATGGTGTACTTACGCGAGGGTGATTATGAGACTGCTCAAAAGGTATTTAGTGCCTCCATTAAAGTAAGCCCGAACAGCTCTACTTTGCATCTCCTTAATGGAATAAGCTACCACCTTCAGTTTCTGAATAATTCTTCAGATAGTAAGGAGCTTGCTGAGACTGCCTATGGCCTCGCTAGCGCTATGGATAGGACGGATCCATTGCCCTATATCCAGCTGGGCCGTCTCCACATCGACTCAGGCGAATACCAAAAAGCCAGCAAAGAATTCATTGGCGCTTATTCCATCAGCCCATCTAGTCAAGATGCGCTTTATGGTCTGTTGCAGGCCTCGTTGCTACAAAAAGATTTCAAAACAGCATTATGGTCTGGTGAGAGTTTAAAAAAGCTCAATACGACCGATGCCGATAAGTTGCGCCTCATGGCTTTGATGTACGCTGCAGTGGGTAAGACTTCTGAAGCGGGTCAATACTTGGCTCTATATGCCAAAGCAAATGCAGATAACCCAAAAGAAACTGAGCATCTTAAGCAGCAGGTTAGCTATATCAGCATCCAGCTTAGCAATCTCAAGTTACTCAATCTTGACCCCACTTTAAATCCTGCGAGTGTGCCGCTAAACAAGTCTGAGCAGGGCAAGATGGTGAAGGTTGTTGCTCAAGCCACTCCCGGTGTTGCAGGAGGTAAGGCAGTTACGAATTCAAATAGTAGTAATTCATCATCGAGCAATAGTCGAAGTACGGGTTCAAGAACTGGGACTGCTGCTGGGTACGAGAGCAATCAAAGCAGCGACTCAAGCTCGGATGACACCTCATCTGGTGGTGGTTCATCGGGTGGCTCATCAGGATCTACTGGCATGATGCCCGGTATGGCTCCTACCGCTTCCTCGCCAATGTCTTCAGGTGGGGGTGGGGGCGGGACTTTTACGGCAGTTTCTATGAATCAGCAACAGCAACGCTGGTTTGATTGTGACACTCGGCCAGGCCTTGGTAAGGCGCCGGGAGGTAGTTATGGCGTACCGGTTGGGGGCACAAGTGGTGATCAAACTTTGTATTTAGAGCCATTGCCAAAGCCTTGTGACAGAAAGAGCCCACCAAAGATGGCATCGATCGATGCGGTGTTGATTCGTACAATTGACACCCAATCCAGTAGTTATGGCATTAACTTGCTGAACTCTTTAAGCATCTTTGCGGGCTCCCAAACATTTTCTACTACCGGTTCTTCTGGTGGCGCCAGCGTCAGCGGCGTTGTCCAAAATAGCGTTATTGGTATTGGTAATGCAACAACCGCAACGATTAATAGCGTTAGCGGTCTAATTAATTACTCGTTAAATATTGCCAACTCTACCTCATCAAATTCACAAGTAATTGCTAGGCCGACATTAACGGCGCTAGATCGTATTCCTTCTACGTTCTACTCAGGTAGCGTCATCACAGCTGGCTTAAACGGTGGGGGCGTATCAGGAGCGCAAGTCACAAATATTCCAACAGGAGTGAGTCTTTCTGTAACGCCGACATTTGTTGATGAGGATTCTATGATGTTGGCGGTTAAGGTATCTCGCTCCTTTGTTTCTGGTACTCAAGCTCAAGGTGGATTCAATGCGGGAATTTCTACGGAGCAACATGCAGTGACATCCAATGTAAAGGTTAAGTACGGTGAAACACTGATTTTGGATGGTTTGACATTGCGACAAACGACTTCTGGTCAAAATGGAGTGCCAGTTCTGATGGATATCCCAATCATTCAGTATCTGTTTAATAATGCACAAAAGTCCCTTTATTCAGAAAACGTGCTTGTTTTAGTAACTCCAAGAAGGCTCGTAACTGGTGATGATGAAACCAAGAGGTCATCTTCCAATCCAGATAGCTCTAATGTGAAGTTGAGTCCAAAAGAGCAAAGCGTTTACTCGGCAATGAAAATTTATAAGGATATGGTCAGCAATCTTGATCCGAATTTGGATCAGACTTTGAATGCTCTAGATACCGATAGCGCTTATTTTCGCTCATTTAAAGATATGGCTTTACATACCGCACCTAACAGCTGGGTCAGCGAGCCAGGAATCAATAAATTCTTTAACGATGCAGCTAATTTAATGTACTTCACGAGGTAGTTTTTTTGAATGTAATTCTCCTGCTTAAGGAGGATTGAAAATCAAATTTGACTCTTTAATATCTTGAAATAACTTGTATTTCAGTAGTAAACCGATATCTTTCATTAATAGGAGATGATATGAAAAAAGTATTTACTGTAGTAGCCTGCATTCTAGGTATAACCTACTTATTGTTTGGCCAGTCGGCAATGGCCCAATCTGATCCTGGTATGAGAGATCGGATTGAGCAGCGCTTGGATACTCGTTCCAATGGCGACGATAGACAGTCTATTGGAAATGATCGCAATAAGAGCGGTGATAGCACTAAGTCTGCTAGTTCAAAAGATGGTGCTGGCAAATCTGGCATTGCTATGTGTGCTGGTGATTTTGCGCTTTGCGCATCCTCTACTTGTAAGCCAACAGGTAAAACTATTACAGTTAAAGAAGATGGTGGCAAGACTACCAAGCAGTATCCCGAGGCTATCTGCAAATGCCCAGTTATTAATGCGAATATTGCCAATCAAAATAATTCGCCACTATTTGGTGTTGCAGGCTTAAATCAAGGCAATATGGACGGTTCTTGTCGCTCACCCGGCACGGGCAAGATCTGGTCTTACTTCTCTACTACGATCACAACATATCCACAAGAGCAGTCTGATGGAAGCTTTTCGCAGCCATTGGCATCTAAATCACAAAACTGTTCAGCTAAAGGACCGTCACAAGGCTCAAATTGCTGGAGCTATATCTGCACGGTAGATCCAAAAGAAACCAATGGGGTTAAGACAGCCTCTTGTCGCTGCCCATACGGCGAAGGTTTGTTTGGCCAAGAAGCCAAGAAAGATCGTGGTTTTGTTACGTATGCCGGAAGCACCTGGAGTAATCCGACTGCCGCATGCAAGGAACTGCCAGTTGGTTACCCTGACCAGTTGATGCAGTAAAGATAAAGATGAGGGCTATTGGTCTTCGACTGATAAAAGCCCTTATTTTTTTCTCAACACTTGTAAATTTATAGAGAAAGCGTCATGAGACATACATCAATTTCAGGTTTGGTTTTTGCATTCATGCTTTTGATGATTGGCAATGTACATGCGGCTGACTTTGTTGGCGCTTCAGGTAACCCCGCATTATTGATGGCTCAAAATGATTTTCGTGCTGATCTGAAATCAAAAATCGAAGATCGACGTAGTGATGCTAGTGATGCTAGCGATGTAGCGAGCCAGGCAAAAACAAGCAAGATAAAAAACGGCAATCCATCAGTCATTACTCAACAATGCTCTGGTGAATTTGCTCTATGTCTTTCTTCTACTTGCAAGCCAACGGGCAGAAAAATTAAAGTTAAACGTGATGACGGTAAGACATTTCGTTATTTTGAAGAATCAGCATGTAAATGCCCAGTGATTACAGCTGAAATTGCCCAACAAAATGGTACTACTTTAACTGCTACGGCCTCTGTCAATGAGGGCAATATGAATGGTTCATGTGCCAACCGCAGCCCCGGAACTATTTGGGCGCTTTATAACAGTGACATTACCTTGTATCCACAGGAAAGTTCTAGTCCAGGATTCGCTACGGCGCAAGAGAATATGCATCTTTGCCCAGCAGGCACAGTAGGTTCAAATTGTTGGAACTTTGAGTGCAAGGTCGATAAAGAGAAAGCTAATGGCACAAAAACTGCAACCTGTTTTTGTGCAATCAATGATGGTCAATTTGGGCGTGAAGTTCGTCCAGGTGACTCTCTATTTACAGCTGCAGGAGGCTATTTCAATCCCCCTGCTAAAGCATGCGGAATGTATCCCGCCAATGGCTGGCTGCCACCAGCACCCTAAGAATTGTAAAAGTATTTGAATTTATAAGGCTGATACAGACTTATTTTTAATATGGGTAATATCAAACGATGTACATTACGGAGAATCTGATGAAAAGATCACTATCTATTACAGCAGTCTTACTGAGCTTTATTTGCGTTGCCTTTTCAGTGTGGTCTGCTAGCGCTGTAGCGCTTGAGTCTAATTCAGACTCTTTTTTGCTTGCTCAAGTTGATCCTAATAGTCGTGATCTGCGCGACAGGGTTGATCCGAAAAAAATGGATCGTCGCGATGATCAAGGTGGTTCTAGTGTTTATCTTTCTCGAGCCACCAAAGGTATTGGTAAGGAAGGCCTGACAGTGTGTCATGGTGAATTCGCCTACTGCGGAGCATCTACCTGTAAACCGACTGGTAAGAAAATTAAAGTTAAAGAAGATGGTGGAAAAATCACGAGAGAGTATGAAGAAGCAGCTTGTAAATGTCCCATCATCACTAAAAAAATGGCAGTGGATAATGGTGTTGCATTACACGGTATCGCTGCAGTCAATGAAGGCAATATGAACGGCTCATGCCAGCCACCATCAAAAGGTACTATCTGGTCTTATGCAGAATTAGAGCTGCAAGTTTGGCCTCAAGAAAGTGCTAATTGGGAATCAAAACAGATGGTGACTCAAGTTTGTCCTGCTGGCACTAAAGCTGTGAACTGCTGGAACTATTTGTGCAAAATTGATCCAAAACCTACTGCAAATGGTGTTAAAACAGCTACTTGTTTCTGCCCAATCGGCGAGGGTTATATAGGTCATCCTGCCGGTGGAAATGAATCGTTTGCAACAGCTGCTGGCGCCTATTTTTCAAATCCATCTTCGGCCTGCTCTATGTATCCTGTTTCAGGGCCTGTACCTAGTCAATAGTAAGCTCAATAAAAGCCACCTTCGGGTGGCTTTTCTATCTTTAAAGCCCATCTTAGTCTCATTATGAAAACAGATTTAATTGCCGGTCTTGCCTTGATGGCATTTACTAATAACATTGCTATCGCTCAATCATCTTTGTCTGCTACCGATGTTCTTAGCGATGATCCGCATAGACCTGTAAATGCTATTAGCAAAGATCTTGGTGTATCACCAGACCAATTTAGGTACTGTTTTAGTAATGTCAATCCAGCTCGTCGCGGCTCTATGCCAGAGGATGATCAGAAGCACACCAATAAATCCGTTTTATTAAACTGCCTACAAAAGGCAAATTCCAGCATTACTAATTTCAGTCTTGATCAAGTAATGGATCGTTATAGGCCTGGCGGTAGAGTGGCGCAATGACCCATAAATTTTTTCTATTTTTGATTTCTTTAGCAATCTCTGCTGGCTTGCCAGTATATGCAACAAGTTATCAGGCTACTGTGGAGAAGTTAAGCAGTAATGCAGTTAGTGCTAGCAATCTTCGTAATAAGCGCTATTGTGAAGTGCTCTATGGTGATCGCTCATTTCTGACTTTAGTGGTCAAGGTATTTAGCACTGAAGGTTTAAATGACTGCCCGCAAGATGCATGGCAATCGATTACTAAGAAAACCATAGCAGACTCATACAAAGCATCATTTGTTCGGCTAAACGGCCCGCGTTATTGGATGATTGATGGTCTGCGAGCAACAGGGGATACCGTTAATCACGAACGAGAAAGTTTTGGTGGTATTGAAATGAATTTGCGAGCCACTATTAAGGTTGGACTATTGCAGCAATTGCAAGAATTATGGGGGGATTTGTTTTATCAGTCCACTATTGTTCATCGGAATACAACATGGATATACAAAGCTGGTTCTCCAGTCTATGAGCTCATTTCACCCTCAGGTGAGCTTTATGTCATGCAGTCATATGCACAAATTGTTAACCCCAAGCTATCAATGGCGGATTTAGCAAGTTTAGAGCAACAGCTCCAGTTGCCAAAGGGCTGGTCATATCGTACTAGGCTTATTACAGAAGATCTACACCTAGTTGCTAAGGGAACGGCTTATGTTTTGCAAGATAACTTATTAAATAGCTATCAACGCCAATAAATAAAACCCTAATAGAAAGAATTTTATGAAATTTGGCAACCTTGCCCAGCTACTGATACTATGGAGCAGATGCTGCTCTTGGGGTAATAGGTGTTTTCTTATTGGGCATTCCTCGGTTGTTTAAAGACTTAGAAGGCGTGACTTTAATAGAGCAAAAACTGCTCAAGCTTGATATCAAAGCTTGTAACAAATGTATTGATTAATTTCAAACCGTATCCCACCCCCCCTTTTGATTAATTTTTTAATGTTAAAAAAACTATTTACTGCATATTTTTTAATTATGATATTGGGTGGTTGTACCTCTGCCCTTACTCCAGATTTTGGGCAAATGTCTGCTAAATATGCTAACTCATTAGAGCAATACCAAATCAATATGATTTTCCAAAACATATTGCGCGCCTCAGAGAATAGGCCGATCAGCTTTTTAGATATGCCAACTATTAATGGCTCCGGTTCAATTGGTGTAACGCCTTCTGTCAGTGCTTTATTTTCTGGTGGGGCGATACCTTACAACACAAGCTACAACGTGATCCAGGGTGGGCTTTCATATGCTATCCCTAGTGCTACGCTGACATTAAACAATACATTTAATTTCACGCAGTCTTCCTTAGACAATGCGACATTTTGGAAGAGTTATCTCAATGAGCTTCCAAAAGAGACTGTAAAGTATTTTTCTCACAATCACATACCCAAAGAGGTAATCTTGAGTTTGGTAATTGATGAGTTTGAAATTTTTCAGCCGAATGGAAAATCCACGGTCTTGGTAAACAATCCATTGAGGCCAGACCACGCGCAGTTTCAGCAGTACCTCTATAAGCTTATTAATGATGGTTTTTCTGCTGAGCTGATTGATACATCAGAAACCTTGGGCCCGCCAATCCCGATTGAAAAAGTTGCCTCAAGATTTGGTAACAATGCTTTTGTGATGTTTAAAGATTCAAATATTGCGATTAAGCAGGTTGGTGACCCTAAAAATCTCCTATACCAACCGATTCAGATTTCAAATAAGTACAAACTTTGCATTCATTCGGATCAGTATGCGAACTATCTGCCGCTAAAAAAATATGGTGAAACCCTTTACTGCGAAGACAATGCCAATGAAGCTTTGAAGAAAACGAGCGATGCTAAAAAACGACAGCCCACGCTAATTGCTCGAATTCGCTCTACCAATAATATTTTTGAGTATTTAGGACAGGTTGTAAGGGCTCAGCTTGCTAATAAGCCCTACTATGTTAACTTGCCTCCAACGTCAGGTACATTTGATAGCAATAGGGATAAATTGAACCAATATGCCTTGTTAATTGTGGACAAAGAAAAGTTAACGCCAAAACCATTTTCGATAATCGAAGGGCTTGATGGGGATACTTATAGTATCCCAAGTGTAGATAACGGGTATTCAACCCTGGCAATCAAAGTGCTATCCCAATTAATGTCACTGCAAAAAATTCCAGGCAGCATTCCTGCATCCCCTTCAGTTTTACTTAAGTAACTTAATGGTCAATATGAATAATAATTACTGGATAGCAAACCACTTAAATTTAGTTCCATATACCGCTTATATTTTTATAGTATCAACTATTTTATTCTTGTTTGTTGGGTGGGTTCATGGAAGGTATCGCCTTAAAGTAAAAGAGAGTGTTCCCATTAGAGAGGGCATAGTTACTGCAATATTTGCATTATCAGCTCTGATACTTAGCTTTACATTTGTAACTGCGGTGGGTCATTATAACTTGCGGACTGAGACAATTAGAAACCAAGCTCTTTCGCTCGATCGTGTTTATAGATCCTCAAAATATCTTGAGGAAAAAGATCAGGCTATAGTTAAGCAGCTCTTAAAAAATCTTGTAGATGCGCGTCTTAAGGTATATCAAAATCTACATTCTTTCGAGGATCTTGATGCTCAGATTTTGCACGTAGAGGATCAATTAGATGCGCTTAATGAATTTATTACTTTAAGTATTACTCGGTCTCATGGAGACAAGGGACAACTGGCTAATAAAATTTTAACGGATCGAATGCAAAAGCTAGGGGATGCTTTTGGCGATGGCATTCTTAGTGCTAAAACTCATCCCGCCGCACTTCTTGAAAGGTTTTTATTTGTGCAGCTCATTGTCGGTGCAATGTTGTGTGGTTACTCTATGGCGGTTAAAAAAGAGGAGGACTGGTATATATCTGGTCTGTATTTGACCCTCCTTGCATTTTTACTATATGTCATTAATTGTTTAGAATTTCCAAATCAACTTATAAGTTTTGATCTAATAAATCACGAGTTATTAAGCTTTCAGAAGCTTCTTCAATAAATCTGCTTTGCTTATTTCAAAATACATACTTTATAAGATACGTTTCCCACATTTTAATCGGCATTAAAAATAAACTTGTGCGCACTATGATTAACCTATGTTTGTGCAGGGATGTAGATAGAAATAGACCGACAGACCAAGACTCGGAAATACTGGTAGGTCGGGCGAAATATACTTTTTTATCTACCTGTTGGCTAGGTATATAAAATTCGATACTACCTAAGAAAGAATGTGAACCATTAAATATTTAAAAAGTTTCTTCATTGCTTATATTTTAATGTTTGGATTGATCTGTCCAAGCTATGGTATTGATATGGCCCCAAGCGACGTATTGTTAAACGTTGCTACTAAATGCGTTAATCCAATGGCCAAAAATTACTGTACTGCCTGTGTGTCCCCCCGATCTGATGCTAATTGCGATGCTGCAAATGAATGTAGCAAAACCATTGACGTTTGGTCGGAGAATGAGCAGTTTGTTGCAATTAGAGAGGCTAAGATGTGTGGATGTTCAAAAGACTTTGTGCATGGCCTAGCTATGCCAAGGGTCCCAATAACTGGGGTTGAAGATCCAAGACGAAAAGAACAAATCTGGGAGTTCGCTTGGAAGGTGGCTCAAGAGCAAATTAAAACAGGTTCGATTGCCTTGGCAGTCAATCCTAAAACGCACCGTAGTCAAAATCAGTTACACATACATTTAGCTCGACTTGATCCAAAAGCAATGCCTAAGTTCAGTCAATATCCTCACGCCTATGTTGATGACCTTACTCGTGTTTGGGCTGTGGCAGACCATATTGCATCCAAAAGTGGCTTAGTAGATTACGGTGTTTTAGTTATCCAATCCTCTCCAGCTCAATATATGGTTTTGGTAACACCTGAGAGTACAGAAAGAGAATTTATTATTTGGAGTTGCGAGTAGATATCCATGTAAATGGTCGATTTCGATCCGGGGCAATATTGGCTGAATAAGACGGTACCTACAGTTTTAAAATATTTAATCCCAATCAGTATGCTGTTTTCTTTGCTATAGCTACAATTGCTCCAAGGAATAAAGATGTTATTCCGACTGCTGATTGTTGTGAAGTTATTCGAAAATAAACTTTAAGTCTTGTAGCTGCTACCAAAGAGTTATTAAAATAGTCAAATGAAAATATTCTGGATTTTTTTGGTGGTCAGCTCTACATCAAGCTGCGCTTAGTGCCGCGTTAGTCACTCGCGGGGGGGGCTTCTTCCAATGTCCCTTATGGG
>Ga0208497_1000094_pt1 | contig 48273 bp, 82 predicted proteins | sample CryBogCBE25Aug07_FD_184555 | JGI IMG/M metagenome (GOLD analysis project Ga0208497, IMG submission 184555) | Freshwater microbial communities from Crystal Bog, Wisconsin, USA - CBE25Aug07 (SPAdes) | ecosystem: Environmental > Aquatic > Freshwater > Lake | place: Crystal Bog, Wisconsin, USA...
ACGAGTTATCCACAGCCCAATTTGTCTGAAATGTCCGAATTGTTTGTGTCGGTTGATATATGCAGGTATATGCCCATGCCAGCCACTGATTGCCCTCGCTGCTCGCTCGGTCAACACAAACATTTTCCTGAGAATTGGCTGAGGGGCTTTCGCCCCTCAACTTAGCTAAGTATTAGCTGTAATCCTTGGTTACTTCTTCGACTGGAAGGCTCCAGATATCCGACCAACCCTTTTCTTTAATCTTCAGGGTTACTTTTCCGCTTTCGTGGATTTCTACTAGATAGAAACCCAACAAGCCGTCCTGGAATATATGTTGTTGCATTATGCCCCCTCTTTATTCAATACTCGGTATGAATAGCCCCAGACGATGTTAATAGCCCTATCGCCGTCAAACACCCAATCTTTAGCCTTATCCCAGCCTAAGAATGAACCTCGACCTTCGAGTCCTTCGGTTTGCAGGTACACGCCAGTGGTATCTGCCTTGGTGACTCGGCGCACCATACCAACCTGCAAGCGCCCAGCCTTGACGTTCTTTGCTAAGGTAAGTAGTTCGACTTCAGTACCCACAGTAAGTGCGCGCTTAAAATCTGCCAGTGTCTTCACCTCACACCCCCTGACTTTCGTAGTACTCGACTCCCTTGGTGGCAATATGCAGAGAGTCCAACTTGCTAAGAAGCTCGATGGCTTCCTTCATTTCAATATCGGGTGAAGCGCAGACGAGGACGAACAACTTGCGGACTTCCTGTGAAGTGAATGGTGACTGAATCACGTCATTCTCTCTTTCTGTAGTAGTTATTTGCCTTACAGAGAGGACAATACTCTCATTAGCGTAGATGTCAATAACTCTCGCCCTGTGTATATCTTTATCCACACCAGGTTATCCACAGCCCGAAATGTCCGTTTTGCGAATGTTTGTGTCGGAGCGAGTAAGCGAGCTACGAAAGTATTAAAGGAAACACACACCACCCCACCCAGCCACCCAACACAAACTTTTCTGCAACGCGCTCGGGCGTGTCTGAGAATTAGGTGAGAGGCGGGTTTCCCCGCCCCTCTACTTATCTTGTTACAGTGCCATGACCGCTTTTAGAATCTTGTTCTTTTCAGCGTTGGTCTGGACGTCGAATCCACTGGCAGAAGCCATGAGAGACTTATTGTCTCCTGTTCGGCTTGTACGGAAATAATCAACTCGTTCTGTAAGTGCGTTGAGCGCACCCCATTTCGTGCCACGAATTCCGTCCTGCGTTGCTGCAACTTTATAGAGATTGTGGATGGTGTCGAGCTTGTCGGTGTACTTAGTGGTTGCCATTTTGCTAGCTTCATCAGGCTTTGGATAGAGTCCTGCAACAAGCTTGTCGAATTGGGCATTAGTAATCTCGCTCTCGAATAGATTTTGCGCTAGCTTCTGGAAATCGTCCATGTAGGAGAATGTTAAGCCTAGTACACGGCGCGCCTCTTCCATACGTCCGCTGATTGTCTGTGTGTGACGAACCTTGAAAGATTGCTTACTAGAGCCTAGTGCGATGTTGAGGGTGTTCTGGCAGACCACGCGGACGGGTGTCACGTTAGCCTGTAGAGCGGTCGAGCCATCGTGTGATGTATGGACAAGGAGATAGGAGACTGTCTTATCGGCAATTCCGCTAGGGTCTAGAATAAATTCGCGCGGAATAACGATTGAGCCGAACACGACACGACCGTCCTTGATAGAGCCCGCCGATTCCCACGCCCCGCCACCGTCTAACATACCGTCACCGAATGAGAAGAGTTCCTCATTCTGAACAACCTTGTAGCGCTCGCCTACTACGGAGAGAACATCAGGATTGCCATTAAAAGGATGATTACGAACCACCGAATAGGCATCCTTAACCGTGGTGTATCCCTCAGGATATGCGACAGGTTCTAGACGAACATTCCAATTGGAGAGGTGTGCGAGGTCGAGCATTTGCTTGGTGGTGATGTCCGCGTCCTTGTCGAATACGGTTCCTAGATTGTGCCATGCAGGTTCTCCGCGTAGTGCGAGTGCGGTCTCTCCATTGGCGCCTTGTTCTAACTCGTGAGCCATGAGCCTTGCCTTTCTGTATTAAAATTCGCCGTTTAGCGACAAGAGGAACATTACTCTCATTAGTAGATAATGCAAGTACCTTCTCTCTCCACAGCTAGTTATACACATGGAGTTATCCACAGCCCGATATGTCCGATTTGCCCGAATGTTTGTGTTGGCGAGCGTAGCGAGACAAGCCGCTGGCTGGCATAGGCACATACACCACACATATCAACCACCAACACAAACTTTTCCACAGGCTGGGGATAACCTGTGGAAAAGTCTTTAAAGCTCTGCAACGATTTCAGTAATGGATACGTTATAGAAGTTAGCCAGCTCTATAAGTATCTTCATAGTGACCTGTCGGTCACCACGCTCATATGAGCCAACCGTCACGTTTTTATATTTGCCGTTAGACTTTTGTTCTACTTGCTGGAGAGTAAGTCCTGCGCGCTTACGAACAACGCGCAGGTTCTTCTGAATATCTGTAATTGTGGGGTTCATGCCTCCACCTCCTCTGGTACATATGTAGACCACTTATACTGTGGTACATCGTCAATAATTGTGAGGTAGCGCACTCGGGTGCTACCTGTGCGATTGAGCACCAGCTCAACCACAAATCCCCATTGGTGGGTTTTCTGGGTCTCGTAGACCTCGTATAATTCTGGCGCTTTCATTCTTTTACCTCCGAAATTTCTGCGACATACACGCCGTATTTTAGTGTTGGGGTTAATCCCATTTGGTACTCGAACCAATTTACCGCCTCATCGTGCGATTCAGCTTCTACCTCTATGAAGGTGTTAAAGATAAACTTCATTTCCCCGCCTCCTTGCCTTTCTGTTGCGCGATTTTGGTAACGACATGGTGGTCGCACTTCCAACCCCAACCGTTCACGCTATCGCGGACAACCCATGGGGTGCCCTCGCGTGGGTCGTAGGTCTTGCCACAGAAGCAGACGCGTAGGTCTTCCTCGTCTAGCTCAGACACCGATTCCGCGATGTCTGCTAAAGTTACTTTCTCTGCCATGAGATTTCCTTTCTGTTTGGTGGTTCTCTTACTTTCCGAATACTACTCTCTGTAACCTAAAAGTCAAGCAGGGACTTATCCACACTCTTTTATCCACATTGAGTTATCCACAACCTGAAATGTCTCAAATGTCCGAATTGCCTGATTGTTTGTGTTGGGGGTGGTTGCTATGGGTGGGTATATAAAAGATTAAAAGATTAAAAGATAAAAGATTAAAGGCATTGTTGTAGCTCGCTAGCTCGCTCCAACACAAACTTTTTGGGCCCGCGAACAACAAAACCCGAGAGGAACGGCTCTCGGGCTTGTCGTTTTAGCGGGGGCTAAATCTGTGCTTCATCCTCTACTGAGGGGGCTAGTGAGCCTAGCCACCCTCCGAAGACTCCTGCTGCTATCGCTACTAGGATAATCATGCGACAGGCTTTGCTAGGTCTGCCATGTCCTGATACTTGTAGCAGATTTCGATTGCATGTTCGGGTCCGTCACAGTTGTTCAGCTCTGCCTCGAACTCCTTATAAGAAATTCCCGCCTTTTGCAACTTGTCGTAAGTGCGAGCGATGTTAAAGCGTGGGTCCATGATTATTTGCCTTCCTTGAGAGTGTAATGGGTGAGTGTGCATTTGGTGCCGATGTCAGTTGGCTGACAGTTTCCATAGTGAGGGGTGAAGAACAGGTGAGTGATGAGGGCGGTAAGAACCGCCCCCAAGACTAGAGCTAGCTTCATGCTTGGACCTTTGCGCACTTGGTGCAAAGACCCTTGTCGTTGATAAGCACGGTCCACTCGTACTGGTCGCACTTGTCGCATGGGTGGACGGACCCGCTCATGCTTCCGCCTCCATTTTCACTAGGTCGTTGATGGTTGGTTGGTTGTCCTCGCAGATTGAGCAAATTGCGGTCGAACCCATGTCGTACTCGTAAACATCTGCGCCGTACTTGTTGCAGAAATCGCAGATGTCATACTTTGCGCTAAATGCGCCGTTAATCCACTGACCCGCTGTGATAGGGTCGTGTCCTTGCTCGACCATACTTGTCCATAGCTTTTGCAAGCTACGAACGCCTGGCATGTCTACCTTTGCCATTGTGTCCCCCGACTAACTAGAGTGAACCTTGTTGTCCACTAGCACCAACATAGTGCCAAGCCTAGTAGAGTGTCAAGCACCGACATATCCACACCGTGTTGTCCACAACGAGTTATCCACAGGCTAGGCACTCAGGAAACTCACAGACACCCCCCAGGGTTAGCTCAGCAAATTCTCAGGATTGAGGCCAGGTGTCAGTAACAGGTAATGATTATCTAAAGTTAGGCAGTGCTCCAAATGCGGGTGGGTGCCTGATATTTTTGATGAAAAAATGCCTAAGTAGTAGCCTGATAAATTTTCGCGCCCTTGTCGATGTTGCATTTTGCATGGGCTATCTTGACATTTTCTAAAGTATCATCTCCGCCTTTGGAGAGAGGAATGATGTGTTCAACGTGAGGGTACACCTCCCAACCTGGCTGTCCTTGGATGTGTGGAGCAGTAAGGTCTACAGGAATGTTGCAGAGGTAGCAGTCATAGCCATCTCTATCAAAAATCTGCTGGCGTGTGTAGTACGAGTGTTTGCCGCCATGCTTGAGTGCTCGGTCCTTACTGTCTCGATAGACTTTATTTGGATTTGCTTTTCTCCATAGTTTTTCAGCCTCTTTGTACTTTGGGTCTGAATGGAACTTCTCACGAACATACTTCGCTGCTGCTGCTTTGCAGGGTGCACATGCTACGCCGTTATTGTTTTTACGGCATCGGTCGTAATCTCCTGGACCAGTTCCGTGTTGATGTGCAAGCTTGGTTCGGTTAGTTTCTCGTATCGTGCGTTTGGCTTTGCGCTCCTTGTTGCGCTGATGGCGTCGAGCCTCGCTCTTAGCTTTACGGGCAGCGGCTCGCTCTGCTTTTTCTGCGGCTTTGCGCTCCTCACGAGCGGCGTTCATTGCTGCGTACTTGGCGGCAAGTGCGGCTTGCTTCTGTGCGGAGAGCTCTGCTCGTAGACGAGCTTTTTCGGCACGACGAGCGTCGGCTTCCTTTTTTCTCTCTGCTAATCTTTGTTGACGAAGGGCAAGCTTTTCCTGCTTGCGTAGCGCTGCACGCTCAGCGGCAGCTTTGGCTCGTTGAGCCTGACGAGCGGCTTTGACCTCTGGGTCAAGGCGGCACTTCTTCTGCTGAGACTTGACGCGCTCAGGATGTCGCTTCTTATAGGTTTTTCCATGTTCTTTATACTTTGGGTCTGCTTTCCACTTTTCACGGCGGTAGGCATTCATAGCATCTCGACAGGGCTGACAGAGCTGTTCATTGCGGTCACGGTGAGCTTTATATCCAGCATATGTTCCGCAACGCTTATCTAGTGTCGGCTCTACTTTCTCCACATCATTAACCTATCACATTTGCAGGCAGTAGCCAATACCTGTACTGTGCAGGCATGGATTATTTTTTAACAACAGAAGAGGAAGCAGTAGCCGCACGAGTAGGCTGGGAGAGACAGCTACGCTTTTTAGCGCGTCCAGAGGCTAATGTCAATTATTCGGAGGGTGATGTATGGGAAGCCTTCCAACATATGATTTGCGCGGGTAGTGAGATTGCCTTCGCTAGAATGCTGGGCCTTACAGATTTCGTGCCCTCGGAGAATACTTTCAAATCAGAGTTAGATATTCCAGGCTTTGGAGAGGTGAGATATGCCTTTCCACCCCAGTTCCCAGTCTTTTCCGACCAACTGCGGGGCCTTCGCATCACCAGCAGAGATAACGATGAGCTCATCTATGTACTGATGGCAGGTGGACTTGGACGTAAGACCAAGAGAGTTGCCCCTGAATGGAAGGGTGCTCCCTATACAGCTTTAGGATGGATGTATGGAAAAGACGCCAAGAAGCCAGAGTGGAAGTACAACGAGAGCACGTGGTATGTTCCTCGTACAGAACTGCGACCTATGCACGAGTTGCCAGGGGCGCCGATAGGGGTCAAATGAATAAGACACTCGCTATAGAGCTCTCAGAGCTTCGCCAGCAGATAGCCAACGAGATAGCCGATGGCACCTGCGCCTGCTCTGATGGCAAAGACTATTGCAATGGCTATAACAACGCTACCCGCTACGCCTCTCGCATAGCGCTCGGTACTGCTGGGAGCGCGGTACATACACCAAATACGCCTTCGTCGGAAAAGATAGAGCCGTATCACACCATTACTCTAGCTTCCTACTCTGACGCCTTAGAGGTTCGCCCTATGCAGTGGTTCTCTATTGGTAGCGGCACAGGAACTGTACAGAAGCGCAAAAAGACTCTACGCTACTGGAAGAACCGCTTCTGGTGGCGGATACACGACTATGTGTCAGATAAGGTGGGCGGTTGCCGTGACTAAGTTACTCGAGTTCACTTTAGATAACACGGTACTGCTTATTGCAGGGTGCAGCTGCTCTACAAATGTCTCTGAGTTAAGTAGTAAAGACGCATCTAACACCCATAAGGAAGACTGCCGACGTTCTCAACCAGAGCGCATTAGCGCCCATCAGACATTTGAAATATGGAAGGACGGTCTCCTATGACCTATGATTTCTTTGCCGAAGAGTGGTCGGGCAAGTGTGGTGCCTGTAACACTGAGCTCTTTGCACCATCCAAGGGCGCGTACTTACTTCAGTACTCTATCCACACACATTCCAACGACTGCTTAGGAGGCTGGTAATGACCCACGATGAATTGCTGGCAAAGATTGAGGTAAAGGGCAACCATCCATTTGCAACCCTTCAATACAACGAAGTTGGTCAAACAGATATTCAAGCGGCTTTTAGCGCCCTTCGCGCAGTAGTGGAATTGCATAAGCCATTCGGTTGGAATTCCAATAATCTTCATCTCTGCTGTATTGCTTGTGCTGATTTTGATGATGGTGATGTTGTTCCAGCTTCTTATCCCTGCCCTACTATCCAAGCCATAGAGAAGGAGTTAGGGTGAACTGCCTTGATTGCCCTACAGAGTTGAACGCTTTCAACAAATGGGGCAAATACTGCTTTAACTGTTTCCACAATAGTTATATGAAGTGGTCAACTAACCGAGTCACAGAGAAGGAGTTAGCATGACTTACGATGAACTCCCAGGGATAAACTACCTTGAACAAGGTTCTTCTATGCTTATCACCGCTACTAAAGAGCAATGGGAAAATCAACGAGAAGATGTTTTATCAGCGCTTGATATGCAATATACCATGTACAAAGAATCACGGTTTAGTGAATATCAAGGCTCATACAAAGTACTTACACGTGAGCAAGAAGATGGTACTTATCATGTAGGTTGGTATGCTCATGTTCCTATTGAATATATGGAGAAGGAGCTGAGAGTCTGATGTTTACCTGTCCAGAGTGTTCAAGAGAATTAACGGCTAATCCCTACATTACCCCTATTAGCATCCAATGGTGCGAGGAGCACAAATTTGTTGCTGTGGTGGAGTGGATGAAACCTTTTGCCGATAAGCTCAACGAGGAATATAAGGAGAACGCATAATGGGTGACCCAAACGGAGATAATGCAGTACCTTTGCTTATAGGTCTTGTTGGAGTTATTTTTGCCATAGTTATGGGTGTGGTAATTGCGGTAATTGCAAACGCTCACGACCGCTCAATAAGCACGCCCGCAACGCCTAGCCCGCAAGTGACTGCGACTCCAAACCCTAAGAGTTCTGTAGTGACCCTGCCTAACGGCGTCTCTAAGTTTTGCGATGGAACCACTATGATATATAAAACCGATAACGCTATAACCACTCAACCTAATAGCGCCGATTGTTAAGGAGTTGAGATAATGCAATATGACGACTATGACGACAATACTTTTCCTATAGTTATGTTTTTGTTTATAGGTGTGATTATAGTAGCTGTGGTTTCAGTGCTTGTTCTTACTCATAAAAACTCACCAAGCACACCAGTAAAGGCTGTGACGACCGACCCTAAGAGCTCGGTAGTGACCCTGCCTAACGGTGTCTCTGAGTTTTGCAACGGTACTACCATGATATACAAGACCACCCAGGCCCTAACCGCTGAGCCTAATAGCGCTAAGTGTCAATAAGGAGTAGATAATGGGAAAAAAGAAAAAACTGCGCGAAGAGGTTGCCTTGGTAGAGGTCGCCTTGGACTTCCTTCTCCAAGCATCACTCAGTGATGTGGTACATTATTGTGCTAAGAACGGCTATGTATTGAGGTTAGAGGAGGATACTGATGGAGAATGATGAGTGGCTACCTCTGGCACTGGTGACCTTCCTCGCTATCGCCTGTCTTATTATCTGGTGTCTGACATGAGGAATATCTTTGGTTATGCGCTCATAATCGTTACAACGGCGATTTCTTTAGCTTTGGTGAAGTTTAAGCCTTCTCCTACCCAAAGTGGGATGGTGATGTTCTGTATTAAGTGTAAAGAGGCAAAATCTTTTACTGACTATGTAATAGCTAATACCCCTTCAGGGCGCCGAATTGCACAGGGTAAGTGCTCCTGTGGCACTCGGGTCAATAGGATACTGGGGCGCCAGTAAACTGCTAGTATTAGTACTGACGGATTCGCTACCTGTCACACATGGGCCCTTTTTAGGAGGGGCCTTTGTGCTTTAGCTGCTAGACTTAACTATAGAGCTCACCAGAGTTGTATATTTTCTAAATTACAGGGAGCTCACTGTGTCATTAGGCAATTTTTTTAGCGGCGCTGGAACATTCTCAGGTTCTGCACAAATATCCGTAATACCAGCTGGTTCTGTAATTACTGGCGGGGAACTTTTCTCCGATTCCACTCACTTTTATCGTGCTTATAAAACCGTCGGAACTACTGGAATTTCTATTACAGGAATTCCCCTTGTCACCGATATTTTTCTTGTAGGTGGCGGCGGTCCTGGAGGAAATGACGGCAACAGTGGCGGTGGTGGCGGTGGTGGAGTTTTTCTCCTTACAGATGTCTCTTTACCTGTGAACACTTACTCCGTCATTGTGGGAGGTAGTCACGGCAATACAACAATTCTAAGCGACGACTTTGTAACTGAGTACCAGGGCTTCTCAGGCGGTACTGGCGGCGTGGTTGGTAATGGAGGGGCAAGTTACGGCTCTGGTGGCGGCGGAGGTTGGAACGTAGGGTCAGGAACAACTAACGGCGGTGGCCACCTCATAGTAAATAACGGTGACAATGAGCTTGGGCATTCTGGAGGTAAGGGCCATAAGAGCTCCACACCAAGTCAAAGAGCTGGCGGTGGCGGTGGCGGTGCAGGTGGCGTTGGAACTGATGCGTCTGTTACGGGTGTAGCTGGAAATGGTGGAGTAGGAACATCCGACTATTCAGATTTATGTCAAATTGTAGGTATAGGTGAAAACGTCGGAGGGGTGTACTACCTTGGTGGAGGAGGTAGAGGCCACGGAACTTCTGGCTCTCCTTCCAACGGGCACGGTATTGGAAACAATACAGGTGGTGGTGGAGCAGCTGGAACCTCTAACTTTAACGGGTATTCTGGTGTTCTCGTTCTTAAATACTTAAAGACAGCGGTAGTGTCTTAAAATAAACTGAGATTAGTGTGGCGTTCTCTTTTATATAGCTGCTAGACTTACTGTTAGTCTTATCAAAGAGAGGCTTTATATGTCAGTTGGCAATAGCATTAGTGGTTCAGGAAGTATTTCAGGCAATGGAAATATGGTGCCTATCAATGTTCCAGATACACCCTCGGGCGTTTCCGCCACTGAGGGCGGTATTGGACAGGCTGTAATCTCTTTTACAGCGCCGTTTAACGGAAACTCTGCAATTATTGACTATACTGTAATCGTATACAATAGTTCAGGCAACATAGTTTCTAGCGCAACTGGTAACTCCTCTCCTATCACTATTGGCGGACTTACTAAGAACGCTACTTATTCGTTTACTGTGTCAGCACGAAACTCTAAGGGAAGCGGCACTCCCTCCAGCCACTCAAATAACGTTGTGGTTTACGGCGTTCCAGACGCACCTACAATTGGTTCAGTAACAGCTGGAAACGCTAGTGCATCCGTTGCATTTACCGCGCCTTCTAACAACGGCGGACTTTATATTACAAGTTATACCGTTAAATCCTCACCAGGAAATATTACAGCCACGGGAACTACTTCCCCAATAAACGTTACTGGTTTGACAAACGGAACTTCTTATACTTTTCAAGTAAAAGCACATAACGCAGAGGGTGACAGCAACTACTCTTCTAGCTCATCTTCCGTAACACCGACTTCCCCCGCTGCAGGAGTTAGTACAGATACGTTTTTTGTTGCGCCAAATGACTCGTACCATGCTCCAAATGCAATGTACTCGACAACAAATGGAACTACTTGGTCAACAATAACTATGCCGTCAAATAATGCCTGGAAAGTGGTTAACTACGGAAACACGGTGTTAGTTGCTGCGGGCGGAAACTCCCCATATCCTTTAGTGTACTCCTCTGATGGTGGAAGCTCTTGGACCTCTGCTACAAATCCCTTTGGTAGTTCCGCGGTGTTTGATATAGCCTACGGAAATGGAAAATTTGTCGCTGTTTCGGGAAACAATTTCTCTACTTCTACAAACGGAGCAACATGGAGCGCACAAGCGTCTCTTGCAAGCTATTCGCAGGGAATAATCCTTCATAAAACTGGCGGAACTACTCATGCCCCTACTGGAGTGTTCATAGCTTTTAACGCGGGCTCTAGAACAACGTTAACCAGTACAAACGGTACTACATGGACTACTAGAACAAACGCCCTACCGTCCGAGTCTGGGACTACTTCGTGGGGAGTTATTGATAACAATAGGGACTCTTCATCCCCTATGACGGTTATGCTCTGGAATGGAAACTACGGAGCCACTGCAAAGGGCGCCTATACAACAAACGGAACCACCTGGACAGAGATTAACCTCCCAACATCAGGGGCCTGGTTTAGTGTGGCGTATGGCGGAGGCTATTGGGTAGGCATAGGAAAAATCAACAGAGCTACTGTATACTCTTCAGATGGTACATCTTGGACTCAAGGCGGAACTCTACCTAACCAGTCTGGATACCTTAGTGGCGGCGGTTTCTATAACGTTGTTGGCTACGTAGGAGGTAAGTTTGTTGCGTTGGCGGGACCTTATCTGATGAATGACGCGTACTCATCAAATAACGGAGTCACTTGGACCCTGGGAACAAGTCCAAACATCTATGCAAGGTACTCAGACAGTAGCTACTCTAGATATCACGGCAGTGCCGTACTAGCTTTGGCGTAAAGACTAAATCCTAAGGAGCAGTAAATATGACATCAAGATATGAAATAGACTCCGATAATGCGGTAAATGTATACGAGGACGGTGCAACTGTGCCTTCTCTTTACCAACCTCATTGGCCTAATGGCGATTTTTGGGCAGACGCTGCAGAGGCGGAGGCGTGGGCACAAGCATACGTCGCTTCTCTAGACGGATATCCAAATAAGTACGCCCCAAATTCTCGTGGAGAGCAAGGCCTTAACCAACCTTCTCCAGAACAGGCTGACGCTCTTCAGGCAGCTTTTGCAGCAGTAGCTTCTGCTGCAGATGACGCTAGTCGTCAAGTAGCGCAGGACGCACTTAATGCTGTAATTGCTTCGATAAACCCCCAGTAATCCGAGTTTGAGGCGGATATACCCTCAACTGGTGCGTTAACAACGCAAGAAAGCCCTCGAGTAATCGGGGGCTTTTCTGCTATAGTTAACGTACAGCACCTCCCACGCTTCCTCATAGCGCACCAGGGAGGTCACTTATCGCGGGATAGAGCAGCTCGGAAGCTCGGGAGCCTCATAAGCTCTAGGTCGTGGGTTCAAATCCCACTCCCGCAACCAAGCACTAATAGCCCAACTGGTAGAGGCGCTAGTCTTAGGAACTAGATGTTGTAGGTTCGACTCCTACTTGGTGCACAAAGATATATACTTATCCTGAACACCCCAGAACCGTCCCTGAAGCGCAAGCAGACCACACGGCTGGGGTTCCGTGGTCTTTAGCTCAGTTGGCAGAGCACGCGACTGTTAATCGCGGTGTCCCAGGTTCGAGCCCTGGAAGACCAGCATGCCCCCTCTATTCAGCTATGTATATGAGTTCTCGGAGTGCCGTAACCCCGAGGACTTTATCGATGATTTAGAGATTTTTTAATCTGTGCTACTCTTTCCCCATGGTGCATAAAGAAACTTGTATTTATATTACTGAAAAACGCCTTTACCTATCTTGGGGATGTTCTTGGCGCCGATTTGCTCTAGGTATCTCTATTGACCGATTTGCAATAAGTTTTGACTTTCTCTTCTTCTGGTTTGGAATTGAGCTATGAGTAAGACATCCGAAAAGCGCGCCGCTAGAGCCGCTGCCACAGCAGAGTTTATTAGAGAGCGCCGTATGGTGCAGGCAGCTATGTTTGATGCCGCTCTAGAAGCTACTAAGTCTCTTCTGGAGTCCAGTAAGGATAAGTTGACTCCTGAGCAGTTAGAAGAGGCAGAGCGTCAAATTGCCGAGCGCGAAAATTTTGTTGAGTCTTTTAAGAAGGCTAACGGGCTATGACCAACGAAGAGCGTATCGAAATACTAGAGCACAATATGGAAATGCTCTGGAATGAGGTCATGTACTTGAGGGAAGAAGTTAACTACTTAAAGCAAGACTAGCCTTACCTTGACCTGTACTTTTATCTCATGCACTTTCTTAATTGGGTACTGGAGAAGCAGGAAGAGCCAGGAGACCTTGGTCTATTTGCCACCGTCATCTATCAAGACATCAATAACGGCTGCGCCCTGAGATTTACCGAGCCCTCGGAATGGAAAGCTCACTTCACACTCAAGCATAGAAAAATGGGCTATATCCTCATAGGTTTGCTAGAAAATGCCACTTTGGAGTATCAAGTCGCTTTTAACCCCGATAAAGAGTAAAAACACGGGAGAATAAAGACATGAGCGTTGAGGACAAAGCTAATAACCAAGCACGGGTAGTAGACCTATCTGGCGCCAAACAAGCGATGGAAGAAGCGCTTGATGAACCTATGTCTCATCCAGGAAATAAGCACCCAGCTTTTCGCATGCCACTGAAGCGTCAAATAGATGAGGCGATGAACAATGTTGGATAGAGCTTTAGGCAAAACCAAAGCTATGCGTGCAGGTCTAACACCTCCTAATCGTTCTCGTGTCGTAGAGTTTCGCTCTGTGGGATACGGCTCTGCTGGAGCTGTCAAAGACCAAAAAGGTCGCTACGAAGTCTCTGAACAAGCGCAAGATATCCTCAATAAGCAGCTAAGGACATACAATCGATGAAAAAAGATAAGCCAGCTACTGTTGTAGTTAAGGGTTCACATAAAGGCAGTGGTGCAGTCCATAAGGTCTATAAGGACAAAAAGGGCGATGTGGTTGTCAACCATGCAGGCAAGAATGACCCTAAGTGGGACAAGATTGATTTAACAAAAAAGGCTGGCGTTAAGACAGTAAAGCAGGGCGTGGCTTCTGTTAAGAAGTACCACCGTACGACGGGAAAGTAAATGTCATCTCCAGCTTGGCAACGTAAAGAGGGAAAGAACCCAGAGGGCGGATTAAACGCCAAGGGGCGTGCTTCTGCTGCGCGTGAGGGGCATCATCTTAAGCCGCCAGTATCTGCTAAGGAAGCTCGTCACTCTCCTAAAGCTGCTTCGCGTCGTAAGTCGTTCTGTGCTCGCATGGGTGGTATGCCAGGGCCTATGATTGGGCCAGGAGGAAAACCAACTCGTAAAGCTCTAGCTCTAAGAAAGTGGGACTGTTAATGACCAAGCAAGTATGGGACACTCCAGACCCAAAGAAGAAGTCTAAGAAGCTCACACCAGCTAAGAAGTCTGCTGCTAAAGCCCGTGCTAAAGCTGCAGGACGTCCGTATCCTAATCTTGTGGATAATATGAACGCCGCAAAGAAAAAAAGTAAATAATGTCTAAAGGGCATAAGATTTATACTGAGCGCACTAATGGCGGGGTTATTGCTGAGTGCCAAGGTGAAGGATGCGATTGGTCTGGAAAGTATTCTTATCAAAAAAGAGATAGAACCACAGGTGCTATATCTACAGTAGAAGACCAAGTTTTTCCAAGCCGTCAGTTGGCTGTAGCAGCCCACAAAGAACATCATAAGGAGTCAAACAATGGCTGAGACAAAGAAGTTTGGGCCTTATAAAGGCTCTAAAGAAAATGGTGGACGCCCTATCTATGTCTTTAAGACAAAAGGAAAAGATGGAAAGTGGCACACCACCTCTTCTAATAAGGCTCGTGTAGACTACGAAAGCAAGACGGGCAAGAAGCTTTCTCGTGATACCGATGTGGACCACAAGGATAATGGTGGTCGCAAGGGGCATGATGGACAGAGTAATCTACAGGCTATGAGTCACTCTAAGAATGTTGCTAAGGAAAATAAGCGTCGAGCAGGAAAGAAGGCAAAGTGAACCCTAAGGAACTTCAATTTACTGACAGGGGACACCAGAATGTCCGCGACTTTGGTCACTACCAGGTAGTAATGATGGATGACGGAAAAACTGCATTGAAGAGCCCTGGTACAGGAGCTATCATGCCTCGTAATATGCCTGCTGGCGGAGAAGAGATTATGCGCCAAAACAAGATGAACCAGGCTGATGAGTAAAGAAAAAGCTGTCATCTTTGACTTTAACGGCACGCTGAAAAAAGATAGCGGCAAGCCGATTAAACACATGGTCAAAAAAGCGCGTAAGGATGAAAATAAAGAACATCTGATTGTCCTTACTGCTGAGGGCGAGCGTAAAAAGGGTGCCACTGAAGCGTGGTTAAAAAAAGAGGGCTTAGGAAAAGCTGAGCTTGATGTTCGTCCTGCGGGGGATAACGAAAGCGACCCTAAGGAAAAAGCACACGAACTTAGCACAAAGATTTCACGACAGTTCAAAGTTAAAAAGGCTTACGATGATAAAAAAGAAAATCGTAAAATGTTTGAAGAGCACGGTATTAAAGCAAAGAAGCCATGATGGTTGACACCATAGAGCGTGTACTGACGCTGCAAGACAGATGCGATTACTGCGGTGCTGCTGGAAAGATTGTCGTTACATTCTTAACAGGAGAGCTTATCTTTTGCGGTCATCATGGACGAGAGATGATTACGAACTTGCGTGCAAAGTCAACAAGCATTCACGACCCAGAAGGTGAACTAACTTTAGTATAATTAAGCTCTAGTCAATGGGAGATTGATTGAGAGCACTGCGTGTATTCGCAGCACTATCCGTAACATTATTTGCCGCATTTTTTCCTGCACTAATCGCTGAACCTGCAAAAGGTATGACTCTAGATGAGTATCATGCCGCTGTTAGCGCTGCCTCTGCGTTGGTGGCTCAAGACCAAGCAGCAGTTGCTGTTGATAACACGACCGTTGCCACACTGACTACGCAACTAGCTGCTGCTACTCAAGCAGCTGTGGACGGCGCAACAGTCGTCACAACAGCGCAAGCAGCGTATGACAACAGCTCAGTCCCAGTCACAGTTTCCTCTGGCTCTGGTATTCATGTAGACATATACAACAATACTTTTCATACTTTTTCTCCCAGCCAGTCAAACCTCTGTCGTTCCGATACTTTTGCTCAAATTGCCGCTAATTGGGGTAATGGGTCTGTTGCTGGCTGTAACAATGACCATGTAACTATCCATTACACAGGAACGATTACCGTTCCTACCACAGGCTCATATAGGTTTATGAATATTGCTGATGACGGGTTTTACATGACTTTAAATGGTCAAGTCCTCATCAACGATTGGCGTGACAAAGGGTGCGCTGGTTCGTGGAGTTCCTACGTAACTTTGACTGCAGGAACCGCTTATTCTTTTGATGCTTGGTATTACGAAAACGGCGGTGGCGCATGCTCTACGCTGTATTACGGGGCTCAAGGTACTGATTTAAACGTAGTTCCTTCCTCGTGGTTTGGCCAAACCGCTACCACTACATATCAAAAAGATGCCTCTTTGCTGCCCGCTATTCAGACAGCACAGGCTAATGAAGACGCACTAAACGCAGCAGTTACAGATGCCCAATCTGCTTTGGATTTAGCTAAGGCTCAACTGGGACTTGACCAAGCAACTTTAGACTCGGATATTGCCGCTCTTAATGCTATTCCTATGCCTACAATAAACGCGCCCCAAGGACTGACTGTTACCGTTAACAGTGACTCCACTGTTACTTTATCGTGGACTGCGCCTTTAGATAGCGGAGTTCCTGTAGAACGTTACGCAGTTATGTGGTCAGACCCAGGGAACGCTGGTTGGGGTGTAGCCTCGTTAGATACAACTATTACTTTACCCTTTAGTGTTATTGCACAAGACGGTCTAGATAAAACTTACACATTTAAAATTCGCTCTGACAACGACACTGCACAGATGTACTCGGACTTCTCTACTCCTGTGGATGCTCTTTTGCCCGCACCCATCGTAGTCGTTCAGCCTCCTGTCGTTCTGCCTCCCGATTCAACTCCGACTCCCGATACTTCCACATCGCCTTCTCCGCAGCCGACTGTAGATACTTCAACGTCTCAGGGTCAGTCTCAGGATTCAAGTTCGGTGACACTTACTCCTCCACCTGTTCCTGTTGTTCATACATCAACGGTAACTGATTCTGCGACTGTGATTGATGCCAGTCCAACAGTTGACCCGACTCCCACACCTCAACCGACTCCTCAGCCTGCGCCAGAACCTGTTGTGGCTCCTTCGCCACGGCCACGCCCTGTAACTCCTCCAGCGCCCGCTCCAGAGCCTTCTCCAACGGAAACACCCACTCCTGCACCAAGCCCGTCTCCGACACCTGAACCCTCTTCAAGTGCTTCACCTGAGCCAGCACCGACGCCAACTGATATCGCACCTACGCCACCGCCTTCGCCAGAACCCACGCCAGCACCGTCACCGACGCCACAACCAACCCCAGCACCACAGCCAACGCCCGTGCCTTCACCCGCCACAACTCCGACACCACAACCGAGCCCACCAGTGGTAGCACCAACCCCAGAATCTTCATCTGCAAACCTCGTTCCTGATAATCCTAATAGCTTGTCGGATACGGTCCCAAGTGTACCTCCTGCTGAGGTTCTTGTGGCTCACGTGCAAGAGGATAAGCCTGGTGTCGAGAACGGCGGCATTCAATTTTTTGGTACTAAGTCTCAGCCACAAGTAGTAGGCGAGGACGGCAAATTAACGCCTCCACCGCCGCCTCCAGGTTCTGGTCTCCCGATTCCACCAGAAGCTATAACTACTGTAGCGACCTTTATAGGTCAACCTGGAGGCACAACTTTCAACGCCCCCGATATTGCCGTCCCTGTGGTGGAAACACCCGTTAAAGGGGCTCTGGCGGCCGTTCCAGGGGCACAGGCACTCAACCATGCCCTGGTCTCTGTAGAGAACATCGGAAACGATATGAGCCCCGTCACACGCAAGAAGGCAAAGAAGATTCTGGTCGCAACACTCGTTGCTGGTCAGATAGCTCAACTGAGAAGGAGATTTTAATGAAATTCATTAGAGAGCTTATGTCAGACCTTGCTAATCAAATCTGGACCTTTCTCGGTCTCTTTGTCGGTTGGCTAGTTCTGACAGGTTCGGCAAAAAAGGTAATTGGAGAGGCGATTCTTATTTCGACTTTTCTCTGGATTACGTCATTCCGCCTAAGAAACCCTAAGGAGAAGAAATAAATGAAGGACAATGTAAAGCTATTTTGGAACGTGTTGATGCGTATCGTCGCAGCGTTCACAGCTAGCGCACTTGGAGTTATTGGTGCTGGTGCAATCGCCCACATCTCAACTCTTAAGGCAATGACTGTCGCAGGCTTGACTGCTTGTGCAACTGTTGTAGAGAAGCTTGCTCGTGGATTCATGGACGACGGCAAGTTGACTCTTGATGAGATTAACGCAGCGTTTGCTGCAGTTGATACTCAAGCTAAGACTGCCGCAGACTTGCAGGTAGAGGCTCGTCAAGCAGGAACAGACCTTACGGTCTCTGCCACTGACGGCTCAATCGCACCTGCAGCACCAGCAGCAGATGTTTCAGCACCTGCGGCTCCAGCCCCAGCTGTAGAATCGGCTCCAGTAGCAGCTGCTCCAGCAGCGCCTGCTGTCACTGACCCTAACTACAACTAAGGATTACCATGAACGCAAAACCAGTACCACCAGTAGGAGCTAACCCACAAGGTACAGCTGCCCGCTTCCTCGAAGTAGCAATGTCACAGGTTGGCGTTGTTGAAGGTCCAAAGGATAACGAAACGGATTACGGCAAGTTCACTGGTCACGATGGCCAGGCTTGGTGTGGTTCTTTTATGATGTGGTGCGCCAAGCAAGCTGGCGTCACTATTCCTAACACTGTCTACACCCCAGCGGGTGCAGCAGCATTTAAGTCTGCTGGAACATGGGTAGATGCAGCTAACGCACATCCACAGCCAGGCGACCTTATCTACTTCTCATTCATTCCTAACGCACTTCCTACAAGCCCTATCCAACATGTTGGTGTCGTCTTGAAGGATAACGGCGATGGAACAATCACTACTGTAGAAGGAAACACTAGCCCAGACAAGCGTCCAGCTGGTTCCCCTAACAATGGTGGAGAAGTTGCTTCTAACGTCCGTGGCTACAAGCCAGATAACAAGCGCCACTTGTGGTCAACAGTTGTCGGTTTTGGTCGTCCACAGTATGCAGGTGCTGCAGCTGATTCACACCCAGCTACCCCAGCTCCAGCTAAGCCAGCTCCTGGGTTCCCAGGAACAATCAACCCAGGAGATACCAATGACAACGTTAAGTTGATTCAGATGGCTCTTGGATTGGATGCTGATGGTCAGTATGGCCCAGCTACCAAGAAGGCAATTATTGCCATTCAAGACGCTCACCCAGGTCTTGATTCCAATGGAATTGTTGGCCCTAAGACATGGCAGGAAATCTTCAATCACGCATAAGCCAGTTTTTAACCGCTGGTCCTGTGGCCTTTGCGGGGCGATGTATGTCGTCCCGTCATTGGCACGTGAATGCGAAGAAAAGCACTTGGATTACGCAGAAAAAGGTCAGACTTTAGGAGACCATTAGATATGACCGAATCAGCATTTGACTTTAATCAAGCTCCTTCTACAGGTGGCGCCCGTCAATTTGGAAAGCTTGCTGCAATAGGTAAGGCAGCAAAGACAGTATTTGGCGGGGGAAAAAACTCTGGTGGACTTAGCGCCGCAGATAGAGCTGCCCTTATTACACACCAAGGTCAAGTTGAGCTTGGCGTTCACGCTTTTAAGCATTCTCTTGGAGAAATGGCTGCGGATAAAGCCCACGAACGCAGTTTAAAAACTGGTTCTTTGGCTCGTGGTCACGAAACCAAAATAACAAAATTAAAGCACACTCAGGCTAAAGAGCTTGCCTCAGATGCTCAACAGCGTCATCACGAAACAATTGACTACACTGCTAATGCGTTGAAGCAGCACGCTGAAGGACGTCAATTTGGAAGTATTTCACTACCAGGCGGAAGTGCATCTTTTATTACTCCTAAAGAATAAAAATGGCTAAAAGAAAAAATCTAGCGCCCAAAGAAGACTTGGCTACTGAGTCCATGACTCAAATGAATATTCAACGAACCAAGATGAGTGATAGAGAGTTTAGAGACGCCCTAACTCGTGCTAATGGCTCAGTAACAGGCGTTAAGACTCAATCCGCTCAATGGAACCGCTGGTCAGTATGAAGCGCCGTTCCGAGTTCGAAGCCAGTATTGCTAAACCAATTACGGTCTCTGACTCTCGGTTTGGCATTAGAAAGTTCTTTGTCGAAAAGAATCCCAACACTCGTGCTAAAAAAGGCGTTTATGCCACTCCTGGTAGAGGCGCTAACGGAGAAAGTTCCTCCTAGTCTAGGGGGACGCCTAAAACACCCAACAGTAAACTTAATATGCCCCAACGCGCATGGGGTTATATCCAACTCTAGAGAGGTAATTTAATGTCAAGCTATTCTTCACCCGCAGCTGTGGGTTCTGCACAAGGCACAGGAGCTTACTCCGTTGCTATTGCAGCACAGGCTGGCGGAACAAACGCAGATGGTCACGCAACAGACTCAGCTGGCAATCTTGCAGTAGATTTCGTCTGGCGTAACTTTCCAATTCAACCAAACGATGAGCGTAATGGCTCAGTATCAAACATCGGCGGCTCTGACTATGACCGTCAGTGGTCAGCAACTACTCAAGTTGCAAGCTCAAGCCTTGCTTACGGAGACGTCGCAGTAACCGTTGGCAACAACCCAACACGCTCTGTGCACATGGATAACCATGTTATTGCAGAGTCTGGCTACGCATCATACCCATCTTTTACATCTTCAGACCAGGGCGTATACATCATCACCCAGGCTTCTGGCGATGGCAGCACACAGACCTACACAGCTCCAAATAACTTCCTTAAGGCTGGCGACACAGTAAACATTACTGGCACTGGTCTTGATGGAACCAACTTGACTGTAGCGTCTGCAAACCGCTACACCTTTACAGTCTCTGCGTCAGGAACTGGTAGCTACATCAACATCTCAGGTCGCGTTCGCTATGCGGACGAGTTGACCGCAAACGACGGTGCTTTTGTTGCTGGCGTTGACTACGTAAAGGTTCCTAACGTTCTTGGTGCTCCTTTGGCTAATGCTCAAAAGGCCCTTAACGATGCAGAGCTTGTTGTCACAACAGCATCCGCAGTTACCCCAGTTATCTCAGCCATTACTCTCACATCTAACGTAGCGTCTGTTACCGCAACAGCACACGGATATGCGGTAGGCGATGTTGTAACAATCGCAGGTCTCACCAACGGTAGCGGCAGCGCTAACGCAGATGCTGACCTTAACGGTACATACACCATCACCGTTGTTCCAGATGCTAACAACTTCCGCTTTGCTAAGACTCACGCGGACATCACATCACACAGTGGTCTTTCAGGTAACACTGCAAAGGTTGCTGCTCGTGCAAACACCATCAAGACACAATCAATTGCTGGTGGAACTGCCTCTGTTACTGCGGGCTCAGCAATTACCATCACACCATACTTCGCTTCCTAATAGCGAATACAAAAAAGCCCCTGAGAAATCAGGGGCTTTTTTATTTATGACGCTTTACGTCTCATTTGTTTAAGGGCTTTACGTTCCTTTTCAAGAAGTCCGCCCCATGTACCAACTACATCTGTTGTTAAAGAGTACTCCAAGCATTCAGCCGTAAAGTCACAGCTTCCGCAAATGACTCTGACCATCTTTTTAGATTTAATTGCGTCTAGACCTCGTTCGGGGAAAAACAATTCGGGGTCTGTTTGTGCACATGGTTGGGTACCATCAAAATATGGCGCCTTAATACCATCCGTTCTTTTGGTGGAACTTCCATGCAACGCATGCACCTGCTGGGTCATATGCTCTCCCATATCTCATTTGAATGTATCGTAGTCCGTATTGGATTTGTAGCTTCGCACTTGATGTCTTGACAACCTTATAGTTTTCCCAGGTTGTTGGCAAGAACTGCGCGATACCAAATGCGCGAGACCCCATATTCAATGCTTTTGGATTGAAGTGGCTCTCAGAGTTCCAGAGGTTATTGAGGCAGTACCACTCGCTAAGTTTCCACCCCTTGGCATACACGGTGAGGAAGGCAAGCGTCTGTGGGTCAAAGTACTTGACCGAAGAGCTGGCAATATCCAGCTTTGCTTGCGTCTTGGTCGTAGTTACTGTCAGATAGGCGAGATTTACTGTTACAGGCTTTTCCCGTAACGACTCCTTGACCGATACTGTCAGTGCGTACGCTGGTGTCAACAAGTGGGCAAAGAATATAAATCCTGCTAGCCCTGCTGCAAACACCTTTCTTAGATTAATCGTGAGATTAAGTCTGATATTGAGCATCGCTGCTCCTCTCAGTTGGCGAAAGCCACCATCGCTGGTGGCTTCTGTCGTACTCAACAGTAGCATGAGAGTTACAGGTTAAGTCAAGTTGAACAACAAATAATATTTTAACGCGTACAAACACGCCGATAATCATGTATAAATAGATAGTATTTTTTGTGAAATTTATACGGACAACCATATTTCTATATTAAAATAACTATAGAGAATGGTTGTATTGTGAGCATTGACGCATGGATTGGCGTTACCTCAGCTGAAATCGCAATAGTAGTATCTGCGGCAGCTGGTATCAAATGGCTCGTTAAAAAGTACCTTTCAGAGCTGCGCCCTAATGGTGGCGGGTCTATCCACGATAAGATTAATAAAGAGATTATCCCTATTCTTAAAGAACTTCGTACTGACCAGATTGCTATCGGGGAGAAGGTAGCAAAGCTGGAAGGTCGCTTCGAGCAGCATATCGACGAGGGTATTTAATGGTACGATTGGAACAGGCCCACGGCCTTTCCGTCTATCAAGGAGAACTATGAACAAGAAGTATCTTGCATACGTTGAGCATTACATCTACGGCACCGCTGGTACCGCAGTAGGTATTGTTGGCGTTACTCTCAAGACCCCAGGACATCACGACTACAAGTCAGTCCTTTGGGCATTGGCAGCAGGCTTGGTAGTACCAGCTCTTGCTAAGCTCAACCCTAATTCTGTAGCAAATGCCGTCTCTAAGAAGACTGGCGTCCCAGAGGCACTTGTTGCTCAGGGAATCGCTACCGCAGAAGCTGATGCGGTTAAGGCTATCAAGGATAACGCTCCAAAGGCGTAGCTTACTTAGCAGGAAAGCGGGCATTCGTGCCCGCTTTTTTGCTATACTCATCTTATGAAATGCGATAACTGCGAAAACCCTGCGGACTACACCCACGCAGATAAAGGCGTTAGCCCAGCTAATTATTGCGCCTCTTGCCTTCCTGTGTGGCTTCGTGACCGCGCATCTGCTGGTCACTTCCCTTTGGTAGAACCAACACAAACAAAACCAAAGACAGCGCCTAAGAGCACAAAATGAAGGTGACCCGCCATAACGCGGTTCAAGTTCACCCCGTACCAGATAAGGTAGCAAACCCTCGAGGCCCATTTCCACGCGAGCTTTTTCGTGAGCCAGAAATTGTTGACGCTTACGACTCCACTGAATACGGGGATGATATACCTCTAGGTGGAACTGCTCAAAATAATTACGCGCCTCCTAAATGGTTACGCTGCGCAGCATGCTTTGAGCGAGTACTAGAGACAGAGACTGACTTTCATACCTGCGAGGGATAATGACCAAGTTTAAAAAGCAAAAGAACTACTACACAGGTTCTCAAGACAGATTGAACCGTGTGCAGAATATTGCCATGCGTGCATATGAAAAGGTGTACGCAGACTTTGAAATCATGGACCCTCAAGAGCCGACTACCTTCATTACCGAAGACCAGGATACTTACGGCACTCCTCCTACATATAACAACATGACCGCTCCTACGAGTAATCCCAGTCGCCCGAGGGCGTTAAAACTTGCTTATAGCAAAGAAGCAGAGAAGCTCGTTGTTAAGTTTCGTGATGGGACTTGGTGGGAGTACAACGATATCCCTGTCGATATGTGGAACGATTTAAAAGCCAGCAATTCTACGGGGCGCTATCTTGCAGCCTCTGGACTAGATAGCCACGACGACATGGGGCCCTTTGACCCTAATATGATGCCTGAGCAAACTAGGGTACTATTTAACTCTTAAGGAGAGTTATGAAAACATTCGGACCACTATACGGCGGAAAGCTGTACTACTACCATCGGCACTTTTTGCCTATTGTAGAAATTGGACATACTCAAGAAACAGATATCCCCTTCCGTAAGGGTCACTGCCTAGTGTTTAGAGTGCCCTTTACCAAGCCTGGTTACTATGCAGGCATCCTCTTCAAGACAGTGGACGACCCTCATTTATTAACAGATGAAGACGTTGACTTGCTGCTTATTAGGGCTATGGGAGCTAGGGATGAGCACCGAGAAGAAGGGGCGCCAGGAATTGATTTTTAAGAAACAAGCTGAGCCGTGGGTAAAACCGTTCCCTGAAAAAGTAGCTAAGAGAGTATCTAAGATACCTACTACAGAGCTAGAGATGTGGGTAGAAAACTCTTTGTACGAAATAGGTCGCTGCATGTCTATGTTCTCTAAGCACCGTAGTCAGCAGTTTCTTGACGAAGCGCTGGCAGGGGCAGAAGCAATTCACGCTGTAGTAGACGAGTTACATCGCCGTTCGACACGCTAGTATCTATTTATGGTTTTGTCGACAAATGGTGTATGCTAATCCTTGCCTCTTCCTTCTCCCCGTGTGGCAACGGTTGGCCTGGGTTTCTAACCCAGGCTTACCGATTTTAATATAAGGATGTTATGAGCGAGCAAGAGTTTTTTGACGAAGACGAAGAGCTAGACGAGTTTGAGTCACCTCTTCCAGAGGATGAAGAAGAAGAGCTGGATGAGCTCTCCAAAGAATTTGTACAGCGGTTTATTGACCGAACTATCCAATTTATGGATGCCCTTGTAGGTGTTGAGCCTGGAGATGAACACGCCTTACGCCCTTACCAACTCCCCTTAGCTAAACGCATCATTGAGTCTGTAGTCATTAACGATGGCGAAGAAATCACCGCTTTAGCGGCTCGTCAGTCGGGTAAGTCTGAAACTATTGCTAATACTATTGCCGCGCTCATGGTGCTTCTTCCCCACCTAGCGCCTCACTATCCTGACCTGTTAGGAAAGTTTAAGCACGGTCTATGGGTGGGAATGTTCGCCCCTGTAGAGACACAGGTAGAAACTCTCTTTGGTCGTACCGTCAACCGTTTAACATCTGAACGCGCCCTAGAAATTTTGGGCGACCCTGAGATTGATGATTCTATTGGTAAAGTTGCAGGAGTTACTCGACAGATTAAACTTCGTAAGTCTGGTTCCAGTCTTATGATGATGACCGCTAACCCTCGTGCAAAGATTGAATCTAAGTCGTTCCATCTTATTGTTATTGATGAGTGCCAAGAGGCAGATGACTTCGTGGTCTCTAAATCTATCTCTCCTATGCTTGCTGCGTACAACGGCACCATGATTAAGACAGGCACTCCTACAACGCATAAGAATAACTTCTACAGAGCTATCCAATTAAATAAGCGCCGCCAAACAACTCGTGGTCGTCAAAATCATTTTCAGTGGGATTACAAAGATGTCGCTAAGGTAAGCCCTAACTACGGCAAGTACATTAAGAAAGAAATGCTGCGCATTGGTGAGGACTCAGATGAGTTCCAAATGTCGTACAACTGTAAGTGGCTCCTCGACCGAGGAATGTTCGTTACCTCATCGGTTCTTGATGAGCTAGGTGATACCTCTCAAGAAACAGTAAAGGCGTGGCATCGTTCCCCCGTAGTTGTTGGAATTGACCCTGCCCGTAAGATTGACTCTACTGTAGTCACTGTCGTCTGGGTTGACTGGGATAGACCAGATGAGTTCGGCTATTTTGACCATCGTATTTTGAACTGGCTTGAACTTCAAGGAGATGACTGGGAAGACCAGTACTTCCAGATAGTTCAGTTCCTCTCTAGCTATGACGTTCTTGCGGTAGGAGTAGATGCCAACGGTGTAGGTGACGCAGTTGCCCAACGCCTAAAGATTCTTCTTCCTAGAGCTGAAGTTCATTCACTCGGTAGTAGCCAGTCTGAGCAGTCAAAGCGCTGGAAGCACCTGAAAGCCCTTATCGACCGTCGTATGGTGGGGTGGCCTGCTCACGCAAAAACTCGCCGTTTACGTACGTGGAAGCGCTTCTATCAGCAGATGTCTGACCTAGAGACTAAGTTTCAGGGTCCAAACTTTTTGGCTCATGCCCCTGATGAAGCGCATGCCCACGATGACTTTGCCGACTCTTTGGCGATTGCGTGCTCGTTAACTATGGACTTAACGATGCCTTCTGTAGAAGTGTCCTCAAGCCCGTTCTTTAGATAAAAGGTATTTTATCCAGATTATTGGCTTGTTTTGTAGGACACTTTTATACGAGGTCCTCAACCTAACAAGGAGTCATTAATGACAATTGCACCAGCACCAAAGATGCCAGAACGTCCTGGCAATGTATACGACCGCAAGATGTCCCCAGCAACACCAGGGCAGCGCGGACCACTTCGTTTTGAAGAAGGCATCGCAACAGATACCGATGTTCCAAGCGAATTTTCAAAGGGCGCTATGCAGGGTTACACCCCAGCAGCAGGTCGTCCAAACCGTAACGCAAATGTTTTCGAGAAGCCAGCTGAAGAGACAATGCGCGAGCGCGCTCACGTCGGTTCAGCAGCTTGGGTAGAAGCACCAGATACTCTTACTGAGTTCTCAAACGGTGCATTTGCTGACCATGGTGATAACCGCATCGAAGAAGTTGTTCGCAACGGTTCACATCAGCAGCGTCTTAACCCATCAGTCGTCCAAGACTAATTTAACTACTCAACACCCAGCCTCTGTATAGGGGCTGGGCTTTGAGGTATCTAAGGAGTTTTCATGGCCCTCATCCGAGGTAAAGAAGTAAAGGAATCGCCAGACCAAACGCCTGCGAATCCAAAACTCTGGAACATGATTACGATGCAAGCTCGCACTAAATTCGCTAAATATCCATCCCCTGCAGCGGCCCACTGGGTCCACGCTAAGTACTCTCAAATGGGTGGACAGTTTGTAAAGAACAAGGGTCAAGTAGACCCTCGATTCCGTGATTATGTGCAAGAAGCAAAAGATAAAGAAGAAGAAGCAAGGAAGAAAAAAGTAACCAAACCAATTGGAAAAAACAATATTAATGGCGAAAGCTTTAAGCGTTTCTAGATTAATCTTTTTAACGATTTGTCGATAATTGTGCTATGGTTTACCCACTAGATTTGTCGGAGGGAATTAAGTGAGTTCGATTGACTTTTCACCCCCCTCGTATAGAGCGGCGTCAAGCGACTTAACAATATCCATCTCCCCCCTAGGCCTTGTAGAGCTAGCGGATGAAGAGTTTGAAGTTCACGGTCCTCGTCTAAACCGTTATAGCCTCAACTGGGCTATGTACTTAGGCCATCACTATTCTTATCGCCGTCAAGTAGGCGAATCTCAAATTGCCCTTAATTATTATCGCGCCTTTACTGATTTTGTTATTAACTTCACTTTCGGCAAAGGGGTCTCCTTCCGTTCCCCGAAAGAAACGGAAGCAATCGTGCCAGACCTGCTTGAGCGGGTGTGGGAAGTAGACAACAACAAAGCCACTGTTCTGTGGGAAATCGGACAGCAGGGCTCAGTATCAGGCGACTGCTTTATTAAGGTGGCGTATGAAGAAGCTTACGTGGATTCTGCTGGGCGTACTCACCCTGGACGTGTCCGTATCCTACCTCTTAACTCGTCGTTCGCTTTTCCAGAATTCCATCCTCACGACCGTGAGCGTCTTATTCGTTTTAAGCTTAAGTATCGCTTCTGGGGTACGTCGCTTGAAGGCACACGTCAGGTATTTACGTACACCGAAATCTTGACGGATGACATGATTGAGGAGTACATCAACGATGAACTTATTGACTCTCGCCCGAATCCTCTTGGTGTCATCCCTGTTGTGCATATTCCTAATGTGCGTATCTCTGGTTCACCTTGGGGTCTCTCGGACTGCAACGATATTATCAACATTAACCGAACCTATAACGAAACGGCGACGGACATTGCGGATATTGTTAATTATCACGCTGCTCCTGTCACTGTTATTATTGGCGCAAAGGCCTCTCAGTTAGAAAAGGGCGCCAACAAGGTATGGGGCGGTCTTCCTAAGGATGCTCGTGTAGAAAATCTTGAAGGTGGTTCCCAGGGTCTTAAGGGCGCTATGGAGTACCTAGCAATGCTCAAGAAGGCCATGCACGAAATGATTGGTGTCCCTGAAACAGCTTTGGGACAAGCACAGCCTATTTCAAATACTTCTGGTGTAGCACTCTCTATCCAATTCCAACCGTTGATGAATCGCTATCACCAGAAGATTATTCAGTACGCACATGGATTAGAGCGCGTTAACGAGCTCGTCCTTCTCAGCCTTGCAGTCAAAGAGCCTGAGACCTTCACCTGGGACCCAACCACTGATGTGAAGCTCAAGAAGGGTCAGCTGGACAAGCTAGACCCACAAGACCCACTTACCTACCGCTCTTATGTGCAGTTCCCACAACCACTGCCACTAGATAAATTAATCGCGCTTAACGAAATCCAGACCCTTCTTTCCCTTGGCCTGGAGTCTAAGGAAGGCGCTCTTCGTACTTTGGGCGAAGAATTTCCTGCAGAGAAGCTCAATGAGATTCGTCAAGAGTTGCTCGATGACGCCACAGCTGATGGTGCACTCAAGCTTCTTCAAACTCAAATTGAGACAGAAATTGCCGAATTGACAGGTTCTCTTGTTGGTACTGGTGGCGCCCCTATGGGTCAACCAGGAGCACCTACACCTGGTTCTAGTGCTGGAGCACAAGCTCCTATGCAGCCAGTAGCCCCTGTCATGGATGAGGCCCTTGCGGAAGCAAATATGGGCGAAGCTGACTTGCGCAACAAGTTAGTTACTGAAGCTTATGGAACGATGTTGCCTCAACGTCGTAATCCAGAAGAGTACGAAAGATAAAGGTTTAGCCTGACTTTTTCGTGCTGTTAGAGAAAAATTAAATATAGCAAGACAACCGTTTGGTCATATGAGCTCTCACTTCGGACAACGACCCCTAGAATCAAAGGATATAGCTATGAGTACTGCAGAAAACATGGCAGCTGCTTTTGAAGCAGAAGCCAGCACAGCTCCAGTAGTTAACGTGTCGGGTGTTGACGCACCTACTGTTACTGAGGAAGCACCAGCTCCTGCACAGAAGTTTTACACAGAAGAGGACCTTGCAAAGGTTCGCTCACAGGAAAAAGATAAGCTTTATCCTGTTGTAGACCAACTGAAGGCAGAAGTTGCAGCGCTAAAGAAAGAAAAAGAAGAAAAGGCCGCTCGTAAGGCTGCTGAGGAAGCTGAGAAATTGGCTAAGAAAGCAGAAAAAGAAAAAGCTAAGATTGAAGAGGACTTGGGCGCCAAGGACTTAATCAAGCTTAAAGAACAAGAGTGGGCAGAGCAGTTGGAGCGTGAGCGTCAGGAACGCGAACGTGCCTTCGCTCTTCTGGAGCGTGAAAGAACGTATGCAGACTTGCAGTCATATCGTCAGCAAGTGTTAGACCAAGAGCGCGACAATATTATCCCTGAGCTCGTAGACCTCATCGCAGGTAATACCCGCGAAGAACTTCAAGCTAGTGTGGATAATCTTAAGGAGCGTTCTGCAAGAATTCTCGAATCGGCACAAGCAGCAATGCAAAATGCCCGTAAAGAAATGCGCGGAACGAGCACAACTCTTCCCGCAGCTGGACCGCTGGAAACTAATTCGGAGAATCGTCAGTTTACGGCTGAAGATATTCAGTCAATGTCTGTCCAAGAATATGCTAAATACAGAAGTCGTCTTTTGAGCCCTGGTGCTCAGGGGAAGACAAAGGGCTTGTTCGGATAACACTAAACCCCCAATCCAATCCAATCAAGGAGTTAAAGCTAAATGGCATCAAGTATTACAGGTACAGGCAATCTTGCCGCAGCACCTACAGCATACTCAGGTACCAACACCCAGCTGACTCAAGCGATTCAGACAATCTGGTCCAAGGAAATCTTGTTCCAAGCTATGCCTATCCTTCGCTTCGAGCAGTTCGCAGTCAAGAAGACTGAACTCGGTGTTGCTCCTGGTCTTCAAATCAACTTCATGCGTTACAACAACCTCGGCTTCGCTTCACCGCTTGTCGAAGGTGTCCGCATGCAGACCAACGCGTTGACCGCACAACAGTTCTCAATCACTGTTGCTGAACACGGCTACGCACTTGCAGTGTCTGAGCTCTTGCTCAACGCATCATTCGATGATGTTATGGCATCTGCTTCACGCCTCTTGGGTCGCAACATGGCTGTCTATCTTGACCAGCTCTCACGCGATACCCTCTACGCAGCTACCTCAACCATCTACGGTGAAGACCGTTCTGGTTTGTCAGCTGTCAACAACTGGTACGCAGATGGTACCAAGGGCACCAACCGTGCTTCTATGACAGGTACCTTCAACCTCACAACCCACACCGTTAAGGATGCAGTTGAGACACTCTCAACCAAGAACATCCCTCGGTTGGGCGAGACCTACGTCGCCTTCGTTCACCCACACCAGAGCCGCAAGCTCCGTGACAATCCTGAGTTCATCGAAGTCACCAAGTACGCAGCTCCAGGTAACTTCATGCTCGGTGAAATCGGCCGCTTGTACGACACAGTATTCATTGAGACCACACAGGTTCTCAAGGTTGCTGGTGGCGCTGGCGCTAACTACACCACTGATACAGCTGTTGCTAACCCAACAGTAACTCCTGGTGGAGGCTACACCACTCCTGCTACCTACACAGGTAACGGAGCTTCAGACCGATACTCAGCTATCTTCATTGGAGATAACGCATTCGGTCACGCAATCTCACTCCCAGTCGAGCTCCGCGATGGCGGTATCTTGGACTTCGGTCGTGAGCACGCACTTGCTTGGTACTCAATCTTCGGTCTTGGTCTTATTACTGACCAGGCTGTTGTTATTGCAGAAACCAACTAAGTAAAGCTTAAAGGGGGGCGCGAAAGCGCCCCCTTATTTACCCCGAGACATTAAATTGGAGAAAAATACAATGGCAGCAAAAGCAAAGCCCTCCGACGTTACTGGCCGTGTGCGTGAAGCAATGGTCGAAGCTAACCTCGAAGAGATGCAAGGACGTGCAAGCTCTATGTCTATGGCAACAGCCGAGGCACAGATTAAGCTAGAAACAGAAGTTGTTGACGCGACTGTTCCAGACCGTCAGACAGTTATCGTAGATGAACCAACTGTATTGAGTAATGACGCAGATGTCGTTATTCGTGTAGTTGAGGATATCGAGAATATGACCCTTGGCTCGGGTAATAACTACAACTTTAAAAAGGGCCAAAAGTATAAGGTTACTAAGCACGTTGCTCAGCACCTTCAAGAAAAAGGTTACCTAGCAAACGTTATCTAAAACGTTATGCAGTTGGAGTGGGCGCCTTTCGGGGCGCCTTCTTCGTATGTAGAGATTTTTTTGAGATTTAGCGTCATCATTGGATATACCGTTGTAAGGGAGTTTCCGTGGCAAATTTGGCTGATTTGACCTCACGCGTACGGTTAGAGCTAGGCGACCAGCCACGTCAATTCACCCTTACTTTTACTGGGGATGGAGCCACCTCAGATTACCCTCTGGCTATCCACCCTATCGATGTGTACACACTTACCGTCAATGTAAACGGTAGCCCTGTCGCCATTACTACTGGGTATACAGTAGAACCAGATGTAGGCGTTATTCACTTTGTCCATACTCCGCCTGCTAACGCCGCAATTCTTATTACAGGTAACGTCTTCCGTTACTTTACAGATGATGATATTTGCCGCTTTGTTCAGACTGCGGTTACTCAGCATACCTACCAGCGCACTAACGGATTAGGTAGCCAGATGACAGTAAAGCTTCTTCCTCCTGTTGAGGAATACCCACTAGCTATCTTGGCAACTATCGAAGCTCTTTGGGCACTTGCTACAGATGCCTCTTTTGATATTGACATCTCTGCACCAGATGGCGTGACAATTCCGCGCTCTGAGCGCTACCGCCAATTAACCGAAACAATTCAAAACCGTTGGGACCAGTACCACCAACTCTGTGCTCAGCTTAATATTGGTCTATGGCGTACAGAGATGGGAACGCTTCGTCGCGTTTCTCGTACGACTAACAAGCTTGTCCCTGTATACATGGCGCAAGAGTTTGACGACTCTCGTAAGCCTGAGCGCGTCTATATTCAAAACGACCTTTTGGGTCGTGAGCCATTTCCTAGCTATGTTGAGATTCAAGATGTTATTTTGTATCAAGGCGACTCATACTCTGAAGAAGTAGACTTCCCCTTTGATATTACTGGCCTTGAGTGGAAGGCGCAGATTCGCACCTACCCAAACGCCCCATCTCTGTACGCTACCTTTACTACAGAGGTTACCTATACTTCTGAGAACTTAAGCAAGCTACGTCTATCTCTTACTACAAGTGACACTCAATATTTGCCTCCACGCGCATTTTGGGACTTGCAAGCCACTGACCCAACGGACTCCTCATATGAATGCACCTATTTGCGTGGACAAGTATTTACTACGCAAGAGGTGACCCTTGACTAGATGTAGATGTGTAGGACTTGTCCACACCTGCGGAATTCAAAACGTTAATGTACAAGGGCCTAATGTTGTAGTTGTTGGACAGGGCGGACCTAAAGGCGCTCAAGGCATTCAGGGTGCACAAGGCGTTCAAGGTGTGCAAGGTATTCAAGGAGCGGGAATACAAGGTGCTCAAGGTGTTGCAGGAAAATCTGTTTCTATCCTTGGAACATACAGTTCATATGCAGCGTTACTTGCAGCTCATCCCACAGGAAACTCTGGTGATGCGTACCTTGTTAACGGAGAACTGTACGTATGGGACGGCTCTTCGTGGCAAAACGTTGGCTCTATTGCAGGCGCCCAAGGTATTCAAGGAAGCCAAGGCCCTGCTGGAATACAGGGCTCTACAGGAACTCAAGGTTCTACAGGAATTCAAGGAGCTAACGGAACACAGGGCTCTCAAGGAATTCAAGGAGCGATAGGTACTCAAGGAGCTACTGGTTCGCAAGGCATACAAGGCGCTGGTGGAATCCAAGGCGCAACAGGAATCCAAGGACCCGCAGGAGCACAGGGAACAACTGGCTCTCAGGGAATCCAAGGTGCTGGTGGCATACAAGGTGCTACTGGTGTTCAAGGCCCCGCAGGTCCACAAGGTACTACGGGTGCACAAGGTATACAGGGCGCCAACGGCGGTGGAGTAACTGAGCAGCAATTAGCAGATGCTATTGCTGGTGTGTCTATTTCATCTACCGATGCTGTCCCTGAAGGTGTAACTAACCTGTACTTTACGCCTAGTCGCGTAAGTTACGAATATACAAAGTACCCCGCAAGTACCACATGGGTCATTGACCATAACTTAGGTTTTAAACCTAACGTTACAGTCGAAGACTCAGATGGTATTATTTACGAAGGAGAAATTTCGTATACCACTTCGGCCTCCCTTACTCTCACCTTCGCTTATCCAATCTCAGGCACAGCTTACTTATCTTAAGGAGATAAAAAGTGGCAAGAAAATTTCTTACCCATATTGATTTAAACAAGCTTGAACTGCAAAATGCAGCCATTCAAAACTTGGCGTCAGCCCCATCAGACCCAGTTACAGGTCAAATCTACTTTGACACTGTTCTTGGCTACCTTCGTACCTACGACGGTACTACCTGGATTAACGCCTCAGAAGGTGCGCAAGGCATCCAAGGTATCCAGGGCGCTAATGGAAACGACGGTGCTCAAGGCGCCGCAGGTAATGACGGTGCTCAAGGCGCCAACGGTAATGATGGTGCACAGGGAACCCAGGGTATCCAAGGTATTGCAGGTAACGATGGCGCCCAGGGTGCTCAAGGTTACAACGCAGGTATTCTTGGCGTTAATACCGACTTCGTTATTGATGGCTCCAGCAACCTTACCCTTAACTACTCTAACGTAGAGTCACAGCTATCTACAGATGGTTTCTTCAAGAGCGGCGATTCAACGGTAAACGTTGGCGGCTCTGGTGACTTCACCGTAACAGCCTCTAACAATATTGTGCTTAATCCTGCTTCAGGAGACCACGCGTATGTAGGTTCAGTATCGTCTGACAACCAAATTGCAACAATCCTTGACATCAACAACGCAATGCTTCAAGGTGTTCAAGGTGCACAGGGTGCAAACGGTAACGATGGTGCACAAGGAACTCAGGGTATTCAGGGCGCAGCTGGTAACGATGGTGCTCAAGGTGCTGCTGGAGAAAACGGTAATGACGGTGCTCAGGGTGCACAAGGTGCACAGGGTGAAAACGCTGGAATCCTTTCTGTTAATGGCCCTCTCTCAGTAGATGTTCATGGCGCTCTTAGCCTTAGCTACGGTGGCGGCCTTGGTCTTTCAGGCAGCGACCTCGTTGCTAATACTGACAATACGCTCACCATCGCAGCTGGAACTGGAAATCAGCTTGGCGTTAGCTACGGCAGTGGTCTTACTACTGATGGCGATGGAAAGCTTATCGTCAATCAAGACACTATCGCATCTAAGAACTATGTAGATGCAGTTGCTCAGGGCCTTAATGTTAAGAGCTCTGTAGCAGCCGCTTCAACTGCTAACGTTAACCTAGCTAACGTTGACCTAGGTTCACCATCGCAAACTCTTGACGGTACTTTTGTAGGCGTCGGCAACCGTGTGCTCATCAAGAACCAGGATACTTCTAGCGAGAACGGCATCTATGTTATTAACTATTCTGAAGGAGTATTTAATCTTACTCGTGCTACAGACGAAGCCACACCTGCAAAGGGTGACTTTGTATTCGTAGAAAACGGAGATACCAACGGTAAGACTGGTTGGATTCTTTCTGACGTAGAACCACTCGCAGGGGTTTATACATGGACACAATTCTCTGCTGCTGGTGAATACACAGCTGGTACTAACATCTCACTTAGCGGAAATACAATCTCCGTTATTGATGCTCCTACCTTCAATAACCCAACACTGACTGTCGGCTCAGCTCCAGTAGAACTACTGAAAGTCGGCTCTTCGGTTCTGGTAAATAGTGACCCAGATGTAACAATTCTTAATGCTGCAACAAGTTCATTAACACTTGCTGCCAGTAACGGATTAGTTGGAAACTCTGTTCATATTGTAGATACTTCTAACTCAGTTGATTACACAGGTAGTATTACTGCTTCAAGTGTTGACGGTACTACTGTTCACTTTACTGTAGACTCAGTTATCAACGCAGGTGTGGCAATGTTGGCCACCGCTTTGACCTACTCCTTCATTACTGTGGGCTCGTTAACAACTGTTTCTTCAACAGAGATTTCATACCTTGATGGTGTGACCTCTAACATCCAGACACAGTTGAATAGCAAGGTACGTAAGTACTCAGCAACAATTACTGGAGATGCTTCAACAACCAGCTTTGCACTTACCCATGGTTTGGGTAGCGCAGATGCTGAAATCTCTGTCTACGATAGCACTGGCGCTAAGGTAGAGACTGACGTAACTATCACCTCTACAACAGCAACTATCGGTTTTGTTGTAGCACCTGCTTCAGGTGTTACTTACCGAGTCGTAGTAACCGCGTAATTAAGGACTACAGTAGATGGCCCGTAGATTTCTCGTACCGCTAGGTCTCCTAGCGGCTGCGAGCGACCCTACGGGCACATCTGCAGGCGAACTGTATTACAATACTACTGAGAACACTGTTTACGTATACGACGGCAGCGCATGGAGCGCCTTAAATACGGGCAACATGGACGGTGGAATGGTAAACACAAATTTTGGTGGGACTGAACCAATTGATGGAGGAAATGCTTAAATGGCAACAAAGATTCAAGTACGTCGTGGTATCTCCACCACTTGGCACGATAGTAACCCAGAGCTTGCTCAAGGCGAAATTGGTTTTGAGACTAACACGGGCAAATTTAAAATTGGCGATGGAATTCACTCTTGGCGAGACCTTGACTATGCGACAGTTACACCCACAGATTTAGCTACAGAGATTGCTAATGCTGTTTCGGGCGCAGCTTTAGGCTCCACAGACGACCTTCTTGAAGGTTCTACAAACAAATATTTTCACACAGAATTAGTTGCAGATGCCCTCAATAGCGGCACCAACACAAACATTACATTTACGTACCATTCAGCGCAAAATACTATTGACGTAGATGTGCCTACCGTGCAGGGCACACAAGGTATTCAAGGCCTACAAGGTATTCAAGGTTTGCAAGGCAGCACTGGTACACAAGGTGCTACTGGAGCAACAGGCTCACAAGGCACTCAAGGAATTACTGGTTTCCAAGGAGCAACAGGTTCCACAGGTACTCAAGGTGCAATTGGTGCCCAAGGACTACAGGGAACTCAAGGAACTCAGGGTATTCAGGGAACTGTTGGTTCTCAAGGAATCCAAGGCCTTCAAGGTATTCAAGGTATCCAGGGGTATACGGGTACACAAGGTATTGCAGGTACTTCTGTCACAATTCTTGGCTCCTACTCCACCCTTGCGGCTCTACAAGCAGCTCACCCAACAGGCACTAATGGTGATAGCTACATTATTGACCCATATCTTTATGTATGGGAAGGAAGCGCCTGGATTAACGTGGGCGTTATCCAAGGTAACCAAGGTGTTCAAGGCACACAGGGCACACAAGGAATTCAGGGTGTTCAGAGCCCGCAAGGTATTCAAGGTATTCAAGGAATCACGGGAACACAGGGCGCAGTTGGTACCCAAGGTGCTACAGGTTCCACAGGAGCACAAGGCACAACTGGTGCCACTGGTGCTCAGGGTTCAACAGGTTCAACAGGAGCTCAAGGAACTACAGGTGCCCAAGGAACGCAGGGTGTAACAGGTTCTCAAGGCGTTACTGGCGCTCAAGGAAATACTGGTACACAAGGTACGCAAGGAACCCAAGGATTTACTGGTAATACTGGTTCACAAGGTGTTCAGGGAACAACTGGCTCACAAGGCGCAGTTGGTACCCAAGGCACAACAGGTTCTCAAGGAGCTAATGGCTCAAATGGTACTCAGGGCGCTACAGGAACTCAAGGAGCTGTAGGAACACAAGGTACTATTGGCGCTACAGGCTCACAAGGTGTTCAAGGCACAACAGGTTCTCAAGGAGCCACTGGTTCGACTGGTGCTCAAGGAACAACTGGTACTACAGGAGCACAGGGTACAACTGGTGCACAGGGTACTAGCGGTTCAAATGGTGCTCAAGGTTCTCAAGGTACACAGGGTATTCAAGGAACTGCTAGTGACAAATACGCTACATCTTCTACTACATCCTTTACTCTAAGCGCTAGCGGCTCTACCACTATCACAGTAGGAACGGCCCTTAACTACTCAGTAGGACAAAACGTTGTAGTTTCCAATACTATTGCTAACCTTGTCTATGGAACTGTAAGCGCCTATAACACATTAACTGGCGCCCTTACATTTACTAATGACAGAATTGTCGGCTCTGGAACATATGCTTCTTGGACAGTAAACCTTGATGGTGCGGTAGGTATTCAAGGAACTACTGGGGCGCAAGGAACTACAGGAGCGCAGGGTACAACAGGCTCACAAGGTACAACGGGAACCCAGGGTGCAACAGGAACTCAAGGCGCTATCGGTTCTACAGGTACGCAAGGTACGACAGGTACTACTGGTGCTCAGGGAGCTATCGGCTCAACTGGAACTCAAGGAACTACAGGTGCTCAAGGAGCGACTGGACTTCAAGGAGCTACGGGAGCACAAGGCTCTACAGGTGCTCAAGGAACTACGGGGGTTGGTACCCAAGGAGCTACAGGAGCACAAGGTGTTCAAGGAACAACGGGTAGTGCGCCTTCTGTGACCTATACCGCCAAGACCGCCGCTTATACATTTGGTAGTGGAGACGCTGGCAATTTATTCTCCATGAATAGCGCCTCTAGCGTTCAATTTTCTATTCCTACTGACGCTACATTTAACTTCCCCGTGGGAACTGAAATCAGCGTATTTTGGATTGGCGGAGCAGGTCAGCCAACCATTGGTGCGGTAACTCCTGGAACAACTACCGTCATAAGCACAGGAGCAACCAGTAATACTCCTAAACTTCGTGCGGTTAACTCTGGCGCTACTTGTATTAAATTATCGGCAAATAACTGGATTGTTTTTGGCGATATATCATGACCCCAATTTTAGGGATTATGGATAGTGCTAAAAGAGTAGTAGTTTCCATTTCTTATTGGTTTATGGGGCTTGTCGACCCATATACTCTTGACTATAGATACGACAACATCGAGTCCATTACTACGGATACCGCTAACAATAGTTATGCACTAGCACAAACATATAACTCTAGCGAAGGTGTTAACGGAACGGTCATTAAGTTTAATAATGCTGGCACAATTCAATGGCAAAGAACATTTGCCGATTCAAGAGCCGCCGCTAATCAAGTCGAAAATCCTGCTCGAATTTGCGTGGACTCTGGAGGCAATATTTACGCGGCGGGCTTTTATAGTACTTCCAATACCAGTAACAACGGTTTTCTTATTAAGTATAATAATAGCGGAACACTTCAATGGCAGCGTTCGTTATCGGGTTCAAGTTTATCGGCAGATGCTCAACAGGATTGGCTGCTAGGAATGACTTTAGATAGTAGCGGCAATATTTATTTATGCGGTAGGTCTACGCAATCCACAAGTGTTATAGGTATTATGGTCGTTAAGTACAATTCCAGCGGAACGCTACAATGGCAAAAAGCATTTGCGGATGGCCCTAATAACATTCCCAACTCTATTGCTTTAGATGCTAGCGGCAACATTTATGTATGCGGAAAAGGCGAACATGGAACCACCGCTATTAACGCTATTTTATTAAAACTAGATTCATCTGGCACTCTTTTGTGGCAAAAATCTCTAACCCAAAATCCCGCGGCACTATACGACCAAGCCGTCGATGTTGGAGTTGATTCAAGCGGAAATGCTTACATACTTGGAACTGTATTTAACAGTTCGTATGGAACAAATGCTTTTCTTGCCAAATACAATTCTAGCGGAACTTTACAATGGCAGCGGTTAATATCAAACGCGGGCGGCCCAAGTGACCAAACTGTATACGGCAATGCTATAAATGTCAGTTCAAGCAATGAAATTTACATCATTGGCATTTGGACAGACCCAGATACGGGTATACAAAACGGTTTTCTAATGAAATACAATTCTAGCGGCACTTTACAATGGCAAAACTCTATTGTAAATACTGCTAATGATGCTGCAGTACTTCAAACAATTTACACCGATTCAACTTATTTTGTAACTATTGGTGGTGCTTTTGGAGACGGCTCAGGAAACCAATTAGCAAGTATTATCCAAGTACCTCAAGATGGTTCTAAGACTGGCACTTATTCGCCTCTTTCTAGCACTGGTGCTGGCTTGGTTTATTCAACGGGTTCTTTGGTAGATTCCGCTGGCGCATTATCCGCAGGAACGGTTAGTCTAAGTGCCCAGTCATATACTTTAGTCAGCGCCAGCGGTACTTTTACAGACGCTAGCGGCAATATGATTAGCACAATTATTAGCGCCTAACGCGCCATTTGCTCACGCTTCCATTTTAGCCACTCGAGGATTAAATCATTAGGGGCTATACACTCTTCTGGCTTCCCAACCACAGGATTAATCCCTAACGTCACCACATACACCTATAGTGGTCGTACGTGGGTATGGACAGGCACTGTCTGGCAATCTGTTGGCACTGCCACAGGAGCTAGTCTGTTATAGTAATCCTTTAACAAAGGACTTACTACATGGCATCTAATAAGGACACTCTGACCATCGCTTGGTGTGATGGGGGAATGACAGACGGCAAATTTACTCAAGGTCTTGTTTATACGATTCTGGACGCTCAGGCGGCAGGAATTAATATTAAGAACTTTGCTCGTTGTGCAGGTAACCAGATTGGTCGCCAACGCCAAGTCGTCTTTGATGGCTGGGCAGATAGCCTGCAGACCGATTGGATTCTTTGGGTGGATAGCGATGTCGTTTTGACTATTGACATCCTTAAGAAACTTTGGGCTGAAGCCCATAAAGTTTTGCGCCCTGTTATTAGTGGCATCTACTTTATCTCTAAGAGCGATGAAGGAACCCTAGCTAATCCAATGCCCGTTATATTTAATGACGTGGATGAGTTCACTATCCAGCACGTTCATCCCCTTCCTGAGAACCAAGTCATCAAGGTAGATTGCGCTGGCATGGGACTTGTTCTGATGCACAAATCTATCGTTCCTAAGCTTCGTGAGGCCTACCCTCAGCAATCAATGTTTGCTGAACAAGAGGGTCTTGGGGGCAGATATGTCAGCGAAGATATTGTCTTCTTTCGCAAGCTCAAGGCTGTAGGGGTGCCTGTTCACGCTCATACTGGAGCTATCGCCCAGCATATGAAGCGCTTTAACTTTGATTACAACTACTACGCGATGTGGTGGAACACCCGTACTGAGGAATAGCCGCTACACTTAACCCATGAACTTGGTGCAAAAATCGGTACAAGCAGGCGGTAAATTAAAGCCGCTTATTATTCCTGCTGAGGTTACTCAGGGAACAGGGCTAATGAACCCCTCTATCTTTATAGACGACGATGGGGACATACTCTGTATCTTGCGCCACATCAACTACACCCTTTACCATGCTGAGAACGACCAACGGTTTCCTAGCATATGGGGCCCGCTTTCTTATTTGCATCCAGAAGAAGACCAACGCTTAGTAACGGCGAACTATTTCTGCCGTTTGGATAAAGACTACAACGTTATTAACTACACCCTTATCGACACCACTCTTTTAGATGTTCAACCTATCTGGACATTTGTTGGTCTAGAAGATGCTCGACTCGTAAAGTGGGACGGCAAGTATTACGGAACTGGTGTGCGCCGAGACACCACCACTAATGGTCAAGGGCGTATGGAGCTTTCTGAACTAGAGATTGATAAGGGCGCATGGACAGCGAAAGAAATTTTGCGCACTCGCATACCTGCCCCCGTTAATCCAGATTCTTACTGCGAGAAGAACTGGATGCCTATCCTTGATAAGGACTACCAGTACATCAAGTGGACCTCTCCTACTGAGGTTGTTCAAGCCTACCCTAATGAAGAGAAGTGCACCCAGGTGCAAGTAACCCCAGGTAAAGTAGTCAACGCTGACCAACGTGGCGGTAGCCAGCTCGTCAAGTGGGGCAATAACTATATTGCTATTACCCATGAGGTAGTCCTCTTTAAGAATTACTTGGGGCAAAAAAATGGCACTTACCGCCATCGTTTATGTGTGTGGGATTCTGAGCTTAACTTGATTGGGGTATCTCCACAGTCATGGTCATTCTTAGATGGTCAAATTGAATTCGCGGCAGGAGCAGCAGTACATGACGGTTCTCTTATTATTAGTTTTGGTTTTGTTGATAACGCTGCCTTTGTATTAGAGGTCCCAGCTACAGTGGTAGATGAACTCGTCGAGGAGGCCCTCAATGTATGAGGCTATTAACAAGCTAATTGTCGACATTTCCAACGACCCATTTAATCCTGCTCTTAGCTTTATGACTGCAGTTGAGTACGAGAAGATTGGGCAGACTGCGAGCGCCGTATCCTTTTACCTACGTACTGCTGAGTACGGCTACTATTCAACCCCAGAGCTTGTCTACGCAGCCTTGTTAGAATCCTCTAACTGTTTTGAGCGCCAAAAAAATCGCACCAATACAGTAAAGAACCTAATAGACAAGGCTATTGCCTACCTACCTAACCGTCCAGAAGCGTGGTTTGTGTTGGCGCAATACTACGAGCGCAATAAAAAATGGCAAGAGTCCTACACAGCAGCTGAGGTTGGTCTATATTTTTCTACCCAAGAACTTGGCCCTTTGCCTCTTACCCTAGGGTACATAGACCCGTACGTTTTGACTTTCCAGAAGGCCGTTGCCGCATGGTGGGTTGGGCGCAAGGACGAGTCTATCCAGCTCTTTAATGCTCTTTTAGAAAAAGACCTTGCCCCTATGTATAAGACAGCGGTAGAAAACAACCTCAGCAAGATTAGTTAAGCGCACAAAAAAGGCGCCATATGGAGATAATTAACTACCGCATTTAAGGAGTATCAATGGCAACCACATATAAGGTCTTGGGTCAAGTAGCAACAGCTACCCTTGGGGCAACTACAGAAGGCACCCTATATACCGCAGGCGCTCAGGCGATTGTCTCCACAGTCACCGTCTGTAATCAAGCTTCGACCCCAGCTACCTACCGCATTGCCGTCCGCCCGTCTGCAGACAGCTCTACTGCTGCTAAGCACTGGATTATCTACGGCGCAACTGTTGCTGGTTCTGACTCTACAGTTCTGACTCTTGGACTAACGCTAGCTTCTGGCGATAAAATTCAGGTCTATGGCTCTAGCTCAACCATGTCATTTAGCGCCTTTGGAAGTGAGCTCGCTTAATGTCTGTCTCCAACGTTAGCGGACTCATCGGGCAACCAAGCGCGATTAACTCGCAATCTTCCTCATACACCTTAGCATCAACAGATGCTTCTAAGGTTATCTTGGCGACGAGCAGCAGCTCAAACACTATTACCGTTCCCTTGTACTCTGTGGCAGGAATTCCTGTCGGTAGTAAAGTGTCTGTTATTCAGTACGGCGCTGGGCAAGTAACTTTTGCAGGCGCTTCTGGAGTTACTATCAATGGAACACCTGGATTAAAAACTCGCGCCCAATATTCTCGAGCAGAGCTTATTCAAGTCTCTACAGATGCTTGGGTACTATACGGCGACATCAGCGCTTAAGGGGTTCACATGGGTCCTAGACACGTCAGCGAAGAGTCTGCCTCTGCTAGAACGTCTTCAGATAAGCAGTATCAAAAAGGCCAGATAAGCCGTCCCTCAGTAAAGATACCTGATGTCCCTGACTTACTCTCGGTAGGAACTCCTACGGATATTGGAACAAATAGGCCGTTTAATAGCGCTGCTGTATCCATTCCAATTAACGTAGCTACCACTGGAGGAACTGCTACAGGGTTTACCGCCACTTCTACCCCAGACAGTATTACATCAAGTAGTTCGCAAAATCCACTTATCGCTACTGGACTTACTCCAGGTACTTCCTACACATTTTCCGTTCGGGGTACAAGTGGAGCAGGCTCATCATCGCCTTTTACAACTACCTCTGTAACCCCCACATCTGTGCCTGACTCTCCAACAATAACCTCTGCTATCGCAGTAAACTCAGGCTCTGGATTTAATAATGGACGGGCTACAGTTTCTTTTACCTCTCCTGCTTCTGGTGGAAAAGCAATAACACAGTACACGGTAACATCTAGTCCTGGCGGCATTACTGCAACAGGAAACTCCCCTGTTACGGTTACAGGGTTAAACTCAAATACTTCTTATGCTTTTACAGTAACGGCTACAAACGACAACGGAACATCAAACGCCTCTTCCGCATCATCATCTGTAGCAATAAAAACCGTTCCTGATGCCCCAGTTATTGGCACTGTAACCGTTACAAACTCTACGACAGTTTCTATTCCTTTTACACCAGGGGCTACTGGAGGTTCGTCAATAACCTCTTACACGGTAACAAGCTCCCCTAGTATTCCCCTTACTGTATCGGGCTCCTCTAGCCCACTCACAGTTACTGGAAACTTTTTGCCAAGTGTGTTCTACACCTTTGCTGTTACGGCGATAAACGCCAACGGCTCATCTGCGGCCTCTGCTGCATCTAACTCCGTAGCTCCTATTCCTATTGTTACAGATGACTTTAATAGAACTACTTCTGGCTCTTTAGGAACTACCTCGTCAGGAACTTTATGGCAAGCCATTAAGGGAATCTGGTACGCAAATAACGGAGTAGCGCAGTCGGATGATACGGTGAGCGCTACCAGCGCTTCGATAGCTGCGGTAGACCTTAAAAGCCCTCTCGTTACCGTATCCACTAAGAACTCTTCGTTAGGTACTGGCGTTGCGTTTATGATTCAAGACTCTAATAACTGGTGGGCGGCTGTGGGACTTGAAAACGACTCCTACACGTATGCGTATACGTATAATTACACGGCATCGGGAACAGGCTCTGCTTACCACCCAACGTATTACTACACACAGTATTACACCTACGTTGTCGCTACGCCTCAAGGTCCTAGAGGAGACGGCTCCTACTACTACCACTATGGAACTGCTACGGGTTCTCGGCAAGCGCAAGGCGGGGGAAATACTACGTACTACAGCTATAGTTACTCTGCTACTGCGTACGATAACGCACCTAATTCTGCAGCAGTGACTGCTTATTATATTAACCTGTACCGTTCAGTAGCTGGAACAGTGACTTCTGTGGCATCTACGGCGCTTACCGCTATTGCAAAAGCCATCGGTGTCGTGGTTACTGGTAGTACCGTAACGGCTAATGCCTATAGCGATAATGCGCTTACTACCTCGGTAGGAACTGCTTCAGCGACCAGCGTAACTCCTGTAGGTAACCTTCATGGTATTATTCTTACGAAGTCGGCGCAAAATCAAGGGAACACTACTGGAGCGTTTTCCGCACAAGTAACAGGGTAGAGCGCCGTAATATAAGGAGCACTACATGAAGCTTGTAAAGTTTATCCCTATGCCAGGTTTAAACCCTGGTCTTAAATCTCCGACTCCTAGCAAAACTCAAATACCTGAATGGTATACAAAAGCAGAACGCTACTACTCCTCTCCTCATGGAGAACAGTTTTCGGGTTTAAAGACATGTGCCCCTTTTCTTGACGGGCTACTTGCTGGCTATATGTTGGTTACTCCAGAGGACATCTACGTTTCCTACGCTGAAGATGGTGCCCTTAAATTGGAATGGGAGTCTGATTACGGAATAGTTGGCGAGAGAAAAGGCGTATCAGGAAGTACGATGCCTCGACCCGCAGGACATGAGAACAACCACTTAGTGTGGTCTGGTCAGTGGGGGTGGAAAACACCAAAGGGATATAGCAGCTTAGTAGTGCATCCGCTCAATAGATTTGAGCTTCCTTTTACTACGATGTCAGCGATTGTAGATACTGATGAGTATAGCGCTTGGGGCAACATCCCGTTCTTTATTAAATCAGGGTTTACTGGTGTGATACCCGCAGGTACGCCGTACGCACAAATAATCCCTATTAAGCGTGATACATGGATTTATGCTCAAGACTGGACAGCTAGCGAAAAGGTTGTTCAACAATCCGAGAAAACTAGAGCTGGCGACGGAGTGTACAAAAAGCTATGGAGAAGGATTAAGGACTACTCATAATGTGGAAAAAGAAAAAAGAACCTGAAACTGTACAACCGTCAATTCTTTTAAACATAGTTGTAGATGGTCGCGTTATAGAGACGTTTCAAGTATCTACTCCTAGATTGGCAGCACTGTTCCTCAGCAACCCGACTTTTACTGAAGCAGAGATGTAATGTCTATCTACGTCGCTGTGCCAAGCTTTTACGATAACCAGCTTCCTTACACGATTACAGAAGCGCTGTCGATGGCACGAAACCCTAAAGAAGTATTTATTAATGTTGTCTTTATGGATGTAATGGGGAAATGGGAAACCCCTGACCACGATAAGTTCTTTAACGAGCAGGTTCTTCCTCTTGCCGATAACTCTCAGGTGTCAATAAAAAGGTACCGAGTAGGAGAGTATATCCCTACCATAGGATTTGGAAGAAACTCCGCGCTGGCTGAATACTCCAACCAAGACTACATACTTCAAATTGACTCTCATACAAAGTTTGAGAAAGATTGGGACGTCATTCTTGTGGACATGTACAAGGATGCATTAAAGGAAACAGGCAACGAGAAAACCATATTGACCGCTTATTTGCCGTCCTATGAACATGACGACTCTAACACTAGAGGGTATTTTGGGGAAAGCAAGCTTGCTAAGTACCCATTCTTTGTGTGCGAGTTTAGGTTTCAAGGAGGATTCCCTAGCTGGCGTGACTTTAATTTGGTAACGGGTCAGTTTAAATGCGATGCGCTGTACGTACCTTGTGTAAAAGCTAACGCCCAGTTCATGTTTTCTAACAAGCATTTTTATGAAAACCACGGACTTCCTGAGACAGTGGTGTTCTGGGAAGAAGAGCTGATTCAAACCATGAACCTGTTGGAATCAGGATTTTCTCTGGTGTTCCCAAATAAAGTCGTTCCTCTAGCGCACCTATTTCACAATAATGTAAACAACAACTTTTCCTCTTACAGCTTCAGAGTAAGCGGAGCAAACCCCAAAGGGCTTTCTGTAGAAGGATACATTCAGGAGATTAGAGACTCATACTTAGCCTTTATCAAGGACCCTAGGAATAAAAGTGCGGTCGACAGGTTCTTCAAGTACACCAAAACCCATCCTGTGTACGGGCCCTACCTGGAAGGCTACATCCCTCCTTCCTACAACCGTTAGGAAGGCCTTACAACCGCTTTTAAGTAGGAGATAATACTTATATGCGCGGGTATACTCCTGGCGGTCGTTTTGACGCCGACTACGAATTTGATGCCATCCAAGACGGCATTGACTGGGACCTCAAGAACCCAGTAGGAACCCATGCCTTGTGGTGGGTGTATGACAGCGTGAACTCTACCGTTGACCCTATTTACGATACAGGAAGCGCTAGTGCAGGCCTTGTATGGAAAGGTCCTTACAAGCTTCCCGTTGTTCGTGCGGTCATTTCTCAAGGTCAAGTTCCTCAGGATGAGCGCGGTTTCTACAACACAGATACGCTCCATCTAACCTTGAACTCTCGAGACATTGAGAAGATTGACTCGAATGTATTGAACAACCCCGATATCCAAAACCGTGGCCGTATCTTATGGAAGGGTGAAATCTTCCGTCCTTATGGTGTCCAGCAACGCGGAATTATCGGTGAGCGGTTTGCTCTTGTAGTAGTCGACTGTGTTCAGCTTGCCCCTGAAGAAATGGTCAACTCAACTCAGTTCCTTGACTATGCCTCAAATGTACCTGACAATTGGGAAGCACCAGCAAACACTTACCCACCTTATCCCTCTCCTACAATTATGCTGCCTCCTCCTTCAGAAACAGTTATTGATGGAGGAACGCCTTAATGCCGTTTAAATCAGAAGCTCAAAAAGGGTGGATGTACGCTACTCACCCAGATATGGCACGACAATGGCAGAAAGAAACCCCTAAGGGCAAGACGTTGCCCAAGAAAGTAGGTAAGAAAAATGGCAGAAAAGAAGGCCGCAAAAAAGGCTAAACTTGGTTCAGGCAAGCGCTTTGAAACAGTTGAAAAGAAGGCTAAGAAGTCTGGCGCCAAGAATCCAGCCGCTGTAGCAGCTGCCGCTGGCATCAAAAAGTACGGCGTGGCTAAGATGGAAAAGATGGCTGCTAAAGGTAAGAAGTGAAAAAGAATAATGTTAAAATTAGCGTAGCCCGTCAAAAGAGGGCTGCTAAAAACCAACGGCGCTTAGCCAGAAAAAAAGGTACAAAAATGTCTGACGATACAACAACTCCAGTAGACGCAACTGACGTCGCTGCCCCTGTTGCTGACGCCGCTGCTCCTGCAGACGATGTAACAACAGCTCCAGCAGTAGACCCAGCAGCTGCTCCAGCAGATGCTTCAGCAGCCGATGCTGCTCCAGCTGACGCTACAACAGATGCTCCAGCAGCCGATGCTGCTCCAGCAGATGCTTCAGCAGCCGATGCTGCTCCAGCTGACGCTACAACAGATGCTCCAGCAGCCGATGCTGCTCCAGCAGATGACTCAACCGATTCATCTGACGACTCAGAGGATTCAGAAGAGGATTCAGAAGATGACTCTGACGATTCAGACGAAGACTGGGATGACTCAGAAGATGATTCAGATGACTCAGAAGATGATTCAGATGACGAAGAGGATGCCGAATAATGTGCGCTACATGCGGATGCGGTAAAAAAGGCCCTATGTCTAAGAAAGCCGACAAGAAGCAAGATGCCAAGGTAATGAAGGGCATGTCTCCTAAGCAGAAGTCAGCTTTTGAAAAGGCTGACAAGAAGATGGATGCAAAGAATCCATCGGCTAAGGCAGATGCCAAGATGGACAAGGCACTAGCCTCTAAGGTAAAGAAGTCTAAGTAAAAGACTTAGTAGTTAGGCTCTCCTAGAAATAGGGGGGCCTTTATACTTTAAGGGAAGTCCTGTGCGGGGCTTCGGGCAGTATCTTGCGTAATACCCTCCGAATGGAGTTTTGCTATGGCTGAAATTGATAAGCCGTCTGAGAAAGAGTTTGTACAGGGCGCGTTTTCTGCACCCTCTGCTCCAGACAACCATGTGTTAGCTAAGGGTATTCTCGCTGCTGCTTTGTGGCGATTGTTTCGCAAGTGAACGCGGCCGTAAGTACAGCCGTCAAAGACGCTACTGAAAAAGCGTCTGAACAACTCACCCCCATGTTACAAAAATTTGCTCTTGCTGCGGGATGGCCTGCGGATGTCGCACTTAGCCTTTCTATCAAACCTCAAGATGGAGAACTTCATATCTCCTACCCAGAAGAGCTGGACGACGAAGTAAACAACTTAGAGTACGGAACCCCTAACTCAGCCCCCTCATCTGTTATTCGTCCGTTTGTTGCTCGGGTTGGTGGACACTTAGGAAACATCCTTGAAGATAGCGTTGTAGCTATTATGGCAGAAATGAGGATGTTCTAATGAGCTTTATCCTTGCTGAAGACGCTGCCATGAAGAACTTGC
>Ga0208497_1000095_pt1 | contig 47781 bp, 70 predicted proteins | sample CryBogCBE25Aug07_FD_184555 | JGI IMG/M metagenome (GOLD analysis project Ga0208497, IMG submission 184555) | Freshwater microbial communities from Crystal Bog, Wisconsin, USA - CBE25Aug07 (SPAdes) | ecosystem: Environmental > Aquatic > Freshwater > Lake | place: Crystal Bog, Wisconsin, USA...
TCATTATATGAGAAATAACGCATCGATGCTATCCATCAGTTACCTACGATCTTTTTCTGTTTGATATTTCCATTCTGATCTTGGAGAATGAACATGACATGCATTGGTCTTTCTGGATACGCCTTGTCATACACAGGTATCTCTTTGATGACCGTCCACTTAGAGCGAGTGAACAGTAAGTCCCATAACCAACGTAGCATCAAACTTCCCCGAATATCTTTTCTAGGATTCCAGTACATCCCCATATAATAAAGAACACACCAACTCCAATATGCCAGCTGGTATCAAGAGACAGTAGGAAACAACCCAATGCTAAGAAGGCCATTGTGATTAATCCATGATAAACTTTAACCATCACTTCACTCTTTCGCCTTGTTTATTAAAGTACTGCGGAAACTCGGCACAAAGTTCTATTGCAGATATTGCTTTGTCATAGCTATCGAATATATCAACCATTTCATATGGATGAAAACCATACGTATCAAGTGGATTAAGTTTCCTAAGAATGTATTTTGGATTACTAATCGAACAAATGCTGATTTCAATCTTAAACTCAGGAAGAGATAATTCTTTTTTCTTTTTCTTAAATAACCACATCACTTTCTATCCTTTATTTGAGCAACAAGTTCATCAAATGCTTCATGGGTATAATGCGGAGTTGACTGCATCACATTAACACGAAATGCCGCAATAAGATTGTCTTGAATTTTATTAAGAAACTCGATCTGTTCAAGCCATAGGTCGATCTCACGGTCCTTGTATGCTACTAGCTCGATTAGATATTCGACACGCTCTGCTGTATCAGCATCACGCCAATCCTTGCTGTCATAGAGATCGTCTGACAATAGATCCTTGAAAAATTCAATACGGTTTTTGAGCTGTTCATTTTCTTCACGTAGCTTTCCATTGATACCAGTGATATTTGTCATACCAGCGTCCAATGCCTTGATCATATCCTCTACTTCACTCATCACGCCACGCTCCACGTATACTCATCCTGAGTCATTACAGACTCGCTCCCATCATATTCATCAATGCGATATTTCGTACCTGCAGGAAGTTCACGGATTTGCAGATTAGAATAATCGGTATTGGCTTTTTTCCCCAACTCTTCTACAACCTGTACTAGGACTGGATCTGAACGATCGTTTTCAAAATCGTATGGGCTGAAATCACGAGGGGGATTTTCACCCTTGATCTCCCAATAGCGATCATAAGCTGTCCGAGACACACTGAAGCCACCATAACATGCATTGTATACAATCTTAGTCATTTCTTCTTTTCCATTATAACAACATTGTCAGGGAGATTATTATAGGTCTCTTCAAGTTTCTTATGAGTCTCTTCAATCTCACCCATCAAACCAAACATTTCCATCGTCTGTTGTGTGGTCATACTGCCTAACCCAACACCACCATAATTATAGCGATTAAGCTGCTCTAGGACAACAGCAAGTTTTTCTCTATATTCGTCAAACTCGTTATCGTCCATCACAACCACTTCCTAATTAAAAAAGGACCTATCCTAAAACTATTATACGGATATCCAGAATTAAATCTCCAGATATTCCAATAGAACCAGTCTTGGGGATTACCCCCAAGACCAATCCACCGTACTGTTATATTACGCAGCCTCAGCATATTCAACTGCCTTCTCGAGAGCAACAATCTTACGCTGGCGATTGGAACCATACCAGGCAGACTGCAAACGAGTCTCTTGCGAGTGACCAAGCAAATGGTCAGTCGTATACGTCACGGCATTGAATGCCTGCCAGAACGTACCCTTGCCAAACTCTGCACCAGGCTGAGTCTCAAGAACAGCCAAAGCCTGTTCTGCAGGACGTGACATCACAGAGTTGTCCTTCTTGGTAAGCGAAGGAAACACTTCCTTGAGGTAGTTGTTGAGAGAATCAACAGAGAAGTTCTTCGATGAAAGGAACTCTGCCATTTCCTTATATGTACCCATCTTGTTCTTTGCAATCCCAAGAGTCTGCTTGACTAATTCAGGGTCGAAAGAACGGCGGTGGTTAAGACGAACCATAAGATCATTTTTGCCAGCCAAAGATAGATTAAGAGTGTTATTACAAACGACACGAACTGGGGTAAAACGGATATCAATGCTCTTGCCATAAACATGAGGATTAGAAAAAAGAAGATAAGAGTCAACACGATCGCCTCCAAGAATTTCGAACGAGTCCTTGACCTTTGCCAAAGCCCAAACCAGCTTACCACTCTGGAGCGAACCAGCGGTATGCATTTCCATATCACCTTCCATCACAAACTCATTGAAGAACTCAAATGCAGTCTCGTTCTGGACTGGCTTCCAGTCGTCAGAAACAACAGAGAGGATCGACTTATCAGAGGAGCGAACCAAAGCTTGGTCAGCAGTGATTACCTTCTGACCATCAACTTCACAGTAGGTAGGATACTTATCAACGGTCCAATCAAGACCTGCCTTCGTCAACATCTGACCAGGAGTCAGATCATTGTGGACTTCTACACCAAGACCATGCCAAGGGGTTTCACCTGCATAAGCCATCGTTTCAACATTATGTGCCATTTCACTTCTCCATTATGTAATTGTGTCTGACTGATCACTTTTATAATATAGGCTACTTTTTTAATTAAAGCAACATTTATTTTAAATTATTATTCAGGTTCATACTTATTCATCGTTCCATCTGGATGCGCATGATATGCGTGGAACTTTACGTGTGGGTACTCATGTCTGAGACCCAGAAAAGCCTTGAGATTCTCGTGGCTATCGTCATACATTCTGACATGCGTGTATGGATGGGTATCTAGGTGATGACGAATGAACGTCAGCTTTTTCTCGGCTGGCTTCTCGTTGCCTGGAATGTTGCCAGCTCTGTGCACATGAATCTTGTCCATGTGCTTAATGCCATGATGTGTAAGCGTATCCAGGAACTTGTGCTTATTGTCAAAATCAGCACGTGCTGTGTTGATTACCACCTTGTTTTTAGGATTCTTAATGGTGGTTGCCTGTGTGGCATTGATTGTTCTAATCATCTTTTTAATAGGATGAGAATGGCTAAACACCTTTGCACTTCTAAACTCATGGTAGTCATAGTGATGACCAGGAGGAAGTTTGTGGTTGTTGTATTCAGAAGTTGATAATTTTTCAACAGTATGCCCGTTAGCATTCTTGACGTGAACTTTGGCATTAGAATGCACCAATGTATCATCAACGTCAAAAACGTGAAGGGTAGATCCTGTTGATTCTTCTAGGTAATTCTTAAATGTAATCATATATTATTTATCAATCACACACAGTTTGGAATGCACGAACCAAACGACCATCAACCATAATATTGCCAACATATACTTTTTGGCATACTGATTGTGGTTCTACATAACGAGGTTGGTTCATTTCCATCAATGCGCCACCAACAATCATGCCTCCGATCAAAGGAGCAATCCAATTGCCATTGCCACCACGATACCCTCCACGATAATCACGATGACCTTCGTAGTGGCGATGCTGCCAATCATAATTATCTGCATGTGCAACAGAAGTCATTGCTGCCGTTGCAGCCAAAGCCAAAGCCAACTTACGCATCTACCTTCTCCATTTTCTTACGATTGTACGAACCTCGTCCTTTTTTGGACAGCAAAATACGCTGGTGATACTTACGATCAGCCAGCGCTTTTGCAGGTGCGGATTTGTGAACTGTTTTCATCATATTAATAATATACGATGTTTTAATTAAATTTACAACAATAAAGTACCCTTGATATCACAGTGTTTTTTTAATTAAAACCTGCTTCCAATTGTGTATTTGGTTACGAGGTTCCAATCATCTTTATCTTTGAATGGAATAATTTTAACCTGATTTAGTGGAGCTTCTGGATCCTGTGTCTTCTTGGGATCCACGTTGTCAATCAAATTCCACTCTTCAAGTAGGTTGACAATGCGATTTCTTCTTGCGATATCACCTTCGGAGAAGTCAGCGCTCTTGCCATCAAGAAGGAATAGCTCCTTAAAGTGGACAATGTAGTATTTGCCCTGTTTGTGCAAAATGTGGCATGATTGGTATAATGTGTTGTCTTTTTTAGAAGCCAGACCAATACGAGATAAAGTCTCTCTGACCTTCAAGAAGTCTTCTGAATTTTTAAGTCTGACTTCCACTAGTTGATTTAGATTGAACATGATTACCACCTTTTATTATTTTTGTTTTTATAAGGTTTAGTTGTTCAGCCGTTAACACCTTTGAAATCTCTAGCGCTCGGACATAACTAACTTTATAATATTCTTGTATACTGTCGATAGTGTCATCTTCAGTGGGCTTTGCCCACTTTGAAAACCTCTTAGAAACACGTATACTATTTAGGTAATAATCGTTTTGAAGTTTCAAATCAACATGTTTTAGCTGGTTTACCTCATTGGCATAAAGAATTGTATCAACAAAATATGATAGAGATTTGTTAACATAGAAAGGCTTGTATTGCTTCTCCATAAGATCAGGAGCATCTGAGCTCCTAATCAAATCTTTCTTGGTTGTGTTAATTGCGTTGACAAACTCAAAAGGATTGCTCATGCGAACTCAATGCTAACAAGACACTCTGTAAGGAAAGCTGCAAGGTTAATTTCCTGGTCAGCAACGAACCCTGATTGATATTGATACTTACCAATAAGCAATACCAACTCAGGAATGGATGCTGGTTTGATATAGGTATAGGCAGTATCATAGAACTTACGGAAAAGACTGGTGGAATCAGAATCTGTATTCTCTCCAACCCATTTACGCATTTCTGTAAAGTTTTTTGCTTTTAACAACCCAACGAGATCTTTAAATGAGTCCTCTGATAGATTAATAAAAATACCAGAGTCGATAGTTCCATTTACGGAGTATCTCTGTAGCTCATTAAGGACACGACGCCAATCAGGCATATGTTTAGAAACAAGATCAGCAACAACAGCTTTATCATATTTAATCCCTTCTTTATCCAGGATGCCAATCGTACGCTTAAAGAACTGTGCAGCTAGCTTTGGATAGTCACTCTTATTTATTTTAAATTCTACAACTGAACACCGTGAATGAAGTGGCTCGATGATTCTGTTTTTAAAGTTACATGTGAGAATGAACCCACAATTCCGCGAGAACTCCTCCATGAAGTTACGAAGGGCTGGCTGTGTGGAGTTTGCGTTAAGATAGTCAGCCTCGTCAAGGATAACGTATTTCCGGCCGCCTGTAAATGACACACTTGAGGCAAACTGCATGATGTCATTTCTGAGTGTGTCAATGTTGCCATTCATGCTCCCATTAATTACAATATAATCAGCACCAATCTGTTCCAACATAGCCTTGGCAACAGTAGTTTTACCAATACCAGGCCCACCAGTCAATAGTAGGTTTGGTATCTCACCATTTTCAACAAACTGACGGAAGGCCTGTTTAAGGCCCTCCGGTAGAATGCAATCATCGATAGTCTTTGGACGATATTTTTCGACCCAGAGAAACTCTTCCATTGTTAGCCACTCACTGAACTATTGGCTTCCATAGCCACATAATAAACAATATTGTCTGATGTCCACTTGGACAGACCCTTGAATGTTATCTTCACAATATAGTTGTGAGAGATCAACTTAATAATGTTGTCTACCCTGAAGTACATTGTAAACACCTTATCCGTCTCACCTACTTCGACGCTGAACACGTCTGCTGTAGGATTCTTGGAATCAGTGGCTGTGACTTTAATGGTACTACCATCGCCAGTCACAGCCATATCTGGAAGCTGGAGAACACCAGCTGCTCTTACGAGCTTCTGTAGTTCTTCTTGAGAAATGGAGAACTCAACATCAGCTTCCGGAAAGTTAATATCATCACCACGAGGAGCAATGACCATTGAAGGGTCAGCATAGGTATAGTTGACCGATTGTCTTCCTGACACAATCGTTACCTGCTTGTCACCAAAGTCAAGTTCAGGTTCCTTAAAGAGAGAAAGGATACCTAAGAACTTTGGCAACTCATAGATAGCAAATTGCTTAGGGAAGGTCTCCTCGACAGTACACTTTGCAAAGATTGCTCTCGACACAGGAACTACGGTGGAGATGACATTGCCAGGCTTTACTAGCAATGTCTGATTGATAGAAGAATAGTTCTTTAAAATATTAAAAGTGCTTTCACTTAGTTTCATAATATTACTTTTTCACCTTAAATTTCTTGAGAAGATCAGCTTCTGCAGGAGGAGCTGCAATAGCTTGTGGAGCATTAGCCTTTGCACGATTCTTCTTCAGAAGATCAGCATCAGCTGTTGCCGAAGCACCAATTGAAGCAAGTGCTGGAAGCTTGCCACCAAACACATATGTACCTGCATGCTGCAAGTGCATCCATGGGCACAACCATACTTTCAATCCTGCCTTGCGAGCAAGCTGACAGAACCAATAGTCTTCTGAAAGATAACGCTTGGAAGTCTGATCATCCAAAGCCTGAGCTTGCGTAAAGATCTTCTCGATCTCAGCAGCCAAGCGATCTGGGTCATTGATTCCAGCAGTCTGAAGACGCTTCAATTCACCAGCATAGAACTTACCATAGTCAAGACCATCCTTCTCGGCTTGGAAGTACATATGGATCTCACGTGAACCATCAAATGCTTCTGTACGAACATGGTCAGGCTTATATGAGTAGTGTGGATATGCTTCTTTGAACTTTTCGAAAGCATTACGAGTGATCATCAAGAAGCCAGTGCCTGTTTCAAGAACCTGAGCTGGTTCATCGAGACGAATAGACGTCTGGTTGCCTTCAATGACAGGATTGAATACAAAGTCACCAACAAAGTCTTCAAGAGCGTTAGGATCCTTGTCTGCCATACCCTTATTGACAGCAGCATAGATCTTTTCCCATGTGATACACTTCTTAGGATAAGGTCCGCCCATCACATCATACTTGTCAGGATTTTGAGACTGCAACGCCATCATAGCAATAACATCTTGAGGATTGAACCCGATATCAGAATCGATGAACATCATATGGTCTGCACCAGAACGCATGAACTCATCGACACAATAGTTACGAGCACGAGTAATCAGTGATTCGTTAAACAAGAAGTAAGAACGTACTTCAATGCCATAACGTACACACATTGCTGTTAGATCGCACATAGAACGTGTATACATGCCGTTACAATTACCACCATACATTGGAGTAGCAATGAATAGCTTTTTAGTCTTTAACACGTCAATATTAATTTGAATTTCCATTTTTTATTCCTTTATTACCAAGAACCATCATCAATATCGATGACAAGTTTAAACATTAAGAGTCTAATTACAATTGAATGCCATTTAGGGTCAATACCGCTTTCATTGTGTGAGTGTCTACAATAAACACTCCAACCAAACGGATTTAAATCTATTTGAAAAGAAATATTAGACCATCTTAAATAATTAAGCATACTTCTTGTCATGCTCCTTGTTTAATCCATAGTCGCCATCATAGTTCTTCAACGACTCTGCCTTAAACAAAAGGAACTGACCTACGCGCGTACCCTTACGGATCTTTGCGAAACCATTTACATGAAGTGCTCCTGCCATAACACCCTTGTATCCTGAATCATACAGACCGCTGGTAATAAACAAACCATTGCGATTCAAAGTAGAACGAGTGATAACAAACCCTGCTTCACCTTCACCAACCTCAACGATGTTCTGCATCACAATCTCATAGGTGCCAGTGTCAAGGCCAAAGAAACCTTCTGCATCTGGCTTCATCTCGACTGATTCACGATGGAACTTCAATTCCTTACCATCGTCCGTCTCACCGATCGTAAACACCTTGTTACGCATGATGAACACCTTGTCGAGGCGAAGATCAATTGCGTTTGGTTGAATGTCTTCTGGCTTGACATTTGTTAGATTAGATTTAGTCTTTGGAGAATTAATATGTAACATACTCATTTAGTATTTCCCTCTTGCTGGGTATAGTGCCACCATAAAATTGTGTAATGAAGAATCTTCAGAAGGTCAGCCTTGTTATGACCACCCTTCTTACCATACCTCATTGCATATTTGATTACGTTAGATTGACAAGATTCCTCTTCAATACCAAGAGCTTCCCATACGTCAATGGTTTGAAGCTTGCCAGTAGAATAGTGCTGGCCATAGGTGGAATCAATGTACTTCTTCAGTTCGTCAATAATTTGACCTTCACGATATTTGTATTCTTGTGCTTGTTCTTTAGCCATTAGAATGTATTCCCATAAATGTAAGCATTGCAAATCTTGTCAATGTATTCCATGTTTTCTTTGGCAAGACTCAATAGGTTAGCATCATCTGTATGGAAATCAAAGTCAACTTCTTTCTCAAACTTACCATTGAGTAAGCCTGTTGGTGTATTGTCAAACTTAATACCATTGAGGCCTGCCCAGATTGCAGCAGAGCTATCCCACGTATCGATGAACTTACCAAATGGTTCAGCATACATGATCTCGTTAGGTCCATCCATCATTCCAAGGAAATGTACCTTCGTACCATTAAACTTCATCGTAGGGAAGATCAATGTCTCTTTCATGTCATACATCAACTTCACACGAGACATGAAGCGTTGCATCTTGTTACCCTTCTCTACACCATATGCATTGGGAGCAGTGAGAATGGATACACCAACGTAATCAATTAGCTTTGGATTCTTACTAGCCCAACGAAACGTGGCAATACAATCTGCAGTATCACCAATCTTTGATTGTGGAACGAAGAACGTCTTGAACCCTGCCTCATGTAGTTCAGGTGCTAGCTTCTTTGCTGCTTCAATAGTCTTCTCACCAGGCTCTGCTGGGTAGTCAGTCATCACGACATAATCAGCATTCACACGCTGTGCCATAGAGATTAACTTGTCGGAAGGATACATCTCTTTACCCTGCTTATACATTTCAAAAGCAGAGTTATCCATAATAATCGTGCTATCAAACTCTTCCTTCTCACGAAGGTAATAGTCTACGTAGCTTTGGTCTTCTTCAATAAGGTGAGCGAGAACAAGATGTGTCTTGCGCCCGCTCACTAAGTTGAGATGTGGAGTTGGAGAAATATGGCAGAATTCAATCGACATTCACTGTACCTCATAATATAAAATAACAAATTATAGTGTAGTGTAGGTTGACTGATTAGTCAACCTTTTTCTTATCTCTGGCTGCAAGAATCTTGTCAACCTTAGAAACACCTGCGTAACGATTGCCAGTCTTCTTCATTGGAAGGTCTTTATCTGTAGTTGCAGCTGATGCTTTAATAGAATAATTAGCAAGAGTCTTTGTTGAAAGACCTGACTCATCAACTAGCTCAACTTCTTCATTATTAGAAACTGTTGCAGGAACTTTTGTTCTGAATTGATAATGTTTGTTGAAAGCTAATTTAATACCTTGTTCTCTATTAGTACGCTTGCGAAGTTTATCAGGGTCAGCAGGTTGATTTCCCTTAACTTGTTTGTGAGCTTTTTGTGAGTATGAAACTAATGTAGATGAAGAAATCTCATCAATAGCTTCAACTTCTTCTTTGACATGAACCTTAGCACGCTTCACAGCTTCGTTGTAGTCATGTCCTCTACGAAGATGAAGGTTAATAGCATCCTGCATTTTCTTTGACTGCTTCATGAAATGAGCATCTTCCATCTCAGTCTGTGACTTAGAATGGTTTCTTGCTTCATCAAGCTCAACTTCTTCATTGACATTTTTAAAATGAGGTTCAGCATACTTCCAAAGTTTATTATGAAGTGCATCTCTTTTTTTACCTAGATCACGTGGAAGATGACCCATTTGTTTGTGTTGATTTAAAATATCAACAGCGCTGTTGTAATCAGCTTTTGTACCAAAATGCTTTGCAAGATGTACAACATTTTCAGAATGTCTGTTGGCATTTTCATTGTCATTATACTTTTTAACAAAAGTCTTAGAATCTAAACCTGCCATGTCTTCGCTCATTTGTTCAACTTCTTCACTCATAGAAACATCATGATAGCCCTTTTTCTTAAGTGAATTAGCATACTTAACGGCTTCAGGTTTTGTCTCAAATCTATCATTACCAATATTTTTCTTGTCGGGATGAACATATGTTACTTTATGTTTTCCACGACCGCTCTCTTCATGTTCCGCTGCTTCACTCATTGGCTTCTTAACTTCCTTAACCTTGTGACCTGCATCTGCAAGATCATCGAGGTCAGATGAACGTAACGTATCACCTGCCTCGACATGTTTGACTTTAGAACCAACAGCATGAACTTTAAATTGATTCTTGCCAGTGGAATAAGCATGGACACCCATCGGATGAATTGCTGCTTCATTGAGTGTGAAATACTTAAAATTTTTCATTTTAATTAACCCTTTGGATAGATGCAATGAGATCCGTTCTCGTCGTCCTCACTGACATCGATGACAATGTCTCTGTTGGGGTATTTAGCTTTTATGGTAGTTGCAAGATCGTCAGAAATCATCTCACAAGAGCGGAAATTCAATTGCAAAGTGCCATCAGAATACAAAGATTCCAACCAACGCTTAAACTGGATAAACTCAATATCACGATCATCATGGAACACTTCAATCTGAATCTTGAAGTGGAACATATGACGATGTGGGTAGCCTAGGAAGCTAACATCATACTGATCGCCTGTTGCAAGGTTAGGATCAGTCAAAGCTGCAGGATACTTGTGGATCCCTTCTTTTGCAAACTTAACCCAGATAAACTTTTGATTAATTGGTGACAAAGGGTTTCTCCATTGTTTTCTTATGTTTATTTAATGATTGATATAACTTCTTTGCTTCTGGTATTGGCATATATCGAAGCTCTGTTATACCGGTGCTTTTAGAATACTTAGTATCATTATCAGGGATTCCAATAACTTTCTCAACCCATACTTTGTAGTGTGAGTTATAAGGATATTTGGTATGGTGATAATATTTTTCTATTTGCTCTGCTCGTGCTTTTGACTCACAGGCTATTGAAAATTTAGGAACAATATTCCAATCTTCATAATTCTTTTCATATCCATCATTAACTAGAGGATTGAACCTATCCATAATGTTCATATGATGAGTAATGCCAAACTTAACAAACACATATCCTTCAGGAGTAGGATAGTGCTTATTCGACATTTCCACTATATAAAACTTATACCACTTGTCATACGCCATAACCATGGCCCTTCATGATAAAATTATTTGTCGAGAACAGCAACTGATCTTTACTCATCTTCTGCATTTTAAAAAGCATTGTCTGGTTAGGAGCACGTGCATTCTTAACCAAATCAATACAAAATGCTCGAAATGTATTAAGATCTGAAGATGAATATTGGTTGTAAAGATCTGTCTGGTTGACTGCAGTCACTTTTACAGAAGAGGGTTTCATCGAAATATCTCCATATTTCTTCAATATGTTAATAATCCGATGAAACCCAATTAAAGTCAACAGTTATTTTTTAATAAAATCACGTGCAGGAATAGCGATTCTGCGATGCCTGAAGCTTGATGTTATCAAAGAATTCTTCCTTGACGCTGTTAATATAGAACATGCCATGGAGAACAGTGGTCTGAGTCAATGACGAAGAAGCCATGATACCACGATTAGTACAGCAGCCATGTTCAGCTGCAATATGTACTGCAACGTTTTCACTTGCTGTTGCATCCATTATTGCTTTTGCAATGTCCCCGCAGAGTTCTTCTTGGAGAGTTCCTCGTCGAGCACAATGCTGAGCAAGCCTGACATATTTGCTAAGACCAATAACTCTAGCAGTGGGAATGATTCCGATGTAGGCAGTCCCTGTAACTGGTTGGTGATGATGAGAGCACATAGAATGCAACTCAGCACGAACGACAAGCATCCCATTGTAAGGATCAGTACCATGAGAGCCATCGTTTGGGAACGAGGTGACATCTGGGGCATCATGAAATCTTCCTTCCATAAGTTCATTGATATACATCTTTGCAAGACGACGAGCAGTGCCCATAGAATTAGGATCGTTGTCAACGTCAATCAACAATGAACGCAATACACCTTCAAACTTATTAGCTACCTCGTCGATGAGTAGAGCACGAGACTCATCGTCCAAATATTCACTAATGTTATCATTGGCAAAATAGCGAATGCCATCATTTTCCAACTCCGACTTAATTCTAACAGATACAGGTAGCAAATTTACTTCCTGGTCTGGATTAATATGTGACCAATATTCTGTCTTCTTACTCATACAAATAAATCCTCATTCCATTCACGATGACCTTCACGATAGGCCATATTAGCTTGTGTTTCACGAACCTCGACACGATAGCACCAAAGACGTTCTGCTTCACCTTGGCCCCACATATCAGGAATATATACACCATTGACATACTTGTAAAGCATATCTGCAAGACCTTCACAGCCAAGCTTTGGTAGAATTGTTAGCTTAGCTAGATTCTTTTCCTGAAGCAACAAATATGTTTGCATTTCAGGATCATCTTCTGCGACCAACAACGTATGATCAAATTGATCTTCGAGCACCTTCTTCAATTCCTTTAGACCACCATAGTCAGCAGCCCAATTACGAGCATCGAGATTGTCTGTACCAAAATAAAACTTCATGGAGAATGAATAACCATGAATTAGATTGCAGTGACTATCTGCTTTCCACTGGCGATATGCAACAGGAAATGCATCGTGATACTCTTTTGTGCTTGTATATTTGTAAGCACGTGGAAGGTAAATGTTAGTCATTATTACTCCTCGGTAAATGTTGTACGTTGAATATGATGTTGCTCACAGTATGTTTCAATACGACGATCAATATATTCATCTAGATATTGTTTAAATTTATCTTTGGCAACAGGCAATACTCGCTCACGAATATCATTTGCCTGTCGCCATCTACCTTCTTTATTAGCTGACCACTCATCATCTAGAGTATCAATCAGCTTCTCTAAAGAGTCTACAAAGTCTTCAATAATTAAAGTACTTTTTCTCATTATCTCTTACCATTTTTAATGTTGTAGTTTGGATTGCTTCTATCATACTTCCCCATTTTTTCTGTGTTTGACTTAGGCTTGCTAATAGCTACTGCATTAGCTTGTACTCTAGGATCGGTATCTTTAGTCAATCCTTTGTTCCAAGGTATTTTACCTGCTCGTGAAGGAGGTTTAGATCCATTCTCTTTACTTTTAATGCTGAGATGTTCTCTCATATCATTTGATTCTGGACTATCCCAATACTTCTTTTTAGTATTAGAAACTTTTTGTTTAACCGACAAGGTATTATTTTCATCAGAACTCCAATGACCCCATTTATGATTTCTTAAATTGTAATATTTTTTACCCAAATCATTTTCATGTATCATTAATAGCCATTTATACTCTATATCATATAAAAGAGATTTATTGTATGTTTTTTCAACTATTCTTCTTTTAAAGTCAGCTGGCCTTCTTCTATATGCATCACGCATTCTATTGGAAGAACAGATATAACCATCATTATCTGTTCCCCAATGACATCCTACATAAAACATTTTTCTTTTTCTATCATACCAAATATAAACGAATCCATATTTTTCCATTTCAATACTCCTATAATAGTTTATATAAGAGTATTTATCATTTTCAAGTGTCCTACGTCCCCCAGGCATTCTTCCAGAGCTGTACCTGCAAACGAGGAGTGTAACGCCAACCATGCTTCATGCAAAGATCTGCAACCCACTTTTCATTATCATTGTAATGTTTAGTAGTACCACCTGCTGGCATTAAGTAGATTGGAATGTTAGCCATCGTACCCTTACCAAGACCTTCTGTGTATACATCAATTGCACGTAACACATCTTCATAATCATCTTGGTCCGACACAACCCACTTAAAATAAGTAAGGTGACTGATATCATAATACTGACGAATAATCTCAGGACGAATAGCCTCTTCAAACTTTTCACCTGAAGAAGGCAACTTGGATGAAACGCTGAACGTGATATTCAAGTTAGGGAAGAATGGATTGGCCTTGAGGAAGTCAAGGAAATCCTGATTGAGATCTTGGGTACCATTGGTTTCAAACGTGATGTTATTCAACCCCATGTCACGTTCACCAATCTCTGCCAAAAGATATGCATACATCTTCTGCCAACCAAGCAAAGGTTCACCACCTGTAATAATCAAATGCGCATCGTTACCAAACATGCCGTTAGGAAGAAGTTCTTCCATCTTATCGACAATGTCTTTGATCTCCATCATAGGAGAAAGATGTTTGAAACGAGGATCCCAAGAAGCGTAAGAATCACACCCAGTGTGTACGAGAGGTAGAGAATTGTAGTCAGTGTACTTGCTCGGGTCGACACTGAGCCGCTCGTCAGAAAGATGTCCGCGAGGCATGCTGAACCCAGCACACTTAAAGTTACAACCGAAAACACGAAGAAATATCGAAGGAGTACCAAGATATTGTCCTTCCCCTTGTAGTGAATAAAATAGTTCTGCGACCTTAATCTTCTTTGCTGTTGTCTTGTCCATAATTTTCTTCCGTTAAATTTAATGCCTCAAGAAGCATTCGGTTGAGCTCTTCATTAATTTGTTCTTCAAGATCAGCAGGTAATTGGCTGCGCTCGACTCTTTTATATCCACCATCTTCCCTATTAACTTTATAAATGTCAACAATGATGTAGGTGCCATTTTCATCTTCTTTAACAAAATCGCCTGGAGGGAAAGCTATAAAGTACTCTCCTAATCTAAATCCATCTAACTTACCTTCAGACATTGTAGTACCCTTTCATAGCCTTTTCTCTATGATATCTGTTGGCTCTGTTGATAAACAGGTTGCCTTGTAGATGATCATATTCATGTTGAAATGTTCTTGCAGTCAATCCAGAAAATGTTTCTGTTGTAGTCAAGCCAGAAGGTGTTTGGAACCTAACACGAATCTCTTTTGGTCTTTTAACCTTGACACTGACTCCTGGAAATGAAAGACAACCTTCTTCTAGCAACTCTGTGTCTGCTGAAGCATAGACGATCATTGGATTAAAGCAAACCAGATTTTCAGGATGACCTCTCATGGCGAACACAGAATAAGGATATCCAATTTGATTGGCAGCCAAACCAATTCCATTATGTTCATTCATAGCTACCATCAATTCAACAGCGAGATTTTCTGCAGTAATTGTAGTATTATTAAAATCAAAAGCAATTGTTGGGGTAGAAAGAATAGGGTCAGGATACTTTACAATCTTACTCATACCCACTCCTCTAAGATACCAACTACTTCAGCAACTAAAAATGAAAATGCAAGACAACTTATAAGGTCAGAAAAAGGTGCTAACCACAAAATTGTAACACAACCACCAATACGTAAAGCTGATTTAATATAAGACATATAGGTATGCCACTTACGATAATTATTTTCAAAATCACTCATTTAGTATCTCCACCTGTTGGACCATTAGCACCTAACGGATAGCTACTTAAATAATCATAATCTCTACCAGCTGCACCAATAGCACCTGTTCCAAAATCATATCCTTGATAGGATCCTGTTATCGAAGTACCAGTTGTTGAGGTAACAGTAATTCTTGAAGGACAAACTGCATTATAACAAACCTCGTGTCTAATACCTGACTTGCCACATACAGGACATGCAGGCCACTGATTATTATTTGGTATCCAAGGAGCTTGCATGTCTGGGGTAGTAGGCAAGGTAGGATACAATTTGCCTCTATTCTTTTCAGTGAAGTCTTTCATTTCTTCTCTGGCTTGTTTCATAGCCAAGTTCCAACCATCCTGGAAACCTTTAGCATAGGTTTCTAATTTGTTGGTCGTCTCAGTGTCGTTGGTTTTATATTCACTCATGATGCCATCCTACTAAAATTTTTATACTTTTCAAACTTAATAACATTACCAAACTTATCAACCATTTGATCAACCTTGTGGCTAATAATAAACGTGTTGGTATCCTGTGTAAGGTTACCAATGATCTTTAGAAATTCATCAGTACCATTACTATCAAGAGAACCATCAAGAACTTCATCCATAATAAGAAGATTAGTTGACGCCGAATTTCGAAGCTTTGCAATTGCACGCCAAGTAAAGAGGATTGATAGATTGATCCGCATTTTTTCGCCTTCAGAGAATGACGCGTAGGAGAACTCGTCGCGGAACCTGGATTTGATTGTTTCATTGAAATTCTCATTAAGTTCAAAATTAACAAAGAAGTCCATAGCAGCAAGGTACTTGTTAATTAACTTGTTGATCACTGGTACATACTGCTTAATGATACGTGACTTAATACCATTATCCTTAAGAATGATTGATGCAATACCATAGGCATCTTTATCCTTTAACACAACACTTTTCTCTTCGATCTGTTCCTCTAAAAGAATCTCCAATTCATTCATACGGTCGTCATTGAGTATGAAATCTTCCGTTTTCTTTTGAAGTTCCTCAATATCTTTTGCTGCTTTTTTGCATTGGGAAAGAAGACCTGAAATGCTATTTGAGTGTGTAATTTTCTCAATATTGAAGGACGTAATTTGCGATGATATATTAGCGATGGATTGTATACGGTCTTGTATAGTTTGTATCTCTTGACGGAGCTGTACAACACCTGCGCTAGTCTCTTGCATTTGGTTTTCTTTAGTAGCGATAGTCTCGCACTTAAAGTCATTATCAATGCTCTGCTTGCATGTAGGGCAGTTATCATGTAGATTAAAGAACTCGATTTCATTTTGGAGTTTGGCAAGCTTATCACCAAGCTGGGTCTCGAGGATTTGTAACTTTTTTTGCTTTTTGTTAACTTGGTCTTGGTCATTAATCTGCGCATTTAGTTCACCAATTTGTTCATCGATTACTATAATGGAAGACTTCTCTGCCTCTATCCGTTCCATAAATTGTCTGAGGTCGGTCTTCAACTTTTCAATCTGCTGCTCGTTGCTTTTTTGCATTGCATCGATGTGGTGTTGCTGCATCTTAATCTTTTCAGATGTCAGATCATATTGATACTCAACCTCGAGCAACTTGTTGTTGTTGGTGCTAATCTTTTCCTTGAGTAGTGAGTTCATTGTAGAAAAGATTTGAATGTCAAGAAGATCTTCAATCACTTCACGACGAGAGGCAGCAGACAATTCCATGAAAGGAACGAACGAAGCTGAGCCAAGAACAACTACCTGACAAAATGACTTGTGATTTAACTTAAGAATTTGCTTCTCAAGAACATCTTGGTAGTCTCTGTTTGCTGCATCTTGACTAATCAAGCTGTTGTTATGATACACTTCGAATATGCTAGGCTTTAGACCACGAATGATCTTGTACATACTCGTACCAACTTCAAACTCTATCTCGACAACAAGATCCTTCTTGTTAATTGAATTAAGAAGTTGAGGTTTGTTGATCTTACGAAAAGGCTTATTATAAAGAACAAAGGAAAGAGCATCTAGCAATGTTGACTTGCCTGCCCCATTCTCACCAACAATAAGAGTTGTCTGGTTATTGCTAAGATTTAATTCTGTAAAGCTATTACCAGTACTTAAGAAGTTCTTCCAGCGTATTGTTTTAAAAAATATCAAAGCTTTTCACCTATTAATTCAACTTCAGCATCTGTTTCAATCCAGAGCTTAGCACCACATTTTCTTGGCTTGTCTGGGCTGTATATCATACGAGATGGACCTTTAATGTCCACCTCCATACAATACTTCACAACACCATTCTCTTCTACGCGGACAACAGGCTCTTGTCTATCATGCTTGGCATTGGCCTGTATGATCCCTCTGTTAATGTGTATAATTTTCATAAAATATTATGTGCCTCAATATACAACTCTTGAATAATACTTTCAACTCTTTTTCTATCGGTATTAATATTCATACTACCAATGTAGTTTCTGATGATACACATCGTATCTTCTGCTTCACTTACAATATCCGAATCAGCTTCTAGATCAAGATTAAAATGATCATCGACAACCTGGAGATCTGCTGCACCAGATTTCTCAAGCCTATCAATTACAAGATCGAACCAGTAAGGGTTGGTTTTGTTCTTGACGATTACCTTGACATAACTATCTTTGTATTGCTCCGCATCAAATACCAACACTTGGTCCATCTGCTTGTTCAAATCATCATAATAAAATTTATGAAATACGTCATTAGGATTAACAATAAAAGAAAGCTCGCGGGTTGCAGTATCAAGAATGTGAAAACCTTTAGTGTCGCCGTAATCAGACCACGTGTACTGCGCAGGAGTGCCAAGATAGTGGATATTGCCACTAGAAGACTTAGTATGATAATGCCCACTGCATACAACATCAAACCTATCAAAAATCTTTGGATCATCGCCATGATCGTTGATATGTCCACGGTACATCTCATACCCATTTAACTCCAAATGACCCATAACGATTGGTGCTTTTGATGATTGAATAGCTTGAAAAGATGCTTCTCTATTTTCATCACATATCCAGGGAAGCAAAAGAATTGGTTTGCCATCAGGATATATCTCAATAGGAGTTTCATCATATACACGAATGTTATCGTATTTACCAACTACCAATTCACGTAATGCATTTACACTATTGGTGTTCTTATAGAATGTATCATGATTACCAGCAATGACATACATGGTAATGTTCTTCTCATAAAGAGGAGCCAAGAAGTCATCACGTAGCCGTTTAGCTGTCAAGTAGTTTATATACTTGCGACGATCAACAAGATCCCCAAGATGAATAATATTAGTAATACCTTCTCTGTCGAGGGTTGGAAAAAAGATTTCATCTAAAAACTTCTTCATTTGGTTGTGCATAATAAGGGAATCATTTCTAATTCCAAAAGTGTGTATCAGTTATAAGACCGACTTTCATCTCACTGATTCTCCTTTCTCGCTGGATATTGGGCCATCGGTACCAATTCTAAATTCCGGATCGATACCATTAATATAATATTTTTTGTACAAGTGTTTTGTTACGTTCGTTTCTTTTTGCAAATGAGGCCAACTATAATAAAAATTGCCTTTATATTCTATTTTGTGTTTGTTTTTTTCTCTGTAAGCCATATGACCTTTAACAGAATTTCTCCTATTATGATCCAATAATTTCTCTTTATTATCAACCCAATTTTGTCTCATTCTAGCTGAAGTTTTATTTTTTCTTTCTTCAGCATTAACCCAAGTTTGCAACGTTTGTTCTATCAATCTCTCATTCCAACCTTCAATTCTTTTGGAATGATGATTATCTTTTAAATTTTTAACGTGTATTTTTCTAGCCATTTCATACTGGTGGCTATTATAGTTTGTTTTTGAAAAAGTTAGTCTATGTATAGCCCAACACATTTTAATTCGATCGTGCAATTCTAAACACATTTTTGGTAACAACAAATGACAAATATAATGTTCTCTATAAGTTAACTTTACGAGATTATCTACATCATTACCACCACCCATAGATTTAGGTATAATATGATGGATCTCACCATCTTGTATTAAATCTAATTGTCTTTTATTAATAATATTAAAATATATTTTAGTATATTTTGATTCATTAAACATCGTTTTAAACTCCAAAGTATTTGGGTATCTATAACGATATTTATAAAACACAGGAATTGGAACTATACGTTGTTTCTACCAATGCGAGAATAATTTAATTGTGACTTTGTCTTTCTTAAAACACTGTTCTTCTTTGGTGGAACAAAGTTTGTCTGCTGATGTGCAGATTGTAAAACTTCATCACAGTAATCACGAATTGTTTCAAGACGTAGCTTGTATGTATCTTTAATGTTTGGCTGAGCTGACTTCAACATATTCTCACCAACATCAATAACAACTTGAGGGACTAAATGTATTCTACTATCATTCATCAATAATATCCACTTCTATATCTAAATCTAATAGAGCTAGAGCATCGGCATCAGCCTTCTTTTCTTTATTCTTACGGAGCTTCTCTGCTTGCTTCTTGTCAAAGGTGTCAACGAGACTCTTCATATACTCATTATCTAGATTGACGTTGACAGACCTGTTATCTTCACCAATGCTTTGTTCAGCCAACATGCCTTCAAAGTAAAAATTCTCTAATGTCTTTTGTTTAATATAAAGGTGCTTCTTTTCTTTGTCGATTCGTCTAATAAAAGCAAACCAAATAATCTGTGTAAAATATGCAAAAGGATTGTCTGACTTTTCTGGATTGAAATTGTTCAGATAGTTTACACAATTTTCTAACCCATCTGAAATCATTTCATCTCTAAAGGTATAACCAATGAAGTTAGGCTTTAGTGATAATCGAGTAGCAATCTTAAATAGACACTCACCAATGTAAGCAGGTATTCGAGGATCTATCTTACCTTCTGCTCTTGCAACTTCAACATCACGTTTGTGTTGTAGGATGGCTGTGTAGAACTTCTTGTTGTCGATGTAATGTTTGCCAGGTGCCTTAGCCATATAGTTATTCCTTTAATAATATTAAATCAATTAATAATTATTATTATAGTTGATTTATTAAATTAATGCAACGATTTATTTACAATCTTTTCCATTGGAGAATCTTCTTCTTGCTCATCACCATCTTCTAGTTTAAACACTAGCTTCTGGTTTTTGTATAGATCAACCATGTCATTGTAATATTTTTTAATTTCATCATTTACTGTCGCAACACTGACAATATTACTTGTCTTGAATACGACGACACCACCATTAGCAAATGGCATGTACTGGAATGTATACACATTAGGAGTATCCTTCATTAGAGCCAAAGGATATTCAACAGTGAGATAGTCAGTTTCTTCTTTGAGGATGTTAGCAATTAGAGGAGGACTACCAGGCACTGTGAAAAGCACAATCTTCATTATTTAAAGCTCCATATTGAAGATCCGATACTCGAAACCTTCGTCATTGTAAATATTTAGTCTCTCTGTAAAATGCTGTAATGTGAAGTTCATTGTTGATCCTGACTTTAGATCGTCAGCAATATCATACAACGTCATTTCAAACTTGTCATCCCCAATGCGTAATCCACGACCGATAGACTGTAGTACTCGAACACGAGACTTAGAAGGAGAAGCAAGGACAACAGAATGAAGGTTTCGTATGTTGATTCCTGTAGAAAACGTGCCATAGCTTGCCACAATAATAGCATCGGATTCTGTCTCAACAATTCCTCTAATTCTCTCTCTGTCATTGCCTTCTACTCCTCCGTGTACAAAAAATATCTTTCGGTCAGTATCTTTGGCAGACAGCATATCATATAACATTTTGCCATGCTTGTCTACATATTGAAATAAAATAAGAGAGTTTCCTTTTAAGGAAAGAGCAAGGTTGCGAATGAATTTATTTCTCTTCTCCAACCGTACAAGGAAGTCCATTTCATCTTGGTATGTGAATTTCTTTGCCAGCTTTCTGGATTCAGCATCGTGCTGAAGAATCAACGCTTTGATTTTTAGGTTAGCAACATGACCTTGTTCCATTAACTCGGTAGTTGTTGTCACCTGCTTTACAGGACCAAATAAACCTTCAAGAGTCATCTTGTTTGTAAGAGAACCATCAAGCGTTCCTGTGAACCCAAAACGGTATTTGCACGTCTCCAGCTTTTCCATTATTGATTTGAGAGACATTGCTTTGAATAGATGGACTTCGTCCCCTATCACACAACCAAATTGTCTAAACCAATCCTTTGGCATCTTGTAGATTGATTGCCATGTGCTGATTACAATTTCTTCAGTAGATGTCTTATCGACACCTGCTGTAATGCTATGGATCTTTAATTTGTCTGAGGTGTAGCTATCAAAGTCTTGCTTCATCTGTATGACGAGAGATACAGTTGGCACAATGACCAATGTTCTCATTCCCATCTTATTATAAAAACGGGATAGCATAAAGATTATGAAACTTTTACCAGAAGCAGTAGGAGAAAGGAATACGCCTCTTTCTCTTTTAATAGCTCTTTCGAAAGCTGCTAGTTGATAATCTCTTGGCTGCTTGGTTAATTTAAATTCGTCAAGCTCATAATCATATTTTTCAGGAACAAGAGCATTATCTATTTCAACATCGTAGTTTCTAGTACCAGCAAACTCTACAATGTTCTTGACGAGACCTGTGTATGTAAGGCCTGTCATTGTATTATACAATCTTACTTTGCCATCCCAAAATTTATTTTTAACAGCCGGCATGAATTTGGCGCCAGGCACCTCAAACGTAAAGTAGTCTGATATCTCTTGGGAAGTCGAAGGTTCTGCCTCTATTCGTAAATAGGTTTCATTGACCTTCTTTAAATATATATCAGGCACCTACTTTAAATTTTTCAAAATCGATTGCATTTTTAATTAAATAGCCTCTGTTGGTTATTGCTCTAATGATTGACTCCAATGAATCAACCTTTTCTTGTTGCATAGAAATCTTTAGATTTAATTTGATAATATCTTGGTCTGCATCCAGATGCATAGGAAGATCAGACTTCAATACGTTTAGCCTAAATGGCTCCCAGCCATTTGCCTTGAGGTCTTCTTCAGGCATTACACCCCTGTAGTAGTCGTGCTTTTCCTTGACCAATCCCTTACGCTCTTCTTCTAACCGACGAAGTAGCAATCGCTCTTCAGAAAACACTCTCAAATATTTGCTGTGTAATTTTGGAAGCTTTAGACTCTCTTCACCTAGTTCAAACTTATTCACCTGGCAGTCTTCTGCCCACATATCTAGAATTTCATCAAGCTTCATAATATACCTTAAATTTTGGACACCGTAAATATTCTGTATTTAAATTCTACGGTTGCCGTTATGTAATTAACATCAGTATCAGTCACTCTAAATTCAACGTCACTTAATGAAATTGGATAAAGATCTTGGAAGGTAACTTGGATGTTTGGAACCATGGCACTTGTCAAGATTGTTAACTCTGCATCCGAGTAAATGCTTGTCTTTGTGCCAGAGTCACTAGCAGATAAAGTTTTATATTGGCTAAAGCTATCAGGAAATCCCAATGCAATTATCCAATTGTAAATCTCAAAATAGCCAGAAAAGTCTTCGTCCATTCTAAAGGTCACATTGAATGACCCCATGTCTAATTTATTACCAGCAATTTCAAGATTCTTAAATGGAGTTGGGAAATCCACAAATCCAAGAGAGATTGAAGGTAAGTTAGCTTCAGTGACAAAGAAGTTAACGCTAGGGGACCTGCTCAATGAGAACTGGAACCCTAGCGGTGAAAGAAAGTTGATATTAGCTGGTTGTGTTAGTAGTGCCATGATAATACTCCATATCGAGTATTTATCTCAACTCAACCCTTCTTATTGGAGTTGGTGCTAGGAGCACTACGTACAATCGAAGTCAGAACAACCATTGCAAACCACGTTTCAAAATTATACGGAATGTTGAGGATAGGGAAGAGAGTGTTAAGAGCCCAGATAGAAAGATATGGACCAAGAACAAGAACCATAAAAAGAAAGGCAACGATGCCAAACAAACCAAAGTTTTTGAGTGACGTAAGCATTTTTAAATCTCCGATACGAGGTAAACTTCTTTGTGTGATTGGAGTAGATCCTTTAAAGATGGGCCACGCAGGCCACCTACTTTAAGGTCATTTGTCTTAGAGGAATCGACAACCACTTCAGCAAAACCTTGTTCATAGACAATTCGTTTGCCAAAATAATTGAAGTCATTGTAGTTACGAAGGTCGAGAGGTATTAGAATTTTCATTCTAGAATTCTTCTTCTAAAGCATTATCAGATTCTTCGTACGATTCAACAAACTCATCATACACAGGATCTGTATCAATGACAACAGCTCCAAAGTGAAGGAGAGCACCATCTTTATAGACCTGGAAGTCTGAGCCATAATCAAACGTGCGACCTGCGCAGCTTTCCAACGATTCGTTGCACTGCAAAATACCAATCGTGCCAGAGTCAACCCAGTACTGATTGCCATTGAGATCAGGATAGCTACCATCTCCGTATGCTGTACGGAAGATTATATAACTGCGGCCAGAACGAAGCGTGTGGATCTTACCATCGATGTGATCAATCATTTCTTCCCAGATTTCATCATCATGATAACAAAGATCACCAATCAAATAACGGCCAGCAGGAAGAGTAACGATGTTTGTCATGTTCAAGCCTTATCGAAAAAAAACTCATATACAGCACATAGTGCCAACATACCAAAACCAAGTTCAATCCAAGGCGCATAAGCCATAATCACAGTGGTCATGTTAGATTCCTTTATGACGTGCGTTATAATCATCTACTTCTGCTTTTATAGCATTGTACATATCAGTATCAAGCTGGTCAGCATAGCTGCGGAGCTGAGTGACGATGTCTAGGATCTCATTCTCGAGACCAAGACGAGTAACATCGCGGCGGCGGGCATATTCAACGACCTCTAAAAGACGATCGGCGAAGGTAACAGCATCATTGACGTTCATTTGTATCTCTCCATTGCTCATATTATTAATATAGGGCATTCTGAATAAAAAAGCAACAAAATAATTTAAAATAATCATAAAATGTGCCCTTGATATTACAGGGTTTTTTTATTTTAATTTTCCCTGTGTTTTCAAGGGGTGATTTTTTAATAAAATCGTTGCCTTTTTATCCGTCTTGTCCTATTATAATAATATAAGGAATGGAGAGATAGAAATGAATTTGATCACTAAAGGCAATGTTGAAACGACTCATCAAGCGTTTTATGTCGATAAGAAGCATAAAGCCAAAACCAAGAATCGTGTTGAGATTGCTTCGAAGTTGATTCCATTTTTGAAAACCAAGTTGAATTTTGCTTCTGACGTGAAGATCATTATTTCTTTCATCAAAGCAAAGAACACAGCTGGGATGTACCAGCCCACTTTTAAATATGCCACAATCGATCCTCGCATGGGGACAATCGAGCAGTTCATCGATTGCCTCTGCCATGAGTTGGTTCATGCAGAACAGTATCACACTGGCATGCTTAGCACCGTATTTGATTGCAATGAAGGCACCAAGTTTGTTTGGAACAAAGGCCAACCTAAAGGTCTTCCATACAGCCATGCCAAGTACTTGGCACTCCCTTGGGAAGTTGATGCTCGTACGCGTGCAAAAGAGCTTGTCAAGGAAATCCAGGAATCTGGAATCCTTGGCACCACCTATCTGAAACAGATGTACATTTAATTTAAGGAAAGCAATATGACTTACGTTTTTGTGCTTACAATGTCGATGCTCGTTTCTGGAACAGAGCCTTCCAAGATTACAGTGGAAACGCCTATGAAGGACAAAGCTGCATGTGAGATCGTCCTGCAGAATTTTAAAACCACGTTTGCTACTCAAACTGGAATCCCTTCCCTTCCTACAATGGAATGCAAGAAAAAGCCATGATTGTAAAAACCAAAACTGGACTTCATGAAGGTGAACTCGTAGCGACACCACGTTGGGTCGACTATGAGGCAATTGCTCTTACAACCAACGAACCTAAGTTCAGGGTTCGTATCATCCCAAAAGAATCAATCGTTTCAATTGGTGGTGAAGCCAGCAAGTTTATTGCAGCTCCTGTCGAACGTGAGATAACTGTTGCTGGATCTAAAGGCAACGTGTATACTGTCACTATTGGGACCAAACATAAGAGCTGTACGTGTCCTGCATTTCAGTTCCGTAGATCATGTAAGCATGTAGCAGAGGCTGTATAATATGAATCCCGAAGACTTTATGGTGGATGTTGAGCATGTACCTTCTAAATGGGGTAGTGAAGTTGAAATCGAAAGACGTAATAGGATTAAACTATCAGTTGCGGCCTACGCTTACGAAGTGCATTCTGATTCTATTATGTCTGATGGTGAATTTGATCATCTGGCTTTGCAGATAAACGAAGTTTTAGTCACAGGCAACGAATTATTGGATAAGTTCTTTGTTGAAGAATTTAGTCCATATACAGGACAATGGATACACAAGCATCCTGATAAGGCTGGACTAGAAAAGATATATCTGGCTTTTTATGCAGGGAAGAAGAAGGGTAGGCGGAAGCTATGAGTGTATTGCAGTGTAATATTAAGAATGAATCTTCATGGTTAGATGACAGCACAATCGTTAAGATTGAAGATAGCTACAATGCTACGTATGTGTTTGAATCATGTCTGAAAGACGTTTATGGCAACTGGGCTAACTTTCCTGTTGCTATCTTTTATACAGAAGTAGCACATCCTCAAGGATCCAATTACTTTGGTCTGTATAAAACAGAAGGTGGCACTGTTATGATAACCAACGGCATTAAGGCAACAGAGAATCCTATCTCTGGTGTGATGTCTAAGAATGGTGATGTTATATATTCTCGATATCGTCATGACTATCGGACTTCTGATGATGGTTCGGTCTTTGTCGATGGAGGTAGAGATTATTTCCGTTCTGGTGTATATGATAAAGATCAGTATGTGAAATTGCGTGTCAATAAGGATAAGCTGGAGGCTTTTAGAGATGATTGATGACGAATATAAAGTAGTATACCAGTTCACTAAGACTATGAGGAATAGTGGGATGGAAGAATATCCAGATGAGAACGTCCAGATTACGTTTGATGGAACAGAAACAAATATACATGTAATGTTGAGTCAATTTGAAACATTCTTGCGAGCGGCAGGATACATTTTTGACCATTTGGTGGTAGTACGATGATTAGTAATATTATTAAGACCCTTGTAGCCACGATGGCTTACTTGGTTTTCATTAGCCTTGTTAATCCTTTGGCAACGTTGATTACAGGCGTTGTAGCAGGAGGTCAATTTGACAACAGTTCTATGTCATATCTAAGTGCAACTTTTGTTTTTACAATGTTTAACACATTGTATTTTGTTGCTACGTTTGGATTCTTGATGTCACTATTTGCAATTTGGATGAAGACGCTGAAGGAATTTATCGCTGCTTCAGTTGCGTTGGGTTTGCTGTTTGTGGTAGCACAACCACAACAGGCTTTTGCATATGCAGACACAACTGATAAGACAGAAGCATATACAATCCTTCCTAATGAATCTGCTTTCTGGATTCCAGATGTTGGTGCTAATAAGGATATACAAGTTAAGTTTGACTCTGAATCGTATCTGAGTGATAATAAGGTTGCAGCAAAGCGCTTTATTGTACCTCATGCTAAGCTTGGTAATTCTGGTGGGTTCCTTGGATGGGATTATTATGTTCCTACAGGACGTTTGATTATTGTAGATCGTACACCATATTCTCGTGAATGGGTTAAATCCAATGCACGTGGTACATCTACTGGCGATCAATCATTTCCATGTCAGTCCAAGGAGGGGTTGAATATCACTGCAGGTGTTTCAATTGGTGCTTCTGTATCTGAAGAAAATGCTGCTAAGTTCTTGTATCGCTTTGGTGTTGTAACACCTCAGGGTGATCGTAAGGATCCTCAGGTAATCTTTGCATCAGTATATACAGGTCGTTCGCTAGCCAATGTGATGGATGATGTGGGTCGTAAGAAGATTCAGACACTTGTTTGCGCAGAGATTGGCAAGCGTACGTTCGACCAGGCAAACGATGATATGATTGTTATGATGGATAGCATTCAGAAGACGACCAAAGAGTATTTTGCTTCTGTTGGTATCACCCTAGACTTTATCGGATGGGCTGACACGTTTGAGTTTGATCCATCTGTACAGAAGGCTGTCAACGATCGTTATATTGCTAACAAGCTAGCTTCTGCACTTCCTGTCCTGCAAGCTGTTGCTGGTCTTAAAGTTCAAGAAGGTCTTGGTTCTGGTTTGGATAAGCATGGCTTGCCTATCGTAGTCACTCCTCAGATGATTGATGCGTTGATTGGATTGGCTCCTAAAGTCATTGTTCCGGAGGCAAAATAATGAATCGTCGTAGTTTATTTGGAGCATTGGCACTATCACCTTTAATGGCGGTAGCTGCCTTTGCCAAGGAAGAAAAGTTAGTAGGTGCACCATTAAACAACTCGGTAAACCTAACACTTCTTGGTGTAAAGAAACCAGATGGTGAGATGATGAGACTTAGTGATAGTTCACATATAAGTTTTAATACTATGCCTCAGTATGATCATAATAAGCAGGTATCTATGGCAGTTGGTGATGATGGTGATCTTTGGTTGAAACGTAAAGATGGCAATTGGAAGAAAGTGGTAACAGAATGAAAAAGTTATTGATTGCAGGGTTGTTACTTATTACAACTCCAGTATTAGCAGAAAAGCCAGTTACATTGACTTGTGCATTCCAAACTGGTGAAAGTTTTACTGCAGTAGGTACAGGCAATAAAACAATTATTCAATGGGACAAATCTGCTACGTTCTTTGAAGCTTCGAGTGTATATGTTGACCCATGGCTTTTTATCACAGAAGCTAGTGAGCAAGGCAACGTATTCAAAATGGCTTTTAATGTTCGTACAAAAGAAGCATATGGTGAAACACAATTTGCTGATGGACACAAATCAAATGGACCTTTGTGGTGCATTTTTAAATAAGGACAATGTTAGTTGAAAATCGTGGAGGTTACAAATATGTCGGATGAAGTGCAAGATGTTATTGATGGGTATCACAAAGAAACATCAGAAGAACGCAAACAGCGTAAGGATCGTGAAGATCGTCGTTGGAATAAGCAATGGGCTATGGAAAAGTCTATTGAGTGGTCCAAGCATATTAACGAGTTGGTGTCGACACCAGATAATGGCGTAACAGGTGTTATTATGACAAGTATCGACGTTCATACTATTGCAGATGGTTTTTACAAATGGCTTTATAAAGATACCCAGTAAAAGGAAAGGGGCCCTTTCGGGCCCCTTTTTTTAGTTGAGCAGGTTAAACCCTGCCTCTTATTACATGATGTTATTGATAATAACAGCGCGGTAGTAAGCGTTAGTGTTGTACTGGATATTGTAGTTTGAGTAAGCAGAAGTTGTAGGATACAACTGAGCTCCACCAGACTGTGTAGACTGTGCGAATGGATTTGCAACCATGCCGTAACGAGTCTTGAATCCAATCTTAGGCTGGAAGTCTGACTGACCAACTGCACGAACCATCTGAAGTGGAACGTATGGGCAGTAGAATAGACCAGCATCAAATGCATTAGCGCCCTTATAACCAACTGTCATGTAGTTAGCAGTGGTATATGGATCGATGTACACTCTGAAGCGACCATTTAGAATACCAGCGAAAGTGTTGCCAGTATCATCAACCTGAAGGTTGTTAGAAGCAAGAGCAGGAGTGTAGTCAAGAACACCAGCCATCTGAAGTGCAGAAGCAACGTCTGAAGAGCAGATAACGATGTTACCCTTACCACGACGAGTGTCTTTTGCGATCTGGTTAGCTTCCTGTTCAACATGGAACATCATGCCCTTGAACTTTTCAACTGACCAACGACCGTTTGAATCGGTGTCAAGATCGAACACACCAGCAGTAGTAGTACCTGACTGAGCACCACGAACAGCTGAAACGTTGATTGTACGAATAACTTCACGGTTGATTTCAGCAAGAATTTCTGACTGAAGGATGTTTGCTAATTCAGTCTCAGCATCCAATCCATGAACAGCCTTAAGATCCTGTGCCAATTCCATAGTGTATTCTGCCTTTAGAGCACGAGACACTGCAGTAACGGAAACCTTATCGATTGAGAAGGCCATTTCTGGGAATGTATAAGTTGAACCAAGAGCTTCTGCAGTAGTAGTAGCAGCACCAGTTGCATAGTTGTAGTAAGTAGTATTAGCTGCAGCTGGGTTAGTAGCTGGACCTGTACCAACCTGTGCCTGACCAGCACCAGTTGTAGGATCGCCACCTGGAGTAACTGAAGAAGCAGCTGCTGAGAATGCAGTGTTAACTTCGTTATAGAAGGTTTCAGCACCCTTTGCAGTTGAGTTAGCATATTGTGAACGCATTGCGAAGATAAGACCAGTTGGTCCAGTCATTGGCTGAACGCCGCAGATATCATAAGCAATGAGGTTAGGCATAGAACGACGAATCAAAGAGATCAAGATTGGATCGTAACCAGCTACGCCAGTTCCGCCCTGTCCACCGTAACCACCAGTGCCAACTGCGTTGACGCCAGTTTCAAGAAGTGACTGTGCACCACTTGGGCCTTGCTCTCTAATCATCTTTTCTGTGTTCTCAAGAAGAACAGCAGTAACATTGCGCTTGTGTGCATCGTTGATTCTACCAAGATCTTGATGCTCAAGAATTGGCTTCCACTTTGCGATTAAGTCTTCATTAAAACCGATCATTTGTGTGTCTCCTTTAGAGTGTTGATTATATAATTTTATTTATTAAAGTTTACTTTTTGGCAATTTTTGAAAGTGCAGAAACGTAGCTTTGCATGTCAGGACCAACTGAAGATTCTCTTGTAGGCTCTTCAACTGTTTCGCTAAGAAGTTGATCCTTTGCAACTCTTACTACTTCCCCATTCTTAGGGAAATAGGTTTCTTTAATGATGGAAACCTTCTTGCGAAATTCACTAGCGTCAGAATAGTTAATAGCTTCAGTTAGCTTTAGGAACTTATCCTTCTGTGTATCAGACATTCCTTCTGCCATTGAAAGAGTAATATCGTTAACTTCATTTTCGTTAACTACCTTGCTAAGTTCAATGTTCTTCTCAGTCTGCTCGTTCAAACGATCCTTGAGTGATTCGATCTCTTCAGCCATTGTTTCAACGATATCAACTTCGTCATCAGGAATGCTCACATAGTGTTCTACGAAAACATTCTTGAGGCTTGCCATGAAAGATTCGGCCATATTGGTACGAATGTTATTCTGGATAGCTAGTTTATTTTCGTTGATCCATTCTGCAACGGCATAGTTAAGATAGTTATCAACATTCTCTACCATTTCGTTCTTAATTTCTTCTACAGACTCTTCAAGGGTCTGTTCAAATTGCTCTTCAATCTGTGATTGAATGGTAGCATAATGCTCTTCAATCTTAGCAACTTCCATGTTCACTCTAGTTGAAACAGCTGCTTCAAAGAGAGCTTCTGTCTTCAACTTAAAATCTTCTGATAGTTCATCAGATCCACCAAATAGAAGAGCAAGGTCTTCTTTAACTGATGGCATTGGATCTTTCTGCTTGCCAGCTGACTTAATAGATGCCTTATTCTTTTCAGAATTGTCACCAGTAGCTAGGTGTGCATTGTTGTTGTAAATCTCATCGTTTGAATGAGTAAGTTCTTCTGGAGCTGAACCAAGGCTAGCAACGAAAGATGCGAGATCTTCCTTGTCAGCTCTTGAAGCGTAGTCTACCATCTTAGCCATTAGCTCAGAACGAGATACGCCAGTTGGCTTAGCTGCAATTGAGGCCATGTTAGATGAAGACTCATCTTCATTAACAAGGTCAAAATTTTCATCTGTTTGATTATATTCTTCAGACATTAGATTCTCCTAAGGTTGTATACATTATTTATGTAATTATAATTTTGAAAGGAAATGCTTGAAAACTCTAATCTTAGCTTCTGATAAATCAGCTTTTGGAGCTTCCTTGATAATTTTTTTATGTTGTTCTACTGTTTGAGCCTTTAACACACCATTGTTCCAAACCCATTCGACGCCTTCCATAACACCATTAACATAAGCATCAGGAGCGGAAGGATCAGCAACAATGTCTGCAGCTGTGGCTAGAAAGAAATCATCCTGAACAACGTTAACACCATTAACTTCTTTTAGAGAACCCATACCACGTGAAGAAACGCCAAGTGTAGCACCTTCAGACATTAGATTCTTTACGATATTGCCATACGGAGTATCCATAATCTTAGCTTTACCAATAAAGTTATTACCTTCTCTTTTCAGAGATTTAATCATCATACAAACACGCTCAAGATTAATAGAAGGACCAGAAGGATGACCCAACTCACCATATGCACGATTCTTATCAATACTCTCAGCATGATAACGACTTACTTCTTTTTCTAGAATAGAAGGATCATACATTCTTCCGTTGCGATTAACAAGACCACCTTGCAAAAAGATACCTTCGATGTAAAGGTTCTTCTTACCTTCAGCACCTTCCTCTGCAATATACTTTACTTCTTCTGTTACTTCAGTAATCAGTTTCATTTAAATATCCTGTTCGGCTGCAAACTGCAACAATTTAAAATATCCATCTTCTGTTTCTAGCATCTCTTCAAACATTACTTTGTTGCTGTCAGATAATTTTTCATATAAATTATTTAGCAATTCTTCTTCTGCCAGCATTAATTCTTCGTTTAAATCGTCTGATTCATCGTAACCATATGATTCAATTTTAATTTCTTTTCTAGGAGGAGCACGTAAAACTACTTCTTTAGAACCATCAGGCTTTGTAACGGTAATTGCTTCTTTAGCTTTTCTATCAGAAGTTATGACACGAGGATCAGCATCTTCCCTAACTGACTTCTTGACCATAGAACCAAGAGTAATTTTTGGCTTAGCAGCTTCTTCTGGTTCACCTCTAATAGCAGACATGAAAGATTTGTGTGAAGTAGCAAGACGCTTTTCAAATTTTTCTTTTTCCATAGGCTTCATATTCATGTGCATATTAAGAGCCTTCTTAACATGCTCCACAGGAAGCTTGTGCTTTTCACTATCATTAAACTCTGTATGGCGATCGCCACGGAGGTTCTCTGCCTTACGAAGTTGAACAATAATGTGTTCACGTCCACCTTCGTCTTCACCATCTGGCTTGCTTGAGCCATCTTTACGAGGGCGGCCACGACGAGCTTCTAAAATTGTATCTAAAACCATTTCCGTTTCCTCTGCTCTATCTGCGCCACCTGCAAACTCAGAAGGTATTCTTGACGCATCTATTGATAATCTATGGGTGATGTTTGTTTTAACCTTACCAAATTTTCTGGAAGGTCTTTCTACAGGCTTATCAGCAATCTCTGCTAGATTAATATTAGCTTTAGAAAGGTCTTCGTTCTTCATCTGAAGACCCTTCTTTTTAGCTAATGATTTAATTTTTTCCGGAGTAAATTTCTTTCCTACTGCTTCTACTATTTGTTCAAATGTTTGATTTGATTGTTCAGGAGAAGTTTCAGAATTTAACTTATACTTTCTTACAGCACTACCTTCTTTGATGGCACTTGATCTGATATCTTTGATGGTAATTACTATATTACTTGACATTAATCTGGACTCTTGTTAAGATTATGACGGAAAGGAGATTTTTGACCGTGTAGTTTACCTAGATTATTATGAAGAGTATGCTTCTTGAGCTTTAAGCTATTAAGAGCTGATTGCTTAACAAGATTTAAAGTATCTGTTTCTTCTTTGAGTCTCTTGTCATTCTTTGCAATGATATCATTTCTTTCATCATTTGCAGGCTTTTTCTTCATAGAAGCAAGGTCTGGCTTCATTGTAGTTGCAATTGTGCTAGAACCATATGTGCCTACATTATCCTCTTTCATAGAATGAGGAGTAGCACCACACTCGTCGCACTTGATACCACCCTTAGTTTCTACATAATGACCTTCGCCACAATCTTTGCAAACTCTTGCTTCGTGAATTTTCTTGCTAGCACGAAGAACTTTAAAATCATCAGCATCGATCTTATCTGGATCTCCAGCTATTGATGCAATCTTTTTTTGCTTAGGAGAAAGTTCTGGTTGACCTTTGCGAGAATCTCTATACCTCATCATTGCACCAGCTTTTTGGTTTCTGATAGAACCCAATGCTTCACCAACATATTCTTCCCTATTCATGAAAGGATCTTGGTATGATGAACCTGTATTAGAAGGAAGGTTGGAATCGTAAGGTTGATCATCTTTATCTGAATATAGCATGTGATCATGAACACCACAGACCATTGATTTAGCGATTGCAATCTTTGATTGTACCCATGGTTCAACATGCATATCCATAGACATATTATTAAGAAGATCCTGAGCGCTTGCAATCATAGCTTTTAGCTCTGTTCTTACCATTGATACTTCATCGTGTGTATCATCATAAGATTCAGCAACCTTCTTAGCAGTTGCTGTAGCAATAGCCATCTTCTTGCTCATTGGCATAGAAGGATTTTTGCGAGCAATAGCTTTTGCAACTTCTTCACGCTTTTTTAATTCAGCAGGAGTTAGATGCTTCTCTTCTACGTAATCAATTTCTTCCTTACGAAGCTTGGCAAGGATAGCTCCAGCTACCTTCTTACCTGCTTCCTTGGAGCCATAACGCTTTGCAGCAGCATCAGCAATCTTAGAAAAATTCTTACCTGGCTTGCCAATATCTTTACCAGCATGTGCTTCTTTGGCAGAGTATGAGGTAGATTCAAACTTAGCTGTTTCGTAGCCGTTGTCTGACTCTGAGCCATCAACCTTTACATTCTTATCGTAAACAGTACGATCGCCACCTGGCTTATAAGAATTAGGAAATTTATTTTCATATGGCTTTGTAGCACCACTAAACACATGCTCTTGATCTGTTACGCCAGGAACAAGATTTTTGTGGTTTATAGGATTATGTAAGCCTTTAAAATTCTTCTCACCCTGTGACTGAGGTTGTTCAACCTCATGAATGTTCTGTCTTTTATTCTTCATCTGGTGTTTCCTCGGTTGTATAATCTTCGAAATCTTCTGTTTCGTATTGATCCTGTGGAGCTAAATCATACTGATTACCAGTGGTGCTACCAAACATACTTGCTGCAACATCTGCAGACATTAACTCAATCTGCTGCTCTGCTCGAGCTGTCATAACAGCGTCGAGAGCAGGCTTCAAGCTAACTGCATCTTTGTTCCACGAATATGCTAAAATGTCTTCTACGTTGCTCATGTTAGTCTCCAAATCTATTACATATTTATAAAAAATTTATATTATCTTCCAGAGCCACCAGTATTTGGTACAGCCCTACCTCTATTTGCTCTGCCGCCCGATACATTTCCTGTATTGGGGTTGGCATCATTTGTTCCTGGTGTTGTTTGCGTAGGAACAGGATTATTTAAATTACCACCCATATTTTCAATATCAGTGGTGTTTTTAACTTCATCATCGGGGTCAACGACACCTTGTGCCTCTTGCTGCATCTGAACTAACATTACCTTAATGTCATCATCAGTTTGCATCAGAACATTCTTTCTAATCCATTCTTGTGAATAGTATGTTCCAATGAAAGGTTGAATGTTAGTTAGAGTTGCAATTCTTCCCTGAAGAAGTTCTGCCTCTTTAAATTCTTCAAAATGACTATCGATTGCAAAGTCAAAGTTAATCTGATTTGAAAGCTCATCCCAATCAGATTCGGCAATAACACCTTTAAGGATTAATTGCTTTTCAAGAGCACCTAGAAGGAGTAGTGAGAATCTTCTTCTTAAACGTCCAACAAACTTAGTAAACTTTACTTCGTCTCTTGAAATTTCCGATGCTCTACCAAGTGTAAATACCTCTGCAGATGACTGCAATCTTGATACAGGGACGTTCAACGATTGATATAACTTTCTTTGGAAGTATTCAACGTCAGCCATTTCGCCAAGGTTTTGACCTGAAGGGAGTGTTGTAATTTCAGTACCACGACTACCTTCACGACGTGGGAACCAATAATCTTCCAACATCGTCATATACTTACGATCGTCTTTAACGGCACCAGTGGTTGCATCGTATACAAGACGATTTTTATGCTTGACCATCATATCTCTTAGATATTGTTCTGCCTTTGGTGTAGGAAGGTTACCAACATCGATGTAGAAAATACGGCGTTCTGGGGCACGAGAAATACGATAGATAACAGTTGCATCTTCAAGAGTACGCAATTGATTCAAAGGCTTGATTGCCTTTTGAATGTATGAATACACGAGAGCATTGTTTTGGTCCATCAATCCTGAAGTCACGTGAAGGATAGAATCTGCAGCAATCTTAATACCGTTGACTGCACCTGAGTCAAAAGGAAGACCAGCATTACCGCCAGCAGGAAGGAAGTTCTTTTCATTGTAAACAAAGTATTCTCTTTGGGCTGAAGTAATTGTAACTTCACCTTTTGCTTTTCTCTTTACTTCCCTTACCTTGCGAATCTTTCTAGGATCGATGTAACGAAGTTCGAGGATACCTTTTCTTGGATCTTTTTCATCGATGATTACGTGGTAGTACATTCTACCATCAATATACCATCTTTTAAAAATTTCGTATGCTTCTTGTTGAAAATTGAACAATTCTAAAATAAGTTCAAATTCTTGTCTGATACGATTCTTTACATTGTCACCGTATTTAATTTTATCGGTGTTTAAAACAACAACAGCTTCAGAGTCTGTATCAATAGCTTCATTGACGATATCATCAATTGCTTGTTCTAACTCTGGTTGTAATGCAATTTCTCTGTATTTGGATACTAACTGAGATTCCGTTCTAGCTGTACCATCAAGATCAATATAGGTGCCATATGCACCACCTGCTGCAACAATGACAGCACCATCGTCATTTACTACTGGAGCAAATGATTCGACTGGTTCTTCTTTTGGACGTGTAATTTCAAAACCTAAAAACTTAGCCATAATAATATTTCCTTATAAGATAGAGAAGAGCTGCTATAGTATTTATAGCAGCTCTTTTGCTCAGATCTTATGCGCCACCCGCATCACCAGTAGGACCACCAAGAATTTCAAACGTATCATACTGGAAGCTAACCTGGAACTCTTCAATCTCATCAACAGTTGCCCATTGCAAATCGATTGGAGTAATAGTTTCTGGGAAGATTCCATTGAACTGATAAGTTCTTAATTCAGAACCATCTTTACCAAACTGTGTTACAGTTGCCTGTGACTTATAAAGACTTGGTGCAGATGAACCAAGTGCAGTAATGTTTGATTGATAAAGCTGAATATAATTGTTCCATTGTTCCATAGCATTTCTTACCAAGAAGTCTTCGTCGTTGATAATTGTTACGGTCCATGGATCGAACTTTCTGTCCCCTGCCAACTTAAGCTTTCTACCGAAGTATGGAACTTCGATAGTGCCTAATGTGGATGCTGGAAGTTGCGCTGTCTTACATAAGAAAGGCAACTTCAAATCAGCAATAGGATTAACAGGGTTACTAATAATCACTTGGAAAAGTGAAGGACGAGCGCCGCCAAGAACTAACTGAGAGCGGATATCATTAATATTGAAAGCCATTTTTCTTTCCTCTCTTTATTAGAATTTACCAACAATTTCATTAAAGTCGACTCCAGTGCGTACTGCAACGAAGTTTAACTGAATGAAATTAATTGAGCGGGCTGGTTTAATGTAGATGTCACCAACAAATTGGTTTGAATCCACAACTTGTGGTGTATTGTTTGTTGCATCACAGACAACCTTGAAGTCTGTAATACCACGGCGACCCTGAATGTCTCTTAGGTACGGAGTAACAAGGTTGCGGAATGAAGCCTGTGTAAATGTATCATTGAACTCGAACAATGAATACTTAGCAGCAGTTGAAATTGCCTTTTCAAGAACAATGAACAATCTACGAACGTTGATTCTATCAAATGCAGATGGCTGAGTAAGAAGTGTCTTATCACCATAAAGAACAGTGCCCTGACCTGGGAATGTTACAACTGGGTTGATATTGTTCTTATAAAGAAGGTCACGATCCGCTTTATTTGGATTGTAAGCCAACTTTACAACATTCTTAATCTGACCTCTGTTGAAGCCTGCTGGTGAATACCAAGGATCACGGATAGTATCTGTTCTTACACAAAGACCAGCAATATCACCGTTCAATGGAACCCAACGATAGAGATCATTATACTTATCATACTGATACTTATAACCAGAATCTAGAACAGCATATGAAGTGCTTCTTAGACCATTTCTCATTGCAACAATACTTGTTGCTTCATTGCCTGGGTTAGCTACAACAGCACCCTGGTATGGAGAGATGAATGAGATACAATCCATTCTGCTAGAAGTGATATTATCAATGATGTAGTTTGGAAGAGTGATACCTAGTGGATCACCAATAGTAGTAGACTTACCACCCAACACCAATGAGATGTCAATTGATTCTGCAGAAGCAAATACGTCATATGCTTCAGCTAGAGAAGAGATATCAATGCTTGATTCTGCAAGGCCATCAGCACCATTGTTGAATGCAATTGTTTCAACGCCAGAGTTTGTACTTACTGCAGGGAAAGCATTAGATGTTACAGCACTACCAAGATAGTCTGTTGTAGACCAAACATATCGTGAGCTCTTGTTTAGAACGTCTCTGTAGTAGATTGTTCCACCCTGTAATCCCTGTGCATCAATTGCACGAGAAAGATTTGGCCATACTTCAAGAATCTGTCCTGGAACACCAGTGAACATGCCAAGCTTATCTGTGACAACAATGTGAACTTGATCTACGATTGATGTGTTAGATGTTCTTGTGTTTACATAATCAGAAATGCCAGGCGCATTATCAACAGCGTTGAAATGTTCCCAATTTCTAGTCATGAATGCATTTGTGCCATTTGCAGAGTTAGAGAAGTTCTGCTTAAGCTGAAGAACATTATTGAAGTTAACATTGAACCAAGCAAAAGCACTACCAACGTTTGAAGTAACAGTGCTGATACCACTAACCTGAAGGTACTGAAGACCAATAGTAGAATTACCTACTGGAATGTAGTCGCCAATGTTAATTGCACTTGCAACTGCATGAGCTGTACTGGTAGCAAATGAAGAGTCATCACTTACAATAGTAACATTTGCAGAAGATGAGTTAACATTAATTGCTAAAGTACCCTGAGTATTTGTTGCTGTATAAGTTGTGTTTGCTGGATTATATCCACCATTAATGTTTTGAGAATAACCAGCTGCTGTATCGCAGATAGAAATTTCAAGTGAATTACCAATGTAACCAGGATATTTTGCAACGAATGGAGTGTTAGCACTGAAAGCACCAGAATTGTTAGGAATATCTGGGTTGCCTTCTTTAGCCAAATAGTCATTATTATTTTCAATTACAACGTTGGCAGAAATTGTACCAGTGTTTGCAACTGCGTTATATGCTGCATCGGAAGCTGCTCTTGAAACATATAGCTGGTTGCCATAGCCCAAGAAGTTAGCTGCTGTAAAGAATGTTTCGAAATTGTTTGCTGTTGGCTTACCGTATAGATTGACTAACTGATCTTCTGATCCCATTAGATGAGCCTCGTTTACAGGACCCCATCTAAAAACACCAGCGAATGCACCTGTAGTCGTAGAGACTGTAGGAACAATGGTTGTTAAGTCATATTCTGATACGCTTACACCAGGACTTACTTGAAATGCCATTTTATTCTCCTTTTATAATAAAATTATCAAATCTTATATGTTCTTATTTATAAAAAGTCAGTTTAGAAGAAAATGGTTCAATTCCCCATCAGATAAAATACGTTTAGGATCCTCTTCAGTATCCATACCCATATCAATAAAACCAAATGGAGTAAAGTTATCACTAATATCATCCATAATTCTTTTTCTAATATCAGAATTAGAAACGTCTTTAAAGTAGTTTTGACTTACCATCCAAGCAAATAAAACTAAACACATTACCAAGTCATCATGATGACCTTCTTCTGCATTGTATGAAGAACCATCAACAACGTATGTTGAAAGTTCATTAATAAGATCATAGTCGTTTAATATAATCTTGTTGTTTTCTACTATTGATTTAAGATTAGAACAACCAATTCTTTTTGTTACTTTAGAAGTCTTAATACCCATTCTTGATTGCTGACCACCAAAAGCCCCAATCACTGTACCTCTTCTTCCACTCGTCTTAGTAGTTACAATATTATCATATTCTAGATCTTGCTGTAATATATTTACTACTTGTGAACCTACGTTAATTTCAACCAAGATAGAAGCATTGTTATAATATTTACCAACGTTGTCTAATAAGGTAGGAAACATCAACTCGGTTATATTTGAATCTTTGTATGTAGCCACAACTTCATATGGCATCACACTACAATCTATAATTGTAAATGCTGAACTATCTAATCCAAGACCTTCAGAGACGTCTACCGTCATACAATAAACATGATCCTTAATAGGCTGCTTATATATTTTTAACAAACCTTGGTGTTCAAGCTGCACAGGATTGTTAAACACCATCTTAGAAAGAAACGAAGGATGAATAAGAGTATTGGTTGAACCCATAAACTCACACTCAAATTCTTGACGGAATTGATCTACAGAAGTACTTCTGATCATCAAATCTTTCCAAGCTTCATCTCTTCCAGGAACATCAGACCAATGCACATCAACTCTTGCATAGTCGTTATTTCCGTTGACTGAATCCATCCATATCTTGTAGAATAGATTCATACCATTTGGCGTAGAAGTAATTAATAGTTTCGATGTAGCACCAGATGTGATTGTAGGGAACACGGAAGCAAAGAATGCATCCTGTACGTTTCTAGGTACGAATGCAAACTCATCGAGATAAACAAGATTATATGATTGACCACGAACCGCAGAAGACGAAGTTGCAGATGCTAAGATTTTGGAACCATTTTCTAGTTCTATATTACCTTTATTCCACTCTACTATTCCTTGCTGTAACCACTTTGGTAGCCACTCGTATGCTAGCTGAACACGGGAAAGAATTTCTCTTGCCTGCACTTGTTTATTTGCTAGCACAGCAATGTTGTAATTTTCATTAAAAAGAATCTTATGTAAGAGATAACCAACGACACCTGTAGTTTTACCAACCTGACGAGGCATCTTACAAATAGTAAAGCGATTATCATCAAACGCTTTAAACATATTTTTCTGATATTGGAATGGCTTAAAGGGAACGAGACCCTTATCGACAGAAACAATCTTTACATAATTTTCACAAAAGTAATCAACGTCACTAGCGCACTTGAGATATTCCTCAATCTGCTCTTTGCTAAATTGTAACTTGACATCTTTGTTCTTTAGGTTTTTATTACCTAGATATATATCAGCCATTTTCTTTCTTTATCATCTTTAATAGTTCTGCAGAAGAACCAACAAATAAATTGTTATTCACAGTCGAAGGACCTTGGTCTTCTTCTTTATTTAACTCTTTGTGTTTCTTGGCTAGTTCTAGTAGATCCTTGTTAGCATCTACCATAGTTTTAATTAAATTGGTTACTACTTCAAAAGCTCTTGGTGATTCTGATTGCTTTGCAATATCCATGATATCTTCAAGAGCACTACTACCCTTTTCAATTACATCGTAGAGATTACGTCTTGCATACTCATAGTCATTATTCTTCTCTGCTTTAATTACAGGAAGAATATCTGTGATTTTTGAAGGAGAATCTTCCATTGGAGACAATCCTAAAGCACTGGATATTACATCTTTTTTTGCCACTTTACTTATTCCCTGTTGTATCTATAATAAATCCAAAATCTGATGTTTCATCAATCTGTGAAAGAGCTACCGTTAGATCAGAGTTAGAGGTTGGTAGTCCATCAGCTGTTAATCCTGGTCTTATGCTTGTTGACACAGGAACTGTAGGTGAAGTTGTATCCAAGAATATATTGGTTTGAACAATCTTGATAAGTTTGCTTTCTGTGACAGGACCCCAGAAGTAACCTTTGATAACAAAGTTGAGCACAAACGTAAGAACTCTTCGTTCTGTAAAATCAGCTTCATAAGTATCATCAAGATTAACAGAAGTCAACACAATAGGAATATCTGTTTCCTCATTGAAATTTGTGCCAAGCATTGCTGCTGTAATAGTCCACTCTGGAGTAAAATAAGGAAGTATTTGTTCTACAATTTGTAGACCATCTTCCATTGTCTTACTCATGATTTGAAGTTTCATTCCAATATCATAAGGTGCAGGTGTAAATACCTTCTTGTATACGTTCTTGCCATTGATATCGTTCTCTGTAACGATCTTCTTTACTGTCTGCAATTTTCTATCTGGAGCATACACAATACCATCGATTTCAAAGGCCATTCTTGGCAAAGTGATGGCTGTAGGACTAGAACCAGTAGGGTTTTGCAAGATACGAGCAAGAAACTTATCTCTCGGTCCATATGCTATAGGTACTTGAATAGATTGCTGAAGGTTACCATCAGAATCATGTCTTTCGATAATAACATTGTTAAACAACGTACCAAATATGGCTACGTACTTTTTAAACAAAGAATTATAAAATGGATTAGGACCTATCATATTCTTGTCTGACTTTCGCTGAATGGATCTATTTCACTAAAATCTACAAATGTTAATACGTTGTTACCAAATGCAGCATTCTGTGCACCAGGATCTAAAGTATCCAATACATATTCTTCTTCATATAAACCAGCACCATCTTCTGTTTCAAGTACAGAGAAGCCATCTTCCATGAAAAGATCATATGCTTGTGATACTGAAGCAATGGTATTGTACTTAATATCAATATCAGGAACGCCTGTATTGAATATTTCATTAGAGTATTGAAATAATTCACAGGTAATATCATAGAATTGCAATGCACCCATTTGATAGAATACAGGTCTCATCTCAACGTACTTGATTTGGAACAAACCTTGATAAGGAGCAAACCAAATCAAATCACCTTCTAATGGACGGTCTCTTCTTAGATATGCACCTACATTAGTTTCAAAAGTTCTATATGCAATAGAGAATGTAATTTCTTCTTGAACCTGTACACCAAAGCTAGAAAGAAATTCACCATCACCATCAAAGCCATCAATACTCTTGACATACATCTCTACATTAACTGCTGTATCATATGCAGAGTTGACAGCTTCTGTAAATGTAGAACTCTCGGCTGTGATTACTCTAGGAACGTAATACACATCAATGCCGTAGATTCTAATAGATTCTATTACTAGATTCTCTATTAGATTCTGTTCTGCTTTAGAGTTAAAGTTGTTAAAATAAAGTGAGGTTGCCAAAGTATTATCCCATCAAATATGTTGGCATGATGTTGTAGTCCATCATCATTCTCTCTTCCAACTTCTTTATCTCGTCAGTAGCATCATTGTATATCTTTTCACCATTGAACTGAACACCGCCTGGCAATTGCATACCAGTAAACTTTGTTAAGTTAGCACCCCACTGCTGCTTAATCTTTGCAGTAGCATATTCCTGTAACCATCTATCTTGCCACACAGATGAATACACATCTGGATCTACTGTTTGGTATACGCTGATAACAAGGAAGTACCCAGCATTGATCTTTGACCAATCAGTATCAATGAACAATCTTTGTGATTTTCTATTATATCTTAAAGGTTGTTGACCAACAAGTAATTGTTCTAACAATTGCAATTGCTGGAATGCCATATAGTATGGTACCATTGATTGGTATGTCAATGTATACAAATCATTCAATGCAATCTGATAACGAATATTAAAAATGTTATTGGTAGCAATATAGTCACCAATAGCAAACATATCAACAGCACCAATGATATTATCTGGTAAAGTGATATATTTGTTTTGAATATCTTGGGGTGTAAGGATGTATGTGTAAAACATCTTTTCTGAGCCATCATAATGATAGTCCCAGTAATACTTTAATGCATCATCAATACGATCGCTAACCTGATCTGGATCAACGTTGATCTCAATGACAGGTTTACCCAATCTTCTTAGGCAGTATTCAGCAAAATCATTTCTCGAAGCAATAGTAGCAATGGCCATGTTTTATATCCTTTTTAGATATTTATAGAATTAATTATCCTAAAGGTGCTGTAGTGTTGGTGCTCCCAACACTAATTTTAGCTCCACAACCACAAACACTTCCTATAACAGCAACCAAAGCACCCTCACAACTAAAATGCCCTGAACCTGAAGCAATCGATGTTATTCCATGTCCTGGAATAGGGCAAGAGTGACTATCTCCTACTCTTGCAACCAATATTCCATTTACTGATGTCTTGGAAGCAGATGAGATAATAACTCCACCATGATCGCTTCCATCACCCAGTCTTGCTACGTCAGGCATTATACACCAAGAATTTCTTTAAACTTTGCAGTGTTTGCTTCACGCTCATCTAGACCAATAGTTCCACCATTTACTTTTCTTGTAACAGCTTCACAATTATCTTCATCTGCAGCAGAGTTGACCTTACTATTTTTCCAAAACCATCCTGCTGATTCTACTGCACCTTTTGGTGTTGCAAGAAACTCAACAACCTCATCAAGAGATACACCAAAGTCTTGAGACATATATGTGTAATTGTGTCTACCAGTCAATTGAATTAAACCATGACCACGAAAGCGATACCCATCACCACTATCTTCATCACCATTGCCCATACGATTTGCATATACTCTATTTGCAATCTTTTCTGGATTATGTGCATAATCTTGAGCAGTATCTTCATCAGGAAAGTACTTGTGAAATGTGGTAACAAGACCTTCAGCTTTGTAGTTTAAATTTTCTTCTGTTACTCTAAATCCACCTGACTCATGTGCACACTGAGCAAGAAAATGAGCAAGTCGCAAAGGAGAATTGATCTCATATTTGGTTGATAAAATATCAATACTATCCACGATTGCTGTTGCAATATCATCTTTTGCGGAAGGAAAAGCTTCCTTGATTTGTTCTTCCGTAATCATCTATAATCTCCAATTATGCTATAGTATTGTTATACATTATGAATCCTAAATTTACATTAGGAGGTACCAAATCAAATTGATTATTCTGTGTAGAAGTAATATTGTTAAGATATTGACCTGTCAAAGGATCTGGAAATGAAAATACAGTCGATATAGGATGTGTGTGATTTGTACCTGATTCAAAATCATGACTACCTATGTCAGTAGTAGTGCCATATATTGTAGGACTTGATATCTTTTTGCCAGCTGGACTTACGTGTGAATGGTAACCGTTGGCTTGTACTGTTATGTTATTAAATGTCAATGTTCCTATATCAGGACCCATCATTCCCATTCCATTCGCAAGCTGTACACCATGATCGGGATCTGATGGATTCATATTAACTAAAATAAATTGACTTCTTAAGTCAGGAGTTCCATTTGTACCATCACAAAAATGCCAGTTGGGAGGAAGATTACCAGAAACGTCTAAATCAGGACCAGAGTAACCAAGATTATTACTTAATGCATACCCAATTATTACACCGTTTGCAATTGGTGTTTGAGAGCTGGTAGTAATCCAACCTTTTAACTTAGTTATGTTTAACCCTAGTGTTGTATTGTAGGTTACTAGGTGTGAATGTAATCCTGAGTTTATTAATACATTAGCCACTTGACTTGTTTTGGTGGATAGTTGATTGACCTTAGGAATAATACCTGTATGGGTATGAGCACCACTTGTATTAGAAAATAAACTTACATTAAATCCTGCATTGCTATTATAAGAAGTCCAATCGTTGTTTTGATTATCAAAATATCCTGTGCTATTTAATTGAAACGCTAGGATAGAATTGTTGGATCCAGTAATGGTATTACCAGATGCACCATAGGTTGTTCTAGGCAAACCTGTAATAGGATTAGTGCTACCAGGAGCAAAGTGTTTGTTGTCTGACTGAGTGTAATGGTCTGTAGGAAGATTGTTGCCAAACACAAGAATATCTTGAGGTAACCATCCAATCTTATCATTACCCTTGTTTAAATTAGGGTCTCTTAACAAAGGGTTGACTTTAGTTAGTGGTAGACCAAGGGTGTTTGTGTTTCCTGAATAATCAGTAACACCAAACAACGAAGCTGATGATGTGGTGGTATATTTAATAATTTGTTTGTTAATATCAAGACCATTCAATGAATGATAGTGGCCAGGAACAGGTGATGTTTGAGAGGTATATGTATTACCTTTGCCTGTAGTTAGAGGATCGCCAGATAGAGCACCCCATGAATAAGGAATAGAAGTTCTAAACCCTATCGTTGTTGGGTTGTGTGCTCCACTAATATCAAGCAGTGTACCATATGTGTCATCTAATAATGTAATAATTGGCTTATGATACATACCTAGAGTTTGATTCCAGGCTCCATAAGAAGGACCATCTGTGTCACCAAATGCAAGAACATTAGTAGGCAAATTAGGATAACAAAATTCCTTTACTTGTCTATAGTAATCTTGATTTATTACACCGTTGTTTGTGCCATTGTTTGTATTGAAAAGACTTAGATCAACATCATAATAAAACAATACAGCATAGTCAGGAATGTATACAGGAACATTGGCTACAATAGATTGGTTTTCAGATGTAAATTGGGTAATGGCCATTATTAAATACCTGCAAATCCTTTAGCAGCCAACATACCAAACCAAGTAGCACCACCATCAATCGTATACAAGTTAATGATGTCTACATATCCACCTGTTGTTGAAAGAGTAGGACCTGTTGAAGGGACGTTCTCTGATGTAGGCCAGTATATTGTTTGATTAGACCAGTCAATTGTTCTTGAACCATAAGGATCCTGTGCAACAAAGAAGGTATACGAATATAACTTACCTGATACTAATCCTGTGGTATCCATTACGATTGGAACAATACTTGCTGTCAGCGTAATATTAACAATGTTGCCAAGAGATAACGATACTGTTGTGCTTATGCTACGATTGGCAAGATTATTTACATTTTCACCATATCCTTGGAATACAGGAACATATATCGTGTTGCTATTGAAATTAACATCTGTTACCATGTTATTGGTAATGTATGTATTGGAGTCAAATACAATTCCAGTTGCTGCTGCATTTACTCTTAAGAAGTTACCAGCGTGTCCAGTATATGAAGAAGGTGCATCTATCAAAGTAGTAAATGCAACTGTGCCTGCTGAACCTGTGTATCCAGTACTACCTTGTGAACCTCTAAAGCCTGCAGAGCCCAAATATCCAACAGAACCATTGTAACCAATAGCAACACCTGTGCTGCCCATGTAACCTACTGAACCTTGGAAACCAATATCACCAATTGATCCTTGATAACCAATACTAGTCACGCCAACCGAACCTTGGTATCCAACGTCACCCATAGAGCCTTGGAAGCCTGTGTCGCCAGGGAATCCTAAAAGACCTACCGATCCTACATAACCTGTATCACCCTGTGATCCTTGAAAACCTGCTGATCCTTGAAAACCAACAGCTGTGTATGTAGAAGAATTAGCCCAATACGCTCCATTACTTCCAAAAGTAATGATCGAACCCGCTGAAGCACTTTGTCCGTTGGCTTGTGTTCCATTAATTTGGGAAACAAAAATTTGAGTAGTCATTATTGAAACTTCCTAAGAGGTGTGTTGTTTTAAGTATTTATAGCTTTACTATTATGCAGCGAATGCACCTGAAGATATACTAATCTTTTCAACAGTATAAAAACTACCAGCTAGCACTGTTGCAGTACCAGCAGATTGTGTCAAGCGTAATCTCCAGTTAGTGGCAGCGTTAGTGGTAACCCACATCTGTAGCATATACATATGGTTGACTGCCGTTGTTAACGATGTAGCAGAAGGATTCCATGCCCACGTTGCAGCACCTTGGTCGTAGAAATATTGCTCTATCTGTGTATAAGCAGCTGCGGTTGCAGCAGTCATACCTGTAACTGGCGTTACATATTGATAACCATTCACAATTGTTGGTGCAGAACTAAATGTCTGTGTCCATGTAGCAGTACCTGCTGTATTTTTAGTAAAATAAACCCAACATCTAATTATATAAACAGAAGTTGCTTCTAAAGAAACTGAACTTGGTGAAGTAAACACGTCAGCAATTGCTGCACCAAAAGCTGTTTCGTTTGCTGTGACACGAAAAGTTTGTATAGTTGGAATGTGACCTCTACCAGAAGTAGCATTTTCTGTTCCGTATAGATATGTACCATCATATTCCATGTAACCAGCAGTTGCAGTTCCCAACGAAACACTTGAAAACTTAATTGGACTTTTAATAGTAGGTGCATTAATGGTAACCGTAGTACCTGTAGAAAGAAAGTTGTTACCTACTAAAGCTGAAGTTCCATATGAGTTACCCACCAACGCAGTTACAGCATAGTTGTTACTGACTAATGATGCTGTAGCATAGGAGTTGGATACACCAACTGCTGCTGATT
>Ga0208497_1000097_pt1 | contig 47454 bp, 71 predicted proteins | sample CryBogCBE25Aug07_FD_184555 | JGI IMG/M metagenome (GOLD analysis project Ga0208497, IMG submission 184555) | Freshwater microbial communities from Crystal Bog, Wisconsin, USA - CBE25Aug07 (SPAdes) | ecosystem: Environmental > Aquatic > Freshwater > Lake | place: Crystal Bog, Wisconsin, USA...
CCAGCTCCACCACCCGCAACAATTAAATATTGAGCAGGTATATAGGAAGGCAAAGTTTTAGCTTGTTGAACAGCTGATAAATCTAATACCCCAGCAGCGCCAAGCGTTTGATATGGCCCTATAACACTACTGTTATTTCTTTTCATTACGAAATTACCTCATACGAAGCAACGGCGGTCAAATAACTGTTAACGCTTGCTGTACAACGCAATGTATCTCCCTCTTGAAGGTAGACATAACGGTTCAAAATATCAAGTGAAGCACCCGCAGGAATTGATATTTGATATGCAATAGGATATGCAGTTGAAGATCGATAAACATCTACGTTAACCGTTGCAGCAGTTGAACCATTAATGTTCGCCACAATTAATGAATTAACTTTGCAAACAGTGTTGCTTCCGCTTGAATTTGTAATAATTGCGGTTGCTGTAGTTGTTACAGCTAAAACAGCAGTTGTGCCAGTAATAGTATTAGGGCTGGCGATATTTGGTGCGGTCATTTATAACTCCAAAAATTAACCAAAAATCAAAGCGCGACCAACCACTTGCGCCGAAGTAATACCACTTGTTCCATTAGATGCAGCAGTAATTTGTCCTTGAGCATTAACGGTTATGTTTGCTGTTGTATAACTACCCGGTGTTACAGCGGTATTAGCAATTGCCACTGTTACCGCAGCAGAACCATTAAAGCTACTACCGGATAATCCCGTTCCAATTGTTAACGCATTCGTAGTATTTGCCGTGACAGTGGTGGACCCACCCAACGATACAGAATTACCGTTAATGGTTACAGATGAATTTGTTAATGATCCATTTCCAATATTGGTTATCGTATTGTTTGCGCCACTAATGGTTTTTCCGGTCAGCGTTTGCGTACCAGTAAGCGTAGCCACCACTGTTGTATCAATTGCTGCCGTAATAGCAGCTGAACCGTTATAAGATGTACCAGTTAATCCTGTACCTAACGTAAGAGCAAATGGATTGACCGCTGTAATCGTAGCTGAACCACCTAAACTAATTGCTGAACCGTTTACAGTTATTGAAGAATTAGCCAGTTGTGCATTAGTAATTGTTCCCGATAAAGCTGTAGTAGGTATGGTTGTGGATGCGGTCATCGCACCAGTACCGTTTCCGTACACATAACCCGTTAAGGTAGTAGCACCTGTTCCACCATAACCAACCGCAATAGTTGCGCCATTCCATGTGGATGTTGTAATAACTCCCGTTGAAGATAAACTAAACAATGCAGTAGTTGCTACACCACCGTTATAAATAGTTAATCCATCACCTGTGCCAACACTAATACGTCCAAAACCCGTCGCGTAATCAACAACAATACCGTCACCAAATGAACCGGTATAAGAACCTGTTGAATACAAACCATTGCTCGCAACAATACTGGTTGCGGTAGCTGCGCCCAGCGATGGTGTAGTCAATGATGGGCTAGTTGACAATACGACACTGCCCGAGCCGGTTGTGCTTGCGCTTGATGCCGCCGTCAATTGGCCTTGAGCATTAACAGTCAAACTTGCAAGCGTATAAGAACCAGCTGTGACAGCTGTGTTGGAAAGTGCAATTGTTACGCCAGTTGAACCGTTGTAAGACGTACCGGACAAACCTGTGCCAATCGTCAACGTGTTTAAATTCAATCCAAGAGCCACGCCCGAAATAGTCGAATTGGTTAATGCGCTATTTGGGATGTTGCTAAAAGTATTGGATGATCCTGACATTGTTTTATTTGTCAGGGTTTGTATTCCGGTAAGTGTTGTTACGACAGTGGTATCAATTGCTATTGTTACCGCAGTCGCTCCTGTATAACTTGTGCCGGTAAGTCCAGTACCGATTGTCAGTGCATTGGGATTGACAGCTGTAATTGTGCCTGAACCACCAAGACTAATTGCTGTTCCATTAACAGTAATGGACGAATTTGCTAATTGAGCATTTGTAATCGTCCCACTCAGAGCCGTCGTAGGAATGGTTGTAGATGCAGTCATTGCACCTGTACCATTGCCGTAAACATAACCAGTTAATGTCGTTGCTCCTGTACCGCCCGATGCTGCTCCTAAAGTACCCGCAAGCGTTACAGCACCCGATGTTGCAACGGTAGGGGTTAACCCTGATAGAGATGTTTGAAATGTAGATACACCAGCTCCGCCACCGTTTGATGCAGCAGTCACTCGACCTTGAGCATCAACCGTAATATTTGCACTGGTATAACTTCCGGCGGTAACAGTTGTATTGGTTAACGCAATCGTAGTCGCATTTGATCCGTTATACGATGTTCCCGATAATCCTGTGCCAATAGTCAAAGTCGCTAAATTACTTCCAAGCGAAATGCCGGAAATAGTGCTATTTGCCAATTGTGAGTTGGTAATCGTACCTGAAAGAGCTGTAGTAGGAATGGTCGTGCTGGCAGTCATTGCGCCAGTTCCATTGCCATACACATAGCCTGTCAGCGTTGTCGCTCCTGTGCCGCCATTTGGTACACCTAATATACCAATAATGCTAGACGCATTGGTATATACGTTACGTACTGACGTAAAGAATTGACCGCTTGATGCGCTAGTGACGCAAAATCCAACCCGCACAGCATAATTTGGTGCAGTTGGCTGAGTGGTAATTAGGTTACCGGCAACCGCATAATCCAAATATAGGGTTTGACCAGCTGTAAATCCGGTCGTGTTGTAACCCATAACATCACCAAGAATAACAACATATCCATTTGATGACGCAGAAATATTTTGGTTAGCAACACCGATGACGTTTGAAGTTGTAAGGCTATTTGCTTGAGCAAGCGCAATTGTTGGCAAACCACCGGATTGACCGGTAATGTAAACAGGCTGGCCCAAATTAATTGTTGACTCAGTATTGTTATAAACCTGCAACTGCACTTCTTGACCAATTACAATTTCATTATTTGTTACTCCATTGTAATAAGCCAATCCATCAGCAACACCGTCATACCAAACTTTGCCTTTCAAATAACTTGGCGCGGTTGATTGACTTGTAAATATTTCATTGTCTGAAATAGTTGGTTGGCTTAGTGTCGAAGCTATCGCGCGAACAAATGTACCCGAGCCAGTTCCGGTATATTCCGAGCTGGTCAAATGGTAATACTGATTAGCAGTACCACCCTGTAACCCCGACAATTGATCGTGTTGGGTAACTAATGGGGTTACGACGTTCGATGCGTATTGAGTACCGTTATATGCAGCCGTAACCGTTGTGTTAGCTGTCGATGTTGTAAAACCAATTCCGCCCAGCGAATCCGTCGAATTAATCGTAAACGCTGGTTGAGTTGTTTGAACAATATACAAACCATAATTAGGCGTAATGTTTGTAATATTTGGTGAAGTCACCCCAAACAATAAATTCCAAACCGAACCTGATACCGCCGTTTCGTTTGCGTATGTGCTTGGTACAGTAATCGTAACAACAGTATTTGATGACTTAGCGGTAATCTGATACAAGCCTTGCGGTGTTTGAATATACGATGCAAGTGTGTTTGTAGCCGACGCTGTGACGTTTGCAAATGGTGAACCACCGGATGCGGTAATTGTTCTTGACGTACCTGTACCCGTTGTCGTCAATGTATTGGGTGACGTATAAATGACTTGATAAGTGTTACGAGTAAACGTAGTCGTTCTACCGCCGCCAACACTATTGACACCGATATAAATATCAAATGTCCATTGTCCAGCATCAATGGTTGTGCGACCCAATGGAGCTGATAACAAACCAATTGCTGCAACCGTATTGCCGTTAGGATTGGATGACGCTGTTTGCGTACCACCAGCTGTTACAGGCGCATTGGCAAGCGTAATAATTGGCAATACGTTATTCGTACCCGTACCAGTAATTAATGGCGTTGCATTCCAAAATGTCGTTCCAGCTCCAACACTACCCGTTTGTGAGCTATTTGCGTTAATCCAGCTAGTACCATTCCATGACAATACTTGACCAGTTGCCGGAGCGCTAATAGCAACATCCGACAAATTTTCCAAAGGTATTGTTCCGCTATTTCCTAAACTTACAGTTACGCCAGCAAAAGTAACCGAGCTATTTGCCAATTGAGCATTAGTGATCGTGCCGGACAATTTAGTTGTGGGAATGGTCAACGATGCTGTCATCGCTCCTGTACCATTTCCATATATATAACCTGACAAACTGGTTGCGCCCGTACCGCCGCTTGCGACAGGAATCGTACCCGTTAAAGCCGTTACAGGAATTGTCGTCGATGCTGTGACATTTCCTGACCCATTGGCATACATATACCCGGTCAAACCAGTTACAGCTAGATTGGTTGTTGTCAGATTGGTAAAAGACTCAGAAGTTGATCCGGGTACTTTATCCCATGCGCCATTTTGGAAAATAGCCCAATCACCTACATTCCAACCTGAAACACCATTTAATGTCGTATTACCCGCTACTGACACAACGTAATAATAGCCAGCAGTGCCAACCGAAGATGTCAAAGTTGGTACGTTTGTAGACGCATTCCAAGTTCCCTGATAGGCAGGGGCATTAGTGGCCTGTGTACTTATTGATGTAATTTGTCCTTGCGAGTTAACCGTAATAACAGGAATTACGGCAGCCGAGCCATAAGTCCCCGATGTCACGCCACTATTTGCAATAACAATCGTTACTGGAGATGATCCGTTAAAACTTGTACCTGATAGACCTGTGCCAATAGTTAAAGAATTAGTAGTATTGGCTGTGATTGTTGTCGATCCACCAAGAGATACAGAATTTCCATTAACTGTAATTGATGAATTAACTAATGACGAATTACCAATATTGGTTAAAGTATTGGATGCACCACTAATTGTTTTGTTTGTTAAGGTTTGAATACCAGCAAGCGTCGCCACTACCGTCGTATCAATAGCAGCAGTAACCGCAGCAGAACCGTTATACGATGTGCCAGTTAAACCATTTCCTAAAGTTAAAGTATAGGGATTAATTGCTGTAATAGTTATCGAACCACCAAGATTGACGGAATTTCCATTAATCGTTACGGACGAATTAGTTAATCCCGAATTTGGTATCGTTGCATTGATTTGACTTGGTGCAATACTAATTGCTACAGCTGACAATGCAGTTAATTGACCTTGTGCATTAACCGTTGCCTCTAATGTGCTGCCAGCGGCTCCATAAGAACCTGACACAACCGTTGTGTTGGCAATTGAAAAAGTAATCGGTGTTGAACCATTAAAGCTGCCACCTGATAAGCCTGTTCCAGCCGTTAGCGAATAAGGCACATCAGCAGTTACAGTAACCGATCCACCCAGCGATACAGGATCACCGTTGATCGTAATGGATGAATACACTAGCGCAGCATTTGGAATGCTAGTCAGGTTTGCGCCTGAACCATAAAACCCTGAATTAGCCGTAATTGTTGTGCCAACAATCGTTGCGGGATTCGTATTACCGATCGGGGTATTGTTTAAGCTATCAAGTGTTAGTGATACACCTTGAATTGTGCCGCCTGTAATAGCGACATTATTTGCATTTTGGGTGGACATCGTACCCAATCCGCTTACTTGTGTATTACTAATTGCAATCGATGTCGTCGTTGCTGTTGTGACTTGGCCCTGTGCATTGGTAGTCAATACCGCAACCGAGCCAGCTGATCCGTATGTGCCAGCTGTACCGACATTACCTAAAGCAATCGTGACAGCTGCGCTTCCGTTGTAACTGGTCCCGGTCAAACCCGTTCCGATTGTGAGCGCATAAGGATTCACAGCAGTAACTGTTGTGCTACCACCCAACGATACGGAGTTGCCGTTAATCGTAATTGAGCTGTAATCTAACGCCGAATTTGGGATGAAAGTAAATGTATTTGTCGCGCCGCTGATATTAAGGCCGGTCAGCGTGGACAAAGAACCGCCCAATGAAATCGAATTCGATCCTAGTGTAATCGAAGAATTGGCAAGACTGCTATTAGGAATTGGAGCATTAATTTGACTTGGCGCAATGCTGATAGGCGTATTAGCCGCAGCTGTCAATTGCCCTTGAGCATTAACCGTAAAAGAAGGTACGGATGTAGCAACGCCATACGAACCAGCAGTTACGCCAGTATTTGTAATGCTAAATTGAGTGCCAGTTAGGGTTAAACCTACTCCGGCAGTATATGTACCTGCGCCGGAAATTTGTGACCAAACAATAGGTGTTGTATCAATTACTCCGGTTTGAGGCGCAATCGCTACCCATCCGGTATTTGCATAAAGCGTACCGTAAATTACAAATGTAAGCGCACCCGGTACTTGCGCCCAAGAGGACATATCGCTAGAGCGCAACCATGTTGTTGTTGAAGCAATATAAATACCGTTATTAGGGGTATTATTTTGATTTTTTACTAAAACTCGATCACCGGCTACAGTTGTATAGCCATCAATTATTTGCAAACCTGAAAGAGTAATATTTGCAGTTGTTGCGACCTGACATTCTTGTTTAAATTCGCCTTGCGAATATGAATCGACATATTGTTTGTTTGCCAAATCTGTCGGGTTTACAGGCAAGGTTGAAACTTGTCCTGTTGTTGTCGCCATGTTTGTAAACTGAGCAGAATACAAACCATTTTCAAGGCCATAAGTTTGAGTAAATATTGCACCTGTACCCGCAGTCATCAAGTTGGCTGCAAAATCATTTGCATTCCATGCTTGAGCTGTTGTACCTTCCTGACCTCGAACAATCGTAAACGTATCGCCACTTACCGCAGTGACATAGACGATTTCGGTTATTAAACTACTAAATGCAGAAATAAAAGTCAGTGCAAATTGTTGTCCCGATATCGGCTGCGGGAAATACTGACCAGTTCCAGCTGCCACCGTTACCGATGTTGCGGTACTGGAAATCGGTGCAGCAAGCGTCGTTTGCGCTTGGTTCGCAAATAAGAAAATGGTCATAATTTGCCAACCAATTAAAGGATGCTATAGGTATCGTTCGCAGCGCCAGTAAATTGCACGTTTGTCACAGGATAATTCAAGACATACGCAATTTGTGTCGTTTGAGTAAGCGTCGGCGTAACAGCGGGATAGTATGTTGCACCATTATCAACAGATAATTGAATTGCGCGACTACTAGCAGAAGATGTTAAAACAATCGTTGCGGGAAATTGAACCAATTGCAAACCAACGGTTGCGGTTGTGCCTGTCAATGTTCCGGTAATCGGTGAACCATAATTGGTATTCATTTTCAATTCCTTTAAGTCGTAGTTGGCGCGACAGGCCAGTTAATATTGTTTGGAAAACCGGATTGAGCAGGTACATCTCGCAATGCTTGACGATAAGTTGCCCATTGAGTTTGTACATCTGAAGTCAAAGGATTGCCCGGAATTTGTGTCCAATCGCTTAATGTAAGCAAATAATTTCTTTTTTTAATTGCTTGAACGGCTGTACCCGAAATAGAATTTTCAAAATCTAAATACCTAGCATCATCATCAGCAATCGTTCCCTGATTTGGATATTGCGTAGCATTCTGAACAGAAGTAAATACTGCAATAACTTTTGTTTGTGTCGAATCTGCAAATTGAACGTATTTCATTTTTATCCTCAGAATCGATAGCTAGAAATTTCAACGGTTAAGTTGATTTGGGGTGTGCTTGGTCCCAAATAATAAAAAAGTGTTTGTGGAGTTAAAAATGTTAAATCAGGAAATGGGCTATTAAAACTTGGATAATATGCCTCATAATCATATGTTTGAACACCCTTAATGTAATATTCAAGATAACCTTGAGTATTAATATAAGTATTTCCAGCACAACAATAAGCATTAATTGGAACAACGCCACTAACATCAAAATTCCCCGATTGAGGAGATGTTGTGTAATTACTTACTTGAAATGAAGTATTATTTGGAAATGTTATCCAGCGATCTTTTTGATAACCAATAACCAATTGACTTGATGCGGTACGCCAAACACTAATCAGAGCTGAAGCCGTATAACCAGCTGGCATATTTGAACCGCCATAAATACTTGGCGCAAATATGCTGGTTGTATTTGTAGCAAGAATACTTGTTGCGCCAGTCGATGGATTAAAAATTGCATAAATACCGACATAACCATTTGCTGGAGGACTACCCGCATCCATGCCACCAGCGCCCGTAGCTGCCAAATTAATTGACTGACTGTAATTAGCAAGTTGATAAGTAGTTCCGCCAAGTGACGTTTCTACAATAATTTCATCAGCAGTAAATGTTGCATTAGACGATGCAGCTGCAATATTCATTCGACCATTTCTAATATCTCCTACAACCGAATTAACTTGCGAAAAACCTGTTGCTGGATTTTGCATAACATATGCACCAAGGCCAGCGCTCCAAGTAAATTGGCAAGGATAATTTGTTGTAATATCACCGCCCGACAAAGGAATATTATTTCCTTTAACAATTGGCGCAGATGAAAGAATTGTTGAACCGAGTGTTAATACAAGTGTGCTTGCACCTGTATTGGTATTTGATGCTTTAACAATAAAATTAAAACCATCAGGAAGGGTTGCAAGCTGAGATGTAATAGTTGCAGTTAATGCGTTGGCTGTTCCCCCAGCTGTGCCATAGGTGTAAATACCTTTTTGCAGCTGATCTTCTTGAACCATATTGGCCTGAGTACCGCCAGTTGGAAACATTGCAGCGGTATCACCAGCAAGCCAATTTTTAGCCGTTGTTCCATCTTGACCACGAACAATTGTTATCGTATCGCCAGTTCGCGCAGTAACCAATACAATTTCATTAATCAGGCCAGTAGCAGCATCAACAAAAGTTAAATAAAAACCTTGTCCTGTGCTTGGATTAGGGAATAGTGAGCCTGTACCTGATTGAAGTGTAGCGGTCAGGGTGGCGCTCGAAATTGGGGCCGCTAGAGTCGTTTTTGCATTGTTTGCGAATAACAAGATGGTCATAGCAAAGCCTTAATAAGTTTATACTTTAATAAAAAGTAAAGTTATCATGTCCACTTTATATCCTTACTTTTTACCTGACAAAAGTCATGTATTGATTGCACTATTCTACTTCAAGAAAAATTAAAACATCTATTCAATTTACAAGCAAAAGTGAAATATCATATTGAATCTTAATATGTAACGGTAAATTGATACTGGAATGGTAGCGATAAAACACCAGCATTGATAGCTGATTGAAGTATTGGACCAAGCGTTGAATATACGCCCGGTTTAAGCGCAATCAAAACGGCGTGTAATCCCGTAAAGGTCACACTCACATCATAAGTGTTATCAATAGGCAAAGGAAGACCATTTACATCTTTTAAAAAACGAGTAACACGATTTTTTAACCATTTGATGTTGAATTGCGTACCGTCGCCTTTATAAAAATTCCATGTAATACAACGCTGAAAAATATCATCCGTTGTCAAATAAAAATTTGATGGCCCGATAACAGTTTCTTTGTTGTAAGGCTGAAGGTTATATACATTGGTGTTGTACTCACCAAAAAATGTATATCCACCTTCGGGCAATGTTGGCCTTGTTAATCCATAAATACCTTTTGCCACCCAATCCAAATCCGCACCGGTTTGAACGGTATAGTTTGGCAAATTTAAATTGTTGAACCAATCAAGATATTGTTGGGCAAGATTGTTATACGCAGCGACGAATCCCTGAAGATTTTCATCATCAGCGTATTGCTGGTAAAGATAACTTGGGATTATTGTTGTCAGCATCATTAACCCTGAGTAATGACTACTTGAGCATTAGACGTTTCAAAATAACTTTCAGGATCGCCATAATACAAACCTGTACCCGATTCAGGCGAAACTTCATACCCGTTAATTTCTACCGTAAACACCATCCGAGATAACAATGTCGGAGGAATAATCCCCGCAATCGCAATTTGAAATACGTTTTGCAATTCAAACAAGTTAATCGGCTGACCTACATAAATACTATTAATGTAATTAACAATTGCTGGCTGGCCCAGCTGCGCGACCGCAGTAGGCGAAACATAGTTTGTTGATGTCGTATTCCATACCAATGAAATATTGACAGTTTGAACAGGCGGATTCACAAAAGTAATATTGTAGGAATCGGGATAGTCATTAATTGAAACCGTCACATTTCGTAAGTTTGGCGTAACTACGCCGCCGGTTGTCCATGTTCCCTGTGAAACACTATCGAAACCGGTGTAACCCTGAACCGTAACCGTTCCGGGGTTTGTCACTAATGGATAAGTGAAAGTATTCGCGCCGGTACGAGTAAACGTGTATGAGCCGTTATAAGCTGTCGGTGTTACTCCATAAATCGTGCCGGATGATGTACCAGTGGGCAAACCATGAGGGCTGGCGGTTGTGACCGTAACGACACCCGTTGCCCAAGTCATTGAGGATATTTGGCAATTTAAGCTAAAAGTGTTTTCACTTAAAACAATCGCTACAAAATTATTGCCATTGACGTTGGACATACCGGTTTCGCCGGTAATTTGAACCACTTGACCCGTTGCGAAACCATGATTAAGCGTTGTCGTCACTACAGCAGGATATGCGTTGGTAATACCAGCCACACCCATAGTTGAGCCAACCAAATTGGCAATATCAAATAAGCCGGTAAAAATGGCATTTCCCACTTGGTAAGGATCGCCGCCGCCACAAATCACTTCCCAATAACTTCCTTGTTGACGCACCGCACAAAGTCGAGCTTGTACGCCGGGGACATTTTGCAATTGGGTTTTCAAAAACGTCGGCATTCCTTGAGCGACCGCCAAGCCAGCCTGAATAACTTGAGCTTGATAATCTTCTAACGGTTGTGCCGTAGCTCCGGGTAAACCCGCAGTTTGGTTGGTGCAAGTTAAAGTTACGCCAGCTGGAACGGACGTAACTATTTGGGTAACTGTGCCTGTCGGGACCGCCCATGATCCAGCTGTATTTGCCAAGCAATAAAGTGCTACGCTTTGACCGCTGGTTGGAATAATTCCTCCATCTTGCACTGTGTATTGATGATTACCATCACTGACAATAAAACCGACGGGAATCACAAAACCGGGAGAACCCAAAAAAGTAACGTAAACAGAAGTATTTGAGCCAACGCCTTGTTGAACGCCATAAATCTGTCCCAGCTGATTCAAAATAAACGAGTTGGCAGTGTAGGGTGTAATGCTATTAAAAAGCTCTACGCGAGCCGAATCAATCAGCGCCAATGCACCTACATCGGTTGAGCTAATATCTTCTATCAATGACCCGGGCAAATTAGCCGTATAGCCCGGATTGCTGGCAGCAACCAAGGAAATAAGTTCTTGTTGCAGCGTGGTTGGAGGAGTCGGCTGCAAGCCTGTCGAATTAACGTCCGTCGTAATGGTCATACTGCCACCTGTTGTTGGATTTTCGTGCCTTGGGTCGTAACGATATTAACATCGTAGGTCGGAGTTGTTGACTGTTGTTTTGTAATTTGCAAACTAGCAAAAAACGGTGAGAATTGTTGTTGCGTCGTCATTACATAAAAGTCAGGGAATACTTGTTGAATAACCGAACGCTGCGCCGGAATTCCGTAATTAGCATAAAAAGGTGATTCACCAAGGCTTAGTTTTAAGCATTGGATTAAAGTTGTGGCGTAACCGTATTCGAAATTTCCGTTTGAATCGGATTGGATTTCTACCCAAGACGTAGAACCATCAGAATTTGTTACTCGACCATATGTCCTAGCCATTTTTTACCCTTATATTGGACCCGTAGTTGTGCCACCACCCGGCTGTACACCACCATGAACGTGACCATCAAGCGAAACTGTTCCAGCTGTAACGTCATTGGTAACGTGAACGGGACCAATAAGGTTAACGCCAGTACCGCCTCCGGTTCCGGTTGTTTGACTGACAGGGCCGTTTAATTCTATCGCGCCATTCAAAGCAATTAAAGATGAAGTAATTGAAACTTCACTAGAATTCATCGTAATAGTTGAATTTCCAACCTTCGCTGTAATTCCTGTCGGTGTCAGTGTTACCACCGCACCGCTATTAGTATCCCGAATAACAACACCATTCGGTCCATAAATTGTCACCGCATCAGGATCAACCGATGACCAATTTTTATTACCAATCGGGAAAAATACTAATGATGTCAAATTGCCGGGATCGCTGAAATCAGCTTTACCCGTTCCCAATCCTGACGCACCGCGCAAGCTCACGCTGGCAGCAAAACAAACCCCCAAATCGCCCACTTGTATTGGATAGCGAATATATTCAGGTCCAAACAATGGTACGGTAACTTGCGGCAAAGTAATGGTCGATGGCGTAATTAAATCAAAAGCCACTGTAACAATCGAGCCGTTCACCTCGACAACGTGACAAGGCCATGATTGACCAGCTGCTTGCAATGCGTCATAAATCTTTCGATCAGTGAAAGTATTGATTGACTGTGCAAACGGGATTTTTTGGTCAATATTATCCATTGCTATGCCGTCGGTAATGTATAGGCTTGCACAACCGTTACCCAGCTATTTGCATCGGCTTGCCTAAACAAACCAATGTGACGCACCATTTGAATATTGAACACGCCTTGAAAGTCCGATACGTTTCGATATTGGGATTGTGATTGCGCTGTAGTAAGAATCAACCCAAGCGTTGATGACAATTCAGGCATTTTAATTTGACCGCCCACTTTCAAATCAAAGCGCATGACTGTTTTGAATGTCAATGTTTGCGGTCCAATCCAAGTCGGTTGTCCAATCAAATCAGTAAATTCAATTTGTATTGGTTCAGCAGTTGCCGGAACGGTATAGTCAAAAACATTGATGACATTGTTTTCGTAGGAAAGCTGAATGCCGGGATAATTGGGATTATTGATAATGCTTAGACTTCGTGTATTCAAAAACTTTGCAAAATCAGTCAAAGTAAAATTTTGAGCCACAATTGTTTCGGGAGCAACTAAGTTTTCGCTGACGTTGACATTGATTTCCGAAACATTTGGAAACACACTTTGCAAAGTATTTTTAATTGCCACCGAAAATTGAGTGCCGGATTCGCAAGTAAAACTAAAATTGTAAGGGTCTTGTCTGCTACCAGCTGGTTGCAGCATGATGAAATCAAGCGTTTGGGAAGTTCCCTGCCAATTGCCAAATGCTTGTTGAATTCTCGATTTCATCAAGATTCCGTACTGACTTGGCACAGCTAATGGCAATCCTTTAGCCATTCCGCCTGAAATCTCAATATTGCAATACGTTTTCCCATCAGGGCTTGGATTGAAGTTTGCCGCCTGTGCCATCAAAGGCAGTCCAACCCCATAAACACGCAAAAAAGCGCCGCCCAACGGAGAGTTGTAAACCGATATGGGCAAATCCCATTCCACATTTAAAGCACCGGGAATGGTCAATAATCCAGCAGAATCTGCTGTGCTAGTGAATGTTCCGTTAAATAAAGTACCGCCATTAAACCCGCTTATTTCCTTTGGATTGCCATCTTGGTCGGTAATTTTGATTTCATAACGACGCATCAAATCACCTGAAATTGTTGTGTCGGTGCGCGATAAACCAGCTGAGTTTTAAAGTAGCCAGCAGTCAATGAAATGTTGTAATTCAATGGCGAGCCAATCAATGGCAAAGCAACAATCAGTTTATTGTTCAAATTGTAAATATTGACGTAATAACGCTGACCGTAAATATTCCAATTCACAATGACGTTATAAACCGATCCATCAAATGTCGCTTGGAAACGAAAATTTGAATTGTTGGTAGGTACAAATTGGATGACATTATTTACTACAGCAGTCGAGCTTTGATTTGTGCTATAGCTCGATGCAGCGCCCTGAGTATTAATCAACCCGCCCAATAACGGCGAAGTAACCGAATTGGGGTTATTGATCGTACTGCTTAAACTACTCCATAAATCGCTCATACGGGTGTTCCATTATTGAACGCCGACATCAATGCACCAAGCGTATTTTGTGGACCTTGCGATACCAAGGGCTGTATGAAATCAAATTGCCAAGCATTTTGTGGCTGCTGGCTGTCAGGTCGGGATACATCAATCAAGTTTGCCAAAATACAATTCAGGTAAACGTAAGATGGTGTCGCAACGATATATGTGCCGCCAGCTTGATTATGCAAATCAAGAGCGTATTTCAATGCTGTAAACGTAATCATCTTTGACACATACCCGCCATTTTTGTTGGCAGGGCAATTCATCAGCATAGATATTTTCAATGGTTTGGCAATGATCGCATTAGCCGCATATTGCTGATTTGCAAATGGATAAGTTGCGATTTCATTTTCTACCAAGGAGCCGCCGGGTAATGGCCTGAAATGACCAAAAAAGTCATTTAGGTTTAATGGATTATTCCCGTTCAATAAAGAAAAACCAAAATTGGCGGCTTCAGTAATTGCAATGATTGGTAACAATGTTCCCGGAATATTCGATGCAAGACCACCCGACAGTATGATCGGTGAAATTTCATAACCAAGCTGATAGACCGCTTGACCAATATTTGTAGACATTACGAAACCCCTAGACCTGTGTAGTATCCACCCGCAGCCAACATATTAACCATTGTGTCCTGTCCGGGTATCTTAGTCGTTGTTACATTCAGTGCAATTGGCGTTGGATTCCAATTAAGCATTCCTGTTTTTTGCGGTGCAGCGGATGATCCCGAAGGTGCGGGTGAAACTTTAGTACCACTTTGCAAATAATTTTGAATTTCTTCAGAAGATGCACTTGGCCCACCTTTTTCCAACCATGCCATTGCAGCCATAATGTCGGACAAAGTTTTAGGATCAGACATATCAATTTGCTGATTTCTGCCAATACCTGTTTTTTTAGAAATAAAGTTTATGTACGCTTCAGTATTATTTTCATTAGGAGGCGCCCATGTACTAATAATTTCTTCAAGTGTTTGCAGTTTTTTATATCCAGCAGCTGCCGATGTGCCAGCGCCATAGCTTTTTAATTGATTTGCCATTGCAAGGAAACCCTCTTGCTGTGTGGCAAATTTAGCAAATCCTCCTTCACCTTTTACTGCACCGGGTTGACCAATAAATCTTAAATTTCCGGGATTGTTATTTCTTTCGGCTAGTGTTGCAGCATTACTTTGATTTCCTGAAGGATTCCAAAAATATCGAAGCCAACTACCGGATTGATCTTTTTGTTTATTTTTCAATAATTCAAGTTGATCCGCTTCTCCGCCGGGTTTGTAATATTCTCTATTTTCTTGCGTCGCTGATTTGCTTGGCATAAATTTGCCTACAAATTCTAAAAATCCTTGCATTGTTTCTGCCATAGCTGAAACATTTTCGATAAATTTATCAACATCTTTTTTGATTTGATCGCCACCTAAATATTTAGCGAATTCTTCAATTTTTTGACCAAATACATTGATCCATTTTGGTAAATCAGGATTTTTCAAGAATGAAGCAACAAGATCAGAAAAGCTGTCAGCTAAATGACTAAGTGGTTCAGCAAGCGGAGCCAATCCATTAATGAAAGTGGTTTTGATCTTTTCGCCAGCTTCATTAATCGTGACGCTGAATTCTTGCCATTTTTTAAGAGTTTCATCAATAACGTCAAAGGATTTCAAATCCCGCTGATATTTTTCTTCAGCGTCCTTTTGTTCCTTTTCCGTAATCTGAGCCATGCGCCGGGCAGTTTCGACGGTGATGCCCAACACATCCAAGCCTTGAGCTTGCAATCGCTGCTGTGCGGTAGCAGCTGGTCCTTGTTTGTAAACTTCACCCGCGCGACGCAATAGTTGTGGCAATAGTTCAGCTGCGCTTTGATTTGGATTCAGCCGGTTTGCACCAAATGCCCATTGTTTTGTAACGTCGGTTTGAGCAGCTGACAATGATCCGAGCAAAGGATCAACATCGGCATAACGACCATAACCGACGCGAGCTGCGCGAAGTTCTGCGGACGATACGCCTAAACCTTGTGACTGGCGGCGCAAATCGCCAATATTAGCCGCGAACGATGTCAGGCCAAACAAACCCCCAGCCCCACCTAATAAACCCGCAGCAAGGCCGATTCCTGACCACCGCAGAAGGTTTAAAGTAGTTGATGCAACGCTTTTACCAATGTTGGCAGTTGTTTTGCCGATATTCTCAAATGTGCGCTGAGTATCTTTGGCAATTTTGTTGATTTTTGATTGTTCGGCTGAAACTTTTGTTTGAGCTGCATAGATGTTGCTCATCGCTGTTGCAGCTTGAACCAAATTCTTTACAGCAGAATCAAAACCTTTGGCGCTTTGTTGAGTAGCCGAACCAACCTTACCCCACTGGCCCGGCATCTTCCCAAGTTGTGACTGATATTTTTCAAATAGCGCAGCGAATTCTTTAAACGCTTCGTCGTGGATTTCAATATCAATGACTGATTTTGTTGCCATAGATTGCTCTTAATAAATGCCTTTGACGAAATTCGTGTGCGCTTGACTTGAATTCTATATCAACATCCTCGAAAAACCTTGAAAAACCTTCCCCTGAAACATAATCTAAACAGGCAGCGACGATGTGATCTCCATCTCGCCAGTATTCTCTACCTCTGTCGATGTCTTCAAGGAATTGACGTATTCCGTAGAATCCAATGATGTTGTGTGCGAACCCCATAAGCCGTTCACTGTATCCATGATTCCCTGCACTTGCGCCTTTTTGTTCATCATGGACACGCAAGTAAAAAAAATCAGCTCCCCCTGTATCTCCGCGACGGTTTCCTTATCCAATACTTCCTTGTCAATAGCGACCTGAAGTGGAATACTTTGCCATCCCTTTTTACCGGGCATGAATACATTCGACAAACGAATGATTTCATTGACTAAACCATTACCAACACCGCCCGGACCGGACCACAAACCCATGTCTTCAGCGATTTGCTTTAGCATCAGGTATGCAATTCTAGGCCCAGCAATCGCCCCCAATCCCTGAGAGAAGATTCCGGCAAATGTCTTGGAAATAACCAAGAAATATTGCTCGAAAACATCCCGCGAGATCGGGGTGCTGTGAACGTATATTTGTCCTTTTTCCGATTCAATCGGAATTACCAAGTTCAAAGCTCGATTGATTTTCACTTTTTCCGTCCTAAAAAGTTATCCTACGAAATTAAATCGAAAAGTGAGCTGTTGACGTTGTAGATACCAGCCAAGGTAACAACAAAGCCGGGCTGCACACCATCAAATGTTACATCCCGAACCCCCTTCAGGATGCAATTGACGAGTGCATAGTCACTCAAAGCTGCCGAATCAGTAATGATCGAAATGTCGCCAACATTGACGTTGGTTTGAATTTGCGTTTTATACACATCAGCAAGGCTTTGCGATTTCAGCAAGTGCAGCGTCACCGTAGCCATTTGGTATGGTTCGGGTGAAGTTACGCCTCCGGTTAGCGTTGGGATAAGCAAACCAGCATCGCCATCAAATGCAATACTAATTGCTTCCTTTGCTAAGTAGGGGGCGGTAATGTTCAAGGTTGCGTTACTCGCATAAACTACAGAACCCCGTAGCCTGTTAAGAGTGCCTTGATTAATTAATGGATTTCCAGCCATGATCTATTTTCCTTTATGCGAGAGCGAATGAGCTGACATTCACGTTGAAAATGATCTGAGTGAAGCCGCGAGCAGGTGTATAAGTGACCGAAAGGCCAGCATATTTACCAATCGCATAATCGCTCGGATTATCGGTCACATAGGTCGTGAAAGGAACCGCTTGAACCGTTACTGGACCCAACACTAGACCAAATGCAATGCCACTATTCATTGTGCCTTGTGACACTTTTTGTAGCGTATTGATACCAGCTTGGTTGTAATACAACGGATTGATCGGGTTATTCGAACCGTTAATGATTGCATTCGAAATGCTGATATTTACGTTGATTTGAACCCAATCCACCGAATACCAGTAAGTGTAGTCGTTGCCATCAGCTGTAACACCCCAAAGAATCAGGGTATTGCTAATGCCGCCTTCCGCACCAGTTCCGATGTAGTTACAGTTCGCAGTACGCAGTAATTGCTGCTGCGCTTGAGTGCCGGTGAATGCCGTAACCCCAACCACATAAGAAAACGCCATTGGCGTGACTTTGTTGGTATTGGAAGGGTTGTAATTCATTGCCACCCAAAGCATTGCAGCTGGCGACCATTCGGTGCTTGGAGCTGTAACATCTTGACACAATGAAACAATCGATTTCGTACTGGTGAAGGTCGAATAATTGGCAAGCGTCGCTTTAATCCAAAAGTAGACCGAAGCAGTTGTTGCATCCCAAGTGCGAGCAAATGCCAAAAATGTAGAATCATTCGACATTTCCACTGGCAAAGCGTAAGCATAAAATTTATGCAAGTTTGCGTTGATGTAGGTATTTAAAGCAGTAATGCCTTGAGCGCCTGTTCCAACGCCAAGCTCCAACACATAAATCGCATTTGTTTGACCTTGTGCGAAATAAGTGGTTGCCATTGCAGTCAGCTCGGATACATCTTCAAGCGTAACAACGCCCTGTACCGTCACAGAGCCGGGGTTTGATACCAACGGATAAGTAAAGGTATTGGTTCCAGTTGAAGTGGCCTGAACCACGCCGTTGTAACCAGCAGGTGTTACGCCAGCGATTACGACGGGAACGGTGTCACTCGTTGGAATGCCATGTGCCGTAGCGGTAGTGACCGTTACAGTACCTGTACCCCAAGTCATCGAGCTAATCGTGACCGCACCACTAAGGATGGAAGTTAAATCGGTAAGTTGAGTAAGCAGAGCAGTATTACCCGCCCCGATGGTCGTAGCGCCTTGCGAAACCAAAGCACCTGTCCGCTGTAGCTGACTTGGTGCTGGCGCAATATTTTGCGTTACGTTAACGGTAACGATTTGAGTAGTCATTATTGACCCCTTGATTACGAGTAGCTAACTGCAAGAGTCTGACCAGTACCGGGAACGACAGTGATGCCTGTAGATGTGGGCATATCAACACTGAAAACACCGACGGTTTGAGGAATAACAAAAATTTGATTCGCTACAGCAGCTGCACCAGTGGTGATACAGTCATTGACTGAACCAACGGCGCTACCAGCTACGAATACGCTAACTTTAGCAACACGACCAGCGACGGGTTTGATAACCGTAGCGCTAGTGATGTTCAGCACTGTTTTTGTACCGTTGCCGACGATAGCAACATTATTTACTATTGGGAATGACGTAATTGCCATGATGATTTCCTTCTATCTGTGTTTATGTAGGATAAGGTGCAACGGTTACGTTAATAAATGCTGATTCAATCAGCTTCCTTGCAATGTCATTGACTGTCGTTTGATAGTAACTTACATCGAACGTGATAGTCTTTTTCATTGCAATAATGCCAAATTCAGGCTGAGTCATTTTTTCATCCTGAATGATCGGCATATTCTGTACGCCAATATTATCCGTATTTAGTGAATAATCATAGACATATTGAGCGAAATTCAATGCTTCATTGTTGCGAATGCCATAGATCGTAATTTTGACCTTATCATGCGTGAGCTGATTCGGGTTTGAATTACGATCCTGAAGCGGAAATGCTTGTATTGCGTAAGTATCGGACGGATTAATATCCACAGCCGCATACGGTGGCGCAATGTTCTGACCCACCAAATAAGATGGATACATTGGGAAAAATTGATTCAACGACAACCAAATAGGCAAGCTATTCGAAACAATAGGGCTAGTCGTGTCAAAACCGGTCATGGAATCGATTAACTGCGTATCCATGACTGAATAAAGCGCATCGCCTCGATAATGGTACAAATCGGCTTGTTTGTAAAAATTATCGCGTCGGCTAAATGCAAACTTGACCCCATCGCTATTGGTCGCAACATAGATCAAATTGGGGTTTATCAAGTTGAAATCTTGAATCGGCTGCAATGATGTAAAAATCATATGGTTGTATGCAGTCGTTCTATCTTCAAGCTGGTGCATTTCCGTCGCGTAATGCAATGAGCCTTGAGCCACCAGCTGGCGCGACGGTAAAGTATTTTTGAATTGATCGAATTCTAAGCGGTTAAATTGAGCAGCGTTATACAGGGCTGAATCAGTCAGCAATGCCGCATTTACCCAAAATACATAACCATCAAGCGGCAATATCAATTTCACATATAAGGTGAAATTAATTGTTTGGTTTAGCGATAGCGTATTAACGCCTTCAGCAAGGCCAGCGCCAAGCTGAGTTTTTGCCCCTGCGGTTTCAGCAACGCTTGCCATCAGTCAATCCACGCTTTCAAAGATTTTTCGAGTGTGCCGGAATCAATAAATGATGGACGGCGGGGACCATAACTACGCACTAATTGCTTGCCTTTTTTCCCTACTTTTTTCTTTCGAAGGGTTTTGCCTTCCAAAGCGGCCTGAGTTGGTACGCCCGGAATACCAAGCCGTTCCACCTCTTGTAAAGAAATAAATTCTCGCATTCTTTGGCTGATCTTATCTCCCGCACCAGCAAAAGGATTGCCTGAAAACTCGCCTGTCATCAAATAAGTTTCCATTGCACCTGCAACATCGTTGGCAATAGCGTCCGCCATAAACTGAGCGTTGTTGTCAGCAAAGGCAGAAAATAGGCCGTATTTTTCCTCTAGGATGGTTCCCACCCCGAAAGTCGTGTTGCCCAATGGTTCAGGCACATCGATTACGCCTAAGTGAATTTTCAAGTCAATCCCCACAAAGTGCCGATGGTTTGCATCCATGCCAGTGCTTGGCGACCATAGGGGTCCTTGAGACGCTGCAAGTCAATCAAGCTCAAATTGCTTAATCCCTTGCCGATGGTCAATGATTCGCTAGTGCTTGAATCAGCTGCGCTGTTAATAACGCCAGCCACAAAAGAGTTAATACCATAGCTTGCCCTTGCCGACGCGAACCAAGTTTGTCCGGCATAATCTTGTTGGAATTGCAACAATTGACTGCCACCCCAATTGTAAACAGTCAGGGTGTAAATATCAGGCGACGCAGTACTGAAATCTAGCGGGACCAAATCTAATGCGATTTGAAATGCGTAAGCATAGCCGGGATCGTTATCCGCGAGCGCGACAGTGGGGATTCCCATCACCGCCCTAGACCAAGCGATGAAGCCAGTAAGTGTCGGAGGGCTAGTGATCGGATCGCTCATAGTTTCACACTTTTAAGATTTGCGGGGTCGTCCGCGACGGGGTGCTATTCCTTCGCGTACCACTTCAATAGTCTGTTCGAATTTTACGTCAGAATCAGCAGCATTGCGCTTTTCTTCGATAACTTCTACTTCAAGACCGGATTTTTGTTTCAATCCCATTTGCTGTGCGGTATTTGCAAGATGTTGATCCGCAGCAGCAGCAGTAATTTTGCGAGCCTCAAGCGCACGATCAATCATTTCCTGATCACGAGCGCTAATTCCAGCTTCGATATTTTCGACAGAAATTGGCTTGTCCATTTGATACGCAATGCCGCTAAAGCCCTTTTTGACTTTTTTAGCATCTTGAAACCCATATGGTTCATGCTGTTTCAGAATGTGATCGATTTCTTCAGGTTGGCCTTCAATGACGATTTGCGAACCAGCGCGAATTTTTTGCATGAAGGGACGGGGATTCTCTAACAGGCCATATGTAAACTGATGGTCTTGTTTAGAGCAATTGGCGATATAGAGTTTCATGGTATTTCCCGAAAGGGTGGGTGACAGATGATGCGGCTTCCTTGTGGGAAACCCTGCCACCCATTGAATCATTCCCCGGCATCACACGGGGTTTGTCAATATACCGTCTTAGTAGGCAGCAGACAGAATAAACAGACCTTCAGGACGAATGCCCCAGCCGGAAGTCGAACGCATCGTGTACAGGGTAGTAATACCACCGTCAGCGATTGGCGTAGGAATTTCAGTAGGTGCGGAAACGTCAGTCAGCATCAAAGTAGTTGCGGTTTGATTTGGGGTCAAAGTTGCAAATACGTTGGTGTTGATTTGAGCGTTAGCCTTAGGAATCTTTAATTCAGGAGCAACCAACAAGATAGCGTCAGTGCCACCAGCGCCTTGACCGATGAGGGTGTCGTCAGCTGCAAAGCTAACGTCATCACCACCTGCCCATTGAGCGACGGTTTCAACCAAACCAGCTGCGGTTTCAACACCAGCGCCGATACGTTGGAATTGAGTCAATGACACAACGCCGCTGTACGAAATTTGGCTGATAAAGCGTTGAGGAGCCAAAAACACCAAGCGCAAAGGTTGACCGATTTGCAAGGTGCTGACTTTCAACGTGCCGATCATGTTTAGCAGATACTGAGCAAGCTGGCCCGAATCCCACTTCGAATAGCCTACGTTACCGTTGGTGTCAGCGCCAAGAGTGGCGGTAGTTGCACCAGCAGTATTGAGTAAGCCTTCGCCGTTGGCGGGGTTGTAACCGTACAGCAGAGCATTACGCAGCTGTTGTGCGATACCTTGGCGAGCAGCAAGACGCATTGCTTGGGGTAAAGCATAACCCCATGCACCGGTAGCGGCTTCGTCAAAGTTATCGTACTGAGCGCGGGTTTGCAAACGGTACGTTGCGGTTGAGATCATCGAAGGAATAACCGATGCGCTTGGCAATTGGTTAACTTGCGATTGGTTGGCTTGCACTTGAGTGGTCAGCTGGACCTTTTTCGCGTAAACGTAAAGATCAGCCTCACCAATTCGTGGCATTGGATTTTCAGTAGCAAGAGTCGTAAATGCACCCGATGCCAAGCTGTATTGCATAATCAGCTCGGGCATCATGTAGTGCGGGTTTACGGTAACAAATGACGGTGCGAAACCTGACATGATCGTTTCCTTATTAGATTAGGCACAAAGCCACTGGTTGGTTGTAAACCCAGTTTGCAGTATTGGAGCCGCTGTTATACGACACCGTTTTATTGCCACTGGCGCTAACTTTCAAAATCTTCACTGGCAGTGCGGCCTGACCGGATGGTTGGGTCGTGGTCAACACGTTTGTGCTGTAGTTGTAGTACACCGTTGACGATGACAGGTTGCCATCCAGTGCAACAACGCTTGCATCACAAGCGAGAGGAATGCGAGCGCCACTACCAAAACGGTAATAGTTAACCGACATACCGGGTGAATACAACGGAGCAGTTGACTGAGGAGTCGTAATGCCACCGTATGCTTGGTTGAATACGCAAATACCTGATGGTACGGCTGAAGTCGTAGCTTGCAGAATCGTAGCACCAAGGGTGTCCGTACCGGGTTGTGCAGCCGCACCGGGAATAAATTCCTGAATTGGCACACCGCCCCATAACGGGCTAGTTGCGGAAGTTGAAAGTACGCCACCAGCCAAGTAAAACTTGACCGCTGGATCGTCTTGTGCATCACCTTGGGTATAACCAGCGCTGTTGGTATTAAATAGACCAGCAGCGTTGGTTGTTGCCATAGGGTTGATCGAGATTAATGCTGACATGATCTATTTCCTTATCGCTTGTTGTTGTTCAAATTGAATTCTTTGACGCGCATAGAAGGCACTTTAAATGCGTCCATCCAGCCAAAGCCACCCTTGAATTTCGTAATCACACGACCAGCGCGATCACGCTCATGGATTTCAATTTCCTGATCTGCTGCATAGGTCAATGGTGACTTAGCGGCAGCTTGTGCGTCAGCAAAAATCTGCTTCTCAGCAAGCGACAACAATTTTGCATCTTTGATAGCTGCAAGGTTGATGTCCTTATATGCGTCGGAGTAGGCTTGCAAGCCGCGCAATAGGCGTTTACGGTATGACAACAAACTTTCGCCCTTCAAAGGACGGGAAGCTGATTTGCCAAACGATGCCATTACGCTGTCAGCTTTAGCTTGAGCGTCAGCATATTTAGCTTCTTCTTCATCGGCCTTCATAGCTTCTTCTTCATCATCGCACATTGCATCATCATCAGGCTTCATTTCGCCAGCTGGACCATGCTCTTTAGGATCAGAGCCTTCAGCGTCGTCTTTACGCTTTTTGGCATCTTTACGATGTTTCATGTCGTCGTCTTTACGATCATCTTCATCGTCATCGTCGCACATGGCATCATCGTCGTCGTCTTTGCGTTTTTTGTCCATCTTACGCATCATTTCGCGTTTAGCTTCAGATTCGGATTCTTCTTCCTCATCATCGTCCTTACGCATACGATCATCATCATCTTTTTTGGCCTTTTTCTTGTCAGCAGCTGTGACCAGTGGGGGCGCGGGTAAAGTTTTCTCCATTTCGTCAACGCGAGCAATAACATTGCCCAACATTGATAGAATGGCATCGAGTTTATCGCCTTGGGCATCTGCCTTCGGCGCGGTAGTATTGTCTGACATAGCAGATACCTCAGGGTTAGTTAGTAAAACTCCGGCTGGATCGCCACCTTTGTCCCAAACTCCTTTAGAGCCACGAGCTTTCGTAACGATTGCTATATGGTCCAAAAGGAAGGGTACACCTTCAATCAGAAGCGGTTCTCCGTTTTCTGTCGTTAGTGTAGTATTTCCGGCGGTATTGTCAAATACCACCGATGGCGAAGTGCTAATTTCTCCTTCACAAATCTCGTCAATAGAGCTTTGATCGTAAATCTTAGCAATTCCCCATACTTCATCGCCCTTGATGTACGGTAGCATCACCGTCCCGACAGCTCGGTCTTTGAATTCTTTGGAAGTTAAAACGGCTGATTCAGGATGGTCCATGATGACAACCAAACCCTGACAGCGCTTTAAAAATTCGTCATTGAGATATAGCGACGGATCGCGCCAAACGTGTTCGCCAATGCTTGAACGATAAGCTAATCCGGTCCCGGTAATGCGGATCGATAGCAACATCACGTTGGCGTACATTTGCGGACTAGGCAATACGCCTTCGCGCATCAGCTCCGCCATATCAAATTCTGTTTTTGCCATCGCTACACGAAAGGCCACATCAAGGCCGGGATGCAATGGCATGGGAGGATTTTTAGGATCGCACCAATCGTAACCACTTGATTCGTAATTCAGCTTGACATCGCCCTTATTTACGTCGCGAGCAATATATGTGCAGAATTGACCATCGTCGTGCAACACTTCGAGCTTGCCTTCATACTTTAGGCCGGTTTCTTCTTCGCATTCGCGACGGGCGCATTCCTCAAGTGTTTCATCATGTTTTTGATGACCACCGGGTACGCACCAAGTGCCGGGGAAATCACCGCCACCCATGCCACGACGAATAAGCAGCGTTTCGCCTTCGGGTGTCATAAACATAATCCCGGACGAACGACCAATTGGACCATCGTGCATAATCGGATCGACAGCAAGCGGAGCAGCTGCTACTGGATCGGCGGCATCAGGCACACAGTTTGGCACTTGTTTGCCGTCTTTTTCCTTCATACCCAATTGCTTATATCCCTGCCAGCAAGGATCGTCATCAGGTATAGCGGACACATAATCTAAAATACTATCGCAGATTTTTGAAAGATCGCCTTTCAAATCATCATCACATTTCCATTTTCTAAGCGCTTTGTTGATTCTCGAATCAGGGTCGTGCGCCGTTTTGGATGACGTTAATTTTGCTTTCATACCCTTCATGCGGGCGCAGAATGATGCTTTTCTTGATCCGCCTTCGGGTTGGGGCGCTTTTAAATGTGCGCCATGAGTTTTGTTGTACGATTCGCGGCCTTTTTCATTCAAGCCGCCATTTTTGTTTTTGCCTTCCTTGGTTTGCCATGCCTCGGAATCATCCTCAAAGCGCGGAACAGTTTCGTTCTCATCGTCTTTGAGTTCACTTAGATGTTTGAAAATTTCGGCAAGTTCGTTCGACAAACCTTTTAATTCGTTGCGCTTTTCACCAGCGCGAACCATGATATCGGAATCTTCCTTTTTATTTTTTTCGGTCGGCAAAGCCAGCAATGATGGTGCTTCCATCGTATCTTTGCTGTGTTTAATAAATTTTTTGGCGGCGGCTTTCGGAATACCGATGTTGCTCTTACCGGTAGCGGCGGCGTACATGGCTTTGCGTTGTTTTTCCGAAGCGAATGGCATATCTATGCGGCCTTAGACATTTTTGCAGATTCTAACGCAATTTTGCCTTTATCTGTCAACAAATCTTTCATGTCGCGCAAGTTGTAAATGTATGAGTAATTGCACCGACAAAACACTTCCTCGCCGGGTTGCGTGATTTGGTCGGTATATCCGTTTTTTGGATCGAGATAACCGGCCTTGTCCGCCCAGCTGCCGCGCACGACGTATATTTTTTCGTCGCGCTCTTTATGATCTTTGCGATAATCGTAATTGATTTGTCGCCAATGTGAATGCCAGCGACCACCAATTGCGCCATTGTCCATCGCTACAATTTCATTGATGTTTGAAACCAGTTTGTGCGTTTGGTCAATAATTACCCGGCGCTGTTCAAATGTGACATTGCCAAGCGATTTTTTGATCTTTTGCTTTTCTTTGACCCGGTTAACAATGTCCGTTCCGCCCGGCGGTATTGATGTGGCCCAGCCTTCAAAGCGGCGCAGCAAATTGCTAATTGACTCTTGACGATTGTATTTAATGAGATTGACGCTTGCCATGATGCGTCGATCAAGTTCAGCGCGAAGGCTTGGTTTTAGCTTTTCGATGCTGTAGCGTGAAACGTGTTTGTTGACTAATCCACCTTTTGTGACCAGCCGAGTAAATGCAGCAGTCAAAGATTTTTCCATCGCTACTTGCATTTGATGCTCGGGGATCATTTGTGCAATAGCTGCCTCTTTCAGCAGCCGCACCCAACGCTCGACGCGACCCTGTGAGTCGAATCCGTATTCTATAAAATCATTAACCCCAGCGGTCAATACTTCAAAGAATGTCATTTATTCCCTTGATCTTTTTATCAAGAATAATTCCCAAGCTGCCGGGTGCATTCGGGATTTGCCATTTTCGTATCTACTCCAACGGGCTTGGGTAGTATAGATCAAAGATGCCGCGCTGGTTTGAGAAATTTCACCTCGCGCAGCGATAATTTGTTGTGGGGTTGGGACGGTCCCAGCCGCCCCCCGGTTGCGTTGATTCATTAGAAATACCCCACTAAGTATTTTTCATAGTCATAAATGGCGATTGCGTAATACTCACCGCGCTTTTCTAAGGTATAGGTCCAACCATCTTCATCATTGGAGTTGGATAAAATAACTGCTTTAGCTCTTTCGTATGACATAAGGGTAAGAGGTATTGGCTTTTCTTCAACTATAAAGTGCATTTCAATCTCCTTTCGTGAAGGCCCCGGAGGGCCAATTAATTAACCTTTGACTACTCCGATCAAGTTTCCGTCCATAATTTCAAACAGAACCTTTTTGGCGAGGTTTAAGGTTTGTCGTGCAACTTCAGCATCGCCATAAGAGAGGCACTCTTGTGCGTCGGACATCAAGCCAGCGACAACCATTGATGCACCGCTAAACTTGTAGGTAATTCCATTTTTCATTTCGGCAATAAATTCAGCCGGGTCACATCCGTACATTTTTAATTCATCCATTTTTAGCTCCTTTCGTGTGGCCCCGAAGGGCCGGTTAATTATGCTTCAACAAAAACGTAACTAACTTGGGGAAGATCATCTCGGACATTGTTGTATTCGTAAATATCTTCCATGCCGTTAAAACTGCCGTATTCAAACTGATCGCAATACCCCTTCAAAATTGCTAACCGATCAGGACTCAAATCGCTAACTCGAACCACAATTGAGCTGCCACCGGAATAACTTTGACCGCGAACGCTACCGACAAAACCGTTTGCCTTCATAAAGGCACGAATCATTTTCCCGGCGCGGGAGTAGTTGCTGACAAAACGACTTTTTTCCATTTCTATCTCCTTTCGTGTTTAACTTCCATATCTACATAGTATGCTTATTTGGCATATAACGCAAGATAAATATAATACTTTGTTGCTTTTTGACACTAACATCCCGAGTTACCGGAAACGGGAAATTCAAACCCCAGCTCATCAATCAATACGTCGCGCACTTTTTCGCGGTCAAAAGAATCGCCACAAAAATCCCATTCTCGGAAAGTCAGTATTTTCATTGCATCCAAAACATCTTTTTTACGCAATCCAATAATTGGATAAATGCCCCGAATGCCATAAAAGCTCATCACATAATCAACAAACATTTTTTTATTCATCATTCGCTCCCAATGGGGCCGCAGCCCCAAGTATTATTTTTTAGACTTTTTCCCAAGCAATCCCAACGAGATCGAACCCGGCACTTGCGGCCCGTACATACTGATTTTGTATTCAGCATCAGCTGGCAATGGCACATACCACAGCTCGAACGAGACCTTACCGGTTTTCATAAATTTGATAACCGATTCGATGTCCTCACCGGTCCTCCATTCGTAAACCGACGCAGCGTAAAAGTGAAATTCTTGCTTTTCCATGATTATCTCCAGCAAATAAAACCAAGACCTTCCAACATTTCCAAATAATCTGCCAACAAAGATTTTCGGACGCGAATACCACAGCAACCAATTCCGTAACGCTCAGCAAAATATTTTTTTGCCTCGGGACCTAATGGTTTGATTTCGACATCAACGTCATCAAACGAAAATGGCACTAATTCGATTTCCATAACTACCTCCTAGTGAAAAACTGGTTCAGCCAACAATTCGCGCATCGCTTCTGCTTCCTCAAGCAAAAACTCCAAATGCTCACCTTCAGCAAACCGGACAGCGACCTCAATCCAAGCCAAGCGCTCCATCACAATTTCGACACCCATTTCGTTCTCCTTTCGTGAAAAACAACCTACACCTATATATTATGCCTAATTAGCATATATGTAAACAAATATCTAATACATTGTTGTTTTTGTGCATAGATGTATTATTTCCGCAACCAGCGTAATATAATGATTCTGTAAAGGAGTGAATTATGCGGATTGGCGAATACGAATTGAGCGAATCGACGGTATTTATGTTATCGGAATCAGAAATGCCTATTACCGTCGGTGCTGGCGGGAAAATCCCATTTCATGCCGCTTGGGAGAAGGGCGAGCCTAGAGAAATTAAACTCGATCCCGATGATTTTTATGTGATGACGGATTACGAAGTCTTTAAAGAATTCGCCATTTGATTCCACGCTGCATCATAGGCCGCTTTCATTTCAGAATTGATTTGATCGGCCTTTTTCTTTTGCGCCTCTGACAGCTGCCCGTTTTCACCTTCAGGTTTCATTGAGCGCAGCACTTCATAGTGTGCATGGAATTTTTCTTTTGCCTCAAGCATTGGAGCCATGTTGACTTGCAGCTCCGCATACGATCCATTGATCTCGACAACCATGTTAATGTCGCGATAACCCGATCCGCCTAATGAATCTTTGCTTGGGTCCAGCAAATTTCTAAATTTCTTTGGTTCGCCATATTTGGCTTTGAGCTTATCGACAGCTGACGATACATCGTCCAATGAATTAACCGTAATCGTCGTTCTCAATAAATCTTTGATTTGCGTCGGATCGCCTTTGTAATCAGCAAGCGCTTTTTCTACAGCTCGCGTCGATCCTTTTAGCGAGACCACGACAGCGCTGCCGCCAAGTTCTTTTGCAATGTCCGCATTGATTTGATCGAATGTATCTTTATTGGCAGCTGCTCGCTCATACATTTCACGCAGCACTGGCTGTTTATCCTTGGGCAACTTATCGATGTCCGATTGCAATAGTTTGCCTTCCAAATGCTTTTTTATTTGCTTTGGCTGCTTTTTTGCTTGCAATGTCTTGGGTATCGTCGGCTGCTTTGGTGAAATGCTGGTTGTGTAAGGGGCCAGCTGCTTTGGTTCAATTGCAGCTGAACCACCTACGCCACCACTGGTAAATTTACCGTCAGCATCCCGGGGATGTTCCGCTTCGATAAATCCCGCATCATTTGCGACGTACTGATACTGATCCGATTTCACCATAAACCGGAATAAATCTAAATGCCCGTCGGGAATTTCAATAATGCGCTGAGTGTTGACGTTTTTAAATTTCATAACGATCACGCAAGTTTAGGCAAGTTCGTCAATTCAGTTTCAGGTATTTCGTATTCAGCAATATCCTCGCAATCCATTTCCAATGAGCTTTGAAACATATTCTCCATTTCATTGAGATTGTCTTGCGCCCATTGAATTAATCGCCCTCGGTTTTGTGGATCGATTACTGGCAGCATCGTCCGAAGTATTTCGGTCACGCCCTTGAGCTTAATGTCATCGACCTTGACCTTTTCGGATTCCGGTTCTTCCATGAGAGAAGGCCATTCAGCGCGGAAATGCTTTTGCCAATCGTAGAATGCCTGTTCGTAGGTTTTCTTGCCGTAAACCTCGGGATATTCGTTTTGTACCGCCTCGAAAAATTCCCTGTTCCATGCTCTGTGCATGACGATTTTGTCAAAGAATTCAAATAGGCTACGCATATCTTCACGAATGCCATCGATGTATTGGACAATGGCCTTGGTGTCTTCTGTGCCTTCTCCAAAGCCACTGGTCATCGCCTCATCTTTGAGCAATAGCGCTGGCACATCTGACGCAGCTGCGATGTTGGCAATGATGTTATCTCTTGCCGTTGTCATTGCCGTTGCTGTATTGGTCAAATCAATGGCGCTGATTTCTTCATCGATGTCAATCGACAATACGTTGCCAGTTGATCCTTGCGCCAAATATTCGCGCTTAATCGCTGACGCTGATTGCATGAGTCGGTTAACAATCGATCCAGCCGGTTTTTGTTTCGAGATCAGCAATCCGGCTTTAAATGTCACCAAGTCATCCGTCACCATCGATTGGATGAATGACTTCAGAGGATAAACCGCACGTTGGAATATGCTGCGGCCCGTAAAACCAAATGCGGACGATTGAAACGACAAGTAGATCGGAGTGCCGTTAAATACCACAACGCTACGGCTTGGGTGATATGGTTTACCAGCTGCTGTCGTGTAAGCCAATGGCTTTTGAAAATCCGGCGCATTGGGGTTTTGGTTGGTTACGATTGATCCCGCCATGTTTAGCGGGTCCAGCTGATTAAAGTAAATATTCAGGTCAGGCAATTTCCAAGGATCGATTGGTTCCTCGGTTGGAATATCGTTTGCACCATAGACGATACCAGCTGCGCCATATGTGCGATTCAAAAACATTACGTCACGAATATGATTGGTGCAACCCAGCTTTTCCCATTCGCGCTCGAATGCCTCGACCAGCATTTCCTTGGGAGGCATATCGATGGTGATTTTTCTTGCTTTCGATAAAGCCAATCGGACCGGCTTTTCTACTAACTTGCCGCCCATTGGATGATATTCCCATAGCGCCTTACATAATTCGTATCCGGCAGGATCGCCCGGTTGAATCGTTTGCTCTGACAATAGATTCGTCAGGTTGTTTCCCAAAAAGCTAGTGTTAATGGATATGTCTGACATATTTAGAATCCGTATTTGTCGCCCACGCCGATTGCGATACTATAAACGAACGAGTCGAGCAAGTCATCAGCCCGTTTGTGGGCATCTTTGTCGCCAATTCTAAACCCTGACACTTGCGATAACAAATGATTTCGGGTTACGCCCTTGAAATTGGTTGTCTTATTGTATGCGTACTCGCTGATTTTGAGCTTTTCTTGAAAGTAATGACCGGATACGGAAATGGCACGTTCGTCTTTCCCAGCAGCTGTCAGCTTGCTGTCGATGGCATGAGTGTTCCATCCTCGGCTGCGGCCTTGCTGAATCAGGATCGAACCAGCAGCTGCATCCTCAATAAATGTCCCGACTACGCCATGTCGGGATTGTGTCATCTTTGCCAATTCCTCTAATCGCTCAAATACCGTTGGCAAATAAGTTTCCAGTAGCGCTCCATCGATTTGCACTACGTCCCAATCCAATACAACCAATGGATGACCAACCCATTTGTTGAGCGCACAGTAAACGACAGCTGTACCATCGTTTTCTTTGCCGCCCTTGACCGCCGTATCCATGACAGCGAATACGCCATCGCAGCGCTCCGGGTATTGGACCGGTTCGCCATTGACCAGCATCTTATCCACAGAAAAAAAGGCCGTTCCCGACCAATCGACAAACTCAGCCAAATACTCTTGTTGGAATACCAGCGGGTTATTTCTTAATCTTTCCTTTTCTAATTCCTCAGGAGGGACAAATGGATTGGTGATAGTTGGAGCGTGAAACTCTTTGAATCCCAGCTCTTTATCATTGCAAACCGAATAAAAGAAATTATCAGTGTCGATGCCATTGGGAGTTGAGAATACCCACGCCCGGCCCTTGGTGGTCAGCATGGTTGGCTTGATAGCCTTCTCCCATACTTCCTTCATTTGTGGCGATTTGGTAAATCCAGCTTCGTCGATCAATACGCGGTGATATTCACGCCCCCGACCAGCCAGCTCATTGTCGTTCAATGTCCATACATCGATTTTCCCGCCGTCTTTGATATAGATTGTTCCGGTATTGCGGTTTCGGCTTTTTATATCCGATGACAGCATTTCGACAAGATGATCCCAAGGCTCCGCGAGCTGGCGATTCTCAGGTGTGAAAATGCCGACATTCATGCCCTTGAGAGCGCAGCCAGCAGCAATGTATTCGAGCAGCTTTGTTTTACCCCAGCGTCGTCCACATCGGACTACGTTTAACCGGGCTTGGTTTCGGAATATGTTCTCTTGGCCCGAATGAAGTTTTGGAACGACAATTTCATTGGACATCCGGTTCTTCTATCCAGTTTCGAATGATGGTTTGCTGCGCCTCGGTGTCTTTTACATCTCCATACTTTTTAGGAGCAAGTTTGGCAATAATCCACTTTCTAGTATCAATCCGCAGCCGCGACCGGTTGACTACTTCGTGATTGGTTCGGACCCGTCCGTCCTTGTCTTCGTAGGTATCATCCTCGGTATCATCGGCAATATCGAGCAGCTGCTCCAGCAAGTAATCGGCTTGAGCTTCCCGCGCTAATGCGTATCTGTCCCGAAATTTGGGATGTATTGATAGCCATCGCAAAGCCGTTGACCTTCCCGGCATTGATTCGTCCTTACATATTTTGACTAGGCTTTCCCCTTCAGCAATCCGATTGCAGATAATCTCGGCGATTTCGTCACTGTAATCTGACGGTCTTCCAACGGGTCGGTTTGTTTCCATGATGCGAGGGTGTCAGGCCAGTTTCAGTGGGAGGAGGGACCCCTGACGAAGCGAGGACGGCGCTCCGCTGGCCTGACGATTCTATAGTATCAAAGTTTAGATTTCAGGTCAGCAATCAATGTCTTTATCGCCCTGACAATTGATATTGCGTGAAAAATGCTATTGATCGATTCAAATTTTTTGATCTCTGCCTCTATGTCGGCAATGAATTTGTGTACGATGCTATGAGATACGTTATTGCCACTAGGAGCAGCAGCTGCGGCAGGTTGCGTATTATCCACGCTAGGCACTCCAGCGTCAGCCACAGGAGGATTAGCGGTAGGCACATCAGCATTATCAGTATTGGTGTCATTTTGCTCAGCCATTTAGTTCCCCAATCATTGAGTGTGTAAGTTTCAGTAAGTCATCTTCAGTTAAATCATACATCCTTTCGAATGCTTTTTTACCCAAACCATGAATTCCCGTATTTCCCCGGTGATGTTCCGGGCAAAGCGGTATAACTGGTGCATTAGCTCTTATCCCTGCTTTTCGTAAATGGTGAATCTCGCTTGGTGTTCCTTCGCCATATCCTAGTTTGTAGCAAAGTATGCAACCGAAATCAGCCAGCTTTGCAAAGTATTTCTGTTCAGCTTTCGATGCCATGTTGCCACGCCATAATATATTCTATCAGTTCAATCATTTCATTTACCGTCAATGAGGATGTATGACGAAATACGATGTCAACGCCATGCCCATCGAGTGCAGGTAATAGTTCTATTTTTTCTCCTCTTTCACGCAGCCACGCAGCAGTAAGCAATCGTTTCCACGTTTCAATATCTCTTTTTCGTCCGGCCCATTCAGTCGTTCGTGAAATTTCGCCCAAGATCGCGTGTAGCTTTGCATTTTGCTCAAGGGATCGGTTTTTGGGTTTGATTTCGACGATGTAGCCATCAGGTGCATCCTTAATCGCTTGTATGGCGTTGGCGCGAACTGACGAATGTGCCAGTATGAATAGCTGCTTCACTGTTGTCCTTTGGCAGTGGGGCATCAAAATAGGTGTACATCCAAACCGCCTTACGAGCTTTGGGGTTTGGTACTGGTATCAACTCCCGGGTCGCATAGCGCTGTTTGAGCAAGTAGCACATCGCCATCGAAATGTCCGACGGCTTGAGTTCAGGCAAATGCGTTTTGATCTCGGCATTCGTCATCGCTTGCTGTTTTTCTCGAAATAATCCGCGAATCTTTTGTACGGCATTTATCGACATGGTGTTGTCATAGATCGTTAAAATTAATATATGACATTATCATACAGGATGTATTACCAGTTCAATATCATTTTTATCGCTTCGTCGTATTTTTTGACGCGAGCGTGATCTTCGGGTGTTGGGTTTGGGATACGCGCTAGATCGATGTTATCTAATAGATCAGCAAGTTTTACTTTTTTTGCAATTGGGTTTTGACTTGCTCGATGGATGAATTCTAAATAACCTTCGCCCTTGCGCTTGGTCAATGCGTCCAGTGCATCGACGATGGTGCAAGAGAATCCAGTTACTCGCAGTTTTTCAAATGTCCAATCGGTGTCCTCGACCAAATCGTGTAGGACAGCGACGGTTTGATGCTGCGTGTTTTGAAAGCACTGCATGACGCGCAGCGGGTGGAGGATATAGGGATTACCGCCCTTGTCAACCTGACCATTGTGGGCAATGGCTGCAATTGAAATGGCGGTTTCTAAGTTCACATCAGTCACCGGCTGCCCTTTGCTTGGTCCATTCGTAAAGCAATGCTGAAACGTGTTTGATCTCGCCAGCAATGGGCAAAGCGTTTTCATAATCGTTTCGGACAACCAAGTTGTGATATTTACGCATGAGTTTATCCAGCTCGAGCTGGCCTTCGCTACAGTCAAATAATCGAGTTTTCATGGTTTTACCCCAATTGGCTTTAATGCGCCATCGATTAGTGCTTTGAAAACAATCTGAAAATATTCAACCCTCTCAAAATTGGCGTTTTTTTCAGCGTCCAAAATCATGCGTTGCAGCTGCATCCATACTTCGTGTTGAGCTTTCGAGTAGCCCAGCTCATAGGCAATTTGATTGATGTCCATTATTTATTGCTCACTTTTATCATTTCATCCGCCATGCGAAATGCCCAATCTGCGGCCTGACCGATGGTGATTTTGTCCATATCGTGATTGGCACAAAACCCCTGCAATGCTGCGGTCGCAATATAAACTCGCAGCGTCATGCCCGGGGCCATGTCTTGATTGCCTACCCATGTAGGAAATGCCGGAGTGGATATTTTCATTTGATCCACCATGCAACGACGGGGAGCAAAATTAAAAGCCAGCCAACCACAGAAATTAATAAGTCTTTCATAATTTTTCCTTTCGTGAAAAGGGGCCAAAGCCCCAAAAATTAATCTCGATTTTTCAAAATCTCGCGCACTTCGTTTTCGTTTGATGCTTGGTAATCGCCACACACAGCAAACCAGTCGTCGTCTTCGAGAACCGCAATCCACGCTCCGGGAATGGTCGCTCTTAAACGAGGGTTATAGTATTCGGGCTTTAAGTAAATTTCTTTAATTGCGTATTTCATTTTGATCTTCCTTTCGTGTGTTGATCTCTACTACGGTTTTTATAATACATCTACCCAATAACCTATGCAACAAATTTCTAATACATTGTTGTATTTGTGCATAAGGTGGGGAATCCCTGCCCACGAAAGGATTCGGTAGTTTGAGATACCAGCTCGACAAGGATTCCCCGTTGACTTATCTACAGCCGCAAGACATTTTGCCGTTTGGCATTGGTGTACATCCATACGTTGTGTATGGTGGGCAAGCTGCAAATGCTGATGCTGATGCTAAAAACAACGCGATTGCGATTACTTTTTTCATGGCACTGCTCCTCAAAGTTTAGAAATCCCCGTCTTTCCGGGGTGTCACTACTCGCTGCACTGGAAAACACTATTTAAACCAGCATCCGCTTTCGGGTAAATCAAAATGGTGGATCGTCATCCATATCCGCTAATCCTTCGCCCCCGGTAGCAGCTGCGTACTTCCTCGCGTCGTTTACCGTCGCTGTCGATTGTCGGGGTGATTCGGACCGTTCTGCCTTGCTGCCTAGCATTTGGAAGTTTTGGCAAATAACTTTGGTGCTGTACTTTTCAATGCCGGATTTGTCCGTATATTTCTCAGTACGCATTTTACCCTCGATATAAACTGGTGCGCCTTTTTTTAGGTATTCCCCTGCAATTTCAGCAAGTTTTCCAAATATGGTGATGTTGATCCATTCAGTATGCTCTACGGCCTGACCAGCTTTGTCTTTGTACTTTTCGGTACAAGCGATACTAAAGTTTGCAATGGCATCGCCGCCGGGTGAATAACGCAATTCAGGATCGCGGCCCAAGTTACCAATTAAAATTACTTTGTTAACGCTCATTGTTTTTCTCATTTAATTTGGCTGCTACATATTCATCCATCATTTTGCCAACATCTCCCCAATTTTCAGCGTGACGCTCGATTAAATGCCACGCCACAGCGCCGTCCAGCTTTGACCAGTTTTGCGATGCGTCCTCAATGGTTGGAGTAAGGTTGGCTAACTCTTGCTCAATTGCTGCAATAACATCTACTGTATGCCACGCTGCGTACTGCATAGCGCTCATTGCCTCGCTGCTTCCTGTGAACTGATATTTGATCAGTGCATCCCATTCTTTTAGTGCATCCAACGCTTGCTGCATAATTTCTTTACTCATTTTGTCACCTCGTCTAGTGCGTAAAGTTTTGTACCGTGATTTTTTTCTGCCCAAAATTGTGAATGATTGTTTTCCCACTCAATAAATCCTTCGTCAATCCAAGCAACAGGTTTTAACTCCCGCAACTCACGGGCGGCGGCTAGGGCTTGTGCAAGCATCATGTGATAGCCTGCGGGATACATAACGCCTTTGATGGTCTGCTGTTTTGCACACTCAAGCGCATCAATAATTAGGTCAAGTCGATTCATCTTTTATTCCTCGCTAAGATATTCCAACATTCAGTCAACGCATCAGAGGCATCTTCAATGTAATCAAAATCCGCTTCAAGGTTTAAGCTCATTGCACAATGCTCGTCATTTGTTTGAGTGCAAGTAACGTACAGTGTTTGCCATGCGTGACCATACATTTCAGATGCTCCTGTTGAATCTAATTTGACTGGGCTGTTGCATACTGGGCATGGTAGTAAGTTCATTTCGTCACCTTGTCAAAACGCAACGCCGTGATTAACATTTTGCCTGACTGTTTTGGAGTTAGTTGCTCCATTTCTTTAATGTACAGTTCATCTTTTAACTCACGGGCGGCTTGAAGTGCTTGTTTGCAAATATCAGCATCATCGTAGCTATAGCTTGTCCATGTTGCTGTTTCAAGCGCATCAATAATTAGGTCAAGTTTGTTCATGGTTGCTCCATTTGTTTGATTCGACATAGAGCATAAGTTCTAGTGCTGTTGCGTTGTGTTTCCAAGCATCAACAATTAGCGCCTTTGGTACATCCGGTAAATAATGCCTCATCATTTCCAAATACTCCTGCGGCATTGGCACGTCTTGGTTAGTTAGGTGACGGGTTTTCATTTCTCACCCCCTTGCCCTGATTGCATCGGCACAATATTTGGCTTGAACATAACCTAAATTGCTTACTACGTTTTCACATAACTTCGCACAAGCCTCACGTTCATCAGTCCGACCTTGCTCGTACAAATTTTCAATATGCTGAATCAACTTAATTATGTTGATGTCAGAGTCTGATGTTGACTTGTTGCAAGCTATTTGAATTTTGTATGACCATTCTGCAATTTGTTCGTCAGTCATGCGTTGCTCTTTCTTTTCAGGCTGTGTGAGTGCGTGTTGTAACGCTTCAATAGCTTTTGCTTTGTTTGACCATTCCGAATCGTATGGAAACTCAAGAGCATCCAAGGCTTGCTGTAGGATTTCACGATTCATTTGATTCCCCTAACTCTTTTTCTAACGCCTCACCTACGCCTGTGTATGGTTGATAATCTAAACGAGTGCGAACCTTCTTTTTATCGAGATAATTTAAAGCGCTAGGATGTAAACACAGCCCTGAACTTATCCCCTTTTGCTCAGGCTTGGCTAACTCTGCTTCTATCCTGCGAATGATGTTTAAATAATATCCAGTTTGCCCTGTACCAAACTCTCTACCAAGCATTAACGAACGCATTGCATCACGGGCGAGTTGTAATAGGTCATGTTCTAAAGTCATTTTGTCACCCCCGCTTTAACAATTGCTGCTCTAGCTGACTCTACTGCTTGCGCCACCTTATCGCCTCGCTGATACGCAACATCCATATCAATAAGAGCTTTCAATGCCTCAAGCAACTCAGCGTTAATTACTTTCAACTCACGGGCGGCGTCTAATGCTTCTTTTCCAAGGTCATAAAAGCTAGGCGTAAATGCAATATATTTTTCAAGCGCATCAATAATCAAATCAAGTTTGTCTTTCATTTCGCATCCTGAAATGTCAATCGTTTGTAAATTGCGCGAGTTCGCTCGACATCTTTGCCGCAATACTCAGCTACTTCCTCAATCTTCCCGGCCTGAACGTAATCCCATACCTTACTACCGTCCAGTTCGCCTTTGGATTCGATGCCAAATATTTTGCACAGCTTATCCATGCTGACCCGGTTGCCTACACCGGCCCATGCAACCATCGTGTCAAATACCGATTGATCCCAAGGTTTAGCCTGAAACGGAACAAATAATGGCGGTTTGATTCCCAACATGACTGAGCGCTGAAATAAGAATCGCAAATCAAAACCTACTACGTTGTGACCAATAAATACCGGACGAGGATCGGTGCTTGGATTGTAATAATCGTCAAGATAACCATAGAATTCATGGATAATTTCCGATTCTTTGGTCCAATCCTCTTGGTAAATGTTGTACGGGTGCATATCATCGACCGCAAATGAGATCGCGCAAATCTGACCCATGCCGCCATCAAATGACGTTTTGCGATATTTCTCATCCGCAGCTGCCGTAATTTCATCAGTTTTAATTTTGATGTATTCGGCAATCTTGGCTTCGTCTTTGTAATTGCCCGGTGATTTTATTGCTGAGATTTCTGTTTCGATGTCTTTTTTAAGCAATTCAATCGCAGCTGGTGATTGTGCCGGTACAGTTTCGATGTCAAAGTAAATATTCATTATTTAACCTCCGCTTCAGTTGAAAGTAATTCATTTTTGCGAGCGCCACACAAATCGCGCACAGTTGCGACGATATTTGGATGTTTAGCGTATTTGGCCTTGGTAACAATAAATATTTCAACCAATTCGTCAACGGACGTTGAGCTTTCGATTTTGGTTGTCAGCTCGCCCAGCTCATCTTCTGACGGTTCCGGCTCTACTGGTAAATCCTCGCCAGCATAGATGTACAAACCGATGCCAAAACAAGCGATACATTTGGCAAGGCAGCGCATCATTGCGTCGCTGACTTTGCGCGAGTCAGGGCTTTTGACAGCGTTATTGCGGTTATCCATGACAGGCAAGTGCATTTTCATGGTTTTGCCAAATGCAGTAACCGAGCAATACACCATCATGGTTTCACCGAAATATGTCGGCTCGGGAAATTCCCAAGTCGCCATCGGATCGTGCTGCAATAAAGTATCGACAGCCCAAGCCCAAGACAAATAGCTTAGATTGCCTTTTTTTTCTGTAAATTCTGAAACATTGATCTTGCGAAGATCGTTAAATGTAGTCATTTGATTATCCTTTCGTGATAATGTAGCGGAGTGCTACTGAGTTCTATTATATACAAGTATTAGACTTTGTGCAGAAAAGTATTAGATTGTTGTATTTTCGTTATTAGGACATTCCCTATGTATGCAAAACGGGTTGATGAAAACCAAAAAGAAATCGTAAAAGCCTTACGTTTAATGGGCGCTGACGTTTATGACTTGTCCAAAGTTGGCAATGGCATTCCCGATTTGATGGTCGCTACTCAAGGGCAAACCATACTCGTCGAAGTGAAATCTAGCGAAAAAGCAAGGTACACCGATCACCAGCTGAAGTATCTGAGTAATTGGCGTGGCGGCTTAGTGGTCCGAGTCAATTCCGTTGATGATGCAATAGCCATGTTGCAAAATATTAGAAAATAATATATCTTTACCGCATTCCTTGGCAGGAATTTCTCGTGTAAGTCCTAGTTAGCATCCTGCTCGTACACGCGAGTCTGCCAACACCCAAAAGGTGAGGATGCTAACTAGGGCTTTTTTTTTGGATCAAAAATGCACTACTACCAGTTCAACATTGGTGATTACATAAAGCATACGATTCACTTATCCCCGATTGAGGATATTGCATATCGACGTTTGCTTGATATGTATTACGACACCGAATCAGAAATACCCAACAATATCCCACTGGTTTCCCGCCGGTTACGCATTGACGAAAAAACTGTTGAATCTGTGCTTAATGAATTTTTTGTTTTGACAGAAAACGGGTACAAAAATTATCGTGCTGATGCCGAAATTGCTGCATACCATGCGTATTTAGCAAAACAACGGGACAACGGAAAGCTAGGCGGAAGGCCGAAGAAAACCCAACGGAAACCCACCGCTAACCCAAGCCAAACCCAAACCGAACCCAAAAAAAGCCTAAACATAAACCATAAACCATTAACCATAAAACAGAATAACAAAGATATAAAAGCGCCTGAAGGCGTATCACCCGAAGTTTGGGATGCGTTTGTAGCTCAAAGAAAACTGAGTCGTGCAGCAATAACAGAAACGGTCATCAAATCTATTCAACGGGAAGCTGACAAAGCTGGTTGGACACTTGAGCAAGCATTGTCCGAATGTGCCGCAAGAGGTTGGCGAGGATTCAAGGCCGAATGGGTTGCTGACAAGTCACTTGGACAACCGGTTAAAGAATCAGCTTGGGCGCGTAAGCAAAGGGAAGATCAAGAGCGCATGGATGAATTCAGGGGAAAGCGAAGCAATATCATCGACATTCCCAGTCAGGAAATTATATTTTCGGAATTTAAGGAGTTATCAAAATGAGCTTGCCTTTACCTTGGATTGACAGAATTTTTGATAAGTTGACAGTTGTTTATGGTCGGGAGTTCACCAGTCGTTACGAAAAAATTTCTATTGCTGACGTAAAAACCGAATGGTGCGAATGCCTCGGCGGTTTTCGCGGTCATTCAGGTGCTATTGCGTTTGCATTGGAAAACCTGCCCGAGGACAGGCCACCATCAATGCTTCAGTTTCGCGCTTTGTGCAGAAATGCACCGCAATATGCTGCATTACAGCTGCCGCCCCCGAAAGCTGATCCAAGTATCGTTTCGGAGCAATTACGCAAAATGGCGGAAACCGCCCTACAAGCCCCGAAAACGTTGGTAGGTACATACGACTATAAGGCTTGGGCTAAAAAGCTCAAGGCAAGGCACGAAAGCGGCGAGAAATTGAATCTTATACAAATCGAAAAGTATCAAAAGGCACTTGGTATTCAAAAAGGTGATGTATGAGCCGACCTTTATATGAAACCCAGCATGACCTTGATAACGAATTGGATGTTATCCAAAGAGTCGAGGATTTGTGGAATTGCAAGTGCATCAAGCTGCCCATCAAATACAAACTCGATTTCGCTATTTTGCGAGAGGATTTCATTGCGAGCTGGATGGAAATCAAAAGCCCCAAGTATTCAATGGCTGATTTTGCCCGGTTTGGTGGATTCTTTATTTCGCTTGAGAAATGGCAAGCAGCTCGACAGCTTTATGAAACTACGGGTTTACCCTTTATTATGATTGTCAATGCAATCGACGGTATTTGGTACTCTGCTGTACAAGACTTTGATGATGTGAAAGGTTTTCGATTCCGGGGGCGCAAGGACCGGGACGATTGGCAAGATATGGAGCCTTGCGCGGTACTTTGGATTAAAAACTTTCGACAATTAGGGAGATAAAATGAATGTACCTTACAACACCGGAAAAGTGAAAATTGGTTTGAAATATGAGCCAAAGCAAATTTACATCGAGCGCGATATTGACATGATCGCTTGGCAAAAAGTCATGCTTGGCGAAGATAAACCAAGCCCATTTCGTTATTTTTGGTACAAAATAATTTGCTGCGTCGGCGTTACTACTTACTTTTTATATTTATTCAATTCACTTTTTAAGTAACTTGTAAGTATTTTTTCAATGCGTCGTATTTGGCAGATCGATCCTCGATGCCATTTACGCCGCCATTAATGCGTTTAGTCATCGATTGAAAATCGCCTGAATCAGCATAAGCGTTAAGACTCCTGCTATTCCAAAACCAACCAGCAGACAAAGCAGCGCCAGTAGGAGTTTCGACCATCGTAGGATTGTCGATAGCATTGATGCCAGTAGCGTTAGCAAAGGCCGTATAGTTGTCGCGCCCTGTAATTTGGATAAGGCCGCGACCGCGATATTTCCAACCATCTCCCGAAGATTCATCGCCATTCCCCATTCTGTTTGCATAAACTTTGTTAGCAATGCGCTCCGGCTGCCGAGCAAATTCGTTAGCCAATTCGTCATTGGGAAAGTATTTGCCAAATATAGCTCGCAATGCAGCTGCCGAATAGTTCAAATTTTCAACGGTAAATTTAAACCCACCGGATTCATGGGCGCATTGAGCAATAAAGCCAGCAATGCGTAATGGCGTATTTATTTCGTATTTTTCGCAGGTTTCCTGCAAAGAATCGGTCCAAATACTTGCTGTGACTTCATTACAAATACCGCTTTCAACCAAAAATTCTTTGGTTATCACTTCGCCATCTCCGTACTTGCAAGATTAATACGAGCCTTTACTTGAGATACATCCTTTGGTGCAGTTACGAAACCGACAGCAATATATCCGATAAATTTACCCATTTCAGGTGGAATAGAACCCCTGCACATATATGTCACACCATGTTTTATGGCAAATTCGCCAAGTTTTGATGCTGGAACGAATGGTTCACAGGAAACTTCACCTTGAAACATGGTAATGACTGATTTGTTATGTTCAGGAATGCTAGTAAATAATGCGTTAATTGAGCCTTCCAAGGCTTTATCTCTACCCTGATTACTAAGCACTAACAATGTGCTGCGGCTGTTTGCTTGAAGGTTTACGGCGTTAACTATCACCACATCTGCGTTTAAGTCATACAATAAATTTTTTGATATTGCCTCAATTGCCGGTACTTCTTTCATTTCGGTTTTCTTTGATGCAATCGCACCCAAAATTACTTGCCGGGAATCCCAAGCAAAATAACCAGCAAATGCAATAAATGAAATTAGCACCACCGTAACTAACTTAAACGGGCTGTCAATCCACTTAATTAAATCAACCACTTTATCGGCAAAATCTTGTTTAGGCGGTGGTCGTCTTGTAGTTCGTTTCACCGCCTTTTTAGCAACGGATTTTTTAGCCGTAACCATTATTTTGACGCAACGCCTTTAGCTTTATCCAATGATCGTAATCCACCCATGCCAAGCATACCTAAAAGCACTTGCATCGTGAGAGTAGTATCGATCTGAGGAAATGCGCCGGTATAGCCCACTAGCGTTGCTACGAGCCTTGCTATCGGTTCAATGATGGCAACATAACCCAAACCGAAACCGCAAATCCAACCGCAAAATGGTCGCCAGCCTGAAACAAATATCGAGCTGGAAGCGGCTTCCACTTTATTGATTTCCATCTGACCGCTAATCGCAGCCAAATCACCATCCTGCTGCATTTTAAGCAATGCGAGCTGTGCTTGTGCAGCTTGAGCCGGATCAGGAAAAATCCGCTGAATAATCGTGTTTCCGATAGATAGTAACGCGCTAATTGGGTCCATTATCTATCCGCCTTATTATCAAGTTTGTCGTAAACCTTATCCATCAATTGTTCGAGCCTGTCGAATCTTACATTGATGTCGGATTTCAAACTATTTACATCTATTTTTTTAACGTAGTTTTCTGAAACGTGAAGTTCAAGACTATTTACATCACGTTTTAATTCGTTGACAGCTTCCCATAGTTGGCGAGCAAACCATCCGATGACTGATAGCGCCGCAGCGCCGACAAAGTTAATGACTTGCTGCCAATCCATGTTGATTTCCTTATTGAGCTGCTGGTGCTGCTGATGACTCAGCTGCTTTTTCAGTTGCTGCTTTAGCGGCTGCAATTGCGTCCATTTGCGGACCCACTACTTCGCGAAATGGATTTGCAAGACCGGCTACTTCTGCAAAAGGGCGGCTGGCAATGTAATTCCAAATGGTATTAGCAAGGTCAGCGCTGATTGTGATTGGTTCCATGATTGTCCTCAAAGTTAACGGGAAGTCCCCGGTAAATTATAGTCACAAATTGTTGGCGTAGAAACCAGTTTTTCCCGTACTTGGAAACGAATAATTCCAGCCCGGTGCAATATTTCCCGATACCCAATTAAAGTTATCTTGTGCAATCGCAATAAATGTACTTGTACCTGTGCCTTTGTCTAATACACGATTGCCTGACAAATACGCACGATTGCCCGAAAGGATATTGATGATCGGGTTTTTGTATGTAATATTCGGCTGCGTTTGCATCACATTGTTTGTGCAATGGATGTTATTTGGATTCGAGCTTGCTGCAACACCAATTAATTGAAAGTTGGATGATTGAGCTTCAAATCGACAATTATTGACTTGAATCGAATCAATTGCCATATTGCCACCAACCGATATTTGTGTACCATTATTGAAATTGAAGTATGAATTATCAATTTGAAATGAGCCGCCGGTCATGTTTTCTAACAATATAAATGGCTGCGTTTGTGCGCTGGCTAAATAACAATTAGAAAATTGAGCAAAACCACCTGTTTGCAATACGCCTTGTAAAGGATTGCCACCTTGCATCGTAATGTATGAATTAACAACCTGAATTGATCCAGCCGAAATTTGAATACCATTAAACGTATCAAATCCTGAATTACTCATGTATATCCAAGGAGCGCCCGAAGCGCCTTCATAGATATTCATACCAAGATTTGAAATATTTAAAAATTCATCAATAAACAATCCATCAACTCGACCAATATTTAATGCTTTCGTACCGGACGAATAAAAAATATTGACTTGATTGGATGTCATATCAAAATTATAAAAATGATATTGATTGATTCTAACGGTATCCATCGATCCGTCAATTTCAATACCAGTTTCATATGCAGACAGTTCTAACAAGTTAATAAATGCACCACCGCAATTGCCGGTCATATTTATGCCATTTAAGGCATTTGTTATTTTTAGATTTGATAGCGTAAAACGTGGAGTATTTACCGCATAGATCGATACAGGATAAGAGATTAATTCTGAACTAATGTTTGTATCGGGTTGTGCAAAATATATACCTAAATCAGCAATTTGCGGACCTTCTTCGCCAGTATTAAAAACAATTACACCTTGCGCCGACATATTAAAATTCGATGAAATGTGAATCCGTGTTGCAGCTCTACCATTTCCAGTGAGCATTTGACCCGGTGTTCGCATAACAAGTTGATCGGTAACAATAAAGTTTCCTACCGATAGATTGACATGATCCCCAGTATCGATTGCCGATTGAATAGCTTGGGTGTCATCATTTCCACATGGAGATATGTTTATCACGATATAATCGCCGTAGATGTTTCGCGGTCAATAGTCATTGTGCCTTCGCACAACATATTCCAATCATCACCATCGCGCTCAGATACGCATGGAACATTGACTTTGAAGTGTTTAAATAAATATTCTTTCCCATCTTCAAATACACGCCAAACATGATCGACAGTACCTCGGCCGGTCATTCCGCGCGATTTGTTGAATCTTATTTGATATTTCATATTATTTCAGCAACAGTTGATTGTTCTTTGCCAAAATTAGGATTTGGAATTACTGTTAAGTTGAAATGAATAAAATTAAAAGGTTTATTAGATTCGTGACGGGTAAAAGAATGCGGTAGCCAAGCATTAGAAAAGAAAAACATTCCCGGCTTGGGTTGAAAATTTATTGCGTTACTTGCCGGTGTAGCATCATTAATATTTGTTTCAAACAAATTTATTTGTACTTTTCCCGGTCTTGGATCATGGATGACTATTTTTGGTGATTTTTCAGGGCAATCCAAAAAATAAAACCCCACCAATTGCACACCATTATTGTGAACGTGTTGTTCCATTTGAGATTTTTTGTTGTATTGCTGCCCCCATATGGATTCGTATGAAACATACTTATCATCCATTTTATAACCTTGCGATTGCAAAATATTCCATCCTGTCGCACTTGCATATAACATGAAATCCATAATAGATTCCTCATTTAGCAAGTTATCCGTCATTATCGGATGTTCAGGGTTTTGATTTTTTTTTAATTTATCAACATAAGTTTTAAAAACCAATTTCAAATTATCTAAAAATTCAGGTTTTTCTATTGTATAAATTAAAGAGGGAAAATAATTTAAAATTGATAATGAATCGTTAGATATGTTGTCCATTTTTGCAATCAAGTTGTGGTTGACGTACTCGATGCCGATTTTGGAATAACGTCCCATGTTTTAGTCGTTTCATTCCAAATGTACGGCCCCCCCGTTGTTGGTATTGCTACCGGTGCAGACCACAACCAAGTAGGAGCAGCAATTTTCCAACTTTTAAATGGTTGCTGTTTATAGAATACATCATTTTTTTGATCGTAAATGTCACCGATACCTGCGAAATTAGCTCTTAAAGCGATTCCATTATCAGGTTGTCCATTTTCCCCGTAATGAATCCCGCCGCGCGTATTAAAACTTGTTTGAATCCAATCACTAGGATTGCCCCAATAACCAGTATTGATTTGATCTTGTTCGATAGCAATAACATTTTCAACAATTCCAATGCCATCAACAATATTTGGAACATACGCAAAATGACTCATGGTATGTAAGTCCCTGATGAAATATATTTAATTATCGTATTCAAACCACTGGTCGTAACTGTTGGTGATCCAGTTACAGTACCTGAATATAATGAAGTCGGAACGACAATAACTCCAATTCCCGATCCTCCATTACCACCGCTTGCGGGTGTGCCTGTTCCAAAACCACCTGCACCGCCATTACCTGTGTTTGCTGCTCCACTTGCCCCATTGTAAGGATTTGGTGACGAACAAACACCACCATAGCCGCCGCTAGCATAAGTAACGGATGATCCCGTAATGGTTGATGAAAGACCTGAACCCGGTGAATATGTTCCACCTGCTGTATTAGCGCCTCCACCCCCGCCGCCATAAGTAAGGCAGCTGGCAGTACCACCGTTATGTCCTTGTCCGACTATACCTGTTCCAGCGCTACCGCCGTTAAAAAATCCTCCGCCACCTGAACCACCACTTCCCACATTAGTATAAAAAACACCACCATAACCACCGCCTGTTGCTGTATTAATACAGCTAATTGATGTATTTCCACCATTTGTACCTGCACCAGTTGTACCTGTTCCACCAGCTCCAATGGTAATGGTATATGTTTTTCCTTTAATCAATGTTGCAAGACCAGTTAACATACCACCGGCCCCCCCACCTCCGAAAGG
>Ga0208497_1000099_pt1 | contig 46716 bp, 43 predicted proteins | sample CryBogCBE25Aug07_FD_184555 | JGI IMG/M metagenome (GOLD analysis project Ga0208497, IMG submission 184555) | Freshwater microbial communities from Crystal Bog, Wisconsin, USA - CBE25Aug07 (SPAdes) | ecosystem: Environmental > Aquatic > Freshwater > Lake | place: Crystal Bog, Wisconsin, USA...
CAGCCATATTGGTTGCAACTGTTACAGCACCCTTCGCGCCGGCACGAGCGATGATTGCCGCTTCACGTTCGTGCTGCTTTGCATTGAGGACTTCGTGGCGAACGCCGTTCTTTGTTAAGAAAGCCGAAAGTTCTTCCGATTTTTCAACGGAAACGGTACCGATTAAGACCGGCTGTCCCTTGCCGTACTTTTCAACAATATCTTGAGTGAGTGCGATGAACTTGCCGACTTCGGTCTTATAGATCAAGTCTGGCTGATCAATGCGTTTACTCTCTTTATTAGTAGGGATTGGAATAACGCCAAGGCTATAGATCTGCATGAATTCTGCAGCTTCGGTCATGGCGGTACCAGTCATACCTGAGAGCTTCTCGTACAAGCGGAAGTAGTTCTGGAGTGTGATCGTGGCGAGAGTCTGGTTCTCATCCTTAATCTCGATCCGTTCTTTCGCTTCAAGAGCTTGGTGGAGTCCTTCAGAGTAACGACGACCAGAGAGAACACGACCAGTGTGCTCATCAACGATCAAGAGTTCGCCGCTCATTACTACATAATCCTTATCGCGCTTGAAGAGCTCCTTCGCACGCACTGCGTTATTGAGGTAGCCGATCATGGGTGTGTTCTCGGCGATGTAGAGATTGCCGATCCCGAGGATCTCCTCGACCTTTGTCACGCCCTCTTCCGTAATCGAGAGGTTGCGCTTCTTCTCATCGATCTCGTAATGAACGTCGCGAGTAAGTTTTTCAGCGATATTGGCAAACTCTACGTACCACTTTGTTGGCTTATCGGCTGGACCAGAAATGATGAGTGGGGTACGGGCTTCATCGATCAGGATCGAGTCAACTTCATCGACGATCGCAAAGTTATGTTCGCGCTGTACGCAATCATCGATCGACCACGCCATATTGTCGCGAAGGTAATCGAATCCGAATTCATTATTTGTACCGTAGGTAATATCTGCGGCATAGGCCTCACGGCGTTCAGCCGGAGTCATGTTGGAGAGAATTACACCAACTTTCAATCCGAGGAAGCGGTGGATACGACCCATCCACTCACTATCGCGTTCTGCAAGGTAATCATTGGTTGTAACGATGTGAACACCTTTGCCAGTGAGCGCATTGAGATATGCAGGCAGAGTTGAGACGAGCGTCTTTCCTTCACCGGTACGCATTTCGGCGATATTGCCGAGGTGAAGTGCTGCGCCACCCATGAGTTGAACGTCATAGTGGCGTTGTCCGAGTGTGCGCTTGGCAGCTTCGCGAACAGTTGCGAAAGCTTCAGGGAGAATCGCATCGAGGTCTTCGCCATTTGCAAGGCGAGCCTTCAGGTGCGCGGTCTGATTCTGGAGATCAGCATCGCTGAGGGTAGAGATCTTCGGCTCGTAGGAATTTACATCGGCGGCGATCTTCTCGAGATTGCGGACGGCACGACCTTCACCGGCGCGCAAAATTTTATCTAGAATTGCCACAATCCCTCTTTCGTTGCCTACTCGTTATTAGTGCTCAGCGCCCTATCTTATTCGCTAAAAAACGTCCTGCCACACATGCGCTGAGCAGGGCATCGGGCTCGTAAGAGCCCGCCCTGAGTGCTCTCAGAGCCTCACCCATGGTGCTCCCTGATGTAACCAGATCATCCACGAGAATTATTCCCTCAGCTCCTCGCACCTGCCCTGGACTCGAAGAGAGCGCCCCACTCATATTTTCCCGCCGCTGCGCCGCGGTCAAGCGACTCTGATCTGCAACCTTTCTTACTGGCACTAAGGCCTGCTTAACGTGACAACTGACGCCATACTCCGAGGAGATTCTCTGGGCGGCTAATCGGGCAAGGATCACCATATGTTGATAGCCGCGACGCTTATCAGCGGCGCGCGATGATGGCACTGGAACGAGCACGTAGGACCTTCTGCAGAGTTCTCGATGTGCTCGCGCGAATCTCATCGCCATCAACTCTGCCAGATACCTTGATGCTGCTCGATCATTATCTTCTTTTGCCGCAAGGATAAGTTGAGCAGATGCCTCGTTGTAATGAAGAGCCGAATAGAGATCTAGACCATGGAGTCGATATATATCTGTACAACTCCACAAGAGAGGCTCGCATTGCGGACATAAAGTTACATCGCCTTGACTGCAGAGCAGGCAGGAAGTTGGATAAAGCAGAGAGAGTAAATCGTGGAGAGCCATCTCTCCTAAATATCAGAGATTAAATATCGTCGATATCGACATCGGCAAGGATTGTGTGTGGTTGATCGTTGGGAATAACATCAATCGGTTCTGAGTCGATTGGAATACCAGGACTCTTCGGGAGAGTCACAACGAAATGCGCTCCATTTCCTGGACTTCCCCACGCCTTCAAAGTTCCTTGGTGCAACTTTGCATCATCCAGTGCGATCGCAAGCCCTAAACCAGTGCCGCCCCGGACTCTCGATCGTGATGGATCTGCACGCCAGAATCGATCAAAAAGTCGCTCGGATTCGCGTTCAGAAAATCCAATTCCATAATCCCTGACACCTATTGCGACAACGTGCTCGGTCTGGGAGATGCTCACCGCAACACCATTACCTTCGCTATGGTCCATGGCATTTGAAAGCAGGTTACGGATAATGCGCTCAATCCGACGATCATCGACGAGCGCTCGATATTCGGTATCTGGGGCGAAAAAGCTAAAGTTCGGCACTTGGTTCGCCTGGAGTTGATCAGCGACATTGAGAACCAATGGTTTGAGATCGATATCTTTCGTCTCAAGAATTGCCGCCCTCGCATCGAAACGGCTCACTTCAAGCAAGTCACTTAGCAGGCTTTCAAAACGTTCAATCTGTGAAACCAAGAGCTCAGCACTTCGAGAGGCAGCGGGATCGAGTCTTGATCGCGACTCATAGAGCAACTGCGATGCCATCCGAATGGTCGTTAAAGGAGTGCGCAATTCGTGAGAGACATCCGATACAAAACGCTGTTGGAGTCGCGATAGATTTTCTAATCGAGAGATCTGTTGCTGCATTGAGAGCGCCATCTCATTGAAGGAGATCGCCAATCGACCCATCTCATCTTCACCTCTGATGAGGAGGCGGCGGCTGAGATCACCTTCAGTCAGTTGCTCAGCAATCTGGGCCACTTCACGCACTGGGAGTACCACACGTCTAATTACGTACCACGTAATAAGTGCGATCAGGAGGAGTAGTGCTGCGCCGGTGCCCAGCATCCAACCACGAATAAGTGAAATGAGTTGATTCTGCTGAGTGAGCGGGAAGAGGTAGTAGATCTCATAGATCGAGTTGGATGGAATTCCAAGCACTCGACCAACCGCAATCGCATCGATTGGGGCTCGTGAACTCTTGGCATAACGAATCTGCACTCGCATAGAGTTCGAGTAAAAATTCTTTCGAACTTCAGCTCGTAAAGATTTGGGGATAGTTGAGAGCAGGACATCATTTGAAGAACCCTGATACCTCGTGGAAATCTTTGCAGTCGCTGGCGTAGCAAGCATGATCGTCTCGCGTACCGATGTTGTAGGACTTACGTCACTGACTCTAAAGATGTTGTTGATAACCGTCTGTAGCAAAATATCGGATCGATAGCGGGTAGCATCAAGCTGAGCTTGCGTGTAATCAGCGAGTGACTGCGCTTCAGCGATCGCAGCGCTGTTCTTCTCGTGATAAACACCAGCAGCGATCTTGCTATAGAGCACCGTTCCGACAGTTGCAATCACGATCAAGGAGATTGCGATAGAGAGCGAGGTGACCTGCAGCAGGATCGATCTACGCCAGCGCCTTAAAAAGCCACTCACTTAAGGCTCATTGCTTAGCTGGGCCAGCTTTATACCCAACACCTCGGACTGTCTGAATGAGTTCTGGGTTATCTGGGTCGCGCTCAATCTTGGAACGCAACCGTTGAATATGCACATTTACAAGTCTGGTATCGGTTGCGTGCTGATATCCCCAGACTTCGCTTAAGAGCGCATCGCGCGTAAAGACGCGGCCTGGCTCTTTCGCTAATGCTACTAAGAGATCAAATTCGAGTCGGGTGAGCGGAATTGATTCGCCATTTCGATTGAGCGAGTGAGCGACTTGATCGATGGAAATATCGCCAATCCGCAATGAATTTGCACCATCTCCTGGCGTACGACGCAACCGAACTTTAAGCCGGGCAACAAGCTCTGAACTCTTAAATGGTTTTACCATGTAATCGTCAGCACCAGCTTCAAGTCCCTGAACCACTTCGTGCGAATCACTCTTTGCAGTAAGCATCACGATCGGAACCATGGACTCTGCCCGAATCTGACGACAAATTTCTATGCCATCAATTCCGGGCAGCATCACATCTAATAAAACAAGATCAGGCTTGTTGGTTCGGAAACCTTCCAGCGCTTGATCGCCATGATTAATGAGGTCGACTTCATAGCCAGCACCGTTAAGCACAATGCCCAACATCTCTGCTAGATCTTGATCGTCATCAACAACCATGATGAGGGTCATTTAAGAACCTTGCTCCCAAGAGTTGAGGTAGAGCTCTTGTGCTGGGGTAAGTGTGTCGATTGCAGCGCCCATGCTGGCGAGCTTAAGTCGAGCAACTTCCTTATCAATGACAGTAGGAACTTCATGCAGTCCTGCGCCAAGCTCCTTTGCGGCCTTGAGCAACCATTCAGCGGTAAGTGCTTGATCCGAGAAGGACATATCCATTACTGATGCTGGGTGGCCTTCTGCAGCGCCGAGGTTGACCAAGCGACCTTCAGCAACAAGCAGGATGCGACGGCCATCAGAGAGCACGTATTCATCTGTTTGGTGGCGGATCTTCTCATTCTTCTGCTTGGCGTTCTGCTCGAGCCAGGCAACGTCGATCTCAACGTCAAAGTGGCCGGAGTTAGCGAGAATTGCGCCATCCTTCATGACGGCAAAGTGCTCGTCACGGAGAACATCGCGGTTACCTGTAACAGTGACGAAGAAGTCGCCAATCTTTGCTGCTTCGATGCTTGGCATGACGCGGTATCCCTGCATCAAGGCATCGAGTGCCTTTGTTGGATCAATCTCAGTAATGATGACATCTGCGCCCATACCCTTGGCACGCTCTGCTACGCCCTTGCCGCAATAGCCAAAGCCGCAGACAACAACGGTTGAACCAGCGATCAATGAATTGGTTGCGCGGAAGATCGCATCCCATGTTGATTGGCCAGTTCCAAAACGGTTATCAAACATATGCTTGGTATCGGTGTCGTTAACAGCAATCATTGGGAACTTAAGTGCGCCATCCTTTGCCATCTGTGAAAGACGGATAACACCGGTTGTGGTCTCTTCGCAACCACCCTGGATGCCAGCGAGGAGTTCGGTACGAGTCGTGTGCAATGTGTTGACGAGATCGCAACCATCGTCGAAGACGAAATCTGGCTTGATATCGAGTGCGGCGTTGAGGTGTGAGTAGTAACCATCACGATCGACCGCATTACGAGCGAAGACGCTGATGCCGTATTCATGGACGAGTGCTGCTGCTGTGTCATCCTGTGTCGAAAGTGGGTTTGATGCACAAAGGGCGATCTCAGCTCCGCCAGCTTTGAGTGCGAGCATCAAGTTCGCTGTCTCAGTTGTGACGTGCATACATGCCGCGATGCGAGTGCCAGTGAATGGCTTTTCGCGTTCAAAACGTTCACGGATCTGTGCAAGGACCGGCATGCTTCGTCCGGCCCACTCAATGCGCTTCTTACCTTCGGCGGCAAGTGCTGGGTTAGCAATCTCGCTGCGAATCTTTGTCTCTACGGTCACGGCTGTGCTCCTCATTCTGGTTTGTAAAACTCATTAGGTAATAGGTGTAAGCGACGAAAAGTCTTCTTCGTGAGGCCTCACTAGATGGGTAAAGATTACCTGATTGGGGCTAGTTGGGCCCTAAATGAGTCCGAGGACCTGATCTCGCACGCGCTCCATCTCGGCCTGGCTAGAAGCCTCGACGTTAAGCCTGAGAAGCGGCTCGGTATTTGAGCCTCGGACATTAAACCACCAATCGGGGCCGGTGACGGTATAGCCATCGAGGTCATCAATCTCGTAATCCGATTCAAAGGCGCTCTTAACGAGTTCGAGTGAGGCTGCGGTATTGGCTACCTTGGTATTGATCTCACCACTTGCGACATATCGGTTATACGGCGCTAAGAGTTGTGAAAGTGGAAGATCGGAAGCTGCTAGCTCAGAGAGCGCAAAGAGTGCGGCCAGCATTCCGGAATCAGCTCGCCAGAAATTATCAAAGTAGAAGTGGCCAGAATGCTCGCCTCCGAAGATCGCGCCGCTTTCGGCCATCAACTTCTTGATGTACGAGTGGCCAACGCGTGATCGAATTGCAGTTCCGCCATTTTCTTCAACAATCTCACGAACCGCCTTTGAACTGATCAGGTTATAAATAATGTTCGAGCCCGGTTTACGTTTCAATTCACGGACGGCAATAAGTGCAGTCAGAGTTGAAGGATTGACGAGGTCACCATTCTCATCTACTAAGAAGCAACGATCTGCATCACCATCAAAGGCGAGACCAATATCAGCTTTCTCGGAACGAACTCGCTTCTGCAGATCAACAAGATTTGCCGGCTCAATGGGATTCGCTTCGTGATTAGGGAAATTTCCATCTAGTTCAAAGTACATCGATGTGAGATCAACGTTGAGTCGGGCCATGACCGCTGGTGCAGTAAACCCAGCCATTCCGTTTCCGGCATCAATCACGACTTTGAGACGGCGTGAGCTCGCTGTAGTTGCAGCGTCAAAGAGTGAGAGCAAGAAATCAACGTACTCATCGAGCATTGGTCGATCGTGCGAAGTTCCGGGTGCTCTCAGCGCCATCGGTACACCGTGGAGAATAAGGTCGCGAATACGGAGTAACCCAGACTCTTTGCCAATCGGTCTAGCACCACTCTTGCAGAGTTTAATTCCATTGTATTGCGCGGGGTTATGGCTAGCGGTAAACATTGCACCTGGCAGATTTAAATTACCTGCAGCAAAGTAGAGCATGTCAGTCGAGGCTAATCCAATTCGGATAACATCAAAACCCTGCGAGGTAATGCCATCAGCGAAGGCTTCTGCAAGAAGTGGTGAACTCGGCCGCATATCCTCGCCAACCACAACAGTTGAAGGTTCGCGCTCTTCTTCTAGAAATTTTGCGTAGGCGCAACCAAGTGCAAAGGCGAAATCCTCTGTTACTTGGCCATCGACCAGTCCACGAATGTCATAGGCCTTGATGATGGCATCAAGTTCTTCCGCAGTGAACATAGTTGTAATCTATCGACTTACTTAATTTGAAGGAATTGAGCGAAGGTGGCCGCGACGGCCGATCTCTTGCGCACTCAATGGTGCCGCCATAGGTGGTGCTTGCACTGTCTGGTTTCGAGCCGCACCGGCTTCACGAACTGCATCTGCAATCGCCATGATGTCATCGGAATTCGGTCCTGCTTCAGAGTTCACGGACTCCTCTTTAATCAAAGTCCAACCATGTGGGAGTGTGAGTTTCTCTGAATGTTCGCCACAGAGGTCATAGGCATGTGGCTCGGCAAAGGTTGCCAGCTCCCCGAGAATCGCCGAAGAGTCTGCATAAATATATGTAAGTGTCCTGAGCGCAGGTTTGCGACAGCTTGCTCGAGAGCAGCCGCGAGCACCCCTTCGAACTGGTTGGCTGCGATTCATAGTTTTAAATCTAGTGGGTCAGAGTGTGAACATCGTTGAAGGGCAGGGTCGTGTTCGTGATGGTGGCGCTCACAGATATCGGCAGGTAAGTCAACCCTCCACTTGTAAAGATCGCCCCGGCGTAGACCGGCGAAGCGGTTGTCGGAGAAAGGTGAATCGAGCTAACCCCAAATTTAGGTGCCCAGACTGCAAACTCCGCTCCGTTCACCGTCTGATTGAAGCTCTTGCCCGTAATAAACCGACCACTCACCTGAACCGAGATCGACTTTCCAACAAAGGTGAGGAGCGGAACGTTGCCAGAGAAATTCATCGAACTCTTAGTAAGCGGTGAGCCGAATCCAGTCCAAGCAAAATCACGTGATCCGGTCGTCGTAAGTGCACTGGCCAGGATTGGTTGATCTGAATCGATTATCAGCCCAAAGACCGAACTTGTAGTGAGATTTGCCAGTGGGACTGTCACAACGGAGCCATGCTGAAGTTGATAGCTATCAAAGCCAACGGGAATGAAGTTGCCATCACTAGAGATCACTTGCACATGAACGCTCGCATCTAGCGAACCCGGGGCAAGTAAGCGAAGTGCCGTTGTGATGCTGCTCTTACTGCCTGAGTGTGGATAAAGACCAGAGATAACGAGGTGGGTTTGTGGACCATCGTTTGGCTTCACATAATCTAATCCAAGTTGAGTCAGACCCTTTGCCTGCTGATCCAAGACAAATGCAGAGACTCTACCCGTGCGAGTGACAACATGAAGAGCCATCGAATCCTCGCCTGGGGCAAGCGCATCCAGTGCAAATGTTGCTGAAGAATTTGCCTTTACTCGAATTGATACCTTCGCAAGTGGCTGCTTTGACGTAAAGGGGTAGACATCAACGATCGATTCGCCGAGTCCGGAATTAACAAGTCCAAGTTGACCTTTACTGGTCAAGCCGCCAGATCCGCCGATAAACCATTCATCTGGATTGCCAGCGCTACATGCCACCGCGGCCACTCCAGAAGATGCGAGTGAAGAGAATACAAGTGAGCTGCCAGGGTTGCTATCAACAAGTAGTCCACTCTTGCCGAGCGTAATTTGCGAGTATGCGGAGTGTTTGAACGAGACACTCTTTCCATCGAGGTATCGGATACCGAGCTTGGTCGCTGGAAGTGATGCAGTAGTGGTGCCAGAGGCAGAGAATTCTGGGCATGACTGTGCCGGCAAACTGCTTGCGATAATTGTGGCACGCTGCTCTGAAGGAAGAACATAAGAAGCCCCAATACCTGCGCCGATCAATGCGATTGCGGCGATCGCCTTGTTGCGTCCCTTCAATCGAAAGATCATGAGGCCACCTCGGCTATTGCGAGATCCCTGCGCCGACGGCCCGCAGGTAGCGCCATTACAAGAGCAAATATAAGAGTAATGAGCTCGATCGAAATAAGTGCCCGGCGCAGTGTTCCATCATGAGATAGCGCGACCTGTCCAGCTTGAGGAATTGTGAAGATAGGAAGATCATTTGTAGAGCGCTCAAGTGCAATTGGGCGACCATCTAAAAGTAGACGCCAACTCTGATCATACTTCTCAGCCAGCGCAATTGTGCCAGCCGATTGCACTAAGGCATTTGCGCTGACATCATGTGAATCGAGAGCGACGTGGGATCCATCAGCTCCTACAAAGAGAACACGTGGATTACTCGCCACTACTCGCCAAAGTGTTCCATGTGTTGTTGCTGACATACGTGTGAAGCCGCCGATGCCATCTATGGATCGCACTAACGAACTTGGAGCTGGATTCTGCAGGTAGAGATATTGAACACCATATAAGCCGAGAGACTTAGCTGAAGTGAGGCCCGCCCCGGCGACAAGATCATCCATCGCCTGACTAACAAGTCGCGGAACACCGATCGAAACATCTGCATCACCTAGATAAATTCCGGCGCCACGAGTAAAGAAATATGTTGTCTCTTTATCGGTCGCTCGGAGAACGACCGTCTTTGGGCGCGCAGGTGTCTGCTCGAGCGCAGTGACAAAAGCTGGCAAGTAAGCGGTCTGGCTAGATCTCACAAGCGAGTTTGCTCCCCCGGTTGCCGCCCAAATCGGCATGGCAATTAAATTGAATGCAACGACGAGTGCTAAACCCGCCCAGCCGAAGTGGCGCAGTCCCACGCGCCGAGCAGGAAGTGCTGGCAAAGACTCTTGTGCGAAGGTAAGCGCTGGGGCTAGTAACAGAATCATTGAAAGTGCAATCAGTGGGCCGCTCCATACCTGAGCAGAACTTCCGTGTCCAAGAATTACTACTTGGCTCATCAGAATTGCGCTGGCCAATAGACCACTCACTACGAGGCCGGTTGTTCGAAGTCGATCGACAAGGAGCGAGATAACAAGCATGAAGGCGAATGGTGCGATGATCCAAATAGGTGGCGCTGAAACTCCACCCGGATTAAAGAGAGTCAAGGCGAGTTGGTTGCCCGATGAGAGCGGAATTCCAGGTTCAAGGAAGATTTGGGTTGGATGGATAAGAAGAGATGCCGACCATGGGAATGTTAAAAGTAATGGCGTTACCGTAAGTGCAATTCGGCGCTTTGAGGCATCAAGAAGTTCAGAGAAGAGAAGATTGACCCAACCCGCCTCGCGGATCTGGTGGCGGCGTTCAACTAATGATCGGATGAGGAGTGCAAGTTGAATCATCGCCCACATAATTAAGAGCAGCGGTGAGAAAGAGCCAATGACCCCTGCGAGAAGTGAGATCGCAAAGATTCTTCTCCATGTCGAACTCTCTCGGTCGCGGGAGAATGGATTAAGCGATAAGAGGGTCGGCGCCAGTTGAAGAACAAAGAGTGTGCCGAGTCGCCCCTGATTAATACACGTCCACAAGAGCGGTGAGGCTGAATAGATTGCAGCACCGACTAACCCGTAATTTCGTTGCACTCCTTGGCGAAGCAGGACGCGATAAATCGCAAGAAATGAGATCGCAGGAGCGAAGAGAAAGATAAGGGTAATTAAGAGCGGCAAATTCCCTAATGTAAGAATCGACGAGATTCCAAGGACGGCTACCCATGGCGGCATAGGGGCGGCAGACCCAAGCCCAACCAGGTGCCAAGACTCCGAGTATCGGTGAAGCAAATCCAAGCCACTTCCTTGAGAGAGTGCGAGCGCGCCACCCGAGAGCGGGCCAAACCTCCCGCGCGATGCAATTAATGAGATTGTGGCGATAACAAATGCAATGAGGAACTGTGGTTTGCGAATGAGTGCTTTCCACAACGACCCAGTATCCGATGGCAAAGATTCAATCTCTTCGGAATCTTCATCGCTCTCCGCAGATTGAGCCAGTGGCAGATCTCGCTCACGTTGTTCTTCTCGACGCGACACCACGGGTGCTATCCAGGCAGCGATCGCAGAGCCCGCGCGTTCAAAGGCGATTTGCAGTTGGCTCCAGGTTGAAGGGATGAAGTGTGAAACCACGCGCGCCGAGAGCAGTCGCTTCTTCTTTCTAGCCCTCCGTGCCTGGAAGAGCTCGGCCGGATGGGCCAGGAGCAATGCGACTGCTGCAATTTCATCACCGGCGTAGCCCGGCAACTTTGCCAATAAATTGATGATTGCACGAGCAACGCTGGTAACTAAGAGTTGAAGTGCAATCCAAGGTAGGAGCCACCAGCTTGAGTTCACTAAGAGCACGTAGGCAGCGTTGCGACGATCAAGTAAAAGTGGACGATGTAAAAAAGCCTCAGAGACATCGACTCGTCGGCGTTCACTTGCAGATGCTTCGGCGTGGAAGGCGACCGCCTTCGCAACACAGATCACCTGATATCCGGCAACATGAGCGCGCCAGCCAAGATCGACATCATCTCGGAAGAGGGCAAGATTGATATCTAGACCGCCAAGTTCTTCAAAGACGCTTCGTCGTATTAATGAACCTGCAGTACTCACCGACATGACTTCTGTGATCGAATCGTGTTGACCTTGATCCTGCTCATTAGCTTCAAGCCCAGTCCAGCGTGATCCATTGCCAGCGATTGATAGACCAACTTCGAGGAGGCGATCTCGGTCATACCAATCACGGAGTTTGGGACCAGCGATCGCAACTTGTGGTCGATCTTCTACCGCTTCAAGTAATAACTTCAGCGCATCACGATCTGGCGCACAATCATCATGGATGAGCCAGATCCACTCATTACTTTGATTACCTTCAGAGCTTGTGATGGCCGGTGTGAGAGCGAGCGCATGCTCAATCGCATCGCCATAACCCATCTCGCGATCTTCGAGAAATGTTGTGATGCCAGCAGATTTCAATAATTTTTGTGACGTATCAACCGAGGCAGTATCTACTGCAACGATGCGATCTATAGGGCGAGATTGAGATCCAATGGATGCAATAACTTCTGGTAACCAGATTGCACCATCGTGAGTAACGAGAACTGCTGTAACAAAATGTGTATCCGCCATTACGCGGCTCCTAGCGTCGTTTTACAAATGAGATATTCGTAAGATCGCTTATTACGCGCTACGGCGCTTAAGACGACGGCGCTCACGCTCGGAGAGGCCACCCCAGATGCCGAAGCGCTCATCATGAGCCAAGGCATATTCGAGGCACTCGGATCGGACATCGCATGAGAGACATACTCTCTTAGCTTCGCGGGTAGATCCACCCTTTTCTGGAAAGAATGCTTCTGGGTCAGTCTGAGCGCAGAGAGCGCGCTCCTGCCAGGATAGTTCGACTGAGTTGTCAGCGAGGGGCAAGCTGGAGATGGTCGAAGGGTTCTGGCTATCTGATGAAGCTGGCATATCTAAGACTCCTAGATCTGTGGGTGCTCCGCTTGGTGGGAAAGTAGAGCATCTAGGGAGAATTACATTGGTGTAACCCCCTCCGCGTCAAGCGGTAGAAGGCATATTTCTTACTTAACAGGCCTTATTGCTGCGAATAACCGAAGAATTCACTTTCAGCAGTAGTTTTTGCCACAATTTCCGTCCCGGCAGCAACAAATACTCGAGTTAAGTCGACATTCTCACCAATGATGGCGTCATCACCGATCACGGATTGATGGATCTTCGCACCGGCAGCCACCTTCGCTCCGAGGCCGATATAGCTTCCGCCATCGATCACAGCGGTCGGGTCAATCGTTGAGCCCTTAGCCTGCATGAACGGGTAGCCCGTCACTTCGATCAGGTCTCGAGTCGCCTTCAAGAGCGCCGCAGGGTTTCCAATATCTAACCAGTATCTGTCATCAACAAATCCCATGACGTTCGCACCGCGATTGATCAACGCTGGGAAGGTCTCTCGCTCAACGCTTACTACTTTCGCTGCCGGAATCTCATCGATGACCGAACGGTTGAAGATGTAGCACCCAGCATTGATGACATTAGTAGGCGGATTCTCCATCTTCTCATTGAACGTTGTGATGCGATCGCCAGACATTTCAACGACTCCGAATGCCCTGGCATCTTCTACTTCTGTTAAATACAAGGTCACATCTGCAGATCTGCTTTCATGAAATGCAATTTGATCATCGAGTGAATGGCCACTTAAAACATCGCCATTAAAGATCATTACCGGTCCATCATTTTTGAGAAGCTGCGCGGCATTGCGAATTGCTCCCCCAGTACCTAACGCGCTCTCTTCTACCGCATACGAAATATTGATTCCGAATTTCTCACCATTACCGAAGTACGGAAGAAAAACTTCTGCCAAGTAGGACGTGGCCAGAACGATCTCAGTAATGCCCGCAACTTTCGCTTTCAAGATTTGATGTTCGGTGATTGGCTTACCGAGTAATGGCAACATTGGTTTAGGCGTTGAAAAAGTAAGTGGTTGCATGCGAGTACCCATGCCGCCCACGAGGAGAATTGCAGAGGTACAGGAAGCCATCTACTTACCTGCAGAGTGTGTGAGGCGAGCTGCCGCTGTCGCGATCTCGTCATCGGTCGCGGTGAGAGCGATACGAATATGGTGGGATCCAGCCTCGCCATAGAAGTGGCCTGGGGTGGCCAAAATTCCGAATTGGGCAAGCCAGGTGACGCTCTCCCAATCGGATTCACCACGGGTCGCCCACAAGTAGAGACCAGCTTCGGTGTGATCGATCCGGAAGCCTTGCGATTCAAGTGCCGCCTGAAGTACACCTCGGCGTGCGCGATATCGCGCAGCTTGTTCTTCCACATGCGTTTCATCAGAGAGTGCAATTGTCATCGCCCGCTGAACTGGAAGTGGAACCATCATGCCGGCATGTTTACGCACTTCCAAGAGTCGAGCAATAAGTGCGCTATCGCCGACAACAAAGGCAGCGCGGTACCCCGCTAAGTTAGAACGCTTAGAGAGTGAGTGAACAGCAAGGAGATTTCTATTATCGCCGTCGGCTACTTCAAAGATAGAAGTTGGTTTTACATCGCCTGCTGGAAAACTTAGGTAGCACTCATCACTTGCGATCACAGTGCCAGTCCGTCGGGAGTAATCAACAACTGCTCGAAGTTCGGCGGCGCTATGCACTCTGCCGGTTGGATTTGATGGTGAATTTACCCAAGCAAGATCTGCGGCAGGCCAAGAAGTGGCATCAAGCGGCACGCTCTGGTGATCAGCGCCAGCCATAATCGCACCGACTAAATATGTTGGATAGGCGATCTCTGGATAGAGAACTTTCTTCGACTCCAATAAAGTAGGTAGCCAGGCAACGAGTTCCTTCGAGCCAATGGTGGGCAGTACATCGAATTCACCGGTGATACCAAGGCGTTCTGTCGACCACTTCTTCAGCGCATCGCGAAGTGCTGCGGTTCCGGTCGTGACGGGATAACGTGGTGAATTCGCAGCAGCAATAAACTCTTCCTGAATAAATGCAGGAGTTGGATCAACCGGGGTTCCTTGCGAGAGATCGATAAAACTTTCAGGATGAGATTTCGCTATCGCTCCGATTGGAGCGAGCGCATCCCAAGGAAAATCTGGAAGTTTCAGAGTTACTCAGCTTTTGCTGGACGCTCGGCGATCGATGGGTGGTCGCTATTTGTGAGGCCGACCTTGCTTGCTCCGCCAGGTGAACCGAGCTCAACGAAGAACTCACCATTTACTGCGCCGAATTGCTTCCACTGTGATGGGACATCATCTTCGTAGTAGATCGCTTCGACTGGGCAGACAGGTTCGCAGGCGCCGCAGTCAACGCACTCATCAGGCTGGATGTAGAGCATGCGGTTACCCTCGTAAATGCAATCAACTGGGCACTCCTCGATGCAGGACTTATCTTTCACATCGACGCATGGCTCGGCAATTACATATGTCACGCTGGGCTCCTTTTACTCCGGTTAATCTGGTCTGGCTCTGTTGGTACCGCTGATGGGGTGAATCTTATGCCAAGAACGCCCAGAGGGTAGAGAATTGCCCCATGAGCGGACGCACCCCACCAGATCTGCCCGGTGAACCCGAGCAAGGTCAACGGGCGAGCATCCGCCTCTTCGAACCCGAGGGAGGCTTTCGGGACCTGCTTGGCACACTTGAGAGTCCCACAACTATTCGCAAGAAGGATGGATCGCTCGTGACCTTTGACCCCAATCGCATCTTCGTCTGGAAGATCGTGCCCGGGCAATGATCACTACCCCACTCTCACTATTTGATACGCGCACTAGAACGCTCATGCCAGTAACGATCAGCAATGATCGCTTCGCTCGCATCTACAACTGCGGACCTACTGTTTATCGCGATGCCCACGTAGGCAATCTGCGAACCTTCCTGCTCTCTGACTTGATCCTGCGCACGCTTCGATTAGCTGGGTTCGAGAGTCGCCTCATTCAAAATATTACTGATGTGGGCCATATGTCTGAGGACCTGCACGAAGACAAGATGCTCGCCGAGTCAGCAAAGCGCAAGCTCGATCCATATGCAATCGCTCGCGAATATGAAGATCGCTTTCATAAAGACTTAGCGCAACTTGGAATCCAACCCGCAGCGGCTTATCCGCGCGCAAGTGAATCCATCGAGATGATGCAGGCGCTCATTACACAACTCATTGAACAAGGCAGTGCATATGTTGGTGATGACTCATCTGTCTACTTTGCTGCGCAATCTTTCCCAAGTTACGGCGAGATCAGCGGTAATCGGTTAGATGCACTTCAGCCAGGACATCGCTACGAATATACCGATGATGGCGCCAAGCGCTTCCACGCAGATTGGGCGCTCTGGAAGGCAGCCGGAAACCGAACCGAGATGATCTGGGATGCGCCATGGGGGGCAGGATTCCCCGGTTGGCATATTGAATGTTCTGCCATGTCACTTCACTTCTTAGATAGCTTCGTCGATCTTCACCTCGGTGGCATCGATCTACGTTTCCCTCATCACGAGAATGAGCGCGCTCAATCCAATGCTGCGGCTGGTTATGAAGTTGTGGCGCAATGGGTGCATGGCGAACATCTCCTCTTTGAAGGTCGCAAGATGTCGAAGAGCGCTGGCAATGTTGTTCTCGTCTCCGATCTTGTAGCTCGAGGATTGGATCCGCTCGCGTTGCGCCTCTGCTTCATTGAGAATCGCTATCGCAGCCAGATCGATCTCACCTGGGATGCGTTACATGCTGCCGATGCGACCATCACTCGCTGGCGCAAGAAACTGAAGGATTGGGGGCCAAGCGCCCAGACACCTGATGCCGTGGCGGTTATTGAATCGCTTGCTGCCATGTTGATGAACGATCTCTCAACTGTTGAAGTAGCTGTAGAACTTCGCCGAATCGAACGGGATGAATCAGTTGCCCCAGGCGTGCGTGCAGCAATCTTTAGAGCAATGGATAACGTCTTCGCCCTTGACCTTGATCGTGCGGATGCCGAGATTTGGCTCACGGATGAGCAATCTCGATTACTCACTGAACGAGCAGCAGCTCGCGCCGCGAAGAATTTTGCACGAAGTGATGAATTACGTGAAGAACTCTTAACTTTGAAGATCGCAGTGAAGGATGGCCCGACCGGGCAGAGTTACGAGGTTATTGCCTAGTTAGTCGGAGATACCGGCGAAGAGATCTTGCTCCCAACCTTCTGGAGTGAGATCACCAGACTTCTCACCTTTCACCAAGGTGTAGTACTCATAGCCCCAGACATTAAGTCCGACATTATTTGAGAGTGCGAAGAACGGTCCATCGAGTGCGATCTGGGTTGGATGTGATGCCATCGCCTTCATCTTCTGATCAACGAATTCGCTTGCATTAATTGCGGTTGTTACAACATCATCGGGCTTAGCAAAGGGAAGCTCATCTGCGTTCTCTACGCCCATGAAATCTGATCCAGCTGCCTTCATCGCATCAATTCCCTTTTGAATCACCGAACGCGGCATTGTGTTCCAATAGATCTTCTCGATATTCCATTCCGACTCCACCAACTCTGCTGCGCGCATCGCAACTCGATGGGCCTGAATATGATCTGGGTGGCCATAACCTCCGAAATCATCATAAGTAACAAGTACTTGAGGTTTTACTTCGAGAATAATCTTTACGAGTTCGTGTGCTGCGCTATCGAGATCTGCCTGCCAGAAAACATCAGGGCGATCATTGGGTGGCGTTCCCATCATTCCGCTATCGCGATAGCGGTGGTCAGGAGCTCCTAAGAAGCGATGGTCTGTGACTGCGAGGGCTGCCATCGCATTTGCCAGCTCTACCTCTCGGATCGGCGCCAAGCCGTCTTCCTTATCGGCTGCCAAATGTGCGAGCTCTGGTACGAGGATCTCGCCCTCTTCACCCCTGGTACAGGTGACTAATGTGACGTGATAACCAGCAGCGGCATACATCGCCATTGTGGCGCCATTATTGATGGTCTCATCATCTGGATGGGCGTGAACGAGTAGCAGGCTCTTCTGGCTCTTGGAAGTCATAGGGAGAGGATAACAACTCTCCACGATTTCCCTTATCCTTCAACCATGACGATTGATCTAAAGGGCAGACTGCCTCGCGACGAACGTAGAGCGCAATTACTTGCAGCAGCACTCGAAGTCTTTACGCAGGCTGGTTATCACTCGGCGGCGATGGATGAGATCGCTGATCGCGCCAATGTCAGCAAGCCGGTCTTGTATCAACACTTCCCTTCAAAGCTCGATCTCTATCTCGCCGTTCTCGATCTCCACATCGACTCACTCGTCTTTGAGATTCAGAAATCAGTCGCATCGCGCACTGATAACTGGGAGCGCGTTCAGGCCACGACTGCCGCCTACTTTGATTTCATTAATTTAGAAGGCGAAGCATTCCGCCTGCTCTTCGAGAGCGATATGAGCGTCGAACCTCAAGTTCGCCAGCGCCTCACACGTATGACCTACGACTGCGCCGCAGCGTTCTCTGCTGTTATCTCCATTGATACAGGTCTACCAAAAGAGGCATCCATGATGCTCGCCGTAGGAATCATTGGAAATGTGCAATCGGCTGCACGTCACTGGTTAGAGCGCGATGGCAAGATCGACCGTGATAACGCGGTAAAGCTTGTAGCAAATCAGATCTGGCGCGGTATCGGCGGCTTCCCAAAGCAGAGTCAGTAATTTCAGGTTAAGGTTAGGTCATGGCTAAAGAGAATAAGACAACGACAGACCTTCGTATTGGTATCGCTGACACTGGCGTCGACCTCATGTACGAGATTGATCATTCGATCGAGAAGGTCGTAGCCAAGGTTCAGGAAGCACTCGACTCTGGCAAAGCACTATCGCTCACGGATACCAAGGGCCGTCAGATCCTTATTCCGCACGGCAAGATCGCCTATGTCGAGGCTGGCAATGCCGCAGACCGCAAGGTCGGTTTCACAACCTTATAGTTCTACAGCTCGGCCATTCGCCTTATCTTCCGCGATAATTTCGCGTAGCGCTTGAACTGAAGTCTGCAAGAGAATATCCAACGGTGGCATTGGATCGACGCCATGAACCATCATCACGCCACCTGCGCGAACGCGAAGCATTGATGCAATCACAAAGAGCGCCGAAGCCTCCATCTCAGAACAGAGCGCTCCACCAATCTCCCACGCCTTCCAGCGATTGAGGAGATCTGGCCCTACGCCCATTCGCTCTGGCTCATGCTGACCATAAAACGAATCTTTTGATTGCGTAATACCAGTGCGGTACTTCGCGCCAGTCTTCTTTGCCGCACGTTGAAGTGCAAGGACGAGATCGATATCTGCAATCGCCGGGAACTCAATCGGCATGTAGTGCAGCGATGTACCTTCATCGCGGATCGCCGCATTAATAATCGCGAGCTCACCAGATTTAATATCTTTCTGAATGTGTCCAGATGTACCCACTCGAATAAAGGTATCGGCGCCAACACGGACGAGTTCTTCAATCGCGATTGCCGCTGATGGACAGCCAATTCCAGTCGAGGTCACAGATACCTTCACGCCATCTAAGGTGCCGGTATAGGTGTTGTACTCGCGGTTCTGCGTGACATGCACAGGATTATCGAAGAGCGCTGCGATGGCTTCGCATCGACCAGGATCGCCTGGGAGCAGAACATATTTACCAACATCACCGCGCTTGAGGTTGACGTGATATTGCTTGCCGTCAGCTGTCTCCATTGTTATCTCCTTTAATTAACTCACGAACCCCACCGATCGCAGTTTCGATCAGAGAGTCCAAACCTTTAAAGTCACCATCGGCCCACATCGCCATGATGCCGCCTGCTCTCACGCCAAGTATGGAGGCAACAACAAAGAGCGTTGAGGACTCCATCTCAGAACAGATTGCGCCGCCTATCTCCCACGCCTTCCAGCGCTTCAACAATCGATCGGGCACGCCAGAACGCTCGGGCTCTACCTCGCCATAGTAGGAGTCCTTCGACTGGGTTATTCCAAGGCGAAACGGGGTCTTGGATGTTTGGGCCGCTCTGCGTAGCGCCTGCACAATCTCAAGATTGGCGACGGCCGGAAACTCGGCTGGCAGGTAATGAAGTGAAGTTCCTTCATCTCTAATCGCCCCGGTAATAATCGCAAGTTCATCACTCTTGGTGCCAGGTTGGATTGCACCAGAGGTACCAACTCGAATAAAGGTATCAGCGCCGACTCGGACCAACTCTTCTAGCGCAATTGCTGCTGATGGACAGCCAATTCCAGTTGAGGTAACCGAGACTTTCACGCCATCTAGGAAGCCGGCATAGGTCACATACTCACGGTTTGTCGCGATGTGCTTCGCGTCATCAAGATGACGTGCGATAACTTCTACTCGACCAGGATCACCTGGCATCAACACATATCGACCGACATCCCCTGGTTCTAAGTGAATGTGATGCTGCTTAGTCATAGCTGCTCCATTCGCTCAATGAAGAAATCCATAAAGCCATCGACATTAACTTCCATAGCGACCTTGCAATTTGCAGCCTTGCCAAGGACCTTGTAGTGATCGACCGAAGTCTTCGCTTTAGTGAATTCACCTTTGAGTTCAATGCGCATGTAGTAATCGCGTAAGGTCACAAGATCTGGGTGAATCAAGATGGCAGCGGCAAGTGGGTCATTGATCGCGCAGCCATCAATATCTTGATATTCATCATGGAACTCCATGTAGAAGCGGGTTGAGTCTTCAATAAACTTCGCAACATCTGGCTTTACCTTTGATAGTCGAGCTACGTGCGACTTGGTAAAGAGGCACTGATAGGTGACATCGAGAGGAACAATGGTGAGATCAAAGCCGGCCCGCAAGACGATATCGAAGGCCTCGGGATCGCAGAAGACGTTGAATTCAGAGTCTGGCGTCATATTTCCTGGGGCGTGAACGACACCTCCCATCACCACTACACGGCCGATGAGGCCAATAATCGATGGATCTTTATGAATAGCGAGAGCAATATTGGTCAGCGGTCCGATCGCAAGAATGGTGATCTCATGCGGATATTGGTGCACTAGATCGATAATGGTCTCGACTGCGCCCTTCTCGCTCTCCTTGCCTTTCGCATCAGGTAGGACTGCATAACCAAGCCCGCCATCTCCGTGGGTCTCTTCCGCCACAGTCAGGCTTTTCACTAATGGAGCGCTTGCACCACGTGCAACTGGCACGCCTTGCAATCCGGCTAAATCAACGAGGCGTAGGGCATTGCCAAGACATTTCTCAACTGTCGTGTTGCCATGGGTTACGGTAATTGCCTCAAGCGAGATTTCAGGTGATGCACCAAGCAAGAGAAAAGCCAGTGCATCATCGATTCCTGGATCAGTATCTAAAATAACTCGCATCGCCATAGTTAATTCTCTACCTTCTCGCCACGGATACCAATGATTGAAACCAGGCAGGCGAGCACGGTTGCACCCAGCATAAAGTCGAACCCATGCCAGCCACCAAAGTGAGAGACAAGCACTCCACTCAGAGAAGCACCAATCGTAATTCCCATAGAGATCGAAGCGCCGAGAAGTGAGAAGGCCTCATTCAGCCGATGAATCGGTACTAACTCTTTCAAGCGATGATTTGCCGAGATCAAAGCCGGGGCAATCGCAACGCCGGCGATAATCAACCACAGAACAATCGTGTGATAACTATGGAAGACCACCAGACCCGACGTTCCCAAAGCCATTACCAGTAGGGATGCGGTCAGACGTTTAGCAGACGAGATCTTCCAATGAATAAAACCGAAGGCAAATCCTGCGACAGTGCTACCGATTGGATTAAGCCCAACCCAAAGTCCGCCTTCAGCTGCACGTCCACCCTCTCGGGCAACAGCCAAGATCACCACGTACTGCGCACCAAAGGTAATGCCGATACAAACTAGGGTTGCAAGGAGCGGCTTTACATACGGGATCTTCAATAATCCGCCGTGCTTACCCTCTGGCTGCACATGGCCTTCGTGATCTGTGCTTGTGAGTGATAGCCCAAAGCCAGCGATTAAAAGGAAGATCATCGCGCCGATCAATGGTGATCGTGATCCGTGCCAGGCGAAGAGGAATCCTGCAAGCGCTGGTCCCACTACAAATGCCGTCTCATCGAGCACTGACTCCAAGGAGAGTGCCGCACCAAGTTCACGATCATCGGTAAGAGAACGACTCCAACGTGTGCGGGTATAGCTTCCAAAGTTCGGGAAGGTTGCACCGGCGAGCGCTGCACTTAGTAAGAGCGCTGGGGTGTAATGCACACCAACAGTAAGAATTGCAGTAATCGCGATCGCATTGAGCACTGTGATGGGGATCAGGACCTTTCGGGTCCCCTTCAGATCTGCCAACTTTCCAATCCGCGGGCCGACAAATGCACCAGCGAGCGTGTAGCAGGCAGAGGCGAGACCAGCGAGAGCAAAGGAGTTGCGAATGGATGAGATGAGGAAGACGAGCCCCACGCTATTCATTGCTAGAGGTAAGCGCCCCAAAATGCCAAAGCCGAAGGTTGAGAGCGAGTGATCCTTCTTTACAACGTTCTTATATGCGGTCAGCATCCACGCGGTGATCTACTTCTCTTCACTAGTACATAACCGTTCTCGTTAAATGGTGCGGCCAATGTGTTGCGTGATAGGCCTTCCATAATCTGAAATCAACTTGTGGCATGAGCAATGGCTCTAGTCCAACGCGTCTGGCATTGACCTCTTCGGTAAGCCGAGCGATTGCGTAGATGGAGTTCGCTCGAATCTCAACTTCAGCCGCGCTATCGCGAGGTACCTCAGTGAGTGAATTGATCTGCGCCTCAAGTTCTGGTGCATACTCAAAGATTCCCATGACGCGAAGTCCCACTGGGACGATGTAATCAGCGAAGGCAGTCAACAAGTGGGCATCTTCCAGCGCCCAGGCCTTACGTGGCATGAGTGCGAGGTGGAGTCCCCAAATGCCCAGCTGTGGCAGTTTATAGAGCTGAATTGTCGAACCGTGATACTCAGAGACATCGGCGAATCGAGGGAACTCGGTAGTCAAGCGTTCAAGAATTCCATTGCCATCTGCATAGAGGCGAGGTGCGCACGATCTCACGAAGTTATGCCACTTACCCTCATACTTCGCGACCAGTACTTCTCCAACTTCGTTGAAGATCTTTACTCGCTCATCGAGCATCGGCATCTCAATCGTGCCTTGGAAGACCTGCTCGAGATCGGCGCGAACCATATTTGCCTGATAGGCACCATCGAAGAACGGAATCCCTTCAGCTACTGCACGATGCAGGTTTGCCATCATCGCTTCTGAGTCGCTGTAACGACGACCGTTGTAATCGGTCTCGTACTTAACCCCAGTATCGAAATTAGTGAATGCGAAGTTCATCGTATTCACTGTGAGAGTGAGATCCATCAGGAAATCTGGATCATCACCAAAGTTGAAGAGTGATGAGCCATCTGGCTTACCAAACTCTTCATATGCCATCCATGAAGCGACCTCTGCGATCTTCGCTTCGTTGACCTTTATGAGCGTCGAATTTTTAACGACGGGGTCAAGACTCTTGAGAACTTTCGATTCCCAAAAATCCATCGGTGGCATTGGTTATCCTTCCTCTCCCTTTCGGTACGGAGCGCCAGCCATAGCTGGTGGCCGCAATCGTTGCGATAGAAACGCGAGTACCAGAATCGTCGTCAAGTTAGGGAAGAAGGTCACGAACTCATCTGGCACGGTCTTATTGATCATGTAATAGGCAAGAACCAATACGGCGATCAAAATTCCGGTAATGAAGCCCTTCCAATCCTTCTTGCGAACTTTGGTAACACCATAGAGAGCTGCAAGGACAATGACTACAAGTAGCAGTGCATGCACCGAAGTCGATTGACGCACGCGGAGTGCATCGGTGAGACCAAAGAGAACGGATCCACCGAGAACTCCGGCCGGAGTCCAGTTGCCGAAGATCACCGCGGCAAGACCGATATAACCGCGTCCTGCAGTCTGGCCTTCTAAATAGTTTCCGGTGGAGATGATAGAGATATAAGCGCCACCAAGTCCTGCGAGTCCGCCAGAGACTGCCAAGGCAATGAATCGAGTGCGATAGACATTTACACCCAATGATTCAGCCGCAACCGGGTTCTCACCGCAGAATCGCATCCGAAGTCCGAATCGAGTCTTCCAGAGAATCCACGCCGTGATTGGCAAGGCCAAGATCATGACGAGTGAGCCCCAATTTATTTTCGTGATCAAACCAGCCATCACGCCAGAAATATCTGAAAGAACAAGAATGTGTTTTTGACCAAGGGTTGTAAGAAAGGGACTTAACCCAGGTACTGTGAAAGTGCCGATTGATTTAACCTGAGGTGAGATATTTACGTCACCACCAGCTCCGATAAAGAAGACGCCGGAGAGGAAGCGCGCGGTTCCTGCACCAAGTAGATTGATTGCCAGACCTGATACAGCCTGATCGATACCGACTCGAACCGTAAGCACGGCATGGAGTAAGCCAGCGATGGCGCCACCAATAGCACCAGCGAGAATTCCCACCCATGGCCCATAGAGATATCCGAACCACGCGCCGAACCAGGTGCCAAGAATCATCATGCCTTCAAGGCCGATATTGATAACACCTGAGCGTTCGGCCCAGAGGCCACCGAGTCCAGCCATCAAGATTGGGATAGTAAAACGAATCGTTGCACCTGCTGCTCCTGGAGATGTGATGTCATCGACGCCAGTGAACTGGCGAACAAGTGAGATTAAGATGATGACCGCGGCGACCGTCAACATCATCCGAGATGGTGATGTGATGATTTTCCAGAGGCGATTACCTTTGAGAGTGCTCATTACTTATCCCCCTTCTGACCAGCTTCGACCCGTGGGGCATCAGCAGCACCCACCAGACGTTGCTGTTGACGACGAGTGATTCGCTTAACAATTTCATAGGCAGTGACTGTCGCGAGGATGATCGTTCCTTGCATCATCATCACAATCTCTTTTGGTACGCCGTTGAGGTCAAGTGCGGGGGCTGCCTGCTCGAGGAATGACCAGAAGAAAGCTGCGACCGCAATGCCGATTGGATTACTTCGACCCAATAGCGCAAGTGCTAACCCAGTGAGGGCATAACCTGTTGGGAAGGCGAGACTATACGTATGGGTATGGCTCAGCAGTTCACCCATTGCCGTAAGACCTGCAATCGCGCCTGAAATCGCCATCGTAATGAAGACCATACGAGGCGCATTCACACCGCTTGCGCGTGCTGCTCTGAATGACATTCCCGTTGCGCGAAGATTGAATCCAAAGACGCTCTTATTCAGAACGATCCAATAAAGGACGCCCACGATGATTGCAACGATACCGAAGCTGTAGAGCTCGCCACCAAAGATATGGAAGGTTGGCATCCAGCCAGAGTTAGGAATCATTGGAGTACTGAGGTTGTCAGAGCTCTTGCCTTTGAGACCAAGGCGACTTGGCTGAAGCAAGTAGGTGATCAGACCTGACGCAATGGTGTTAAGCATGATGTTGGAGATAACTTCAGAGATATTGCGCTTCACCTTGAGATAACCAGAGATCGAAGCCCAGAGAGCTCCAACAACCATGCCAGTAAATATAATAAGTGGAACTTCAAGATACGAAGGAAGGTGGGTTGCGCCACCAACAACTGCAGCAATAAAGATAGCTAAGCGGTACTGACCATCGATACCGATGTTGAAGAGCAACATTTTGAAACCAATTGCCGCTGCTACACCGGCTAGGTAGTAGGCAACTGTCTGGTTGAGTTCAGCAACGATGTTATCTGACTGGCTTCCATAACTGGCAATCAACTGAAAAGTTGAGAGCGGATTGGCACCTTTGATCAACAAGATGATCGAGACGAAGATCAAGGTAAAGAGAATCGCAGCTACTGGAGCAGCGAGCGCCCAGAAGAGCTTATTGAGCTTTTTCATGCGATCTTCTCTCCTGTCATTGCCAATCCCAGTTGTTCTGGAGTGGTACTTCTCGGATCCAAATAATCGACGATGGTGCCACGGAATATCACCGCAATCCGGTCTGAAAGTTTGAAGAGTTCATCTAAATCAGCCGAGACAAGGAGAACGCCAGTGCCTTTGAGTCTGGCTTCAATGATGTGATCCCAGATAATGGCCTGCGCGCCAACATCTACACCACGCGTTGGCTGAGCAGCGATCAACATCTTTGGGTCACCAGACATCTCGCGACCAACGATAAATTTCTGTTGGTTTCCACCAGAGAGCGCGCTCGCCATCACATTATTGCTCGGCGTACGAACATCGAACTCTTCAATGATCCGCTCGGAATCCTTCTTTGCAGCGCCCTTATCAATCCAGGGGCCGTTAGACATTGGCTTGGTCTCTTGGTGGCCGAGAATACGGTTCTCCCAGAGCGGCGCGGCCATTAAGAGGCCATCGCGTTGACGATCTTGTGGGATATACCCAACGCCATGGTCGCGAATCTGACGCAAAGAACTCACATTGGTATCGAGTCCAACAGTATGAACGCTTCCTGAAGTTGGCTTCTCAAGACCCATGATCATTTCAATGAGTTCGTCTTGGCCATTTCCTTCAACGCCGGCAAGGCCGAGAATCTCACCTGCGTGGATCTCAAGATTGATGCTATGGAGAGTTTCGCGGCCAGTGCGATCATTGAGACTTGCATCCTTCACCACCAAGACCTTCTCATCGCGCGGCTTTGTAGTTGCTGGACGCGGCGCTGGAAGTTCACCGCCGATCATGTATTCGGCCAACTCCTTCTTATTGGTCTTACCCGGCACGAGCTCGGCTACGGTGGTTCCGCGGCGCATCACGGAGATGCTGTCAGCGATTGCCATCACTTCATCGAGCTTATGCGAGATGAAGATAATGGTGAGACCATTGGCAGTCAGTACCTTTAGGTTCTTAAAGAGCTCATCTACTTCTTGTGGGACAAGCACTGCAGTTGGCTCATCTAGGATCAAGATCTTTGCACCGCGGAAAAGTACCTTTGCGATCTCTACCCGTTGGCGAAACCCAACACCAAGATCTGCAACAAGATCATCTGGGTTAATTTCAAGACCATACGTCTTAATAATCTCCTGTAAGTGCGCACGTGCCTTGGCATAGTCCACAACGACCTTTGCCTTCATTGGCTCACTACCGAGAACAATATTTTCAAGGACGGTGGCGTTATCAGCCAACATGAAGTGTTGGTGCACCATACCGATACCCAGGCCGATGGCATCCTGTGGTGATTTAATAGTGACAGGGTTTTCAAAGATTGAGATGGTTCCTGAATCCGGCTTCACCATGCCGTAGAGGATCTTCATCAGCGTTGATTTGCCAGCGCCATTTTCACCAATGATGGCGTGAATATTGCCCTTCTCGACGGTGATATCGACATCGTGATTTGCGACGACGCCCGGGTAATTCTTCTCGATACCCTTTAATTCAATTGCGAGAGACACGGTAAGGCCCTTTCATCTTTGAAAGTATGAAAAAATGCGTGGTCACATCTACTAATGAAGTGTGGTGGCCTTCAGGTTTCCCCGAAGACCACCACGCTTTACTTCCTTTATTTCTTAACTATTACCAGTTCGAAGGAATTAACCCTGTGGAAGGGTTACCTTTGTTGGATCTGTTGGAACGACAATCGCACCTGAAGCTAGTGAGTACTTGATTGTGTTCAACTTAGCGATAGTTGCTGCTGAGAGGTGGTTTCCAGTTGTTGTGAAACCAACGCCATCATTTGAGGCATCAAAGTAGTGAACATCAGCCTTGAAGGTACCTGCGACAACATCGCTCAAGAATGAGTTCACGCCGACGTCTACGTTCTTCAGTGCTGAAGTCAAGATAACTGACTTGTACTTAGCATTTGATGCATAGAGGGCTTCGTCAGCATCTACACCGATTGACCAGTGACCCTTACCGAGTTCAAAGGCTGCCTTGTGAGCGCCCTGACCGGTTGAACCAGCTGCTGAGTAGACAACGTCTGCACCATTCTGGAACATACCGAGTGCTGCTTCATGTCCCTTATCTGGAGCGTTGAATCCGCTCATATCAGGTGGGTTAGATGCATATGTTGACTGGTACTTGATCTTTGGGTTGACCTTGTAGACGCCAGCCTTGAATCCTGCTTCGAAAGACTGGATCAAAGGTATGTTAACGCCACCGATGAAGCCGACGCTATTTGTCTTTGTTGTGAGGGCTGCTGCCACACCGACGAGGTATGAACCCTCTTCAGCGTGGAACTCAAGTCCTTCAACGTTATTTGCACCGGCAATGTTGTCGTCAACGATAGAGAACTTGACGTTTGGATTTGCAGCTGCAACTTCCTTAAGTGCATTCTCATATGAGTAACCAACAACAACGATTGGATTTGCACCGGCGCTGATGAGGAGCTTGAGGCGCTGAGCGCGGGTAGCGTCTGTATCAGCGTTATTTCCCTGTAGATCCTTCTCAGTCCAGCCTGGGTGGGTCTTCAAGAATGTCTTGAAGCCGATGTAAGCGAGCTGGTTAAAACCTGGTTGCTCTTTTCCACCAAGATCGAAGGCAATACCTACCAACTTCTTTGGTGCAGCTGAAGCAGCTGTTCCAGTAAGTGATACAACAGAAAGAGCTAAGCCTGCTGCAACAGCACCAGCTAGCGCTCTTCCTAGAGTCTTCTTCTGCATTAGATCATTCTCCTTATGTTAAGAGGGATCACTCAATGTCTCCATGATCAATGGAAAGTTCGTGAATACCGTCTACTTTGACCAGGGTGGGCTTGGGCAGATCGATTGCTCCGAGCCTAAGTCAAGAGTAGATTTGTGTCTAGTCATTCCCATAAGTAATAAGTAACAATATTATTAAGAGAATTTTCCAAAGTTGACCATGAAGCGGGGCCAGATGAGCGCTGTAAAACAACCACAAATCGTTGTAGTGGGAAGCACCATGACTGACATGGTCACGTATGCCCAGAGAATTCCAGAGCGAGGTCAGACTCTTCTGGCAGATAGTTTCGTTGTTGGCTTCGGCGGAAAAGGCGCGAACCAGGCAACCATGGCCCGCAGATTTGGCATCAAAGTTGCCATGGTTAACACGCTGGGCGATGATCTCTTCGGTGACAGTACTCTCAAGAATTTTGAATCTCAAGGAATCAATACCGAATTTATTCGGCGAGCCCCCGGCCCAAGTGGCGTCGCCCCAATCTGGGTCGAACCAGATGGGACCAATCGAATCTTGATCGTCCCAGGTGCAAATAATCTGATGAGCGAGGAGCAGTCTCAATCTGCCATTGAGGGTTTGGGTGAGATCTCAGTCGTGGTGGGTCAGCTTGAGATTCCACAGAACGTTACAGCTGCCGCTTTCAAAGCGGCCCAAGCAAAGGGAATTCCAACGATCCTCAACCCAGCGCCCTACTCGCCAATTACGCCAGAGCTCTTGGCGGTTAGCGATTGGGTAATGCCAAATGAGAGCGAATTCGCGGCGATGCATCCTGAAGGATTAGCCCCAACCTCTGATGCCATCATCGCAGAATTGGCATCTCGGCTTAAGACTCGCTTTGCCGTCACTTTGGGTGAAGCCGGAGCCGCCTTCACCACCCTCGATGGCACTGTTGTTCGTGTATCTGCTCCGAAAGTCACTGCGATCGATACCACTGGAGCTGGCGATGCACTGGTTGGATCCTTTGCAGTCGGATTAGCCCTTGGCCTGACAGACGAGGCGGCGATCAAACTCGGTTGTCTCTGCGCCACCGACAGCGTGACCCGGTTGGGTACTCAGGCCTCCTACCCATCGCCAGAACGAGTCCAAGAGTTGCTCCAGCAACTCTGAGCCTGCTGACCAAGATAAAGTACGCAAATGGCCTCAGATTCTAGTTTCGATATCGTCTCCAAGATCGATGAGATGGAGGTGGATAACGCCTTCAATCAAGCAGAACGCGAGATCGATACCCGCTTCGACTTCAAAAATACCGGCACCAAGCTCGAGAAGAGCACCGGGAAGATCAACATTGAAGCTGATACCGAAGAGAAGGCAAAGGCTGCTCTCGAAGTCTTGAAGGATAAATTAGTAAAGCGTGGTGTCTCGCTGAAGCATCTCGATGCCGGTACCCCTCAACTCAGTGGCAAGGTCTACAAGATCGCCTGCACCCTCAAAGAGGGCATCTCGACTGAGAATGCAAAGAAGATTGCCAAGTTACTTCGCGATGAAGGCCCTAAGTCACTTAAGACTCAGATTCAAGGAGATGAACTTCGCGTCACAAGTAAGAGCCGCGATGACCTGCAAATTGCAATTGCTATGGTGAAAGATCATCCATGGGAGTTTGCAGTTCAATTCACTAATTACCGCTAACCGGTTACTTCTCACTCAATGAAGAGTTACAAACTCGGTCTCATCTTTGGCGTCAGTGCATATTCTATTTGGGGACTCTTCCCTCTCTACTGGCCGCTCCTCAAGCCATCTGGCTCGGTTGAGATTGTTGCCAATCGATCAGTCTGGACGCTACTTGTCTGCCTCATCGCCCTTGCCATATCTCATCAACTGCGAACCACGATCTCATTGATGAAGAATCTCGTAATCACTCTTAAGTTGGCGCTCACCTCAATTTTGATTTCAATCAATTGGCTCGTCTATATCTGGGGCGTCAACCACAACCACGTAGTCGAGTGCGCGCTTGGGTATTACATCAATCCCCTGATCATCATCGCCTTCGGTGTTCTCTTACTGAAAGAGAAGATGCGCAAGCTTCAGTGGGTTTCGGTGGGTATCGCAGCAATTGGAGTTATCGTCCTGACGATCGACTATGGCCGTCCACCGTGGATTGCTCTGACGCTCGCTCTCTCGTGGGGTAGTTATGGCGTCATCAAGAAGCAATTGAATATTCCAGCTCTTCAAGGACTCACGATCGAAACCTTGCTCTCGCTACCTATTTATGGCGGATATTTAATCTTCCTCGCACAGCAAGGGAACTCACATTTCGGTCAAAAGACAGGTTTAACGCTGCTTCTCATCGGTGCAGGAGTAGTCACAGCCATTCCACTCTTGCTCTTCAACGGCTCTGGTAATCGCCTGCCATTCACGATCATTGGTCTACTTCAGTACATCACTCCAACTTTGCAATTCATCATTGGAGTCTCGATCCGGCACGAGAAGATGTCAACCGGAAGTTGGATCGGATTCTTTATTATCTGGGGAGCACTGATTGCGCTGGGAATGGATCTTGTGAAATCAAGCGCTCCGAGTAATGATCGCATCGCAGAGTTTAAGTAGCGCATCTTTCGCTGGCCCTGCAGGAAGATCTGCAATCTCACCACGAGCTTGATCAGCGTAGTTCTTGAGAATAGTTTTAGCGTTATCCATCGCGCTATGTGTGCGCAGCACTTTAATTGTTGAAGCCACAACACTCTCATCAGTTATTGGCGCAGCGAGAATCGCGCGAAGTTCGGCATCTGCTGGGTCGCTAGATTCCAGAATCGGAAGGGTGACGAGGGTTGGGACGCCCTCTCGAAGATCTGTTCCAGGAGTCTTACCTGATTCGGCGCTCTCACTTGCGATATCAATAACGTCATCAGCCAATTGGAAGAGGGTTCCGATCAACTCGCCATATTTTGTGAGCTGTTCGATCGTCTTCGCATCGCTACCAGAGAGCAGCGCACCGAAACGAATGCTGGTTGCGATCAGCGAACTCGTCTTTCCAGAAATCACTTGTAGGTAATGATCAAGGAGTGAGAGTCCTTCACTCGAACCCTGAGTCTCGTTGATCTGACCGATAACAAGCCGCTCAAAGGTGATGGCTTGCAGTCGTACCGCTTCTGGGCCTAAGTCAGCTAAAAGTTGTGATGCCTTTGCAAAGAGATAGTCGCCAGTCAGAATTGCGACGGTATTTCCCCAACGATTATTTGCGCTCTCAACCCCTCGCCGAAGTGGCGCCTCATCCATGACATCATCGTGATAGAGCGTCGCCAAGTGGGTTAATTCGCAGACAACAGCAGCTTCGACAATGCCAGGTGCGCCAGGGTTACCAAATTGAGCACCAAGGAGAGTAAGTAATGGCCGTAATCGCTTTCCGCCGGCCTCAACCAGGTGGCGCGAAGTCTCAATAACAAGTGGGTACTCGCCCTCAATATGCGAGCGAAGGAGGGCCTCGACTCGAGCCATATCGGCAGTCAAGGATGCCTCTAGAGCAGCATCAAGCTGCGGTATGCCTAAGGACATTAACGAAGGAAGGTAGCGAAGCTCTGCGCGCTATTGAGCAAGAGGGATGGGTACACACCTAGAAGGATAGTCACAATCACACTTGCTGCAAGTACAAATCTGACCTTCACTGATGGGATTGAGACGGTCACCACATCACTCTTTGGCTCGGTGAAGAAGAGCAGGATGATCACGCGTAGATAGAAGAAGAGCGCGATCGCACTTGTTAGTACACCAAAGACGACAATCGTCGTGTTGCCACCTTCATAGGCCGCAGTAAAGATTGAGAACTTTGCAATAAATCCACTGGTGAGTGGAATTCCGCCAAAGCTCAGCAAGAAGAGGCAGAAGGCGCCAGCAATAAGTGGAGACTTCTTTCCAAGTCCAACCCAGCGATTCATATCGGTGACCTCACCAGATGAATCCCGGACAAGCGTGACAACTGTGAATGCGCCGAGTGTGGCAAAGCCATAGGCAACGAGATAGAAGAGTGCAGCCTTCAGACCAGATTGATTAAGCGCAATGACGCCGATGAGTAAGAAGCCAGCATGTGCGATCGAGGAGAAGGCGAGCGTGCGCTTTACATCGCGTTGCGACATTGCTGCAATCGCACCGACCAACATCGTGATGATGCTGATAGCTGTGACTATTGGACGCCACTGAACGAGATCAGCAGAGAGTGCAACATAGAAGATTCGAAGCATCGCGCCGACGGCCGCGACCTTGGTACAGGCAGCCATAAAGCCGGTGATCGGAGTAGGTGCGCCTTGATAGACATCGGGAGTCCATGAATGGAATGGGACGGCGCCAATTTTGAAGAGTAATCCGACCATCAGGAAGACAATTCCAAGGAGTAAGAAGATGTCATTTCCGCCATTGCCGGCAATGGCGCTAGCGATTCCATTGAGAGTCAGCGAACCTGAGTAGCCGTAGAGGAAGGCGCTACCGAAGAGGAAGAAGGCAGATGCGTAGGCGCCCAATAAGAAGTATTTAAGAGCTGCTTCTTGCGACAAGAGCCGGCGACGACGAGAAAGTCCGGCCATCAAGTAGAGCGGAAGCGAGAGAATTTCGAGCGCAACGAAGAGCGTGATGAGATCGGTTGCTGCTGGGAAGAGCATCATGCCGCTGATCGCGAAGAGGGTCAGTGGGAAGACTTCGGTCTGGCTCTTGCCATCCGAGTTCGCATTCGCTTCATCCTCAGATCCAGGAATCGCTGACGCCTGAGATACGAAGTTTCCGCGATCGGCGATCAAGAGAAGTGCAAAGAAGGCGAGAACAAGGATTGTTCCCTGCATGAAGACAGTCGCGCCATCGAAGGAGAATGAATCGATCGCCACAAGCGTTGATCTCTGATCGCGGACGAGCATGAGTTGCCCAAATGCTATGACGACGGTGACGAGCGCAACCCAGAGTTGAACGGTTGCACGCAGGCTCTTCTGTACGAAGGCTTCAACGCCTACTCCGATAAGTCCACCTGCCAAGAGAATGAGAATGGGCGCAAGGAGTGCATATTCCAGGTGAGGTGCGGTCAACATTACTTACCTGCCTTCGGAAGTGGATCTGAATAACCAGCTGCCTGCATCGTCTGATGTGAACTTGGATTAATCCAATTCAAAACTGGCTTTGGGAAGAAGCCCATGAGGACCAGGATCGCAATAACCGGAGCGATCGCAATCTTTTCGCGCAGATTGAGATCGGTGAGGTTCTCATTGCCTGGTGTAGTTGGGCCATGAAGTGAACGCTGCACAGTGATCAAGACATAGAGGGCAGCAAGGACAATTCCGGTTGTGCCGAAGATCGCTGCGACTGGATATCGGGTGAAGGTTCCGACGAGAACTAAGAACTCACTGACAAAGCTTGAGATACCAGGCAGTGCAAGCGCTGACATACCTGCGATAAAGAAGCACCATGACATGACCGGTGTGATTCGCTGTAGGCCACCGAAATCTTCGATCTGCGACGAATTACGTCGCGCGACCATCCAGCCTGCAACTAAGAAGAGCGCTGCAGTCGAGAAGCCGTGGTTAACCATGTAAAGCGAGGCACCAGAGATGCCCTGTGAGGTCATCGCAAAGATTCCAAGGACGATAAAGCCGAAGTGACTGATAGAGGTAAATGCGATCAGACCATTGATATCGCGCTGACCGATCGCCAAGAAGGCACCGTAGAGGATCGAGATAATCGCAAGCACGATGATGAGCGGTGTAAAGGTCTTCGTCGCATGTGGGAAGAGCGTGATGCAGAATCGGATCATTCCATAGGTTCCGACCTTATCGAGGACACCAAGGAGCAAGACTGAAGTCGCTGGAGTCGCAGACTTTGCAGCCCCTGGTAGCCAAGTATGGAATGGCCACAATGGCGCTTTAATCGCGAAGGCGATGAAGAAACCTAAGAAGAGGAAGTTCTCGGTACCGGAATCGATCTGTAACGTCGCAAGCTTTGCAAGATCGAAGGTGCCACCGATCTGGTTGGTCGAGATGATGTAGATACCGATGAGGGAAGCCAACATCAAGAGTCCACCGAAGAGTGAATAGAGCAAGAACTTCATCGCTGCTTGAGCGCGCTCACCTCGGCCATAGCCGCCAATAAGGAGGTAGACCGGGATCAGCATCGCTTCAAAGATTACGTAGAAGAGGAAGACATCGGTTGCTGCAAAGACGGCAATCATCGAGCTCTCGAGTACCAACATCAAGAGATAGAAAGTGCGAACACTCCAACGACCGTTATCTGCCTCTTTCCAACCAGCAAGAAAGACGATTGGCGTGAGGATAGTTGTCAGAAGAATGAGAACGAGAGCGAGGCCATCGATTCCAACCGCGTAACGGATGCCGAAGTTTGAGATCCATGAATGGGACTCAACAAATTGCATTCCAGAATTATTTGTCTTGAAGCGGAAGGCGATCAGCGCTGAAACCGCCAGGGTAACGAGTGAGAGTCCGAAAGCAACCTGCTTGATCAACTGTGCATTCTGCTTTGGTACTGCGTAGAGCAGCACCGCACCAATCAGTGGTGTGAGTTCGAGAATCGTTAGAAGGCTCATAGCGTTACCAACCAGATCGTTGCGAGAAGGGCGATCGCACCAGCGGTCATTAAGAGCGCGTAACTACGAACATAACCATTTTGAATCTTCTTGAGCGAAGTGGAGATATAGGCGAGCGTCCAACCAACGGCGCGGACGATGCCATCGATAAATCCAAAGTCGGTCGCTACCAAGGTACGAGTAATTGCCTGTCCTGGGAGTACCAAGAGATTGTGGTTGAGGTCATCTTGACCGAGGTCACGGCGTGCAAAGCGAGTGAGCACTGATCCGGTTGGAGCTTCGACCGGAACGTTGCGGCCATATTTAACGATCGCAGTGAAGACTCCGAGAATCACGACACCGAGTGCGAGCTCTGAAACCACTACTGGGCGCATGAGTTCTTTTCCGCCTTCAGCATTTCCAGCATTCACGACAGGTGCGAGCCAATGAACGAGGGCACTCCCCTTGCTCAACAAGAAGCCCGAGGCAACTGATCCCACAGAGAGAAGGACCATTGGAATCCACATCAATGATGGTGATTCGTGAGGATGAGCCTTATCGTCCCAACGCTTGCTGCCCATAAAGGTAAGAACGAAGACGCGAGTCATATAGAAAGCGGTTATTGCAGCTCCGAGAAGCGCTGCTCCGCCAAGAAGAATTCCACGAGTACCACCGGCATTGAAAGCGGTCTCGATGATCTTATCTTTCGAGTAGAAACCAGCGAATGGTGGAACACCAATGATCGCTAGATAACCAAGGCCAAAGGTAAGTGCAGTGATCGGCATAACTTTGCCGAGGCCACCATAACGACGCATATTTACTTCATCGTCCATGCCGTGCATTACTGAGCCGGCGCCAAGGAACATGCTCGCCTTAAAGAATCCATGGGTGAGCAAGTGCATGATCGCAAAGGCATATCCCACTGGTCCAAGTCCGGTTGCAAGAATCATGTAACCGATCTGCGACATCGTTGATGCCGCAAGTGCCTTCTTGATGTCATCTTTAGCGGTACCTACGATCGCACCGAAGAGGAGCGTGATTGCTCCAACGATGACGACGAGAAGTCTGGCTGTCGATGATGCATCAAAGATGAAGTTTGAGCGGGTAATGAGATAGACGCCTGCAGTCACCATGGTCGCAGCGTGGATAAGTGCTGATACCGGGGTTGGACCAGCCATCGCATCGCCAAGCCATGATTGCAATGGGAACTGTGCTGACTTTCCAGCGGCAGCAAGTAAGAGCATTGCACCGATCGCAGTAAGTGCAGCCGGTGAAGCAGAAGGTGCACCAGCTTTAACGCCGGCAAAAGTTACAGATCCGAATTGGGCGAAGGCGATCATGATCGCGAGGGAGAGTCCGACATCGCCTACCCGGTTAGCAACAAAAGCCTTCTTTGCGGCAGTCGCATAAGCCGGCTTCTGATTCCAGAATCCAATAAGTAAGTAAGAAGCGAGGCCAACGCCTTCCCAACCTACGTACAGATTGAGGTAGGAGTCGCCCAGGACTAAGAGCAACATCGCTGCCACGAAGAGATTGAGGTAAGCGAAGAAGCGTCGGCGATCAACGTCATGAGACATATAAGCAATCGAGTAGATATGAATAAGTGTTCCGACACCAGTAATCAGTAGGACGAAGCAGATGCTGAGCTGATCTAAGAGTAATGAGGCATCAACTTTAAAGGTTCCGACCGAGATCCACTCGAAGAGGTGCTGGGTCGCTGATCGGGCATCACCAGATCGGCTGCGCATCGCAAAGAATTCATAGAGTCCGATACCAAAGGTCGAGGCCGAGATTGCGGTAGCAAAGAGATGGCCCCATTTATTAGCAATCTTTCCGAGCAAGAGCAGGAAGGCCGAGCTAAAGAGTGGGAGTGCGATTAGAAAGACAAGATCAGTTCTAGTTGTCATGGTTATCGCTTCAACAGACTTGCATCATCAACAGATGCAGATCGACGGGAGCGATACATGGTCACGATGATCGCTAGACCAACAACTACTTCGCAGGCAGCCACAACCATCGTAAAGAAGGATGCGATCTGACCACCGAGGTTGCCATTAATTCGAGAGAAGGTTACGAAGGCGAGGTTTGCGGCATTAAGCATGAGCTCGACACACATGAAGACGACGATCGCATTGCGACGAACAACGACGCCGACCGCACCGATCACAAAGAGGATCGCCGAGAGGTAGATGTAATTGGAGATATCCATTAGTTCTCCTCCTCTTCCTGGCTAGTAAGTTCAAATGGCGCGGTTGCGATGATGTCACCACGAGCTTCGAGTGTTGCAGAGATCGATGTAGGAGCAGCACTTCCATCAGGCAAGAGCGCTGGTACATCGACTGCGTTGTGTCGGGCATAGACACCAGATGCCGGCAATCCAGCAGTATCGGCGAGTGAACTCTGGCGGAAACGGTTGACCGAGAGTTGGCGCTGTGAGAGGTGCTTACGTTCGCTATGTGCCAAGACCATCGCACCGAGTGCTGCAACGATCAAAAGTGCTGAAATAACTTCGAAGGCCCAGACATACTGGGTGAAGAGCTGCTGCGCGATCCCTTGCACATTGCCATCAGCATTCGCTGTTGCCAAGCCGACTGCATCGGTATGTGAAACCGCGCGACCGATCAATGAGATAAGGAGTCCTCCGAAACCAATCGCGGCGAGAATTGAAGCTGCGCGTTGGCCCTTAATGTTTTCGACGAGTGAGTCCGAGCTATCGACGCCGACCAACATCAAGATAAAGAGGAAGAGCATCATGACTGCGCCGGTGTAAACGACTACCTGAACGATGCCAAGGAAGAGCGCATCTTGAGCGATATAGAAAATTGCGAGTGTAATCATGACCCATGCGAGCAAGAGCGCTGAGTGAACCGCCTTCTTAACAAGGAGCATGCCAAGTGCAGCAAGCACTGCCATTGGTGCAAGTACCCAGAAGAGCACGGCTTCAGGTGTATGTGTGCTTCCTACTTGTAAGGACATATTAAACATTGGACTCCTGCGAAGGATGTGAATGTGGAACTTCACCCTTGTAATAGGTGGTGTCAGTTGAATCTGGATACATCGGATGAGGAGGCATCAACATTCCCTGGCGAAGTGGCGCCAAGAGATCTTCCTTCTCAAAGATCAACTTACGACGTGAATCATCGGCTAACTCATACTCATTCGTCATTGTGAGTGCGCGAGTTGGGCAAGCTTCGATACAGAGTCCGCAGAAGACGCAACGGAGATAATTGATTTGATAGACCTTGCCGTAGCGCTCACCTGGTGAGTACTGCGCATCTGGAGTGTTATCTCCACCTTCAACATAGATCGCATCTGCAGGACATGCCCAGGCGCAGAGTTCGCAGCCAATGCACTTCTCTAGACCATCTGGATGGCGGTTGAGTTGATGGCGGCCATGGAAGCGTTCAGCCGTTGGCTCTTTCTCCTCAGGATATTGAACAGTGTTTACCTTGCGGAATTGCGCGACGAAGGTAACCCAGAAGCCAAGGAGTTGCTTGAAGAATGATCCAGCAGATTGATCCAAGATCGGCGCGCTCTCTGATGCTGCCTTCTCGAGTCCAAACTCGCTATCGCGAGGAGTCAATTCATCCATTGTTGCTCTCCACTCGATTGATACCTGAAACATGCGGTACTGGGAATGATGGTTCAACGCTGCTATCCGGAAGTGATTCAACGTTGATGGTGCGGTTCGCCTTTTCGTAGAGCGAGGTCGCGGCCATGATCAGTAAGACCACGCCAAAGGTAAAGGCAGCGATGAGTGCACGAGGTGCGCCACGAGCTGACATCACGCGAAGTGTGGCAACGACCAAGATCCAAAGGAGTGAGGAAGGAATCAAAACCTTCCAACCAAACTTCATGAATTGGTCATAACGCATACGTGGCAAGGTTCCACGTAGCCAGACGAAGAGATAGAAGAAGGCGATGACCTTGGCAAAGAACCAGACCATACAGAACCATCCGCCTAGCCAGTTCTCGGTGAAACCGAGTCCTGGAAGTGCGTGGTAGCCACCAAGGAAGAGTGTTGTTGCAAGTGATGAGACTGCAACGATATTGACGTATTCCGCCAAGAAGAAGAGTGCGAACTTCAGTGATGAGTATTCAGTATGGAAACCACCAACGAGTTCACCTTCGGCTTCGGCAAGGTCAAATGGTGCGCGGTTTGTCTCGCCGACCATTGAGATTGAATAGATAACAAAAGACGGGAAGAGCACAACAGCGAACCACCACTTATGTTGAGCAGCGACGATGTCGGCAGTTGACATCGAACCTGAGTAGATGAAGACAGCAACGAGTGAGAGTCCCATTGCAACTTCATAAGAGATCACTTGTGCGCTCGAACGTAGTCCGCCAAGAAGCGGATAGGTCGAACCGGAAGACCAACCTGCGAGAACAATTCCATAAACGCCAACTGATGCGATCGCGAGTACGTAAAGTACTCCAACCGGAAGATCGGTTAACTGCATAACAGTCTGATGACCGAAGAGGCTCACCTTTCCAGTCAGTGGCATAACGGCGAAGGCCATAAAACATGTTGTTGCACTTATAACAGGAGCGATCACGAAGACGATTCGATCGGCAGCCTTTGGAATGAGATCTTCCTTAAGAGCGAGCTTTACGCCATCAGCGAGTGATTGAAGCAGACCAAATGGGCCAACGCGGTTTGGTCCAAGGCGCATCTGCATGCGAGCCACAATGCGGCGTTCGCCCCACACTGACATCAATGTAAGGAGGACACAGAGAACAAAGACGATCAGACCTTTAACGGCGATGAGCCAGCCAGGATCGTTACCAATCAGCGTTGCAGCGTTCATGCCTTCGCCACCTTTACGACTATGCCACTTGCAGCGCCGAGTGTGGCGATGCACTGTGAACCATCACTATTGCGAGGAAGCCAGATAGCGCTCTCTTCGATCGAACCAATCTGAGCTGGGACGGTGATTGCACCGCGAGCAGTTGAGACGGTTACGAGATCCCCGTTTGAAACTCCGAGGCGAGCTGCGCGAGCTGATGAGATAACGACATGAGCGGGACGTGATGTTCCGGCCAAATTCTCTTCACCAGTTTGCAAGGTGCCGAGATCGAGAAGTTGGCGCCATGAATGCAAGATTGCATGATCGCCATCTGGTGCTGAAGATTGGGTGAGGGCTACATCAGGAGCTGCAACACGTGCACCATCCCATGATCCAATCGCTTGAATCTCCTTCGCGACCGCCTTTGCTGATGGCAAATTAATGGGAGTTCCCATCTCATCAGCAAGTACTGAAAGGATGCGAGTATCGCTACGAGTCAGTGAATCGGTGAGCGCCTTCTCGAATGCACGTGGACGGCCCTCCCAGTTAAGGAAGGTTCCGTTCTTCTCAGCAGTCGCTGCAACTGGCAGAACAACATCTGCAATCGCAGTTATTGCTGAGTGGGCAATTTCAAGTGAGAGCACAAAGGTCTGGGTGTCGAGAAGTTGTCCAAGCGCCTCTGATGAAATATCGAGTGGATCTACTCCACCAACAACGATCGCATTGAGGCGACCATCTGTTGCTGCTTCCAAGATCTCCCATGTTGCCTTACCTGGCTTTGATGGAAGTGAATCGACTCCCCAAGCACTTTGAATATCAACACGAGCTGCGGCATCACTTACTGGGCGTCCGCCCGGCAAGAGGTTGCCAATCGCACCTGCTGCGAGTGCACCGACTTCACCGGCGCGACGTGGAATCCAAGAGAGCTTTGCACCAGTTGAAGCAGCGAGCTTTGATACTGCAGTGAACTGGCCGATAACTTCTGCCGCGCGCTCGCCTACCAAGATCACAGACTTCTCTGTGAGGCCTGAGACGTTGGCAACGCTTGAAACCACTGTGGCGCCTAGCTTTTCACTGCCACGGCTAGCAACTGGTGAGACGGTTGTGATCTTCAATCCACGCTTACGAACTTGCTTGTAAAGACGGAGGAAGACGATCGGTGATTCATCTTCTGGTTCAAAATCTACGAGTACAACATGATCAGCTTTATCAAGATCACGATAGGTCGCGGTGATCTTGCCAGCGATTGTTCCAAGGAATGCCGCTTCTTCTTCAGAGTGAAGGCGAGCGCGGAAATCTACATCGTTAGTTCCGAGAGCGAGGCGAGCAAACTTTTGATACGCATAAGCATCTTCAATGGTGCTGCGGCCTCCGACTAAGACACCGGCACGCTTTCCCTTTAACCCTTCAGCTGCGCGAGCGAGTGCTTCTGGCCATGATGCTTCATGGAGTTCGCCATCTTCGCCCCGAACCATTGGTGATGTAACGCGCTCTTTGCTGCTGATGTACTTGAAAGCCCAGCGACCCTTGTCGCAGTTCCACTCTTCATTGACATCTGCATCCTCACCAGCGAGACGACGAAGTGTCTTGCCGCGACGAACATCGGTACGCATTGCACACCCTGAGGCGCAGTGTTCGCATGCTGATGGTGTTGAGATGAGATCGAATGGTCGTGAGCGGAATCGATAGGAAGCACCGGTAAGCGCACCTACTGGACAAATCTGAACTGTGTTGCCAGAGAAGTAAGAGAGGAATGGATCCTTCTCGTAGATTCCCACTTGTTGTAGTGCGCCGCGCTCATTCAAGGTAATGAATGGATCGCCAGCAATCTCTTCGCTGAAACGTGTGCAACGTGCGCAGAGAACGCAGCGTTCGCGATCCAAGAGAACCTGTGATGAGATCGCAACTGGCTTCTCGTAAGTGCGCTTTACGCCTTCATACCGTGAAGCTTCGCGACCATTGCTCATGGCTTGGTTCTGAAGTGGGCACTCGCCACCCTTATCGCAGACTGGGCAGTCGAGCGGATGGTTAATAAGGAGAAGCTCCATAATGCCCTTTTGGGCCTTATCTGCAACTTCCGAAGTGAGTTGGGTCTTAACGATCATCCCATTTTCAACCGGGATAGTGCATGAAGCTTGTGGCTTTGGAAATGCTCGGCCGTTGATCTCGATATCAACTAAGCACTGACGGCAGGCACCAGCCGGTGAGAGAAGTGGGTGGTCGCAGAAACGTGGAATCTGGATACCAAGTTTTTCGGCGGCGCGGATAACGAGAGTTCCTTTAGGAACTGTGACATCAAATCCATCGATAACAACGGTGATCATCTCGACATCAGTCGTGATTTCAGTACTCATGCCTGACCTACCGTCGCGAAGAGAGTTGATTTCGCTGGATCAAATGGGCAACCACCATTAGTGAGGTGTGCTTCGTATTCGGCGCGGAAGTATTTGATCGAAGAGATGATTGGGCTTGCGGCGCCATCTGCAAGTGCACAGAATGAGCGACCAGCGATGTTGTTGGTGATATCAATTAACTTATCGAGATCTGCTGGTGTGCCCTTACCGGCTTCGAGGTCGCGGATCATCTGTACCAACCACCATGTGCCTTCGCGGCATGGTGTGCACTTTCCGCAGGACTCGTGCTTATAGAACTCGGTCCAACGAAGTACGGCACGGACAATGCATGTTGTCTCATCAAAAATTTGTAGCGCCTTCGTTCCGAGCATTGATCCGGCAGCTGCTACGCCTTCGTAATCAAGTGGAACATCGAGGTGTTCGGCGGTGAAGAGCGGAGTTGAAGAACCACCAGGTGTCCAGAACTTCAGAGTGTGTCCGGCGCGGACTCCCCCAGCAAGTTCGAGCAGTTCGCGAAGTGTGATTCCAAGTGGTGCTTCAATCTGACCAGGGTTGGTGACATGGCCAGATAGTGAGTAGAGCGTGAAGCCCTTGCTCTTCTCGGTACCCATTGATTGGAACCATTCATTTCCACGATCGATAATCGCAGGGACGCTAGCGATCGATTCCACGTTATTTACCACTGTTGGGCGGGCATAGAGGCCGGCAATAGCTGGGAATGGTGGACGCAAGCGAGGTTGTCCGCGGAAGCCTTCAAGTGAATCTAGGAGAGCGGTCTCTTCGCCGCAGATGTACGCACCAGCGCCGATGTGGAGAACCAGCTCGAGGTCGTAACCCTTGCCGCCAATATTCTTTCCAAGCATTCCCGCTTTGTAGGCATCGGCGATTGCTTGTTGAACGCGACGTACAACGTGGACAACTTCACCACGAATATAGATAAAAGCGTAGTTCGCACGGATGGCATAAGAGGCGATGATCATGCCCTCGATAAGTACGTGTGGGTTTGCCATCAGCAGCGGCATATCTTTACAAGTGCCAGGCTCTGATTCATCAGCATTCACAACGAGGTAATGCTCTTTGCCATCGCCTTGTGGAATAAAGCTCCACTTCATGCCAGTTGGGAATCCTGCACCGCCACGACCACGAAGACCAGAATCCTTAATCTGCGCGATTACTGCATCAGGTTCCATCGCAAGAGCTTTGAGCGCAGCGTTATAACCACCATGGCGCTTATAACCATCGAAAGTAAATGAATCTGCTTCATCCCAGTGCGCTGAGAGAACGGGTGAGATCTTACTCATTTGCCCTCTTTCGATAGCTTCAAACCAAGAAGTGATGGTGTGCCAGCAGCTGGCCCTTCACCTGAAAGTCCGTCAGAGAGTCCAGCAAGAACTGCTGAGTTCTCTTTCCAGGTGCGCAAAGTTTTAGGTCCACGAGTTGGTGCAGGTGGGTTTCCGGTGCGTGCACCATCAACGAGATCCTTCACACTCTGAACAGTCTGGTTATCGAAGAACTCCCAGTTGACCATGACCACTGGTGCATAGTCGCAAGCGGCGTTGCACTCAATGCGTTCGAGTGAGACCTTGCCATCTTTTGTGGTCTCATCATTTGCGATTCCAAGGTGATCGCTGACTGCATCAAAGATTGCATCTCCACCCATGACGGCACAGAGGGTATTAGTGCAGATACCTACGTGGTACTCGCCTACCGGCTCTGATTTGTACTGGGTATAGAAGGTAGAAACGGCGGTGACTTCAGCGGTGCTGAGCTCTAACTTCTCGGCGATCGCTTCGATGCCTTCAGGAGTGACATACCCTGAGATCGATTGAACAAAGTGGAGCAACGGCATAATCGCTGACCGCTTACGTGGGTAGCGCGCAATGATCGAATCCATGATTGCAATCTGGTCTGCTGAGTAACTCATTATCGATCTACACCGCCCATCACTGGATCGATCGATGCAATTGCACCGATGACATCGGCGATCATGCTGCCTTCACACATTGCAGATGTTGATTGAAGATTATTGAACGATGGTTCGCGGAAGTGAACGCGGTATGGACGAGTTCCGCCATCAGAGACAACGTGCACGCCAGTCTCACCACGTGGTGATTCAACTGCGACATATGCCTGACCAGCAGGTACTCGGAATCCTTCAGTCACGAGTTTGAAGTGATGGATAAGGGATTCCATCGATTCACCCATGATCTCGCGGATGTGTGCGAGTGAGTTACCCATGCCATCTGCACCGACTGAGAGCTGTGATGGCCATGCGATCTTCTTATCGGCAACCATTACTGGTTGGCCTTCAAGCTTCTCTAACTTGTCGCAAGCTTGTTCGACAATGCGAAGTGATTGCTCGAGTTCTTTCATACGGATCAAGAAGCGACCGTAGACATCGGCAGAATCTGTCGTGATGACATCGAACTCATAATTTTCGTAGCCGCAATATGGCTGGGTCTTACGAAGATCCCAAGGTAGACCAGTTGAACGAAGTACTGGACCAGTGATACCAAGAGTGGTGCAGCCAGCAAGATCGAGGTACCCGATGTTCTGGGTGCGCTTCATCCAGATCGTATTTCCAACCAAGAGCTTCTCGTTATCTTTAAAGTTGATACGAAGTTGATCGACGGTCTCGCGAATCTTCTTGATCGAACCAGCAGGAATATCTTGGGCGACTCCACCCGGGCGGATATAGGCCATATTCATGCGAAGTCCTGAGATCTGCTCGAAGAGATCGAGGACGAGTTCGCGGTCGCGGAAGGCGAAGATCATTGGTGATAGAGCGCCAAGTTCGAGCGCACCAGTACCGAGGGCGACCATGTGAGAGGAGATGCGGTTGAGCTCCATCATCAAGACGCGGATCACGCTTGCGCGCTCTGGAATATCGTCGGTGATTCCAAGGAGCTTCTCTACTGACAAGCAGTAAGCAGTCTCATTGAAGATCGGAGCCAGGTAATCCATGCGAGTTACAAAGGTGACGCCCTGAGTCCACGAACGATATTCCGTGTTCTTCTCAATGCCGGTATGGAGATATCCGATACCGCAACGAACTTCAGTAACGGTCTCACCTTCGAGTTCGAGAATGATGCGAAGTACGCCGTGAGTTGATGGGTGTTGTGGACCCATATTGACGACAACGCGCTCTTCTTTTGTTGCACCGATCTCAGTTGCTAATGAATCCCAATCGCCACCTGTAACTGAGTAGACGCGACCTTCGGTCGTCTCGCGTGACTCTGCATATGGATCTGAGTGAATTGTCATCGGTATGACCTTCTCTCACTTGGTGGTGGTGTAGTCGCACCCTTGTACTCGATCGGAATTCCACCCAATGGATAATCCTTGCGTTGTGGGTGACCCTGCCAATCATCTGGCATCAAGATGCGTGTAAGTCCTGGATGGCCGTCGAAGATAATTCCGAACATGTCGTAACTCTCGCGCTCGTGCCAATTGATTCCACCCCAGACTTCAACAAGTGACGGAATATGTGGATCGCTATCTGGCACTGCAACTTCTAACCGAATGCGACGATTGTGAGTTAATGAGAGAAGTGCATAGACCGCATGAAGTTCGCGACCGCTCTCTTCTGGATAGTGCACACCATTAACACCCATGCACATTTCAAAGCGAAGAGTTTCGATGTTACGAAGCGCCATCGCAGTATCAAAGAGATGAGTGCGCTTTACATAAAGAGTGAGTTCGCCGCGGTCAACAACGATCTTCTCGATCGCTTCGCTAAATGCTGGAAAGGCGCGTTCTAGATCATCTGCAACATCATCAAAGTACCCGCCAAATGGGCGTTCTGAAGATCCTGGCGATACCTGGGTGCGAACTAAGCCGCTATACCCCGATGTATCTCCGGTGCCGTGGACGCCGAATGAACCTTTTTCTTCACTCATGCGAGTCATGCAAGTAGGCCTTTAATCTCAAGAGTTGGCTTAGCAGCGAGCGCAGCAGCTTCAGTCTCGCGGATAATGCGTTCGCGGTTAACACCAAGCTTGGCATCACCAATATTTTCGTGGAGCTTTAAGATCGCATCCATCAACATCTCTGGACGTGGTGGGCAACCAGGGAGATAGATATCGACCGGAACAATGTGATCAACGCCTTGAACGATCGCGTAGTTATTAAACATTCCACCTGATGAGGCGCATGCGCCCATCGCGATAACCCACTTTGGTGCAGCCATTTGATCGTAAATCTGACGAAGTACTGGCGCCATCTTGTTTGATACGCGACCTGCAACGATCATTAAATCTGCTTGACGTGGGGATGCGCGGAAGACTTCCATTCCAAAACGTGCCAAGTCATAACGACCTGCACCAGCTGCCATCATCTCAATAGCGCAGCAGGCTAATCCGAAGGTTGCTGGCCAGAGTGAGCTCTTGCGCATATAACCAGCAAGTTTCTCAACCGAGGTGAGAACAATTCCCGACGGTAACTTCTCTTCAAGACCCATGTGTTAGTCCCATTCCAATCCGCCACGGCGCCAGACATAGGCATAAGCAACAAAGACAGTGAGAATAAAGATGACCATCTCAACGAGTCCAAATAATCCGAGCTTGTCGAAGGTGACAGCCCATGGATAGAGGAAGACGATTTCAATATCGAAGACAATAAAGAGCATCGCAGTAAGGAAGTACTTCACTGGGAAGCGACCGCCACCAGCTGCTTGTGGTGATGGCTCAATGCCACATTCGTACGCTTCCGATTTAGCCCGGTTGTACCGTTTTGGACCAGTGATTGCGGCGATGGCAACAGAGAAGGCGGCGAACCCAAATCCAACTGCGCCTATAACAAGAATCGGGATGTAGAGATTCATGATGGCGAAAGTCTATGGCTTAGGCGCACTCTGTCACTGTGGCACAGGCCACACACGGGTTTACAGTGGGCGGGCGGTGGATGAAATCAGGGTTACGAGCGGTGGCCGATATGGACGGCGACTATCCCAAAGGTGAGGTCCTGCCAGGCGACCTTGTGCCAGCCGGCCTCCTCCATAATCGCAGCCAACTTCTTCTGATTTGGCCAGGCCTGAATC